>Ga0209474_10005076_pt1 | contig 11258 bp, 7 predicted proteins | sample GraSoiAngelo_145_FD_185902 | JGI IMG/M metagenome (GOLD analysis project Ga0209474, IMG submission 185902) | Grasslands soil microbial communities from the Angelo Coastal Reserve, California, USA - 14_1009_05_20cm (SPAdes) (version 2) | ecosystem: Environmental > Terrestrial > Soil > Grasslands ... | reverse complement strand
CCGACGACGACTGCGATGCTGTGTTCTTTGAAACGCTCAAGTCTTCGAAACTGCGCGATTGGAATGAGCGCGCCGTCGACATACAACGTGTCAAAAGCCTGCCGCTCGGCCCAACGCGCGACGTCGGTATGAAATCCTTTCCGCGCTTTCACCACCGGCGCTAGAACTTTGAGCGCGCCTTTTTTCACCGCCGTCTCGATTTGCTTCACGATGGCGGCCCGACTTTGCTTTTCGACCGGCAAATCGCAGTCCGGGCAAAATTGCGTCCCGGTTTTCGCAAAAAGCAGCCGGAGAAAATGATAAACCTCCGTCACCGTCGCGACGGTTGATTTGCCTCCGCCACGAGTAACGCGTTGCTCGATCGCCACGCTTGGCGGCAAACCGGTGACAAGATCGACATCCGGCTTCTCCAATTGCTCGACGAACTGCCGCGCATACGGCGACATACTGTCGAGAAATCGTCTCTGTCCTTCAGCGAACAAAATATCGAACGCGAGTGTCGATTTTCCCGAGCCGCTCAAACCGGTGATCACGACCATCTGGTCGCGCGGAATTGTGACGTCGATGTTTTTTAGATTGTGCTCGCGGGCGCCGTGAATGCCGATTGCGCCATTGCTGCCGTCAATTCGGAAACGCGGAGCGGTCTCAGCCGCGCGAGCGAATTCTTCCTCATCGCCATTCGGATGAGCCAGTCGCCGTGACGAAGGGCGCGCACTCGACAGGAGTTTCTGCAGAAATTTTCCGGTCTGCGAATTTTCGATCTTTGCGATCTGCTCGGGCGTGCCGACGCCAACCACTTCGCCGCCGTCGTCGCCCGCTTCTGGTCCAAGATCGACAATCCAATCAGCCGACTTAATGACTTCGAGATTGTGTTCGATCACAATGATCGAGTTTCCGCGCTCGACCAAGCGCTGAAAAACCCGCAGCAGCATCGCGACATCGTCGAAATGGAGACCTGTTGTCGGCTCATCGAAAATAAACAAGTTGCCGCGCGTTCCATCGCCGTTCCCTTCGACCTCGGCGGCAGTTTTGGATTCGGCCAAGTGCCGGACCAGTTTCAAACGCTGAGATTCGCCGCCCGAAAGAGTGTTGAGCGGTTGGCCGAGTCGCAGATAACCGAGACCGACTTCATCGAGCACATCCAGCGGATTAGACAGAGTTTTCTCTTCGCCGATCTGCGCGAAGAATTGGATCGCTTGGCTTACGGTCAGCTCCAGCACGTCGTGGATCGATTTGCCGTGCAGTTTAATTTTCAGGACGTGCGGTTGGAAACGTTTGCCTTCACATTCCGCGCAGCGCACATAAAGATCGCTCAGGAACTGCATCTCGATCTTTTCGAACCCCGTGCCCGAACAGCGCTCGCAGCGGCCGCTGCCGGAATTGAACGAGAACGCGCTCGCGGTCAGACCTTGCGACATCGCTTCCGGCTGTGCGGCGAAAAGTTCGCGGACGCGATCGTAAAGTCCAAGATAAAGAATCGGCGTTGAGCGCGGCGTCCGCGCGAGCGGCGATTGATCCACCATCGCGACTTCACCGATCCGATGCGCGCCACTGACTGATTTGCACGCGCCCGCTTCCTGATCGGTCGCCTGGCCTTTGGCAATCAGCAGGTTTCGATAAAGCACGTCGTGGATCAGGGTCGATTTGCCGGAACCGGAGACGCCGGTCACACAGGTGAAAACGCCGAGTGGAAGATCGACGTTGATGTTCTTAAGGTTGTGCTCGCGCGCGCCGGTGATCTTGAGCGACGATGTCGATCTTCGGCGCTTTTTCGAGACCGGAATTGACTTGCGACCGCTCAGATAATCCCCGGTGAGCGAATTTTTGCGAAACAAAAGCTGATCGAGTGCGCCGTTGAAAATCAACTCCCCGCCGCGCTCGCCGCGACCCGGGCCGATGTCGATCAAGTTATCGGCTGCGCGAATGATTTGCTCCTCGTGCTCGACCACGAGGAGCGTGTTCCCGCGATCGCGCAAATTGTGCATGACACGCACAAGCCGGCCGATATCGCGCGGATGCAAACCGATGCTCGGTTCGTCCATGACAAAGAGCGTGTTAACAAGCGACGCGCCGAGACAGGTGGTGAGATTAACGCGCTGCACTTCGCCGCCGCTCAAAGTGCGGGTGGAGCGATCGAGCGTCAGATAACCGACGCCGACTTCGCACAAATAACTCAAGCGCGCGCAAATTTCGTCGCGCAGCATCCGTGCAGTCGAATCGCCAGACGAGATCTCGATCTTCGCCAGCAAATCGCGCGCGTTGGAAATGGAAAGAGCTGCGAAATCCGGAAGAGCAAACAAATCTTTGCCCACAACGATTTTGTAATTGAGCGCTTCCGGCTGAAACCGCCCGCCATTGCAGCTCGGGCAAGTGGTATAGGCGCGGTAACGGCTGAGCAGCACCCGCATGTGCATTTTGTAAACCTGTGATTCGAGCCAGCGGAAAAATCCCCGGACGCCGTACCAACGATCGTTCTCGTAATCGTCTTCCGTATATTCGCCACTTCGTTTCTCGCCACTGATCACGAACTCCTGATCGGCCTTGGGCAACTCTTCGAATGGAACACTGATGTCGATTTCTTCGCGGGCGCAGGCGCGGAGCAAGTCTTTTTGCGAATTACCGAACTCGTTCCCACGAAAAACGCGAACCACGCCTTGTTTGATCGACAATGAGCGGTCCGGAATCGCTTTGTTCAGATCGATCGTAATCGTTCGACCAAACCCGCGGCATTCCGGACAAGCACCGAGCGGATTGTTGAAAGTGAAAAGCCCCGGAGTTGGCGGGCGAATGTCGACGTCGCAATGGGGGCAGTGCCACCCAGTGGAGAAAGGATGCTCCGCCTTTGCTTCAAGATCGACGATGTTGACTTTACCTTTGCCGAAACGGAGCGCGGTCTCGAGCGCTTCAACCAGGCGCGCACGATCTTCCTGGTTGATCGAGATGCGATCTTGAATGACTTGAACCCGGGCGCCGAGTCGCTTGATTTTTTTCGGATCGTCATCCACGCGGACGACTTCGTTGTCGATCCAAACGCGGAGATATCCCTGCTGTTGGAGGAACTCGAAAAACGTTCGTGGTTCGGTTTTGGCCGGAACTGCCACCCAAAATGTGATCAGCACGCTTTTATCAGCGCAGTCGCGCAAAACTTCGTCAGCGATTGATTTTGCGGTCTCGGGACGGATCTCGCGGCCACAGCTTGGACAAAAGGCCTTGGCGACGCGCGGCCAAAGCAATTTCAAATAATCGTTGATTTCGGTCATCGTACCTACGGTCGAGCGCGATGATTTGACCGGGTTCGCTTGTTCGATCGCGATCGCGGGCGGAATGCCGCGGATGTCGTCCACGCGCGGCTTGTCCATGCGGTCGAGGAATTGCCGCATATAAGGGCTAAAAGTTTCGACGTAACGGCGCTGGCCCTCAGCGTAAATGGTTTCGAAGGCGAGCGACGATTTGCCGGAACCGCTCGGTCCGGTAACAACGGTCAATTTTCCGAGCGGAAGATCGACATCGATGCCTTTAAGATTATTCTGGCGCGCCCCGCGAATTTCGATACACGTCGCCGTGGCGACTGCAGTGACGCATTTTTTTTCAACAGCCTTCGAACCCACCGGAGACAATCCTAGAGGGGAATAGAATTCGCAAATTTAAGCCCGTTATTCCGCGAACCGCGCAGCGAGTTGTTCGCGCTGCTTTGTCAGCTCTTGGGGGACGACGCCCCCGAGCGAATCGAAAAACTTTTTGTGCTCGGCGAGTTCTTTTTTCCAGTCTTCGTGATCGATCTCGAGAAGTTCATCGACGGATTTGTGGTCGAGATCGAGCTCGGCCAGATCGAGATCGTGCAGCCCGGGCAGCCAGCCGACGGGCGATTTGAGCGCGCCGTTGCTTCCTTCGCAGCGGTCGATGATCCATTTCAACACGCGCATGTTGTCGCCGAAACCCGGCCAGAGAAATTTTCCACCTTCGCCTTTGCGGAACCAGTTCACGTTGAAAATGAGCGGCGGATTCGTCAGGCGTTTTCCAACTGCGAGCCAGTGCCGGAAATAATCGCCAATGTTGTAGCCGCAGAATGGCAGCATCGCCATCGGATCGCGACGGACCTGCCCGACTGCACCGGTCGCGGCCGCAGTTGTTTCCGAGGCCATGGTCGCACCGAGGTAGACGCCGTGCTCCCAATCGAACGATTGAAAGACGAGCGGCATGGTATTGCTGCGGCGTCCGCCGAAAATGATCGCGCTGATCGGAACGCCCTCGCCTTTTTCGAAATCGGGATCGAGAACCGGATTATTCCGCACCGGGGCGGTGAACCGGCTGTTGGGATGCGCTGCTTTTTCTTTTGAATCAGGCGTCCAATCGTTTCCGCGCCAATCGATGGCGTGCTTCGGTTCCGATCCATCGGGATCTTTGCCTTCCCACCAAACATCGCCGTCATCAGTGAGAGCGACATTGGTGTAAAGCGAATCGTGCGCGATCGATTTCATCGCGTTCGGATTCGACTTGTAATTCGTTCCAGGGACGACGCCGAAGTAGCCGTTCTCGGGATTGACCGCGAACAAACGACCATCGCGGAGCTGCATCCAGGCGATGTCGTCGCCCACGGTCGTCACTTTCCAGCCGGCAAAATGTTTCGGCGGAATCAGCATGGCGAAATTTGTTTTGCCGCAGGCACTCGGGAACGCGGCCGCCACGTAATGCTTTTTGCCCTCGGGCGATTCGACTCCGAGGATCAACATGTGCTCGGCCATCCAACCTTGTTTACGGGCGAGATAGGAACCGATGCGGAGGGCGAGACATTTTTTGCTTAACAAAACGTTGCCGCCGTAACCCGAGCCGACGGAGATGATGGTGTTGTCCTGCGGGAAATGGCAGATGAAGCGCCGCGCCGGATCGACATCTAATAATGAATGGACGCCACGGTTCCATTCCGCGGCCGGATCATGGCCGAGCCGTTTGACCGCGATCGCGCCCATCCGGGTCATGATCCGCATACTAAGAACGACATAAATGGAATCGGTGATTTCGAATCCGACTTTGGTCAGGGGCGAGTCAGACGGCCCCATAATATATGGCACGACGAACAGGGTGCGGCCGGGCATCGCACCTTTGAGCAGGCCGTGAAGCTTTGAATACGTCTCGGCCGGCTCGCTCCAATTGTTGGTTGGACCAGCTTCTTCTTTGCTCGGCGTGCAAATGAAAGTGAACTGCTCGACCCGCGCGACATCGTTCGGGTTGGAGCGATGCAAATAGGAGCGCGGAGCTTTTTGGTCGTTCAGTTTGATCAGGACATTCTGCCGCACCGCTTCCTGAAGCAGGTATTGATGCTCGCGATCGGAACCATCGCACCAAAAGACATTTTCCGGCTTGGTCAGAAGCTCCACTTCATGCACCCAATCGAGCACGGCCTGGTTAGCCGGCTTGTTGTCACCGATTCCAGACGGCGGCGAAATTGCGGGCGCGAGGTTTTTCATGAATACGAGGTCGATCCTGGTGGAATCGAGCGGAATATGAATTTCTGCCGGTTCGGTCGGTTCTCCAAGAATTTTTTCAGTCCGAGCCGGACTGGCATTGGACTGACAGTTCAAAGAACTCAATGCACCTTGCGCGCGCGAAAGGGCGGCTGTCTATTTAAGCATGTTCGGAGTTACTACCTCCGATGATTACCGACCGGTAACATGGATGGGGCGTTACCCGGTCGATATCACGACGATTCTGGTCGGCGTGCACGTCGCTTGTGCGATCCTGACCGCGTTCGTTTTTGCGATCGGCGACGGCGGCGTGCTGAACTATGCGATGTTCGACAGCGCGCAGGTTTGGCACGGCCAAATTTGGCGACTCGCCACTTACGCCTTCATCCATCCGCCGTCGGGTTACGCGTTGCTCTGGTTCGCGATCGAAATGTACATGCTTTTTTTCTTTGGCCGCGAAGTGGAGCGGTTCGTCGGCCGCCGCGCATACATCTGGCTTTACGCGCTTTTGTTGCTCGTGCCGGCGCTGATTCTAACCCTGTGGGGATTGACGACACGCACCGGATTGGCCGGGTCGGGCGCTCTGCACTTCGCCGTTTTCACCGCGTTCGTCACGCTTTATCCGAATGTTCAATTCTTTCTCCGGATCCCGGCGAAATGGATCTTCGTGATCCTGGCCGCGATTGGAACTTTGAGCGCTCTGGCCGCGCACGATTGGCAGGACCTCGTCGCCATTTGGGCCAGCATTGCAGTGGCCTTCTTCTTTATCGAATTGCGCGGGGCCGGGCCGGAATTGGCGTGGGTGAGCAATTTGAAGAGTCGACTGCGGCCGAAACCAAGACTTCACATCGTGCAAAAAACAAGCACGCGGCGCGTGGTGGAACCCGATGACGTAATTGCTTCGATCGACCCGATTCTGGACAAGATTTCCAAGTCCGGCATGGGCAGTCTGACCGAGACGGAGAGAAAAATTCTCGATCGGGCGCGGAACCGACTGCTGAAAAAAGATTAACCGCCGGCAGGCGGAGCGCCTGCCCTACAATTCTTCAGATTGAGGGCGCGCTTAGAAGAGTCGCGATAAATTCGTCCGTGCTCTCAGCGTGCAGCAGTAAAGTTCGGAGCGGCCGATCCTTGGTCGTTCGCGCGATCGTCCCGACCACCACGAGATAATCGCTGATTAATCTTTCCGGTACGGCGATTAGAAAAATCAGATGCGCCACTTCGCCTTTGCCGGTCCACGGAATGCCGGCCTCACTCCGGCCGATGCCGACAACGATTTCGTCGACTAACTTCGTGCGGGCATGCGGAAACGCGACGCCATCAGCGGCATAGGTGGAATTGGCCGCTTCGCGCGCCTTCAGCTGTTCCAAGAATTTTTCGGGATTATCGATCTTACCGGCGCCGACGAGCAGGCCGACGATCTCGCGCATCGCTTCTTCCTGGGTCTCCGCGCGCAGATTGAGCGTGATTTGCTTTGGATCGACCAGATCAGCCAGCGCGATAGACATGAGGAATTGTTGGATTCTGCTCCAGTTATCCAGTTAATTGATCAGCCGTGGCAACTGAAAACAGCGGACCAGCCATAAACGAAGAGACGACCGTTTCGCTCCAGCGAAGCCTCTACGATCCCGGCTATGTCAACGCGATGTCGCATTTTTATCGTGGCGAAATGGGGCGGATTATGGTTTGGCGGCAGCGGCTCGATATCACGACCAACTGGGCGATTACCAGCAGCACCGCCATTATCACGATCGCGTTCTCCAACGCGGGGGTCCCGCACATTATTTTCTTTTTCAATCTCGCCATCGTTTGGGTCATGCTCTGGATCGAGGCGCGACGCTACCGCTTTTACGATGCGTTCCGCGCGCGGATCCGGATGCTGGAAGCCCATTTTCTGGTCCCGATGGTGATGGAGAATCGGGAGCTCTTGCAGGGGGAATGGAAAAAACTCGTTTGCGAAGATTTGATCCTACCCTGTTTCAAGATCAGCAAGCTGGAAGCGATCGGTCGGCGACTAAAACGCAATTACGTTTTCATTTTCGTTCTCATTTTAGTGGCGTGGGTCACGAAAATATTCCTCCACGCACCACGCGCGATGGAAGGCGTGCCTGATTTCTATCGCGCCCTGCGAGTCGGCCACATTCCATCCTGGCTGGTGGCATTCGTGTTTGTCGGGACATTTCTGAGCGTGATCACCATTACCATTTACGTCAGCAAAAAATCTTCCGGCGAGATTTCCGAGTTCGGCACGCACCGCTCGCTCTGGCGGATCTAAAACAAGTTGAGAGTTGGGAGTTGATGGTTGAGAGAACCGCGATGGCGGAGTCCTCCGAATCCCTCAACACTCAACCCTCATCTTTCAACCGTTTGTGCGACATTGTCGCCAAACTGCGTGCGCCCGGCGGTTGCCCCTGGGACGGGGAACAAACCCACGAATCGCTTTTACCAGCGACGATCGAAGAAGCATATGAAGTGGCCGAAGCTGCCCGCGCCGGGAACGACGCCCATTTTCGCGAGGAGCTTGGGGATCTTTTGCTCCTGGTTGTGATGCACGCGGAGATCGCCCGCGAATCCGGCCGATTCAAGATCGACAATGTCATTGCTGAGATCACCGAAAAACTGATCCGGCGACATCCGCACGTTTTTGGCGAGAGCAACGCGCGCGACGCGGGCGCGGTTTTGAAACAGTGGGAAGCGATCAAGCGGGAGGAGAAAAAGGGCGATCAACATTATCTGGCGAGCCTGCCGAACGCGCTTCCGGCTTTGATGCACGCGCAAAAAGCGCAGAGCAAGGTCGCTCGCGTCAATTTCGATTGGACCGAGTTGGACGACGTGATTGCGAAAGTTGAAGAGGAGCTCAGTGAATTAAAGAACGCGATCAAGAGCGAAGAGCAAAAGTCCATCGAAGACGAGGTTGGCGATTTGCTTTTCGCAGTCGTTAATCTGGCGCGCAAATGCAAGCTCGACGCCGAGACCGCGCTGCATGCGGCGACGAACAAATTCGTCGGACGATTCAATTTGTTGGAAGATGAACTGCGGTCGCGCGGTAAGAAGCTGGGCGATGTCGATCTCGCCGAGCTGGATCAGATCTGGAATCAGGTAAAAGCAGGTAGGGGCGATTGATCCCAATCGCCCGCGGGCGGTTCGGTGAACCGCCCCTACCAACCATTTACAAAGTGCGCTGTTTAGCCATATTCCCCGTCCCGATGCAGACCCTGATTAATTTTCTGCTCGCGATTTACGTCCTGGTCGCGCTCCTGATGCTGCTGATCATCCTGATGCAGCGGCCGAAGAGCGAGGGACTGGGCGCGGCTTTTGGCGGCGGCGTGACCGAAAATATTTTCGGCGCGCAAACCACCAACGTTCTGGTCAAGTTCACCGGCTGGCTGACTGGGATCTTCTTCGCGCTCACCTTCACCTTGTCCGTCTTGTACGCGCACAAGACGAGCCGCGATACCGGACTCCGCCGCGAGCTGTTGAGACAACAAACGACGGGCCAATCTTCGGTTTCCCCCGCACCGGTAAACCCATCGGCGCCGGCTGTGCCCGCGCCCGGCGCGCCGGTTTTGCCAGCGGCCAGCGCAGTACCGAACAGTTCGGCGACAACCGCTCCTCCGATGGCTCCGTCCGCTTCGCCGGCGCCGTCGAAGCCGAAACAGTAGAGGCGGTTCATCGAACCGCCGACAAACGCCAGTCCGGCTCGGGCGATTGAGGTCAATCGCCCCTACCAGAACACTTCACGCAAATGTCACGTGAGCGAAATTTGTTCGTAACAATCTTTTCCTAGCTTGCGCTCATGTTCGCGGCGATTAAGTCGCGAACGTTCGCCAATCTCAACCCAAGGAGAAACCAATGCTCATCCAGAACTTCACCCTACGAACAGCGGGCGCGGGCCTGGCCGTAGTCATTTTCCTGGCCCTACAACCACTGAACGCACAAACCTTGTCCGATTCTGACCGCCTAGAAAAACTCGAGCGAGCAGTCGAACAGTTGCAAAAACGCAATGCCGAACTGGAAGTGGAAGTGAAGAGTTTGAAAAAACAAACCGCGTTTACGCCGGAGTTCGATGCCAACGGAAATAAGAAACCAAAGATTACTCCCGACGGAAAAACGTATGTCGAGAAAAGCACCGCGCCGGAAGAGAAACCGCCGGTTTATGTGTTGCAACGAGGGCCGGAGATCAAACTCACGCTTGGCGGATTCATCCAAGCCAATTTCGAAGATGGAGACGTTTCAGCGTTCGAGGGACGGTTCGGTCTCACTGCGCTAAAAGATCGGTTTCGTCTGCGCCGAGCCCGAATCAATCTCACCGGCGAATTCGCGGAGCAATTCGATTTCAAAGTGGAGGGCGATTTCGAAAACGGCGACGGCATCAACTCAAGTCGAACGGCGTTTTCAGCCACGGACATTTTCATCAACTGGCACCAACTTCCCGAGGCGCAGATCAAAATTGGTCAATGGAAAGCGCCATTTGGGCTAGAACAAATTACGCCGGACACAACCTTGTTCACGATCGAGCGCAGTTTGCCCACCGGCGCGATCACGCCCGAGCGGCAAATCGGCATTCAGCTCTGGGGGAAACCGTTCACCAATCTTTGGCCGGACCAAAAAGATCTGCTGACGTATTACGCCGGCATCTTTAACGGGAATGGCCGCAATACTACCGTCAACGAAAATAACAACTTTATGGCCGTCGGCCGGCTGGAGTTGATGCCGTTCAAAGGAAAAATCTTTGGACAGGATTCCAGTCTGAAACTTGGCGGCGATGTTCTTAATAGCCGCGACGATGCCGGCACGAACATCTCGCAATCTTTGAACCTCAAAGTAAACGTGGACGGGTCGCTCTCCCCGTTCGTTTTGCCCGGAGCTGACGAGCGAACTGGCTGGAGCGCGGACGCCTGGCTCAACATTGGGCCTTTCGATTTAATCGCCGAATATCTTGCCGAAGATGTCGATGGCCGAACCGTTGCCGGCAAAGCGCCCGGCTTTAGCAATTTCGATCCGAGCGGCTGGTACGTTCAGGGCAGCTACTTCATTTTGCCCAAGAAATTGCAGGGCGTCGTGAAATGGGAATCGCTCGAGCCCGATCAATTCGATGATGATAACATCCATTCCATCACCGCAGGCTTGAACTACTACATCCACGGCGATTCGATCAAAGTAATGGCCAATTATGTTCACACTTGGTCACGTTTCCGCGAAGCTCATCCGCAATTCGGCGACGACAACTTCGATGAATTTATCATGCGCCTGCAGTTGATGTTCTGAGCCAAACCTGCTCTTCGGCGCGCTCCTGGCCATTTCGGCTTGGCCGCTTCTGGCGGCCGCCGACGCGATTAGCGGACTGCTGGAGAAGGCAGCGAGCTAAGGGCGACAGAGGACGCCCGAAAGATGGCCTAAAGAAATTGTTTGCCTGAAGGAGAACGTCCTGTTAGATATTTAACCAGATGGTTAAATATTACTCAGCAACGTTGAATCGGACTTTTGCCGCGTTGGCCGATCCCACCCGCCGCCGCCTCCTCGCTCATCTCGCGCGGGGCGATCAGCGCGTGACCCATCTCGCTCGTCCCCATGCAATGTCGCTGCCCGCGGTCTCAAAACATCTGCGCGTTCTCGAGAAAGCTGGACTGCTTCGCCGTCGGCGTTACGGCCGCGTTCATGAAATGCATTTGGACGCGAAGCCGCTCAAGCAAGCCGCAAAATGGGTCGAGGAATATCGCAAGTTCTGGGAAGGCTCGCTCGACCGCTTGGCTGTCTATTTGGAAAAAACAAACAAAGCTGTGGCCAAGAAAGGAA
>Ga0209474_10005075_pt1 | contig 11260 bp, 12 predicted proteins | sample GraSoiAngelo_145_FD_185902 | JGI IMG/M metagenome (GOLD analysis project Ga0209474, IMG submission 185902) | Grasslands soil microbial communities from the Angelo Coastal Reserve, California, USA - 14_1009_05_20cm (SPAdes) (version 2) | ecosystem: Environmental > Terrestrial > Soil > Grasslands... | reverse complement strand
TTACCTGTTTCATGGTTGTACCGCACGAAACCATTTTCCGGGCACGACGAAAACATCCTGAAATAATCCGCGTCCAGCATCACGCCCATTGATGAACAACGGAGTTCCGTCATGTGGGATATTATTATCAACTTGTTTTACCGCGAAGCTTGCCGCAGTTCTGTGGCCGGCGCGAAAGTCGCCGGCGCCTAGGCCGCTTGATCGACCAACCCCATTAGGAGCGGGAAGATCACCCAGCGAGGGATCTCGAATGCGCAAACTGACTATGATTGCGCAATCGCTCTCGCAACCACCGCAGCGAATGCTGGCCCTTCCAGAAGCCTCAGCCCGGCTTCGGCCGATGCCAACCAGCCGGCGACAGAGCAGCCAAGGACATAAACCGCAGTACCCGCCGCAACGATCGAACGCGCTAAACGCGGAGTTCCCCAAGAGACCGCCAGGGATCCCTCCCAGCGGGCAAGCCCGCCGACGTCGTGAGGCCGAAGCGCAGGCGTCCGATGTGCCGATCACGGCACCGTGGTCGCGCGGCTACACCTTCTATTTTTCTCACGATATGGCAGCCCCGAAGAGCAGTGACGAGCCTTCCTAGATTGTGGCTTTTCCAAGATAGTCCGATCAACATTCAACTTGGGAGGGAATCATGGCGGCTCTGGCATTCGACCCGACATCGAACTCTCAGGAGCCGGTCGCCCGGGAGTCGATCGAGCGGGCTGCTTTGGAAGCCGCGATCACCGCCGCGCTGAAGCGGTCCAACCCGGGTTGTGAACCCTTCGTCGGCGTTCTCGTCGAGCGAGTCGCTCGAAGCTCGTCGGGCGAAGCCAACTGGGCCGTCAAAGGCGTCAAGTTTGGAAAGTCGGAGCGAGAGCAGTGCAACTCCGCCCTTACCGTCATCATTGAGAGGCTAGGACGGGAATTCGAAATTGCCCGATTAATCTCGGCACGCCCGCCTGATCGAACTCACATCGCGATGCAAGGGACACCGCCTCCGGGCGGTCTTTTGTCTGAGCGGTCTTTTGTTTGAGACGGGACGTACGATGACCGAACGCTGCGTCTCCCGGGTGATCGCCAAGGAAGACACAATGTTGCACATGACAAATTCCACAACCAAAGCTTTTATTTCCACAATTCCGAGAATCATCTTTGATGTTGGCTGGGGGCCAACCAGCGAGACGTCATGTCGAGTGGAACTGGCAAACGAGAGCTCATCGTCGGGACAGGGTTGGCGCTGATGCTTAGCGTCCTGCTCTCAACAATCGCTGTATACGGGTTGAACCGTTATCTCGGTTCAATCGATGACACTCAATCGATCGAAAGCGTGCGGCATCAGTGGACGAACTGATGCCAAGCCTTCGTGGCGTCAAGCCTTCGTGGCGTCAAGCCTTCGTGGCGTCAAGCCTTCGTGGCGTCAAGCCTTCCCGATGCCCAGGTCTTTCTGACTCCAAGCCCTCGGTTTTTTGCGCAAGCTGCGCCACGCTTTACATGCCGCGACGTGCGGCGGGGTCGGTGCCGTTTTGCGGTCCGGCCGCCAACGATCACGCAAATTCAAGCGGTCGCCTGCTCGAACAATCTTGACACAAACGGCCCTTTTTCTTGTCCGCGCGCAGCGATTAAAAGGACTCAATCATAAGCTTCCAATGGCGCATCAGTAATTTTGGAAAAATTTACGATGCGCACCGACACGATCTCCTCGCGCGCCCAATTCGAGTACGCGAAGACTGAAGTTGAATTCGATCGAGTGCTGGATGCCGTGAGAGCGGCGCTTGCATCTGCACCGCAGCTGAACATCGCGACCCATCCCCCGACCTTTGGCCCACCGCCGAAAGCCACGAACGACAACGAACTGGCTTGGCCATTGATTCAATTTCCGGAAGGCTGGTACGCCGACTGACGGAAGCATCGACATCTGCGATGGGCAGTGGTTCAGGCAAATGAACCGTTGTCGGCCGCGGCCCTCAGCCCGCCGAAGAAACCCCTACTTGATAGCGCCGGTGAATTTTGGAGCGGATTGTGCGGCCGCATCATCGGGCCCCCTGCGATGTTGACGGGACAATCTCCGACGAGAACGGCTCGCCGACTGATGATCATCCGTCGCGCTTGCCTTCGGGGGCACGGAGGATTGCTCGGGCGCGACGACGACTGGTTCCGGCCGAGCATCTTGCGAAGCAGCTTCTTTGGCAGGTTCTTTGGACGCGGAATCTTTCGGCGGATTTTGGATATCCTCGGAAACGGGACCGCGCTGCTTTTCGATCAATTCCCGGCATTCCCAGGGAAAAACGATATTACCGCGCGCGGTCAATCCGATGGGCATGCAGCTCCCGGCCGGCAGATTCTCCGATTTGCGCTGCTCCACCGGTGCAAGGGGGTGGTTTTGCGAAATCGCTTCCTCGGCGTGGAGCTGGGAAAAACCCGCCGCAGATAGCATCAAGACTGTGGCCGGCAATTTCATCGATGTTACGGCTTCAAAAAAACGCCCATGATAATGCGTCGGTCATGTGCCAGCATGGCGACGACGCAATTGTGTCTTCGGCATGACTTTTATTCGAGACGGTGGCCGACACAAGCGCCTTCTGACATGTTAAAATCGAAGCGGATTAACCAGACAATTTCGGCGTGCGTTCTAGCCGCCGCGATTGGCGGTATCGGCCCCTCAGTTGATGGCGCCGGCGGCCTCGGCGCCGGCTCGGCGGGGTCAAGGAGGGGGTTCCGAAGAAACCATTTTTTGCGCGCCGTGAAACCATTTTCGGTGACCCGGAAAGCGGGCCGAAACGGTCCGCGCGCAGCGTCTGCGGTCATTGGTCAAACAATGAGGTTCGATCATGTTCGCGTTGTTGAACCTGATTTACCGCGCGTATTGCAGAGCCCGCTTGGTAGAGATCCGACGGCAGTATTTGGCCGGCTAGAGCATGATCCGGAAAAGTGGGCACCGGTTTTCCGAGAAAGATCATGTTTAAACAAAAGGATAGAGCGGGATGACGACTCGAAGAGAAGCCATCACGCTCTAGCGCCAACACGACCCGACATCCCGGACGCGCTTTCTCGCCGCGCTCGGCCGCGAGAACCGACGGGACGCGCGCCACCGCCACTTGCGTGCCTCCAAATCGCCTCGCGCGTCGCCATGATGGGTCTGATGATTCGGGAGAGCCACACGCATGGCCGCAGACAGCGATAGCAACATTGCCTGGCACCGGGCCCAGCTCAGGAAACATAGCGAGGCGTTGAAGCACCTCGAAACTGCGAGATTCATCGTTGGCGAGATTGCAGGCTCAAGACAGGCCGACCAGAAGCAAAAATCGCTCGGCGTTCTGAAGCGGAAGATCAGCCAATCCCAGCAAGCCATCGCGGCCTACGAGAAGCGGATGCTGCGTCCTCGGGCGACAGACTATCGAAGCCTCGCTAGCGTTTCCTGGAGCAAATGGAATGGACTTGACCCTTGAACGGCGTTGGCTCTTTTGGGCGTCCCGCGGCCTTAAGTCGGCGCCCGCGAAATAGCCGGACGCGCATGCCCTGGGGTAGGTGAAGACAAGGCGCCCGGCTACTCTGCCGCGCGGCGGTGCGGCCTTCTTATTTAACCATCAGCCGCTTAAAGATTCGTCTTCGCGCGCGTTGGAGGCCCGTTTAAAGCCGCATTTAGGCGTTGCTATTCCGTTAATCGGGGTACGTTTTTTGGGGAGGCTTTCAGAAAAACTTAAATTACATCTGCCAAATTCCACTTACGAAGGAATCCGCGCGGCGGCTACCGGATAACCTTCCATGCGGCTGACCAGACACTCTCTGGCAGCCGCATAATTTCGCAGCCGCTCAATATTGCCAAAGACAATATCGGACGGCCTCGAATTCAAACCCCAAGGCGACGGGATGAGAGGCACAAGAGCCGCTCCAAGCCTGCCGTCGAACCAGCGCAACCACCGGAGCCTTCAAGGCTCGCATTTTGGGGCGCGTGGATGAAACAGAGAGAAGTACGAAGTCTGATTATTCGGGAATGGGACCGCTGGCTTCAAACGCAGTCGGTCGATCCTGAAGGGCCAACCGGCCGGGACTCGCTGAAGTTCTATTTTGAACTGCAGGACAACCGGTCCAACCTGTTGGATTTTCAATCGAGGGGACGGGACAAATGGCTGATCGTGCACAGCTGGTTGCTCAGTGAGCGACGCGTCTCGGACTGAAGGACGCATGCCGCACGGTGCCGGCGAAGGCGCCGTGCCGTTATTCTTTCCAACAAGCCGATCGATGCAAGCAGGCACGCGGGCAATATTGAACCCGGATCTTTGATGCCGGTTCATGCGCTGCGCGCGAAGCCGTGGCTCGCCCCGTCTGTTGATAACCGCCTGCCTGCCGCGTACGTGGGGTGACACGCCCTCGCGGCGTGTTATCGACACCCGGGATGTCGCACTTGCGACGGAAGGAAGATCATGCGGATTACCCTCGTCGGCTCCCGCCATTTCGGTGCGACCACGCTCGACATGCTGCGCCAGCACGGGGTCGAGATCGCGAGGGTCGTCGTGGCAGATCGTGAAGACCGCCTCGCCGCCGCCGCGAAAGCGGCCGGGATCGACGTCGTCGTGCAGGCTGATCCAAAACTTGTCGTTGCCTCCGAAATCGCCGAAGGGACTGAGCTGATCGTCACAGCGCACAGCCATGCCCGGATCAGCAAGGAAGCGCTGGCGACAGCCCGGCTCGGCGGCATCGGCTATCACCCCTCGCTGCTGCCCCGGCACCGCGGTATCGCGGCGATCGAATGGACCATCAAGGAGGGCGACCCAATCGCCGGCGGCACGGTCTATCACCTCGCCGATCGCATGGACGCCGGCGCCATCGCTGCGCAGGAATGGTGTTTCGTCAAGAAGGGCGAGACCGCGCGCGAGTTGTGGGAGCGTGCGCTGGCGCCGCTCGGCCAAAAACTGCTCGCCGAGGTCATCGACTACGCCAAGACCCATCACGCGCTGCCGGCAAAGCCGCAGGACGAACAGTTTGCGACCAAGGCGCATGCCCTGTCGCCACACTAGATTCGCCAGCCGTGCATTTTAGCCCAAAGGGGCACGTTTTTGCGTTTTCCCGGACTCTCGAATTCACATCTATGTGATTGAAATCATTGGAACAATATTGTTTGCTGCGACGCATCAAATTTTGGCCACATTGTGCCCAAATAACCCGGGGCATCACACACATCGGGGATTTTATTCATGCGTCCCAATCGCATTGCCACAGTATTTCTTGCCTCCGCCCTGGCGGGCGCTGCCGCCGCGCCTGCTGGCGCGCAAACCCCTTATGATGGGCTCTGGCATGTCACCATTGTGACAAGCAGCGGCAGTTGCGAACCGACGGCAAGCTCGACCTTGACCGTCACCGACGGTAAGATTTCGGCCGCTGGCGGCGATGTCTCCGGCAGCATCGGACGTGAAGGCCTTGTGCGGGTCTCGATCAACGGTGCATATGCGAACGGTCAACTCAGTGGCAATGCCGGATCGGGAAAGTGGAATGGGGCTTCAGCGGGCATACCGTGCAGCGGTCGATGGCAAGCATCGCGGCAATGACGCGAGCCGGGCGCTCGACGCTCCTCTGGTTATCCGGCGGCTGCTGATCGCAGCCGCCGTTTTATTTGTGACATCGCTTTCGAGCTCCCTCGGTTACGCGCAATCAGGACCGTTCGCCGGGATGGCCGGAAATTGGGCCGGCAGCGGCACTGTCACCCTTGATGACGGGTCGAAAGAGCGTATCCGCTGCCGCGCATCCTATGCGGTCGCGGGCGCCGCCATGAACATGACCCTCACCTGCGCCAGCGACGCCTACAAGTTCAATCTGCAGGCCAGCGTTGTTGACCAGGGCGGCGTGGTTGCCGGAACCTGGACCGAGTCGAGCCGAAACGTCGGCGGCAGCCTTCAGGGCCGTGGCGGTGGCGGCAATTTCGAGGTGCTTGCAAGCGCCGCCGGGTTCAATGCCAACATCTTGTTGAGAACTGTAGGAACCAAGCAGTCGGTCGTCATGAGGGCCGATAGCCAGTTCAGGGGTGCCAATATTTTCCTGTCGCGATAGGTGCGTTTCTCAGGCGCCAGGCACGAAGGCGGTGACTTCGATCTCGACTTTGGCTCTGACGTCGACCAGCCCACCGATATAGAGGAGCGTTGACGGCGGAAAATTTCGACCGAGCGTCTCCTTCCAGGCGGCACCGATGCCGGCGCCGGCCGCTTCGTATTCGCTGCGGCTGGTTAGATACCAGGTGAGGCGCACGATGTGCGCGGGACCGGCGCCCGCTTCCGCCAAGAGCTTGATGATCCGCCGCAGCGCGGCGCCGACCTGAGCTGCCATGTCGGACGGATAGCCGCCCTTCTCGTCGCCGCCGGTCTGCCCCGCCAGCACGACCCATCGGCCGGGACCGTTGAATTCGACGCCATGCGAAAAGCCGCGCGGTTTCGACCACTCGGCCGGTTGCAAGATACGCATGAGCCAGTCCTCCCGATTTCCGTCGTCATTCCGGGATGGTCCCGAGGATCAGACCCGGAATGACGAGCCGATCCTTAGCACAGCGAAGTTGATGTCCGCATCGCTGCGTCGGCAGATTTGCGCGTTGCAAATCGCGTCGAGGTCGCCGATACCGGCCTGCCCTCCCCATCAAAAAACCCGCCTCACCTCTCCTGCGCCGATGGACCGAACACCTTCCAAATCGATGGCGGCGCTATGGATGGCGGGCTGGCTTTCGCTGATGCTGGTCATGGCGGTTGCCGGGCGCGAGAGTACGCGCGAACTGAACGTATTCCAGATCATGGAGGTGCGCTCGGTCCTCGGCTTCTTGCTATTGTACCCGATAATCCGGCGTCATGGCGGTTTCGCCACGCTAAAGACATCGCGGCTGCGCCAACACATCGCGCGCAACCTGATCCACTATGGCGCGCAGCTCGGATGGTTCTTCGCGCTGACCTTGATCCCGATCGGCCAGGTCGTAGCGATCGAATTCACCATGCCGATCTGGACCGCGATCCTGGCCGCGGCCTTTCTTGGCGAGCGCATGACGGTCTGGAAGATCACCGCGATCTTGCTCGGCATCGTCGGCGTTATCGTCATCGTTCGGCCCGCGACCGGCGAGGTCAATCCGGGCCAATTGATCGCGCTTGGCGCCGCGCTCGGCTTTGGCATTTCCATGGCGCTCGTCAAATCCCTGACCCGCACCGAAAGCGCGCTGGCGATCATCTTCTGGATGCTGGTGGTGCAGTCGACAGCCGGATTTTTTCCGACGCTCTATCTCTGGGTGTGGCCGTCAGCCTATGCGTGGGGTTGGATGGCGGTGATCGCCGTATGCGGCACGTTTTCTCATTACTGCCTGGCAAATGCGATGCGCTACGCAGATGCCACCGTCGTCGTGCCGATGGACTTCCTGCGGGTCCCCCTGACCGCGACCGCCGGCTGGTTGATCTATGGCGAACGGCTGGACACGTTCACGCTGCTCGGCGCTGCCTTGATCCTGACCGGTAACCTCTTGAATTTGAAAGCGGGCAGTCCGGTCCCCGCCCGCGCGGCAAGCTGAAGCGCGGCTTTACGGCGGCCGTGCCCATCCTTCATTTGTTGCCCAATCGGTCGTCGGCGAAAAACTTGTGATCTAAATCACGCAATAGCCACCGCCCAATCGGATAGCGTCAGGCCAGCGTTTGATTGTGCTTGTCTGGTTCTGCTTGCGAAGAATTGGGCATGGCCTGATTTTTTGTCGCACGAAATGTGGTTCTTTCGTGTAAACTGGTGCCAAGCGTTTCATTCCAAAAAATCGATTCCGACAGGGGATTTCCGATGCGCCACCTCTCCGTCATTCTTTCGCTGATTTGCATGTTGTTTACCGCGGTCTCCGCACACGCCGAGAAGCGTGTAGCCTTCGTCGTCGGTAACGGCGCCTATAAAAACGTGGCGCAGCTTCCGAACCCGCCGATCGATGCCAAGGCGATGGCAGGCGTGCTGCGCAATGTCGGCTTCGACGTCGTCGAGGGCACCAACCTCACCCGCGACAAGATGACCGAGAAGTTGCTCGACTTCGGCAAGAAGGCGCAAGGTGCCGATGTCGCCGTGTTCTTCTATGCCGGTCACGGCATCGCCATCAGCGGCTCCAATTATTTGTTGCCCATCGATGCCGACATCAAATCGGAAATGGACGTCAAGCTGGGTGCGGCGATCAACATCGACCTGACGCTCGACCAGACCATGAGCGATGCCAAGGTCAAGCTGGTCTTCCTCGATGCCTGCCGCGACAACCCGTTTGCCGCAAAGATCAAATCGAATGCGTCAACCCGCAGCGTCTCGGTGCAAACCGGCCTTGCCGAGATGAAATCCGGCGAAGGCACGCTGATCGCCTTCGCCACCGGTCCCGGACAGACCGCGCTTGATGGCCAGGAAGGCACCAACAGTCCATTCACCCGCGCCCTCATCGCTCACATCACCACGCCCGGCGTCGAGATCCAGCAGGCGATGACCGAGGTCCGCGCCCAGGTCAACGAAGAGACCAACAAGGGCCAGCTGCCCTGGGGCCACACCAACCTGATCGGCTCGGTGTACCTCAATCCTGCCCCGGCGCCCGCACCCAACGCGACCGCGCCTGCCGCTACGGGCTCGGTGCCCGCCGCGGTCGCTTCGAGCTCACCAGGCACCGACGTCGAGCTCGAGTTCTGGCGCTCGGTCAAGGAATCCAACAAGCGGGAAGAGCTCGACGCTTACCTGTCGAGCTATCCCAACGGCCAGTTCAAGTCGCTGGCGCTGGCCAGGATCGCGGCCATCGAGAACGGCCCGTCGACCACCACGCGCAACATTTCCTCCGGTGTCGATCCCGCCACGTTCACCGAGGAGTCCAACCAGGTTACCGAAGACCAGATCGGACTGGACAAGGGCCTGCGCCGCGACGTGCAGCGCCGCCTCACCGGCCTTGGCTTTGACACCAAGGTCAGCGGCAAGTTCGACGAGGATACCCGCACCGTGATCAAGCGCTGGCAGGCCGCGCGCGGCTATCCCACCACAGGCTATTTCAACAAGCTCCAGCACAAGGCGCTGCTCTCCGAGATCGTCGCAGCCACGACAACCAGTTCCAGCGATGATTCCGACGATCATCCGGCCCGCCGTCATAGCAGCGGCGGCGGTGGCCGTCGGAGCAGTGGCGGTGGTGGTGGTGGCGGGGGCGGCGGCAATCCCGGTGCTTTCATGGGCGGATTGGTCGGCGGGATGATGGGCGGCATGCTCCGACACTGATCATCTCGATCCGCTGGAGCATGATCCGGAAAAGTGGGCACCGGTTTTCCGAAAAGATCATGCTCAAACAAAAAGATAGAGCAAAGCGGGATGACGATTCGAAGAAAAGTCATCACGCTCTAAGGTTAAGGTCTCGACCAACAGAAAAGCCCGGCGAGTTACCGGGCTTTGCCTCCGCCGGGATCTCCCCGCTGTCCGAGTTATTTTCCGGCGGCTTTTCGCAAGGCCTCGTTGATGCGGTCCTGCCAGCCTGGTCCGCCCTCCCGAAAATATTCGAGGACGTCCTGGTCGATGCGCAGCGAAACGAGTTCCCTGACGCCCGGAAGGGCCGCCTTCCTGACTGGTGCTTCGGCCACTTTCGCCGTGGTCCGCTTGAACGCCGCTTCCGCTTCGGTGCGCGCGTCGCTTAGAGTTCTGGGTCGTCTCGGTTGATCAGCCACGGTTAAATTCCTTCAAACAGCGCGGTCGAAAGGTAGCGTTCCGAGAATGACGGCACGATGGCGAGAATGGTCTTGCCGGCGCTTTCCGGCCGCTTGCCGATCTGCAACGCCGCCGCGATCGCAGCACCCGAAGAAATGCCGCCGGGAATGCCCTCATTGCGTGCCAGGGCGCGCGTGTGTTGACGATCTCGTCGATCACGGAGCGATCCAGGATATCGGGAATGAAACCCGCGCCGATGCCCTGGATTTTGTGCGGCGAATGCTGCCCGCCCGACAATACCGGACTTTCCTCGGGCTCCACGGCGATGATCCGCAGCGACGGCTTGCGCGGCTTCAGCACTTGGCCGACGCCGGTGATGGTACCGCCGGTGCCGACGCCGGCGACGAAGATGTCGATGTTGCCGCCGGTGTCGTTCCAGATTTCCTCCGCCGTGGTGCGGCGATGGATTTCTGGATTCGCCAGATTCTTGAATTGCTGCGGCATCACGGCATTGGGCGTCGTGCGCACCAGTTCCTCCGCGGTCGCGATCGAGCCCTTCATACCTTGCGCTGCCGGCGTCAGCACGATCTCGGCGCCGAGAAAGGCCAGCATCTTGCGTCGCTCGATCGACATCGATTCCGGCATCACCAGCTTCAGCCTGTAACCGCGCGACGCCGCCACGAAAGCGAGCGCGATCCCGGTATTGCCCGAGGTCGGCTCGATCAGCACGGTATCGGCATTGATCACGCCGGCCTTTTCCATTGCAACGACCATCGCAGCGCCGATGCGGTCCTTCACGCTGGCCGCCGGATTGAAATATTCCAGCTTGGCAAGGATGGTCGCGTTGACGCCGTGCGCTTGCGGCAGTTTGCGCAGGCGCACGATCGGCGTGTCGCCGATCGCCTCCACAATGGAGTCGAACACCCGGCCGCGGCCGGGACGGTGCACTGCGGTCGTGACTGGCGATGCATCCATGACGAACTCCCGTTTGGCGACAATGTGATTGAAATGCGAAGGTATTTGAAATGCCAAGGTCTTCTGCAATTAGGGACAGCTTGTGGCGATGTGCAAGTCAGAATCCGGCGACGAACAGGTTCGCTGCGTTGCAAAACCGAATTGAAGCCCAATAACCTAAAACCAACGCATTTGTGTTGCCACATCGTCAAAGAAAGCGGTGTAGAAATCTCACCGAGCGCTAAGCTCAAATCCAGTCAGCCCAAAATCCGGTGAGCCAAGGTCATACCGCAAAGGAGGTCACGATGCCAGCAGTTGCTGAAGTCTTGTCGACCGTCGCGTCTAACCCCGACCCGCGTGGAAGTGATTTGCCGACGTGCCTGGTCTGTGCGGACTCCATGGTGGCCGCGGAAGCGTCCGCCTACCTGCACGACAACGTCATCAGCTATCTCTGGACCTGTGACACCTGCGGTTACGGATTTGTGACCAAGCACGCGCTCAAGCGGTTTGCCTGCAATTGAGATTTGACGGCATTTAACGCGATGCGATGTCGCCCTTCGCCCAATCGGCGCGCGTTTGGTCGCGGAAACTCTCGAACGTTCCCGCTGAAATGGCGTCCCTGATGTCACCCATCAGGCGCTGGTAATACGCGATATTAATTTCGGACAGCAGC
>Ga0209474_10005074_pt1 | contig 11261 bp, 6 predicted proteins | sample GraSoiAngelo_145_FD_185902 | JGI IMG/M metagenome (GOLD analysis project Ga0209474, IMG submission 185902) | Grasslands soil microbial communities from the Angelo Coastal Reserve, California, USA - 14_1009_05_20cm (SPAdes) (version 2) | ecosystem: Environmental > Terrestrial > Soil > Grasslands ... | reverse complement strand
GGCGAGCGCTCGGGATGTTTCATCGCGTCGATTGCTTCGGCGTCGGACCGGATGGCGAGCCATTCTGTGATCGAGGCGAGGACGGCGTCGGGATCCCGGAGAACGTCCTCCGTGCGCACGCGCAGCTTCTGAGCTTCCGGCACGGCTTCGAGGAAATCGCCGATGTTTTTGTTTAGAGCGAGCCAGGCCTGTTGCGGATCGAGCTCGACGTGCTCCTGCGAGGATTCGTCCGTGTGCGCCGCGGAGAAGCATACGAGCTGGCGCAGCCATTGCGGCACGCGGTTGGGATGATGCGCGACCGCACCCTTGATCGCAGCCACGACCGCTTCGCCGTGCCGGCGTGGATGTTCGACCAGATGAATAAAGCGCGCAAGCGGGAACATCCGCGCGACACGCTGCATCGACTCGAGATGGAAAATCATGCTCGGGCTTTTTTCCACGAGAGCGCGCGGGTAAACGCGTTCGGCGAGCAACTCGATGATGTAGCCGCTGGTGAACGGCAGCCGGCGTCGCAGCCACGCGTGCGCGAGCTGGACGGTGGTTTCGTTTTGCTCGCCGTAAAACAATTCCGAGACCGCGCGGACGAGACCATGCGACATGTTAAACGACGTTTTTGCACAGGTGTCCCACCATTCCTGCAGCGTCTCCGCGACGAACAGGTGCGCTTCGGGAATCGCATACAACTGCGGATGCTGGCCGAGCATCGCCGCGCAATGCGAGGAGAACGAGAGCGGCGGGCTGAGGACGAAGATCGGGTCGGGAACGGGCGGCGAGGCGTCAACGTTCATTGCGAAAAACGAAGGGGCGGTCTTGTTTACTCATACCCGAATCGTTGCGCCAGCTCGCGCACTTCGGCGGAAAACTCGCGCCCGTCGTCGCGCCAGCTCAACGGCCCGTCGAGGCTCTGCGATTTCGCACGGGCGGGACGCAGCGCCGGACTTTCGAGAAAAAATGTGTCGTTCCCGTACCGCGCGCCGGGGGGCCCGAAGCACGCGTAGCGCGAGCGCTCGGGATGTTTCATTTCATCGATCGCTTCGGCGTCGGCGCGCACGCCCAACCACTCGGCGATCCGGCGCAGCGGCTCGTCGGGCGACTGGAGCAGATCCTCGCCGCGAACGCACAGCTTTTGCTCGTCCGGCAGCGACTTGAAAAACTCGTCGATGTTGTGATTGAGGACGTACCAGCCTTTTTGCGGATCGAGTTCGCGGCTGCGTTCGACCACGCCGCTCGCGGCCGGCGAGAGATCGGGATAAGTACACAAATGTAGGAGCCAATGGGACTCCGGTATCGGCCCGTGCCGCTTGCGAAACTCCTCGATGAACTTCATGACCGACTCGCCGTGCGCCCGCGGGTGGCGCAGCAGGTGGATGTATCTGGCGCGCGGGAAAAGATCACGGACGCGCTCGAGAAATTTGACCCTGTAAACGACGCTTGGAGTTTTATCGACGACGACGCGCGGGCGGACGCGCGCGGCGAGCGTCTCCATCAGCATGCCGGTGGTGAAGTGCGAGCGCCGCCGCAGCCAGCCGGACGCCTGCCTGATCGTCGCCTCGGTCTGCCCGCCGAAGAACAGTTCCCCGACCGCACGTAGCAGCCCGTGCGCACGCGGGAAGGTTTGCTCCTCGCACGCTGCCCACCATTCCGCCATCGTCGCGCAGCCGAAGAGATGCGTTTCCGGCAGGCCGTACATTTGCGGGTGCTGGCCGAGCATCGTGCCCACTACTGAGGTAAACGAACGCGGGGGCGCGAGCACGAAGAGCGGGTCGGAAACTAGTTCGCCAGATGCCGGCTCCCGCGCGTTCGTCGCGGGCGTCTGTTCGATGAGGCTGTCCATTTATGATGTACCGGCTGCTGTGTGCGACAGAGCTTTAGCTGCGGCTCGGTAGATGTTGCGTTCGAGCGCGTTTGATCCGGAATTGCCCAGGCGAGTGAGTGCCGCCAGCCGCAGCGCGCGCGCCTGCGGATGACGCGGATGCACATCGAGGACGATCTCGGTCAATTCGAGCACGATCTGGTTTTCACCCGCGTCAAGCGCGCGCCGTGCTCGCGCGACGAACGGCCTTGGGCCGCCACTGGCTTCGAGCAGCGCACGAGACAGCTTGCGACGCGGGCTTGGATTGAGGTGCGCCGGATTAAAATCATGCCAGCCGGTGTATTGGCGATAGATGCCCTTGGCTGCCCAGCGCACCGTTCCATAGCGCTCCGCGAGATACGGCAGGCGCGCCAATTCCTCGGGCAGCCGGACGTGATCGAGAATCTGCGGCAGCGTCAGCCGCTCGTTGATCCCCTTCACCGTCTCGTCGTGCACGTGGCGAATCGCTTTGGCGTAGTTGCCGAGCGTCTCATCGATCTCCGCCGCCCCGTGCACCGGCGCACCGTGCGAAGGGATGAGGCATCCGGGCCGCAGCGCCCGCATTCGCTCGAGCGACTCGATCCATTTCGCCACGGGGCGGTCGGCTTTCAACGGGTTGCTCAGCATCGGAAAACAGCGATAGAAAAGGTCGCCGGGAAACAGGATTTTTTCGCGCGGCATCCAGACCATGAGGTGGTCAGTGCTCTCGCCCTGCGTGTGATACAGCTCGAATTGCGTCCCGCCTTCCTCGAAACGGAATTCCTCGTCGAAGAGCGTGTCGGGAGGCATGTAGCCGTCCTCCGGGTCGTTCAAAACCGAGGTGCCGTTGCCCGCCGGCAGAGGCGTGCCGAGCTGGATCGCGTTCACGCGTTCGCGGTACGGCAGCAGCATGTTGTTGCGGGCGAGATCCTCCGGCATCCGACGTTGCGCGATGATTTTCACGCCTGGGCCGTGAAACGCTTTCGCCCCGCGAATGTGGTCGCCGTGAAAATGCGTGTAAACGATCCAGCTGACTGGCAACTCCGTGATTTTCCGAAAATCTGCCAGCGACGCGCGCGCGGCGCTGATGCTCTCGGTCGTGTCGATCACGACGACGGATTTCTTCGTGATCACGTAAAGCGCGTTGCTTACCGAATAGGCGTTGGCGCAGTAAACGCGATCGGTTGCCTGGATCAGCCGCGCCTTTCGATTTCGGACGCGGCTATCCACGATCGTGCCCGCCGAGGACGCTTTGCCTGGATGTTTTGTGCCAGCCTTATTCATAGCCAAATTCTTCGGCGAGCCGCCGCACCTTCGGCAAAAAGCCGCGCCGGTCGTCCAACCAGCTCAACGGCCCATCAAGACGTTGAGGCTCTAATCGCATCGGGCGTAGCGCCGGCTCTCGGAGGAAGGAAGGGTCGTTGCCGAAACGCGCGCCCGTCGGGCCGAAGCAAGCGTAGGGCGAACGCTCGGGATGTTTCATTTCCTCAATTGCTGCGTTGTCGGTGCGCAGTCCGAGCCAGCCCGCAACCTCGCGCAGATGACGACCCGGGTCGGTGAGGATGTCCTCGGCGCGGATGCGCAATTGCTGCTGCGGCGGAACCGCTTCGAGAAATTTGCAAATGTTCATGTGCAACGCGAGCCAGCCGCGCTGCGGATCGAGTTTGCCGGCCTCGCCCGCATTCGCGCCGTTTCGGTTTGGTCCGGGAAATGCCGCCAGCCGATGCATCCAGTGCGTCGCAGGGACGCGGCCTTCTTTTTCGCGCCCGCGCAGAAATTTCAACACCGATTCGCCGTGCCCGCGCGGGTGCCGCACCAAATGGATGAACCGGGCACTTGGAAACATCTGCGCCGCGCGCCGCAGCGATTTCGGCTTATAGACGTTACTCGTGCTTTTCTCCACGACGACGCGCGGCGCCACCTTCGTGGCAAGCGTCTCCAGCACGTAGCCGGTGGTGAAATGCGCGCGCCGACGCAGCCAGCCGCGCGCGAACTTGATCGTCTCCTCGGTTTGCGTGCCGAAAAAAAGCTTCGCGACCGTGCGCAACGCGCCGTGCGCGCGTGGGACGGTCGCGTCCCAGCACAGCTCCCACCATTCCCCGACCGTCTCGGCGGCGAAGAGCTCCAGTTCGGGCAAACCGTACATCTGCGGATGCTGACCGAGCATCGTCGAAACGATCGAGCTGAAGGATCGCGGCGGTGCCAGCACGAACACGGGCTGTTCGGTCGGAAACGTATGGGTGGATTCCGTTGCCGTTGCCGCGGCAGGTGAGACCCTCGTTTTTCTCGGTGCGGGTATTTTGCCCGATCTGATCGTGGTCATTCTCAGTGCTCCTTTATGCGGATTGCAATGCCTCCGTCGCTGGTTGCGTGGCCGCGTTGGGCTGATCGCCAGTCTGTTTCGCGGCTGATCCAATTTCAAGCGCCAGTTCGTTCACGGTGGGCGCTTCGAAAAAGCGGCGCAGCGGCATGTCGCTCTTGAACGCCGTGCGCACGCGCGCGACCACTTGGGTCGCCAGCAGCGACTGGCCGCCCAGTTCAAAGAAATTGTCATGAACTCCGATCGAGTCGATGCCGAGCAACTCCTGCCAGATGCGGGCGATGATTTGCTCGGTCTCGTTGCGCGCCGCGACGAATTCGACGCCCAGCTCCGGCCTCGCGTGGAGAGCGACGGTTGCGCCCGGCTCGGATGCGGCGGGGGACTTAAAATTGACCCACTGGTCGATCCGCGCCTGGAGATCGGTGGTTGAGACCGCCACTGGCCGCGGGGCGGCTTTGGAAAGAATGCGCCGGAAGGTTTCCACGCCCTCCCGCTGCAGCATGGCGACGTCGGCATCGCCATTGGCGCGGGCGTTGTCATCGAAGTTCCAGTTGTCCCAGTTTACGCTCAGCCAGCGCGTCCCGCCCGGGCGGTCGCGCGCGGCGGCAAAGGCGTCGAGAAATGCGTTGGCAGCGGCGTAAGCGACAAAGCCAATCCCGGCGACGATAGATGAAAGTGAAGAAAGCAGCAGCACGAAATCGAGGTCCCTGCCCGCAAGCAGCCGCTCCAGCACCAGAATCCCGCGCACTTTGGGCTGGAAGTGAAGCTCGCAACCTTCCGGCTTTGCGAGGTCAACGCCGAAAAACGACTTCGCTGCAATGGTTCCTGCGCCGTGAATGACGCCGTGGATGTCGCCGAACCGCGACCGCGCCTGGTCGAGCACGCGCTGCATTTGCGCCTCATCGGCGACGTCGGCGCCGCACACCATGACCTCGGAGCCAAGTATTTCCAGCGCCTGAAGCTTGCGGATTCTCCGGCTCACGCGATCGGCTTCGCCGCGCGCCGCGAGCCAAGCCGGCCAAACCGACCTTGCCGGAAACGACGACCGGCCGAGCAGCACCAGTTTCGCGCGCACAGCCCGGGCCAACTCTTCGGCGAGCGCCAGGCAGATGTTACCCAACCCGCCCGTGATGAGATAGACCCCACCTTCAACCAGTATGGTTTCATCCGGCTTCTCGATCCGCGTAGCTTCGAAGGTCTGCACCCATCGCTCGCGATCCCGGTAAGCTATCACGGTGTCCGCCGGGTCGCTGATCACTTCGCAAAGGAGGTTGCTAACGGACTTATCATCCCACCCGATGCTATTCGCGGGAAAGTCAATGTCGATGGCGCGGCACCGCAGGTTCGGGTATTCCTGAGGTATCGACTTGCAGGGCCCTGCAATGGTTGCTCGTGCTGCACACAGCGCCTCCTGTCCACTGACCAGGTGCGTCCCGTTGGTAACTGCCGCAATCTGCATCGGCGTGGTTATCTTCTGCCCGATGATGGCTTGCGCCAGATAGAGCAGGCTGTAAAAACCGATGTCCTGAAACCGGTCGAATGTGTCCAACTCCGGCGATTCCGGCTCTCCCGGCGCGACACACCAGAGATGGATGACCTTTTCCGGAGGTTTGCCGCACGAGCAAAGTTTCTTGAGCAGGTCATGGTACTGGCTTACTTCGCGCGGATTGATTTCGTAGGCATTCGCACCGGTTTGCGCGAAGTCATTTCCCTCTCGCACGAGGACAGCCTCCTCGCCTTTGAGTGCAAGCTGGTCGGCAAGCCGGCGGCCGAGGCCCTGTGCGTCCTCGAAGAGCAGCCACTGCGATGGCTGCCTGGCCGGAGCTTGCAGGTGAAGCGTCTGCGCCGGCGGGGCCATTTTCCACGAAGGCGTGTAAAACCAATCGGCGATGTCCGGCTTTTTCGGCGACGCGTTTGCCGGCGTGCTGGTCATGTGTTCGGTCGCGTCGATCCAGTATCGCTCGCGCTCGAACGGATAACCTGGCAACGGCACGCGGTTGCGTCTTTCGTGGCGGTGAAACCCTCTCCAGTCGATCGGCACTCCGCGCAGCCAAAGGCGGCCGAGTTTGGCGAGAAGAAACTCGAGGTCGGGTTGCGGTTCGCGCGCGTGTCGCAATGAAGGTAGTACCACATGTCGCGGCGTTTTTTCGGGATGACGTCTCGCAAATATGCTCAAGGTCATCCCCGGTCCTACCTCGAGAAGAATCAAATTCTCTTCCTTCAACAAAGTCTGCAAGCCATCCGCGAAGCGCACGGCGTTGCGCAGATGATTCGCCCAATACTGAGGGCTGGTCGCCTCGCCGGGTGTGACCCACGTGCCGGAGAGATTGGAGACGTAAGGCAGGCGCGGGCGCTTCCGCTTCACCCTGGCGACCAACTGGGTGAAAGCTTCCAGGATGGGATCCATCATCGCGGAATGAAAAGCGTGCGAAGTATGCAAGCGGCGGCACTGCACCTCCTTGACTGCGAGCAGCGCTTCCAGTTGATCCACCGCCCCGGTCGGCCCGGACACCACGCACATCGAAGGTTCATTGATCGCGGCGACGCAAAGCTTGTCATTTAGATAAGGCTGCAGCTCCTGCTCGGACAAAGATACCGCGAGCATCGATCCCGTCGGCAACTGCTGCATCAGGCGGCCGCGCTCCGCGACAAGCTCCAGTGCGTCCTTGAGCGTGAATACTCCCGCGAGGCACGCGGCGACATATTCGCCGATGCTGTGGCCGATCATCCCCGACGGGCGCACGCCCCATTCCATCCACAGGCGCGCCAGCGCATATTCGATGACAAAGAGCGCGGGTTGCGCGAGCGCGGTCTGTGTCAGTTGGTCCACGGTTTCCGGCGACCGCTCCCCCAGCGGGTAAATCATCTCGCGCAGATCGAGTCCCATCCGCGGCTTCAAGAGCTCCGCGCAGCGATCGACCTGCTTTTTGAAGCGCGGTTCGAAACGGTATAACCCGCGCGCCATGTTCACATATTGCGAGCCCTGCCCAGAAAACATAAACACCACCCGGCGCTTCCGACCGCGCCACTTGGAGCTGAGAACGCGCGTCGCGTCCGCCGATTCGAGCGCGTGGACGGCATCTTCGACGCTCTGGCAGACCAGCGTCCGGCGATGGCTGAAAGCCCTCCGTCCCACTTGCGAGGTGTACGCCACGTCGGCGATGGCCAGACGCGGATGCGCCTTAAGGTGCTCGATAACTCGCGACGTGGCGGTTTCCAGAGCCGTGCTTGTCCGGGCGGAAATCAGCAGAAGATGCGCAAGTCTGGAGCTGGCGAGGCTCTGGCGTTGTGGGGCCTCCTCGAGCATCACATGCGCGTTCGTTCCTCCAATGCCGAAAGCACTAACTCCAGCTCGCCGCGGAAAGCGACGACACTTCCAATCGGAAAGTGTCTGATTAACATAAAATGGGCTATCGGCGAATGGAATGGCTGGGTGCGGTTGCGCGAAATTCAACGTGGGGGGGATCTGTCGATGCTTTAGCGCGAGGACCGTCTTGATAAGCCCGGCTACTCCGGCCGCGTGATCGAGATGACCGAAATTCGATTTCACGGAACCGACCGCACAGAAGCCTTTCTTCTTCGTTCCCCGCCGGAACGCTTTGTTCAGTGCGGCAATCTCGACCGGATCTCCCGCGGCTGTCGCAGTCCCATGGGCTTCGATATAAGTCACCGTGCCAGGATTAACGCCGGCCATCGCCTGAGCCCTGGCGATTACGTCCGCCTGACCGTCGATACTCGGCGCGGTGTAACTTGTCTTCGAAGCGCCGTCGTTATTGATCGCCCAACCTTTGATGACTGCGTGTACTAAATCGCCGTCAGCCAAGGCGTCGACCAACCGTTTCAAGACCACCACGCCGACTCCGTTGCCAAAGACGACCCCCTGAGCATCGCTGTCGAAGACCCGACAGTGCCCGTCTGGAGAATAGATACCTCCCGGCTCATGATAGTAGCCGGTGATCTGAGGCGCGCGTATGCATACGCCGCCAGCGAGAGCCATATCGCAGGAACCGCTGCGAATACTTTCACAAGCGACACAGATGGCGACCAATGATGTCGCGCATGTGCTTTGGATGCTGATGCTCGGACCGCGCAGATTCAGCTTATAAGAGACGTGCGTAGATAGGTAATCCTTGTCGTTGCCGATCAAGGCTTGGAGATGACCGACTAGATGGAGAAAGCCGGCATTGCGAAGAAGTTGATGAAAATACGTGCTCATCGCGCAGCCAGCATAGACACCAATCGATCCGCCGTAGCGCTCCGGGTAATAGCCCGCATTCTCTAGCGCGTGCCAGGCGCATTCGAGAAAGACCCGTTGTTGCGGATCCATACTTTCGGCTTCCCGCGGGTTAATGCCGAAAAAAGAAGCGTCGAATAGGTCCGCTCCCTCGGTTAGGCTGCCAGCAGGAACAAAGTGTGGATTGGCCAACACTGCTGGATCGATGCCTGAAGCGGCGAGATCCTCAGGCGAATAAAAGCTGATGGACTCCACGCCATCATGCAGGTTGTGCCAGAACTCCTCCGCGTTGCTGGCACCGGGGAAACGGCAACTCAACCCGACGATCGCTATATCCGCAGGTGAGCGTTCGCTCAGCGGTCGCACGAGCCGACGACGCGCTTGACGACGCCAACCGATTGGCCGTGGTGGTTGCGGTTTATTCATCGCTGTGGGAAAGCTTTCCAGGCTGTAGATTGGCGCAATCCACCTCGGACACAGCGTCGCATGGACGGGCCGAAGTCAATCCTCGCCTCGGCCTCCGCGATCGAGTAGCCGTGAACCTCATCATCCTACAACATCGGCCCGATGGTGGAGGCGACCACGAACAATCGTAAGCCATACGCTTCATGGAATCGAACTTAGAACCTGTTTCAGATCCCGGCCCAACGACTGCAAAAAAAACCATTCGGAGGTCTGCGGGAAGAAATGATTGCCGGGGATCATTCGGAGATCAAAAGCACAGCGGGTCTGCACGCGCCACCCCGCCAGTTCCTCACGTTTGACCTTCGGATCTTCCAAGCCGCCGTAAACGGTGATCGGACAATCCAGGGGAGCATCGGGGGCGTAAGCGTAGGTCTCGCATACCGCGAGATCCGCCCTCAACACAGGCAAGTACAGTTCGACGAGTTCAGCATCTTGCCAGCCGCTGTGCGCCGTGCCATAAAGCATTCGTAAGTCCGCCAAAAGCGCGGCATCGGGCAATTCATGGATCGGCGTGTCCGGATCCGGCAGCTGCGGCGCACGGTAAGCGGAAATGAACAACCAGACAGGGCCGGCTTTTCCCTCGCTCCGAAGGCGGCGAGCCAACTCGAAGGAAATCAGGCCGCCCATGCTGTGGCCGAAAAAGCCGAATTGTTTGTCAAAATACGGCGACACGACTTCTGCAAGCTTCTGCACCAAGCCAGTGAGATCAGTGATGGGGGCTTCTCTTAATTTGGTTTCGCGCCCTGGTAACTGAACGGCGCAGATTTCTACCTCAAGCGGCAATTGGCTCGGCCAGGATTTGAAGGCGGAGGCGCCCGCTCCCGCATGGGGGAAGCAGAACAAGCGGAAGCGCGCTTTCGGATTCCGCCTCCAACGCACTAACCAGGAACCGCCCGTTCCCGCCGCCGTAACGGATCTGGAGGAAGAAGAACCAAGCGATGAGACGCTCCGTGCCATAGTTCTTCGGTTTGCCCTTTGTTTGAAGTGAACTGGGGTTCTTCTTCCACTCGTCAGTCGCCCGAAAACCCTTGCCACCGAGCGCCCCCGGAACGCTACAACGTCCCACTCCGCATTCTGAGCGCGCTCGGCCCGAACATTTGAGAACGGCCCGACCGACGGGATCACTTTGACTTCGAGCGAGGTGCGGGCTTGGAGTCGCCGCCTTTCGTCTCCCCGCCCGCAGCCGGCGCTCCGTTGATCGGGAACGGATTATCCGTGGCAAGATCGGTGTGTTGCCCGCGGGGGAACTTCTTCTCTAGGAGCGCGGCAAATTCTGCAAATGGTGCCTTCTTCCCGGTAAGCGCTTTGTAAGTCCCAGCGAGCGTTGGCGCGGCCGCCTGGCAGATTTTGTCCCACCCCAAGCCTAGTTGCACGTGTAGGTAGTTCAGAAACAATACCGCGCATCCGTTTCCTAGGCCGCTGCGGTCCGTGGGCAGCGTCCGCCAGACGAAATTGCGCCGCCGGCTGTTCAGCCAATCCGCCGCAGAGACGTAGCCCAGTCCTTCCAGAACCCCCGGATACAGCGCGGAGGCCAGCACGCGGGACAATCCTTCGCCATTAGAGCCGCCGCATTGCCAGCCCTTGGCCTGCACCGCTTCGAAGACCTCGACTTCCTCGGCCACCACCAGGGCGTTGCTCGCGTCCGGATCAATGTCGGGCGTCAGTTGCACATCGCAATACAAATCGGTGGCGAGACAGCTATGATGATATGCTCCACCGGTGCCGTCCATGTGCTGCGAGAGCGGTGCGAGAATAATGTTAAACTGCAGCGACTGCTTCAGTCCGAAGTAGCCGGTGAGGGTTTGATAGTCCCGTTCACAGTTTTTGAGCGCCGATTGGGCGATGCTCTGGCCGGGTTGCCCCAGGACGCTGGCGTAGTAAACCTGAAAGTGCGGCGTCGATCCCGCCAGCGTCGCTGGCCACGCGACCGTCGATCGCACTTTGAACACGCCTTGGTGCTTCGGATGGACAAAAACTCTGTGTCCAGCGCTTAATCTCGATCGTCGTGTGCCGTAGCCTCTACGAAGACGCTTTGTCTGCATTGTTCTTGCTCCTGCCATGATTTTGAATTTATTCATAGGTTTGGGTCATTTCTATTTGGAATTGTCCGTTGTGTCGTTTTTCGTGGCCTGCTCGTTCGCCAGAATTGCCCCAATGCTACGCCGCCCGCGATCTGGCTCTGCCGCCGCGGCATTTCATAAATCCAGGTTGCTTTGCCGCCTGAGTTGGATCGGGCCACGGCAAAACATTGCGCGACAGGAGTCGACCAATGCCGGGGGCGCGATGCCCCCATGGATTCACGCCCCCCGGCTCATTGGCTCGTCGCCTTTTCTCTGCGTTTTTGCGGTTCGGCAACCCCATATGAAAGTCAAACGCTCGCGGCCTTGCGAAAAGGAACACCGCGCCGCAAT
>Ga0209474_10005073_pt1 | contig 11261 bp, 11 predicted proteins | sample GraSoiAngelo_145_FD_185902 | JGI IMG/M metagenome (GOLD analysis project Ga0209474, IMG submission 185902) | Grasslands soil microbial communities from the Angelo Coastal Reserve, California, USA - 14_1009_05_20cm (SPAdes) (version 2) | ecosystem: Environmental > Terrestrial > Soil > Grasslands... | reverse complement strand
ACGTGCGCGTGCAAGGTCCGGTGGTCGCCGATCTGCGCCGCTTTTTCTTCGATTCGTGGCGGTACGCGAGCCCGGACGGCGTGCCGCGCAGGACGACGCACCCGCGCAGGCCGCGTGCGCCCAAGGCCTCCGGCGACGATCTCGTGGCCGCAGCGGCGCAGAGCACGGCGGCGGACGGCGGGCGCGTACAGGCACTCGCGGTCGGTCGCTTCCGCGACCGTCGTGCGATCGAGAAACATCTGCGGCGCGCCGTCTCGCTCTCGCAGATGCGCGTGTTCGTCTACAGCGCCTACTTCATCCCGAACCGCAGGTGGCGCAAGACGCTGCGCCGCGCGGCAATGCGCGGAGTGGACGTGCGCGTGATGCTTCCGCACCACAGCGACGTGCCCGGGATCGTGCACGCCAGCCGGTACACGTACGCGTCGTTGCTGCGCGGCCGGGTCCGCATCTTCGAGTACCTGCCGACCATGCTGCACGCGAAAGCGATCGTCGTCGACGGCGCATGGTGCACCATCGGCTCGTACAACCTCGACCAGCGAAGCCTGCAATACAACTGGGAGGTGGCGCTCTCCATCGTGGACGACGACGCGGCGTTCGCTCTGGAGGAGCGCTTCGCGCGGGATCTCGTGCTGTGCCGCGAGATCGATCCGACCGAGTGGCGCCGCCGCCCGTTCTGGCAGCGCATCCAGGAGCGGATCTTCTACTACTTCCGCCTGTGGCTGTAGCCCCGGGAACGGTCGGGGCGTATTCTTTTGGCGTGGACGATCTCGCGCCTGGCCTCCTCATCGCGGTCCCGCAGATGGACGATCCGAATTTCGCGCGCAGCGTCGTGCTGCTCGTCGAGCACTCCGAATCCGGAGCGATGGGGATCGTGTTCAACCGGCCGAGCGAGGTGCCGCTTTCCGAGATCGGCAAGGAGCAGGGAGTCCACGTCCATCCCGAGGCGGGGACGGCGTTCATCGGTGGGCCCGTCTCTCCCGAGCGTGGTTTCCTCATCCATCGTCGTGCGGACGTGCCGGATTCCATCAAGCTGCAGGACGGATTGTTCCTCAGCGTCTCGACGGACAGCCTCAAGCCGCTGCTGGCCGGCGATCCCGCCGCCTATCGGCTTTGTCTGGGGTACGCGGGATGGGGACCGGGGCAACTCGAGCGGGAGGTCATCGTCGGCGGATGGTTGACCGCCAAGGCGTCGACCGAGCGCATCTTCGACACTCCCATCGACAAGGTCTGGGACGCGGTGATCCGTGACCTCGGGTTCGATCCTGCGTTCCTCATGCCCGCCGGCGGCCCGCAATAGCCGCGTCGCTATACTGCGTGAATGGCGGATGAGCTTCGCAAGGCACGCGAGCGCAAAGACATCGAGGCGAAGCGCGAGCCACCGGTCGTCGCGCGGCTCGTCGTGGAGATCCGGTCGGACGGCTCGCACACCATCGCGCGCGGAGCCGCGGAGGACGCCCAGACGGGCGAGCGCGTCAGCGTGCAGGCCGAGGGAGCGACTCCGCTCGCGCTCATCCTCTCGCTGCTCAAGTCCGCGCTGGAGCTGCCCACGTTGGCGCGCACATTCGCGAAAGGCTTCTTGCCGTCCAGGAAGTAGTCAGCGCTTCAGGTCCAGAAGCCCGGTCGCCACATCGGACAGGTCGGCGGCTGGCTCCGTGCACGGGTGGCCCTGGGTCCAGAGAAGCTCGCACGCCCAATCGCGCAGCACGAGTTGGATCGAGCTGCGCGTGCCGTACCCCAGCTCGTCCGCGTGCACGTCGGCGCCTTCCAGCGGAGTGGTCCCGTGACGCTGCATCGGCGGCCGCAGCGATGCCGCGGTGACGCCGGCGTCGAGCAGCAGAGGCGCGACGTCGCGCAAGACGTCCGTCTCGCGGACGCCTTCCCCTGCTCCGTAGCTTCGCTCCGTGACCAGATGCGGCTCCCCGGGCGCGAGCGCGCGCACTTCGAGCCGCTCGCCGTCGCAGATCGCAGCGCCTGCCTCGCGCGGATCGATGAAAACGAGGTGGAAGCCGTTGTAGAGCGACGGACGGATCGCCGAGACCTGCTCGCGCACTTTGGCGGCGTCGCGCGCGCGCAGCATATCCGTGACCAGGAGACCGCGCGACCGTCGCGACGGGTCGGGCGCGGCCCCGCGTCGATTCGTCACGCACACGAAAAGGCGATGCGCGGTGAACCCCAGCCAGGTTCCGCCTGCGTGTTCGTCGCGCGGCATGAGAACGCCCGGGAGATCCGGCCACACGCGCGGCGGGGACGCTGGCCTCGCGAGGAACTCGTTGCGGTTTCCCGTCAGTGCGAACGCCACTCCCCGCGAGGGCCGCAGCGCGACGGCGAGCGTGCACATGGCGCGCAGCATAGCTTCGGCCTGTCGCAAGCGCCGCTGCGACACGCGTCGCCGGGTCGCGCAGCGGCGCTGCCGGAGGCGGTGGATGCGCTTTTCAGTCGCGACGTCACCGCGCGCGGTCTACATTCGCGGCCGCCATGGCCACCAGCAAACGACAGCTCCGCAAACCGTTCGAGAAGGCGCGCCGCGTGGATCCGCGGCCGATCACGGGAAGCGAGAGCGCGCGCGATCTGCTCGAGCACGCCTTCTCCGCCTACGTCGGACGGCAGGTGCGGACCGCGTACCAGCTCATGCGCCGTTCACTGGAAGAGGACGCGAGCATTTTCCTCACGCTCTCGGGAGCGATGACGCCCGCGGGATTACACCAGAGCTGCCTCATCCCGCTCATCGAGCGCGGAATCGTTTCCTGCCTCACGACGACGGGCGCGAACCTGTACCACGACGCGCACCGGATCATCGGCCATGCGATCCGCGAGGTGAATCCGGACGCGGGTGACCTGCAGCTTCGTCTCGCGCGCGTGATCCGCATCTACGATCTCGGCTTCTGGGAGGAGGCGCTGCTCGACACGGATCGGCTCTTCAGCGCGCTGATGCAAGGACCGGCTTACCAGCGGAAGATGACCACGCCCGAGTTCCACGCGCTGCTCGGACGCGACATCGGAGCGATGGAGCGCGCGCTCGGCGTCGAGCAGCCGTCGCTCTTGTCGAGCTGCTACAAGCACGGCGTTCCGATTTTCGTCGGCGCCGTCCAGGACGGGTCGATCTTCCTCAACGCGGTGAAGCTGAAGCGCCTGCTGGGAGAGCGCTTCAAGTTCGAGATCGACATCAATGACGACGTCTACAGCATGGCCGCGGTCCAGCACTGGGCACGGCACCACGGATCGAAGCGGCTCGCCATCTGGATCCTGGGCGGCGGCGTGCCGAAGAACTACACGCTGCAAGGCGAGCCGCTCCTCGACCAGATCCTCTTCGTTCCGACGACCGGGTTCGACATCGACGTGCAGTTCTGCGTCGACCCGGTCGACAACGGCGCGCTCAGCTCGTGCCCCGCCGGCGAGGGCCACACCTGGGGCAAGGTGAGCGTCGAGGCCGTCGAGGCTGGCTCGGTCTACGTCCACACGGACGTGACGGCCGTGTTCCCCTGGCTCACGCACGCCCTGCTCTCCGATGCGCGCATGAAGCGCAAGCCGAAGAGGCTGCTCGATTCGCTGGACGAGGCGCGCGCGCTGCTCGACCGCGAGGTGGAGAAGAACCGCCGCGAGCTGCTCAAGACGCTGAGCTTCCCCGGCACGCCGACGCACCACGACCCGGAAAGCGTGGTGCGGTAACGATCTGGGCGCACATCGGTCAGCTGACCGATGCGCGCGCTGCCACAGTTCTAGCCGTGCGCCGTTTTGCGGGGGCTGAGGAAGGGGTGCTCGAAGTTGTAGATGGCTTCGATGTTCACGTTCTTGAAGCGTTCGGCCTGCAGCGACATGCGCTCGAGCTCCCAGACGAGAGCGCGCACGTCGACGGGGCCTTGCTTCTTGCGGCGCTTGATCTCGCGCAGGATGAGCGGTTTCTGCTCGCGCGGGTGGTACGTGAATGAACTAGAGAAGTGCCAGGTGCCGCCGACCGGGACGAGGCGCGCCTCGAAGATGTCTCCGATTTCCAGCCCGTGCATCTGGCGCCGCTCGGTGACGTCGAAGTCCTTTCCGGTGACGACGTCGCGGACGCGGACTTGTCCTCTCTTGGGCCGTCGCAGGAAGAAACCCTTCCGGCCGCGGTACTCGTAGAGACCGAGGCGCGTCTCCGTGAAGCCCATCAGGACGTCCTTGTCCTGCACCTTGAGATCCGCGCCGCGCTCCTGCAGGAACCGTTGCACGGGCGTGACGCCGTTCTGCTGCCGGTCGAAGAGGTACCAGTTGAAGAAGCCCTGCAGGCGCGACTCGAAGCAGCGGTCGTCCTCGTGCACCTCTCCGCCGGTCTGCGAGAAGTACTCCGCCTTCGCCTTGACGATGTCGTCGACTTGAGGAGCGACGTACGCGAGCAATACATCGAGCTGCGGCTGGATCATCGCACTAGCCCTCGATCATCTGCACGAACCGGCGGAACAGATACCGCGAATCGTGCGGACCCGGGCTGTCTTCGGGGTGGTACTGGACGGCGAACATGCGCGCCTCGGGCAGGGCGATTCCTTCCACCGTCCCGTCGTACAGGTTGCGGTGCGTGACCTGCGCCTTTCCGCGAAGGCTCGCCTCGTCGGCCGAGAAGCCGTGGTTCTGGCTCGTCATGTCGATGCTGTGGCCGATGAGATCTCGCACCGGGTGGTTCGCCCCCCGATGGCCGAACTTGAGCTTGTAGGTCCGCCCCCCGACCGCCAGCGAGAGGATCTGGTGTCCCAGGCAGATTCCCAGGACGGGCACTTTGCCGAGCAATTCGGCGGCCTGGCGGTCCGCTCCCACCACCGCGGCAGGATCGCCCGGCCCGTTCGACAGGACCACTCCGTGCGGCTTGTGGGCGAGGATCTCGGCCGCTGGAGTTCGGAAAGGCACCACGCGAACGCGGCAGCCGACGTCGACGAGCTGGCGCAGGATGCCGCGTTTCACTCCGTAATCGACCACCACCACGTGGCGCTGCGGCGGTTGCGGATCCCGTCCAGCAACGCCTTGCGTCCAGTCGTACGGCTTCTTGCACGACACCTTGCTGGCGAGGTCCTGCCCTTCCATTCCCGGCAGACGCCGCGCGCGCTCGACCAGCGCCTGGGGCGAAGCACCGGACGAATCGATGACGCGCGCCGCTGCTGCGAAGCACGCGCACCAGGCGCCGCGTGTCGACACCCTCGATACCGACCACGCCGTGCCGCGCGAGCCAGCCGGGGAGCGACTCGTCGGCGCGCCAGTTGGACGGCTCGCGGCACACGCGCCGGGCAATGAACCCCGCCACCTGCGGCGCTTCGGCCTGCTCGTCACCGTGATGGACGCCGTAGTTGCCCAGTTCCGCCACGGTGAAGGTGACGAGCTGCCCCGCGTACGAAGGATCGGTGAGGATCTCCTGGTACCCGGTGTGGCTGGTGTTGAAGACGACCTCGCCTTGCGCCTCTCCGTCGGCACCGCAGGCGATCCCCTCGAACGTCTCGCCGCAAGCGAGCGCCAGCGTCGCCTTCTTCATTCGTCGCTCCGGTGCACCAGCCTGCCCTCCACATACGTGCGCATCACCCGGCCGCGCAGCGTCCACCCGGCGAAGGGGCTGTTGCGGCTTCGCGAATGGAACCGCTGCGGGTCCACCTTCCATGCCCGTTCGGGGTCCACGAGGATAACGTCAGCGGGCGCTCCCGGCGCCAACGTCCCGTACGGCAGGCCGAAAGAGCGCGCCGGACCGCTCGACAGCCGTTCCACCGCCCGGGGCAAGGCAAGGTCGCCCGCCCGGACGAGCGCGAGGGTGAGCGCGAGCGACGTCTCCAGCCCGATGACCCCGTTCGCCGCCCGCTCGAATTCCACATCCTTCTCCAGCGCTCCGTGCGGAGCGTGGTCGGTCGCGATCGCGTCGATGACGCCGTCCGACAGGGCGCCGACGATCGCCTGCCGGTCGCTCTCGCCGCGCAGCGGCGGCGACATCTTCGCATGCGTGTCGTACGGGTCGACGGGCGGCGCATCCTCCTGCCGGAACGCCGGCACGGAGGCCGGGACGCCCGCGACCGCTTCGTCGGTGAGCGTGAAGTGATGCGGCGTCGCCTCCGCGGTCACGTGCACTCCCCGCGCACGCGCCTCGCGGATCGCCCGCACGCTCGCGGCGGCGCTGACGTGCGCCACGTGGAGATGTGCGCCGGTGATCTCCGCCAGCAGCAGGTCGCGCTGGACCATGGCCACTTCCGCGGCGGCCGGAATTCCGGGCAGCCCGAGCCGCGTCGCAACGGGCCCTTCGTTCATGCAGCCGGTGCCCGTCAACGTGAGGTCTTCGGCGTGAACCATGACCGGGAGCCCGAGGTCGCGCGCGTACTCGAGAGCGCGCCGCATCACTCCGCCGGACATCACCGGCCGGCCGTCATCGGTCACGCACACGCAGCCTGCTTCCTTCAACTCGGCCATGTCGGCCAGGGCCTCGCCCAGGGATCCGCGCGTGATTGCCCCAGCCGGCAGCACGCGCGCCAGACCTGCCTCCCGGGCACGCGCCTGGACGAATCGCGCCACCGACGCGCTGTCGCAGACTGGCTTCGTGTTGGGCATGGCGACCAGCGTCGTGACGCCACCCGCGACGGCCGCCCGTGCGCCGCTCGCGATGGTCTCCTTGCCTTCCTCGCCCGGCTCGCGCAGGTGGACGTGCAGATCGACGAGCCCCGGCAACACGAGCAGCCCACGGCAGTCCACCACCTCGTGCGCCGCGCGCTCGCCGGACGTCACCGCTTGCTCGCGCACCTCCTTGATGCGGCCGCCGTCCAGGATCACCGTGCGCACCCCGTCGACGCGCGTCGCCGGATCCACCAATCGGCCGCCCTCGAGGAAGATCATGCGACCCCCACGCACAAGGCCAGCGCGGCCATGCGCACGGCGACGCCGCTGTCCACCTGGTCCATCACCAGGCTGCGCTCTCCATCCATCACTTCGCTGGACAGCTCGACCCCGCGGTTCACCGGACCGGGGTGCAGGACGACCGCTCGCGCCGGCAGCAGCTCCAGCGTGCGCGCGTTGAGCCCCCACACGCGCGCATAGTCGCGTGTGCCCGGGATGCGTGCGTCGGCGATCCGCTCCTGCTGGATCCGCAGCATCATGACCGCATCCGCATCGCGCAGCGCGTCCGGGAGCGTCCGCGCGACCTCGCAGCCGAGCTTCTCGACTCCGGCGGGGATGAGCGTGGTCGGACCCGCCACACGGACGCGAGCGCCGAGCTTCGACAGGCAGTGGATGTTCGACCGCGCCACGCGGCTGTGCGCGATGTCGCCGACGATGGAGATGACCTTGCCCTCGACGGAGCCGAGCTTCTCGCGCAACGTCAGGGCGTCGAGCAGCGCTTGCGTGGGATGCTCGTGCGCACCGTCCCCCGCATTGATGACGCTCGATCGCACGACGCGCGCCACTGCCCGCGGCGCCCCGGCGGCGGGGTGGCGGACCACGAGCACGTCCGAACCGATGGCCTCCAGGTTCCGGACGGTGTCCTGCAGCGACTCGCCCTTGATCACGCTCGAGGCGTCCTTCTGGAAGCTGAGAACGTCGGCGCCAAGAGCGTGTGCGGCCACCTCGAACGAGCTGCGCGTGCGGGTCGACGCTTCGAAGAAGAGCGTCACCACGATCCTGCCGGGCAACAGCTCGTGCCTGGGTGCCCGGCCCTTTCCCGCGCGCGCGGACGCGCGCTCGCGCTTGAAGCGGGCCGCCAGCCCGAGAAGCTCGTCGATCTGATCGCGCCGCAGTGATTCAACGTCGAGGAGATGGCGCGGAAAGTCAGACGCCATGGAGAAGCCGCCGCGCGAAATGATGCGAGAGGCCCGCCTCGAGGATTTTCCGCGCCGTCTTTTCGGCATCGTACGGAACGCGGCGGAACTCGACCATCTTCTCGGAGTCGTCCCAGATGCCGTAGCAGGCGCGCGGGTCGTAATCGCGCGGCTGCCCGCAGCTGCCGATGCTGCACAAGTACTTGTTGCCGTCCTCGATGCGCAGCCGTTCCTCGAAGACGTCCTTCACCGTCGGAATCAGCTGGAACGCGCGCTGCAAATGCGAGTGCCCGATGAACGTGAGGTGCGGCAGGTCGCCCGGCGTGCGCAGCACCAGGTCCTCGGCTTGCTCCAGCGCAAAGACGTACTCGAAGGATGCGGGGTCTCGCGGACTGGCATGTCCCCAGAGGACATTCCCTTCCTGCTTCGTGTAGGGGAGCGACCGCAGCCAGGCCATGTTCTCGGGCGAGAGGTGCAGCGCCGTCCAGTCGAGCACCTCGCGCGCCGCCGCGTAGTAGTAGCTGTAGTCCATCCGGCCGGCGACGGCGGCGTCGTGGTTTCCCAGCACGGCGACGTCGCACATCTTCCGGACGAGGTCGCACGCCTCGTTCGGGTTGGCCCCGTAACCGACCGTATCTCCTAGACAAACGAAACGGTTGACGCGCTCGCGCTCGGCCGCGGCAATGCACGCGGTCAGAGCCTCCACGTTCGCGTGCACGTCCGTGAGGATCGCGGTCCGCATCGGGCCCGCGCCTAGGTACACCGGACGTGCTCCCCACTTCAAGGCGCGGGTAGGTGACGATTCCACCCGGCCTGGAACAGTCCGGCGCCTCTATGCGATGGACGAATGGAGCGCTTCGTACTCGGTCAGCTTGCGGAACGACTCGAAGCGTGACCGCACCTCCGCAAGCGTCAGGTCGCGCAAGCGATCGAGCGAGAACGCCTCCACCGTGAACGACGCGATGGTGCAGCCCATCACGACGGCCTGCCTGAGCGCCGCGAGGTCGGACCCACCCGTCCTGTCGAGCAGCCCCAAAAACCCTCCCGCGAAGCTGTCGCCCGCGCCGGTCGGATCGACCACGTTGGCCAGCGGGAACGCGGGGGCGAAGAACGCCTCGCTCCCGGAGACGAGCAGCGCGCCGTACTCGCCACGTTTGATGCACACTGCCCGCGCTCCCATCTTCTCGATCGCGCCGGCGGCCTTCATCACGTTCGACTCGCCGGCGAGCTGGCGCGCTTCGGCGTCGTTCACCAGCAGGACGTCGATGCGGGACAGCAGCTTCAGCAGCTGCTCGCGCTTGGAGGAGATCCAGTAGTTCATCGTGTCGGCGCAAACGAGGCGCGGCCGCTGCACCTGCTCGAGGACGCGCAGCTGCAGCTCGGGATCGATATTGCCGAGGAAGAGGCGGTCCGCCGCGCGTGCGCTCGCGTCGAGGCGTGGCTCGAAGTGCTCGAACACGTTCAGATGGGTCTCGAGCGTCTGCGCCGTGTTCAGGTCGTATCCGTACCGCCCTCTCCAGCGGAACGTGCGGCCGGGGACGCGCTCCAGCGCATCGAGATGAACGCCGCGCCGGCGCAGGAAGTCCAGCTCGCCGAGCGGAAAGTCGTTCCCGACGACGCCCACGACGTGCACGGGCGCCAGCAGGCTCGCCGCAGCCGAGAAGTACGTGGCGCTGCCGCCCAGCGCTTCCTCTCGCGCTCCGAACGGCGTCTCGACGGAATCGAGCGCGACGCTGCCGACGACGAGAAGCAACGGTCAGCTCCCGAGCAGCAGCGCGAACCGCTCGCGCGCCTCCCTGGGAATGGCGTCGCGCGCGGTCATCACGGCGTGCTCCAGCGCGCGACCGCATGCACAGGTCCTCTCGGCCAGCCGGGTCGCGGTCTGCGCCGCCACGCGGACGACCTCCCGGGCAGCGGATACGTTGCGCTGCATGGTCTGGATGACCTGTTCGACCGTCACGGCTGCGTGCCCCTCGTACCAGCAGTCGTAATCCGTGGCGAGCGCCAGCGTCGCGTAGCAGATCTGTGCCTCGCGCGCGAGGCGCGCTTCCGGCAGCGCCGTCATCCCGATCACATCCACGCCCCAGCTCCGGTACAACAGGCTCTCCGCGCGAGTGGAGAACTGCGGCCCCTCGATGCAGACGTACGTCCCCTTCGCGTGCGCACGCGCCGCCGTGGCGGCAACGGCCTCTTCCAGATGTGCGTGAAGTTGCGGACAGACCGGGTCGCTGAACGCGACGTGCACCACGACACCGCCGCCGAAGAACGAGCGGGGTCGCGCGACTGTGCGATCGATGAACTGGTCGACCAGCACCAGCTCGCCGGGAGCGATTCCCTCCTTCATCGATCCTACCGCGCTCACGGAGATGAGACGCGTGACGCCGAGCTGCTTCATTCCGTGTATGTTGGCGCGCGCATTGACTTCGGTGGGCGAAAGCCGATGACCGTGGCCGTGCCGCGGCAGGAAGACGATCTCCTGTTCGCCCAGCTTGCCAATGATGTACGCGTCGCTCGGCTCGCCGAAGGGCGTGCTCAGCTTTTCACGGCGCACGTCGCTCAACCCGGCCAGATCGTACAAGCCCGACCCGCCGATCACACCCAGCATGGGCCTCGCCACGCCGCGCGCCTTCTCATACCTGCGCCGGCTCGGTCAACTGCGCCATGCGTAATTCGCGGGAGTGCGCAACCGGTACGTGATCCGCGGCATCGAAAGGCCGTTGATTGTGCGCATTCGAGGCGGTAAGTCGTCGCGAACGAGAGGAGCTGAATGGCAATCCCGGCGGCGCAGATGGCAGCGGTAGCTAGGTACCTCCTGAAGCAGCGGCTCGCGCGCCGCGAGCGATATCCGCTGGTGCTGATGCTGGAACCGCTCTTCCGTTGCAATCTCTCCTGCACCGGCTGCGGAAAGATTCAGTACCCCGTCCAGATCCTCCGCAAGCATCTCTCGGTGGAGGAGTGCGTGAGCGCTTCCGACGAGTGCGGAGCGCCGATCGTGAGCGTGGCTGGCGGAGAGCCGCTCATGCATCCCGAGATCTCCGCGATCGTCCGCGGGCTGGTGGAGCGCCGTCGATTCGTCTATCTGTGCACCAACGCCATCCTGCTCGAGCGCAAGTTGGACGAGTTCGAGCCCAGCAAGTACCTCAGCTTCAGCGTGCACATGGACGGGCCCCGCCCCGAGCACGATCGGTCCGTGTGCCGCGAAGGCGTCTACGACCTCGCGGTCAACGCCATCCGCGCCGCGCTGAAGCGGGGATTCCGCGTCACGACGAACACCACCGTGTTCGAGGGTTTCGACCCGCAGCGCATGCGCGCGTTCTTCGACGACATGATGGAGCTCGGCGTCGAAGGCATGATGGTGTCGCCCGGTTACTCGTACGAGAAGGCGCCCGACCAGGATCATTTCCTGCGCCGCGAGCGCTCGCACCAGCTGTTTTCGCGGATGCTCGGTTCTCCCAAGAGGAACTGGAGCTTCAACCAGTCGCCGCTCTTCCTCCAGTTCCTCATGGGGAAGATCGATTT
>Ga0209474_10005072_pt1 | contig 11263 bp, 14 predicted proteins | sample GraSoiAngelo_145_FD_185902 | JGI IMG/M metagenome (GOLD analysis project Ga0209474, IMG submission 185902) | Grasslands soil microbial communities from the Angelo Coastal Reserve, California, USA - 14_1009_05_20cm (SPAdes) (version 2) | ecosystem: Environmental > Terrestrial > Soil > Grasslands... | reverse complement strand
CCCGGAGCGTGGTCCCTGCAATGCAAACATGGCGCCTTGAGGATCAATGCATCGGGCAATACCGCAGTTCTCTGGCAGATCGTGTGGGCCCAGGGATATCCGGCCGCCACCTTCCTCTACCCGCCGCAGCGCCATGTCGATGTCTTCGACATTGAAGTAGTAAAGCCAAAACGGGACCGGCGCGCTCGCATGCTTGGTGAACATGCCGCCGAGCGTGCCCCCGCCCGCGGCAAACAGGTGGTACGAGGGCAACGGGCCCGTATTGGGGTCCATCTCCTGCCAATTGAAAAGTTTTTCGTAAAACGAAAATGCCTTGTCTCCATCAGCTGCAAACAACTCATGCCAGCCGACGCTTCCGGCGTCGCCCAGGTCACCGGAACCCGCGAGATCGGGTCGCAAAGCATCAACCAAGGCAAACGTCGCAGTTTGCGGATCCGTCACCACGGAAATGCGGCCGATATTGCTGTCCGTGGGCGGGACGTAAATGGTGCCACCGCGATGCTTGATCCGTTCAGCCGTTTGATCCACGTTCTCGACGGTGACATACCCCACCCACCTCGGCCTCGCACCCATTTGCAGCGCCTGTTGCGGCAGACCCATAAGTCCGCCCACGGGTCCATGCCCGGCCGTAAACAATATGTAGGTGAATTCTGCCGTGGACGCGTCTTGCCCGCCCCAGCCTACGACACTGCCGTAAAATGCTTTCGCGGCTGCAACGTCTGTCGTCAACAGTTCGTACCAGACGAAACGTCCGGGTTGATCGGCCACGCCGATTTCTCCACTCGACCTAATGGTCCGATCCTAATGTTCGCGTCCAGTTTCGGCGAGCGTTCCCGCGATGGTTAGCGAACGTCAAATCCAATCCCCTGGAGATTCTTGCACCGCTGCCGAGCTGCGCTCGCCGAGGTTGTCTTGAACATTTTGCATCACGGAAACGCCGATAAATGTTCATCAACATGAATGGAAGCTGAATATAGCGTCGCGTCATCGTGTATGGGGTCAGTCTTGCACGGCAGATTTGCCAAGCGTAGAATGAATTGCTCTGAACTCTCATTTACTGGAGGATGCGACTATGTCACGGGTGAAGCAAGCTTCGAAGAAGAAGCGAGTGACCAAGGCCGCCATACCGGCGTTAGGGGCCGCCGGATTGACTTTCTCGCTAGCGGGCGGCGCATCGGCGTCGGCTGTGCCGGCGGCAGATGTGCAGCCGACGGCGAATCTCGTGCCGAACCAGGCGCTCATGTTGGGCGACGAGGAAATCGCCGACGTCAGTTTGGCGACGTTCCATCTCTTCGACAAGGAGAACACGGGAGACGTTCGCGGTGGCGTACAGTTCGCCAGGGGTTGTGGATGCGGAGGCTGCCGAGGCTGCCGAGGCTGCGGAGGCTGCCGCGGTTGCCGAGGTTGCGGTTGCGGTGGATGCGCAGGTTGCGGATCTTGCTGCCTCTCGTGGGGCTACTGCCGCATTTGCTAAGTCGCTGTGCAGGTCGACTGACGCGCTTGATCGAGATGGCCGGGTCCGACAATGTCGACCCGGCCATTCCATGTCTGGTTGGGGCGGCGGCATGCGGATCGTCCTCGGCGTAAGCAGACGCGTCGCTAATGCCTCGGCCGGGTTTCCAATCTTTTTAAAAAGTGCTAGCGCGCGAACCGGGCGTGAATGTTCCTGCGGATTGTGCTTGCTGCGCAGAGTTTCGGGGTAATTTTTAAAATGCGCGTGCTGACGTCATGAACGGTCAACGTAACAAGACCAGGAGCCGCGCGACGCGGCGCCCAAACAAGGACCTTTTGCGGTTCTCGCCCAATTTCACCGCCTATGTACTGCCTCAGGAGGTCGTATGCCTCTATTCCGAGGACCGGAAGTTTTTCCTTCACGGAGAGCTTTATTGCGCCCTCGCCGGCGCAATCGGAAAAAACGGCAAGAGTGCCCCGGACCTCATTCGCGAATTGAGCAAGACTTTTGCGCGTGAGAAAATCGAGGAAGGCATCAAGCGGCTGATCGAACGCCGCTATGTCGTGCCGGCTTTGACCTCTTGCGATAGCACGGTGGCCGGCTATTGGGCGAGCCTCGGCCTGCCCGCCGAGATCGCGGAGCAGAATCTCGCCAATTGCCGCGTCCGCATCGAGGCGATCGATGTGAAGGGGGCGCCACAACTGAGTTCGGCCCTAACCGAGCTTGGCGTCAACGTCGTCAACCGCTCGCCCGATCTAACGATCACGCTAGTGAACGATTACTTCGAACGGCGGCTTGCCGAATTGAACGAGCAGCGCGCGGGGGACAAGATGCCGTGGATGCTGGTGCAGCCTTCCGGCGTCTTTCCGCTGGTTGGCCCTCTGCTGGAGCCGGACCAGACCGCCTGCTGGACCTGCCTGTTCGACCGCATGATCAGGAATCGCGAGATCAAAGGGTTTCTCGATCGGCGGCTGGCACAGCCGGTCGCCGTCTCGCCGCTCGCCCGCAACGTTTTCGGGCAAAGCGCCATCCAGTTTGCGGCCGTCGAAATCGCCAAAGCGGTTGCCTCTGGCTTTCGCACCGATCTCCGTGATCATATTGCGAGCTTCGACCTGTTGGGCGCGACCATCGTAAAGCACTACGTGGCGCGCCGCCCGCAATGCCCGACGTGCGGCAGCAAAAAATTGCAAAACCCGCGCCGTGCGCCGCAACCGATCGAGAACGGTCCCAGCGCCAAGCTCGTCATGACCAGCGGCGGATATCGCTCGGTACCGTCGCGCGTCACGGTTTCGCGCTTCCGAAAGCACGTCAGTCCCCTCACAGGCGTCGTGAAGCGGCTTGAGCCGATCGAAGCCGACCTGCCGATGAACACCAACTTTTTTGCGCAACATAATTTTTCTGCGCCGGCCACGAGCGTCGATCAACTCAGATCGGGACTGAGCGGAGGCAGCTTTGGCAAAGGCTCGACATCCGAGCAAGCCGAAGCGAGCGCGCTGATGGAGGCGATCGAGCGCTATTCGGGAATTTTCCAGGGTGACGAGATCAGGATGAAGCGGCGCTTCTCCGATTTCGCACCGGGCGATGCCATCCTTGCCAACGACGTCCAGCTTTTCAGCGAGGCGCAATTCCAGGCGCGGCACGAGCCCACAGAGGATGGCGCACATCCTATCCCCGACCCCATCGATCCCACGGCGAAGATCGAGTGGTCGCCGGCCTGGTCGTTACGCGACCAGCGCTTCAGGTATCTGCCGACCGGCCTGATGTACTTCTTCTATCGGGACTTCCATACCGATTCCAATGGCTGTGCGGCCGGCAACACGCTCCAGGAGGCGATCGTCCAGGGCTTCCTCGAACTCGTGGAGCGCGATGCCTACGCGATCTGGTGGTACAATCGTTTGCGGCGATCGGAGGTCGATCTCGGCGAATTCGACGATTCCTACATCCGCGACATCAAGACCCAATTTACCGATGCGGGACGCAGGCTATGGGTGCTCGATGTCACCAGCGATCTCGGCGTTCCCGCTTATGTCGCGATCATGCACTGGATCAACGACGGCCAGGAGAATATCGAGTTTGGTTCTGGCGCGCATTTCGATCGCCGCATTGCCTTGCTGCGCTCGCTGACCGAGCTCAGCCAGTTCCTGTCGATCGGCCTGATGGGCGGCGGAAGCGGCGACAAGTCGAGCCTCGACGGCATCACGCCGCTGCGGCTGGAGAATTATCCGTTCCTCGTCCCGGCAAACCGTCCGACCGTTGCGCCGGAACTCAGCATCACTGTCCCGCTCGATAACGCGCGCGATCAGGTCAATGCCTGCGTCGAGATCGCCCGCCGTGCAGGCTATGATTTCCTCGTGCTCGATCAGACCCGACCGGACGTCGAGGTCCCGGTGGCGCGGGTGATCGTCCCGGGCTTGCGGCACTTCTATCGCCGTTTCGGGTCGGGCCGGCTTTATGACGTTCGGGTAAAACTTGGGCTGCTCGATCGACCCTTGCCGGAAAGCGAACTCACGCCGTTCCTTCCGCATACCTGAAGGGTGATCCCGCTTGCGCTCTCCCCCGAAAAAGAGAGGGCGGAAAATCGCGCCGCCTGCCATCGCCGCCCGGCTGAACGCCCGCGTCACGCTCGAAGCGCAAGCCGATGGAAGCATCGCGGCCTGCTTCGACGGCTACTCGGCCGGCCTTGGAAAGTTCAGCGCCGATGCGATCGATCGCGCGCAGGGCCTGCGCGCGGGCCTGCCGTTCGACCGCTTCGCCAAGGGCAGCCGCAATGCCGACGCAGAAATCGACCTCCTGGTGCGGCGGTTGGGCCGGAGCGGTCTTCTGGAGTACCGGTTGGGAGACCGCAGCGGCAAGAAGGACCGCGTCGTCATCGAGCCGCAGTCAGCCGATTATTGGCCGCAAACGGCAAAGCTTAGTGCTTCCGATACGATCGCGCTGTCTCGGTTCGCCTATCTACGACGGCGCGGCAATGACATGATTTTGGAGTCGCCGCGTGCCGGCGCGTTATTCAAGATTTGCGATGCAAAAATTGCTGGCGCGATTGCCACGCTGGCCGTGCCGCAAAAGATCGGCCGGCTGCAGCGACAAGCGGGCTTTCCCGGGTTGGAACTGCTCGGCTTGCTGGTGAATAGCAAGATCCTCTTCAACATCGGCAGTGGCGATGGCCGCCGGGCAAGCGAGGGTGACGAAAACCTCGTGCTTTGGGACTTTCACGATCTTCTGTTCCACACCCACAGCACGGAAGGCCGGCAGGCCAACCCGCTGGGGGGACTCTATCCGTATGCCGACGTCATCGCGCCGCCACCGGCGGTGCGGCCGCACTGGCCGGGCAAGAATATTGACCTGAATCCGTTTTCGGCTGCGGCCGCGGAGACGATCTCGGCTTACGCAAAATTGGTGGGCGAGCGCCATTCGACCCGCGAGTTCGACGACCAGCAGCCGATTACGCTCGCCGAGCTTGCGAAATTCCTCGAGAGCACCGCGCGCGTTCAATCGCATTGGACCAGCAAGCTCGATTTTGACGGCGACGGTCCTGACATCGATTACACCACACGGCCGTATCCGGCCGCCGGCAGCGCTTACGAACTCGAACTCTATCTAGCCGTCGCCAACTGCGAAGGGCTGGAACGCGGATTCTATCACTATGATGCCGATCGGCACGCGCTGGCGCCGATCGGCGCAGGCGCGCCGGAATTGGGGCTTTTGTTTCAAGGAGCTGAATATGCGATGGACGTCGCTGCTCCGCCGCAGATTCTGATCACGATTGCGGCCCGCTTCAACCGGATATCCTGGAAATACAGCGCCATCGCATATTCGCTCATCCTGAAGGATGTCGGCGTGTTGATCGAGATGCTCTATATGATGGCGACCGACATGGGGCTTGGCGGATGCGCGATCGGCACCAGCAACATCGATCTGTTCGCGAAAATGACAGGGATCGATTTCCACATCGAGGGCCCGGTCGGCCAGTTCGCCCTCGGGCGGGGCGCAAAGCCCGCATGATTACCGAATGCGCTAATTTGCTTTGACCACATCCGTTTCGAGGCATTGCAGCAGATACGCCGTGCGCTCTCTCGGCAATATCTTTCGGACGTCCGCCTTGTGCGCACATTCGCGCTGCCTGATCTGCTCGGCGCGCCGTTTTTCCGCTGCTTCCCGGTATTCCGGAGCGACCGAGGTGGGATCAACGAGCTTTTGCGCAGAAACGGATGTCGTAAGAAACAATGAAATCAGCGTGAAACGAATGAAAAGGTTCAATGGGTCCTCCTACTATTTAACTCCCTCGAAAAATGTACGAGTTGGAATTGCAAAGATTGTGCCGCTACCGATCTTCGCCTCCAACCACTGGCCCCGGAGGGCCCTTCCCGGGAGAAGGATGACATGTGTCCGGAACGGACCATCCTAGATTGGTCGGGGCAGCTGGATTCGAACCAACGACCTGCAGTACCCAAAACTGCCGCGCTACCAGGCTGCGCTATACCCCGACATCTAGAGAATGACGTCGATACACGCTTAAGTCAGCACCATCAAGACGCCGGCGGCTGGCTTAATGGCCGTTGAACAGCGGGTGCGCCACGCGGTCGCCGGGTTTGATCCCATATTTTTCCGCCGTGCCGCCAACGACCTCCAACACGCCCTTTGCGAGCCCGCCCGACGGAATGATTTTCGTCGAAAGCGGTTCGGTATTTTCCGCGATCCGAAGGATTCGTCCATCGGCACGAATGAAAATCATGTCGAGCGAGATGTAGGTATTTTTCATCCACATCGACACCTGCTGCTCCGGCGAGAAGTCAAACAGCATTCCCTGTCCGTCCGGCAGCTCTTTGCGATACATCAGGCCGGTAGTCTTCTCCTCCTCCGTGGTCGCCATCTCGACCGAGAAAACGTGCACGCCCGATTTGGTAACGATTTCGAGCGGCTGGAAAGTCGCTGCCCGCGCCGCGCCGCTTCCGAGCGCGAACGATGCCACGACGAGCAAGGCCGTCATCCAACCAGGGATGCGGCGCCAATCGGGATTTCGTGGAAAATTCATGGACAACGCTCGCGCCTGCGATGCTTAAGGGGGTTTCGGGACGACCCTATCCCAACGATCATGGCAAATACCAGACCGCCCGGAGCAACCGCAGGCTCCCTACGATCCCGTAAGGCCCATCAGGTTTTGTTGGGCTAGTGTGAGGACAATCCTGGTGACCCAGTCTCCGGCTGGATTTCGGCGGCCATCATGCCCTTGGAGCCGGGCCCAAACCGCACCAGCACATATTGGCCGGGACGCAGTTCGGTCATGCCGAACCGGCGCAAGGTCTCCATGTGCACGAAAATATCCGGCGTCCCCTCCCCACAGGTCAGGAAGCCGAATCCGCGCAGCCGGTTGAACCATTTGACCTGCGCCCGTTCCAGACCGCTGGTCGGCGTCACGCTGACGTGAGTCCGCGGCGGCAGCATCTGCGCCGGATGGATCGCGGTCGATTCGTCCATCGAGAGGATCCGGAACGCCTGATAGCCCTTGGCGCGCTGGACGCATTCGCATACCAGCCGCGCCCCCTCGTAAGCCGTCTGAAAGCCATCGCGCCGGAGCACTGTGACGTGCAACAGCACATCGGGCCAGCCGTTATCCGGAACGATGAAGCCGTAGCCCTTCGAGGCATCGAACCATTTGATAACGCCGGAGATTTCGACGAGGTCGGCCGCGGCCTCGCCGAGGCCCGACAGTGCCTCCATTGCCGGATCGCGCGTAGCGCCCGAATATTCGCCTGTCCCAAGGCGATTCGGTCCGGTCCCACCTGCGGGAACCCCGACCTTCTTGGACTCAAATCCGTCCGACCCCATAACCCCGGACTCCACACATCCTCTTGCAGCCCCTCTTCCCAGCAATCGGGGCCGGCCATCCGTGACTAGCTCACGATGGCGTCACGCGAATCTCTTGAATCAAAAGATAACACTCCCGACTGCCGCGCATAGATAAAAAACAGATTCGTGGGAACCTATGAACAGCCTTGCACAGGCCACGAATCAATCGAACATCAATTGCCTACGAACGGTCCGAGCGTCTCCCCGATGTCTTGGCGGATGACCAGGTCGGCAATTTCATCCTGTTCGGTCGGCTTGTTGTTGATGACGACAAGCTTTGCGCCGCAATTCTTCGCCATCAACGGAAAGCCCGCGGCCGGCCAGACCACGAGCGACGATCCGATCGCAATAAAGAGGTCGCAACTCTGCGCAAGCTCGGTTGCGCGTTGCATCGCATCCTCCGGCATCGCCTGACCGAATGAAATGGTTGCGGTCTTCAGCGGTTGATCGCAGGCAGTGCAGTCAGGCGCGCCAACCTGATCGAAGCGCTGCTTGACCCATGGCAGGTCATAGGCCCGGCCGCAGCCGATGCAGCGCGCATAAGTGGTGTTGCCGTGCAACTCGACGACATGCTGGGCCGCAAAGCCCGAAGCCTGATGCAGATTGTCGATGTTCTGGGTGATGATGGCGGGGACCTTGCCGGCCCGCGGTGACCGCGGCCCGGCTTTGCCGCGGCGAAGGTCGCCTCCATCGCAAAGCGCCGCCGCCACGACTCCTCGCGCGCGTCGCGGCTCGCGACAAATTCATCGAAGGGGATCGGGCGATTACGTGTCCACAATCCGCCCGGCGAGCGGAAATCGGGAATCCCGCATTCGGTCGAAATGCCCGCGCCGGTGAAGGGCACGATCGTGGATGCCGCGGCGATCATGTCGCCGAGCTTTTCCACGCCGCACTGCAGATCCAAGGCAATCATGTGCGATCGTCCGATTGTTGGCTGTGCCAATCATAGCACAGCCAATCGGATTACCGCCTCTCCGCCGTGCGCACGCACGCGGGCGCACCCATGTCGGAGAGCTGGTTCACGCCGCCCGTTTTCAGGCTGCTTCGATCAAGGAAGTGTCGGTGACCGGGAGTTCCGTGGCCTCGCCGCCCTTCTTGTCGCTCTTCTTCGCTTTCGCAGGCGGTGGTGCGGCGAGCGATTTCTTCGCCGGTTTGCCGAACTGAGACAGTTTTTCCATTTCAGCTTCGAGTTCGACCTGCCTTGCTGCAACTTTTTCCAGCAGCTTGGCGTTCAAATTCTCGCGCAGGTTTGCGAGATCCTCGATGCTCATCGAATCCAGATCAATTTTTGCCATCTAGTCCCCTCTTTCGGAAAAAGTTCGTCTTCCGACGCTGATCATTCAGCGCCGATGAGGGCGAGGAATTTCGCACCGGCGGCACGCGCCCTCGCCTTTTTCTTTTCGCTACCGGGAAGACGCGCGCGCGACAAGTCGTTGTCCGCCTTTTCCACCGCGAAGCGTGCGCTACTTCTGAAAATTTTTTCATGCGCGTGCAGAACACAATCCTGCGACGCCAATTCCTAATTCACGCCCCAATCGAGAACCGAGATGTGCGTGGGATGCGAATCAAACTCAAAGGATGGCGAATGACCAGGCAAGAAGAACGTCGTGCGCAAGAGCGAGCAGAAATCACATCGCGGATTGCAAGCTTCAAAGCGACCCAGGAGAAATTCCAACGCGAGCGCGAAGAGTATTTCCTGACCACGATGAAGAACGCGCGCAAGACAGATCAGCCGGCATTCTGGTCCTAGGGCCTTGAGCCAGGGGAGCAACTAAAAAGCCCGGCGCGGAGCTCCGGGCTTTCTTCAGCTACCAGTAGGGGCGGTAGTAGTAGTGGCGCCGGTAGTACGGGCCACCGTAATAGGCGTACGGTCCGGGGCCGTAATAGCCCGGACCATAGTAGCCATAGTCCGGTCCGTAATAATAAGGGCCGGACGCCGCTATTGCGCCGGCAGTCAGCGCACCCGCTGCCAAGCCGAACGCCAGCCCGGGGCCGAAGAAACCATGGTGGCCAAACCCACGCGCCTCAGCCGGCGCCGTCATGGTGGTTGCCGCAAGCGCAGCAACCGTCGCCATGATTGCTAATGTTTTTTTCATGTGCATCTCCCTCCATTCAAGCGCTTTCCTGATAACGCAAGCGGTTCTCGATGGTTGCGAGGGAACCGGGCTTGTTCCGGCTTGTGCGCCCTGCTGCGCGCCCTAATTCAGCCCGCGCATTGCGAGTAGTGTAGGGAACAAATGTGGCCCGTCGAGATTGGTCTCTAGGAATGGGGGTCTCTTACATGCCGCTGTGGTTGGAAATTCTGATCAACGTGATCGGGTATGCCGGCTTCATCGCGATTGCGATGTACCACAAGTCGTCCAAGGACGAGCGCTCGGATCAAATCTAGCTACTGCCGCCTTTCAGGCATCTGCGAGCTTCTTCAAGGTCGCATGAAAACTCAGGCTGCGGTTGCCGACGAGCGTGGTGCCGAAGACTTCGGCCTCTTCATTGGCAAAAGTGCCGCTAAACCCGCTGGTGACTTCCTGGCCGGCAAATAGCGAGCGCACGAAGGGATCGGAAAAGGGCGAGTGTTGGTTTGTTCTAAGCTGCCCCTTCCAGGTTCCGTCGCCGACGGTATAGGACCCGACCGACCAGAAGTAGGGGCCGCCCCCGACGAGCACGCCGTCGCGGAGAATAAGAATCCCACTGTCACGGCCCTTCACGCCATCGAGCATGTGGGTATGGATCGAATAGAGCCCGTTTTTCACGAAAACGCTCCCGCTTCTCCGCCTGAACATTACAAGCAGCCATTGCGAGCGTCGAGACGCTCCGAAGCTTGGCCGGTGAATTTAGCCATTAAATTGGCCGACCACGCGCTAATTGGCGGGACGCTGGTCGCCGGCCGTTCGGAACTGCCGGTCGGCCTTCATCAGGGCGCGGGTGTCGTCAGACCGCATGTTCATGCGGCACCAAATAAAGTAAGCGATGCCGCAACCTGACTACAGGGGTTACAGAACGAAAGTAGCCAACTGGTAGAGCGTGTAAACAACCTGCAGGCCCATAAGAACGAGCGCTGCGATCATCAGGTAGAAACCAAAATGCATGAGGACCTTTGAACCCAAATTCTTTTGCGGCCCACGCAGTTCTGCGCAGGACCGGGAACGAAACTCAATACTCATTTTGGTGATGACTTGCTTGAACTTTGAGCCGCGTTCTGTTTGTCGTCAATGATATTCGGCGGCGTTTGTTTTCACCGTGACGTCGTGAATATTTTCTGCAGCGCGTTTCGAAATTGTGAGACTTGGTATGCCGACTTATCTCCTGAAGTCCAAGCGCTTGGCGAAATCTTGGCCAGGCAACTCGAACGGCAGGTCTTCCGCCGCCGCGGAAGGGAACCTTTGTCGCGAACCTCCTTGATCTGGAGGTTTCTTGGGTCCGACGCGAGTTCCTGCCAGTTCACACGCTGTAGAAGACCTTGATTCCCCACAGCACGACGACAATGGCCGATACCAGCGTGGCCACGGTCAATATACTCTCTAAGGAAGCGACTCTCATTTTACTCTCCGCTTCCCAGCCCCACTCGCGGTCTAGTTGATTCGCTGATTCAGCTGCAATCGCACGATCACAATCAGTTGGACGATAAAAGCTGATTGTGGTTTGCGGGGCACACGTCCCGCGAGAGTCCAGTCGAAACCGTGTGGCAATGTGCCCTTCCCCAACGGCCGCATCCCTCGCCAATCGCCGCCTTGCAAAGCGGAAGCGCAGCCTTTTCGGGATGGGTAGCTGCGCTTGACCCCCGCCTGCACCCCTGCCCCTAGCTGAATTTTGCTGCTATTGAACTCGGACGAAACGGCCATCCGTCAGGGAGAAGAAACATGCGTTACCTTCACACCATGCTGCGCGTCCGCAATCTCGATACTGCACTGAAATTCTATCGAGATGCACTGGGTCTGAAGGAAGTCCGCCGCATCGACAATGACA
>Ga0209474_10005071_pt1 | contig 11264 bp, 6 predicted proteins | sample GraSoiAngelo_145_FD_185902 | JGI IMG/M metagenome (GOLD analysis project Ga0209474, IMG submission 185902) | Grasslands soil microbial communities from the Angelo Coastal Reserve, California, USA - 14_1009_05_20cm (SPAdes) (version 2) | ecosystem: Environmental > Terrestrial > Soil > Grasslands ... | reverse complement strand
ATCGCCACGCGCGCCGAGCTCGGCGCGCGCGCCGGCGACCTCCTCGGCTGGATCGCGCGGGGCGAGGTGAAGGTTCGGATCGACCGCGAGCTGCCGCTCGCGCAGGCGGCCGAGGCGCACCAGCTGCTCGAAAGCCGCAAGACCACGGGGAAGGTCCTACTGATTCCATAATCGACTGCGGAGGAGTCGTCTGTATGAACTTGCCTACCCGTCCGCTCGGCACGAGCGGACTCGAGATCACGACCGTCGGCTTCGGCGCGTGGGCGATCGGCGGCGGCGGCTGGGCCTTCGGCTGGGGCCCCCAGGACGATGCCGACTCGCTCGCCGCGATGCGTCGCGCGCTCGAGCAGGGAGTCAACTGGATCGATACCGCGGCGGTGTACGGCCTCGGCCACTCGGAAGAGGTGGTCGGGCGTCTGCTGCGGGAGCTGCCGGCCGGCGAGCGACCGCTCGTGTTCACCAAGTGCGGCCTGGTGTGGGATGAGCGCGATCCCATGAAGGAAGCACAGCGCGTGCTGCGGCCCGACTCCATCCGCAAGGAGTGCGACGCGTCGCTCCGCCGGCTCGGCGTCGAACGGATCGACCTCTATCAGTTTCACTGGCCCGACGAGACGGGGACGCCCGTGGAGGATTCGTGGCAGGCGATGGCGCGGCTCGTCGAGCAAGGGAAAGTGCGGGCGGCGGGCGTGTCGAACTTCGCCGTGCCGCTGCTCGAGCGCTGCGAGGCGATCCGGCACGTGGATTCCCTGCAACCGCCGTTCTCCCTGATCCGGCGCGACGCCGCCGAGCGCGAGCTTCCATGGTGTGCGGAGCATGACACCGGCGTCATCGTCTACAGCCCCATGCAGTCGGGGCTGTTGACGGACAGTTTCACGGCGGCGCGTGTTGCGGCGCTCGCCTCGGACGACTGGCGCCGCCGCGGTCCCCAGTTCCAGCAGCCGGCGCTCGGCAAGAATCTCGCGTTGCGCGACGCGCTCAAGCCGATCGCCCGCCGGCACGGTACGACGGTATCGGCGGTGGCGGTCGCCTGGACCCTGGCATGGCCGGGCGTCACGGGAGCGATCGTCGGCGCCCGCACCGCCGCGCAGGTGGACGGCTGGATCGGCGCCCCGACGCTCGAGCTCACGGCGGCGGATCTCGCCGAGATCGCGGCCGCCATCTCGCGCACGGGGGCGGGGACGGGCCCGGTGCGGCCTACGGCGGGGGTTGCGGGGGGTCGCTGAGCCGCGGCGCGGCGCCGACGTCGCGTTGCGCGGCGCGCACCCACACCCGCACCTCGGCGGGGGTGGGCCGCGGGCCGCCGCGCACGCGCCGCCATACCGTATCGGGGTCCGCGGCCGCCAGCGCCGCCACGCTGCCGATCCCGCTGGCCATCAGCGTGGCTGCGTACCCACTCCCGATGCCGCGTAGCGTGACGAGACGCGCCGCTTCCCGGGCCGCCCGGGCGTCTCCCGGGCTTACGTTGGCGCGGTACGCGAGCTCCGCGACGGGGGTGCGGGCGACTCGGAACACGTCGTCCCATCCGGCGCTCCTGAGGCGCTGCCGCACGCCGGGCGTGACGCCCGGCAGGTCGGCCAGCTGCGGCGCGGTCGAGCTCACCGTCCAGCGATCGATCCCCGCCAGCACCAGCAGCGCGAAGGCGGCGGTGCCGAGCAGCACGCGCCGGGTGGTGCGCGGCGCGAGCAGGTGATACAGCGACCACACCTCGAGCGCGAAGAACGGGAACCCGATGAACCCCGCGGGCGGCATTTCGAAGATCTTCCAGTGCTCCAGGAACGGCACGGTGTAGATCCACCGCCCCCGCGCCATCGCGTTGAACGATTCCCACAGCGCTCCGGCCACGAGTCCCGCGGTCATGAGGCGCGCGATCCGCCCCCACGCCCCCCGGGCGATGTCGCCCAGCAGGGAGCGCTCCGGATCGCGCCGGTACAAGAGGGGCTCGGCGACGAGCCACACCGCACCCCACGTCAGGGGATAGAGATATCGGGGGAACGCGAGGGCCAGAGCGAGCATGGCCCAGCCGGCCCACCAGGCGGCGCGCAGGTGTGTGACAGCGAGCTGGATGGGTCGCGCGCGCAGGTCGTGCCACACGCCCAGCCGGTCGAGCAGGCGCTCGGGAAGTAGGACGGCGGGCACGACCGTGGCGAGCGAGATGATGATGCCGGCCCAGCGGTCCAGGCGCTGTGGCGGCAGGAACACGTAGTACCAGTTCTGCAGGCGGAAGTTGATCGCTTCGAACAGCAGCCAGATCACGGCCGACCACCACAGCATCGCGGCCAGCTCGGGCGGCCGGGCGAGCAGCGACTCGCCGCCGAGCAGCACCGCCACCTGGTCCAGGATCACGAGCGTTGGATACCAGGCGAGAACGTAAAACCACGTGGGGACCGGCGGGATGTCGTAGTGAAGCAGCGCGACGGCGGCGATCAGCACGACCGCCGCCGTCGCGAGCCTGGCCCGGGCTTTGAGCAGGGGCGGGACCATCGGACGCCTACAAGATCGTCATGACCGGCCGCGGTGCACAACCGCGGACCCGCCGCTACGGTTTGACCGGCCGGAAGTCGAGGTCCTGGTAGTCGAAGCTGAAGTCGGCCAGCGGCGAGACGGCCGCCATCCGGAAGCGGTCGATCGAGCCGTCGGGGTGCAGGGAGAACGTGACGTACGCGTCCTCGAGGTGCGGGGCGCGCCAGCGCGCGATGAACGTGTCGTACTGCCAGTGCTCGAGATCGCCGACGAAAGCGGGCGACCGGGCGAACCGGAGCACGAGCCGCTCGCCCTCCAGGGTCAGTCCCGCGTCGCCGTACAGGTCGTCGTGGTACCGCCCGGCGTAGCGCTCGAGCGGCAAGGACGGCTTGGATAGCGAGTCGCGCGCGGCACGGGTGGCCCGGACGGTCGAGTCGGCCTGCGCGCGGTCGAGCTCGGCCGCCCCCAGGAACGCGGCCACCCAGTCGGTGCGCGGGCCCCCACCCAGAAAATCATCCAGTAGACGATAGCTGAGGGCCGCCATCAAGTCCGCCTCGGAATTCGTGAGGATCACGATCCCCAGCTTTTCGGCCGGCACCAGGGTGACCTGTGAGGACATGCCTGCCAGGCCGCCGGTGTGGGTGACGATCTTGCGGCCGTGGTAGTCGCGCAGCCGCCACCCCAGGCCGTACTCCGCGAAGCTGGGCCGCAGCCCGGCGAGGGGTGGCTGCGGATCGGTGATCGGCAGAATGGTCTGTCCCGACCACATCTCCCGCGCCTGTCGCTCGCTGAACAAGCGACCTCCCGCGTAGCGGCCCGAATCGAGTCTGCAGATCAGCCACTTCGCGAGATCGGCCACGTTGGACACGATGCCGCCCGCGGGCGCGGTGTTGTCCACGGAATCGATCGGCACGATCTGCAGCGTGCCGCGCTCCATCGCGTGGGGTGCGGCCGCGTTGCGGCTCGACGTGAAGTACGCCATCGTCGTGCCCGTCTCCGACATCCCGAGCGGTGTGAGAATGCGCCGCGTCACGAAGTCATCCCAGCTCAGGCCGGCGACGGCCGGGACGATCTCGCCCGCCACGATGTAGAGCACGTTGTCGTAGGCGTAGGCGCTGCGGAAGCTCGAGGCGGGTGTGGCGAACCGGATGCGGTACGCGATCTCGGACCGGGTGTAACTCGAGTGGAACCACAGGAGGTCCCCGGCCCCCAACCCCAGGCCGCTGCGATGCGTCACCAGATCACGGACCGTGAATTCGCGGGTCACGTACGGATCGTACAGCTGAAACCCGGGAAGAAACTTGGTGACGGGATCGTCCCAGGCGAGCTTGCCCTCGTCCGCGAGCATGGCCAGCGCCGCGGTGGTGAACGCCTTGGTGTTGGAGGCGATCTGGAACAGCGTGTGGGCATCGACACGTGCCGTGTCGCCCAGGGCGCGCACGCCGTACCCCTTCGCGAACACGACCCGGCCGTCCTTGACGACGGCGACGGCGGCGCCGGGCGTGCGCAGCGCCGCGAGTCCCCGGACGGCGTAGGCGTCGAAGTCTTTGGGACGGAACTGGGCGTCGAGCGGGCGCGCCGCGAGCGCCAGCGTGAACCCGACGAGACCCAGTCTCATTCGCCGACGGACACCCGCAACACCACGTTGCGCCCGGGGTCGAGCGCGAACTCCTTGTAGCGGCTCAGGAAGCTGCGGTAGCTCACGTTGGCGACGTTCTTGACCGCGAGATCGACACGGCCGATCCGGCCCAGCATCGGCCGCGTCAGGCCCGCCGACAGGTTGAGCAGCGTGTACCCGCCGGTCGGGACGTCGAGTGGATTGAGGCGGGTCTGTCGGGTGGCCACCTCGACTTCGGCACCGGCGTAGGCGCGGTCCGCCCAGCCCAAGCCGGCGCGGTGCAGCTCGGCGCCGAGCGCCACACGCGCCGGTGGGACCAGCGGCAGCGGCTCCCGCGTCGCCTGGTTGGTGCCGCGCACGGCGTCGGCGCGGGCGCGGACCGAGAGCGCGGCCGCGACCGCCACCTCCAGCTCGGCTTCGCCGCCCAGGAGCCGGGCATCCGCCTGCTGGTAGCGGTACACGCGCAGCGAGTCCGGCGGCGACGTCGAAACCGTCACGAACGAGTCCGTGGGCGTGATGAAAATGAAGCGGTCGATCGCGTTGCGATATGCCGCCAGCTCGGCGCGGACGCGCCCACTCTGCCAGCGCACTCCCACGTCCAGGTTCGTCCCCGCCTCGGGTTGGAGGCCCTTATCGCCGATCTCGTAACGCGCCTCACCCAGGTGGGGGCCGTTCGAAAACAGCTCGAACAAGGTGGGCGCCCGCCAGGCGCGGCCCACATTGGCGGTCAGCGCGGCCGCGCCGATGCCATACACGATCCCCACGTTTCCCGCGAAGGCGGTGTAATCGCGCGTCTGCGCGACGAGACCGAGCTGCGCGTTCGAATCGGCCGTGAGCCGCCGGACGTCGACCCGGGCCCCAGCCAGCAGCCGCACGCGGCCGAGCGATGCCTGCTCGAATCCGAACACCGCACCCGAGCGCACCCGGGCGTCCGGCACGAGGGGAATCTTCCCGCGTGTGTCGTTGCTCTGGGCCACGCCCGAAACGCCGAGCGTGCCGGCGACGCGCGCTCCGGCGGTGTGATGCACCAGGGCATCGATCGTGAACGTGTTGAGGAGCAGGTCGAACGCCGTCCCCTCGAGCGGCTGGCCCCCCGGGCTCACGCCTGTGTCCGACACTTCGATGAGCGAGTGCCGCTGCCACTGCGCCTTGGTCTCGAGCCGCACGCCGCCCACGAGATAGTCGCCCGCGAATTGCACCCGGTCATCGGACAGCTTGCGCTCGGGTCCTCCTTCTTCTCCGCTCGCGGGTCCTTCGGCTTCGAGCAGCTTGAACTCGCCGCCATAGCGCGTGTAGCGCAGCGTCGTGCTGCCGCGCGCGCCGCGCGTGCCCACGGCGGCCTCGCCGGAGAGCGCGTTGAATCCCGTGTTGTCGAGCTCGCCCGCCGGCGTGTGGAGACTGCTCGCGAACCGCCCGATGCCGAACAGGCGCCAGCCCCACCCCCCGCTCGCTCCTTCCAGGCGCGCGGCTCCCTCGAGCTCGGCGTTGTTGGACGCGCCCGAGATCTCGAAGCCGCTGCGCAGGGCGCGTGGTCCACCGTTCGCGTCCGGGAGCTCCTCCGGGATCACGTTCACGACTCCACCCAGCGCGTCCGAGCCGTACAACACGCTCGCCGGCCCCCGGATCACCTCGACGCGCTGCGCCAGGCGGGCGTCCACCGACGGGCCGTCTTCGTCGCTCCACGAGTAGTCCTCGAGCCGGCTGCCGTCCTCGAGCACCAGGACGCGCGGCCCCGTGAGTCCCCGGATGACCGGCTTGCCGATCTGCTGCCCCGTGGTGAGGGCGCTGACCCCCGGCAGATTCGCCAGCGCGTGAGCCAGGGAGACGCTCTGCTCGCGCCGCAGGCGGTCTTCCGAGAGGGCTTCCGTGGGCAGCGGCGATAGCCCCGCGGCGAGCGGCGCGCGGGTGGCCGTGACGGTGACCGGCTCCACCCAGATCGCGGTTCGGGTCAGGGTCACCGACAGAGCCGTGGCCCCCCGGACCGCGACGTCGCGGGCGACCGGCGCGAACCCGAGACCGCGTACGGTGATCGTGTAGCGCCCCGGCGGCAGGTCGGCGAAGCGGTATACGCCGTCCGCCCGGGTCACCGCCACCCGGTGGAGCTCCACCACGGTCACGGTCGCACCGGCGACCGGATTGCCGTCCGGGTCCGCGACCCGACCGGACAGCGTATCCCCGGTCCCGAGAAGACCGGCGACGAGGACCAGGGCTTCGAGCATCACCGTTTATCTCCTCCCACCCCGACGATCGGGACGTTCAGGTCACGCAACATTCTGTTGAAGCCCGCGAGATCTCCCGCCTCGATCTCCCGCAACGCCGCGAGCTGCTTGTCGAGCCTGGCCGACAGCTCGGCGAGCACTTCCCGCTCCTGGCGGGTCGGCGCCGCATCCGCGCTCTGGACCATGGCGTTGAGCGACAGGAGCTGGTTGTAGATCTGGATCTGCCAGTGCAGCGTGGATTCGTCGGCGTGCGCGTGCGGCTCGCTCAGGCGGGCGCGCACCGCCTCGAGGCTGCGCTTCACGGAGTCGGCCTGCGACTTGACGCGGCCGGCTTCGGGCCGACTCTTGGTCCAGTCCGTCCAGCTCGCCAGCTGCGACTCGGCCTGCTCCACCCGCTCCAGCGCGGACACGAGGGTGTCGATGCGGTCGTGAATCTGGAGCGCGAGCGCGTACTGGGCCGCGAGGTCCGCGGCCGACGTGGTCACGCGCGGGTCGTTCACCACCGTGAAGGGCTGCGTGGCGCTCTGTCCTCCCACGGTGATCTTCACGCTGTAGCGGCCCGGCGGGACGATCGGTCCCTCGATCATCCCTTCGTCGACAACGATGTCCTTGGCTTTCTTGGCGTCGGGCGCCCGCAGGTTCCAGACGAAACGATTGGTGCCGGCGCGTGCCGGGACGGCCGAGTCGCCGGGCGCGTAGGTCGCGCTGTCCACGCTCGCAATCGAATCTGGTTTCCCCGAGAACGTCCGGATCACCGTCCCGGCGCTGTCCAGGAAGGCGAGCGCGACCTCGCCGGCCGGCTTCTGCTGCAGCCAGTAGGTGATGGCCGCACCCGGGAGCGGGTTCTCCCCGGCCGAGGGGACCGGTCGCTCGCTGCGGCCGCCCAGGAAGCGAACCGCCGGCTCGGGTGCAAGCAGGTGCAGGCGCTCGCCTCGCAGCGAGGGGCTCAGCTGGCGCAGTGGTGAGATGTCGTCGAGCACCCAGAACGCCCGCCCGTGGGTCGCGACGATCAGGTCGCTCCCGTGGATGGCGATGTCGCGCACCGAGCTGCGCGGCAGGTTGAGCTGCAGCGGCTGCCAGCGTCCGCCGTCGTCCCACGTCACGTAGAGGCCGGTCTCGGTGCCGGCGAACAGCAGGCCGCGCCGGACCGGATCCTCGCGGATCGCGCGCGTGTACGCGGCCGCGGGAATGCCCGTGACGATTTTCGTCCACGTCTTGCCGTAGTCCGAGGTCTTGAACAGGTAGGGGGCGGCGTCGTCCTGCTGATAGCGGTTGGCCGCGACGTACGCGACGGCGGCGTCGAAATGCGACGGCTCGAGCAGACTCACGCGCGTGAACCGGCCCAGGGCTTTCGGTGTGACGTCGTCCCACGTCGCGCCTGCGTCGCGCGACAGGTGGATCAACCCGTCGTCCGATCCGGCCCACAACACGCCCGCCTTCACCGGCGATTCGGCGAAGCTGAAAATCGTGCCGTACCACTCCGTGCCGGTCATGTCACGCGTGATCGGTCCGCCCACCGGGCCGAGCGTGGCGGGATCGTGGGCCGTCAGGTCCGGGCTGATCGCCTGCCAGGTGGCGCCGCCGTCCGTGGTCTTGAACACTTTTTGCGCCGTGACGTAGAGCGTGTTCCGGTCGTGCGGCGAGAACACGATCGGGAACGTCCATTGGAACCGATAGGGCACGTCGGCCGCCGCGTACCCGTCGTAATTGTTCAGCCACACGGACACGTCGCGGGTCTGACTGGTGCGACGGTCGTACCGCGTGAGCGCGCCCATGTAGGTGCCCGCAAACACGATGCCCGGATCTCCCGGCTGCGGCGCGATATACCCCGACTCGCCGCCTCCCACGGCGTGCCAATCGCGCAGCGCGATGGCGCCGTCGTCCGAGCGGCTCGCGATCGAGACCGTGCTGTTGTCCTGCTGGGCGCCGTAGATGCGGTAGGGGAACTGGTCGTCGGTCGCGACGTGGTAGAACTGCGCCGTGGGCTGGTTGTACACCGTCGACCACGTGCTGCCGCCGTCGAACGAGACGGTGGCGCCGCCGTCGTTCCCCTCGATCATACGGTGTGGGTCCTTGGGATCGATCCACAGGATGTGACAGTCCCCGTGAGGGACGCGGATGCGCGAGAACGACTTGCCGCCGTCCACCGAGCGCCAGGTGCCCAGGTTCAGAACGTACACGGTGTTCTCATCGGTGGGGTCGGCGGCGACGGACGAGAAGTACCACGGCCGCACCATGAACTTCTGCTCCGCGTTGACGCGCTCCCAGCTTGCCCCCCCGTCGTCGGACCGGAAGATGCCGCCGCTCGAGTCGGCAGCGGGGGCTTCGACACTGGCCCACAGCCGCCCCGGGTGGGCGGGTGACGCGGCGATCCCGATGCGCCCCAGGGGCCGCGACGGGAGACCGCGGCTCGCCGTGATGTCGGTCCAGGTGTCGCCGCCGTCGCGGCTCTTCCACAAGCCGCTCCTGCCGCCCCCCGCCGCAAAGCCCCACGGGAACCGTTGGCTCTTCCACATGGCGGCGTAGAGCACCCGCGGATTGGTGGGGTCCAGGGCCAGGTCGATGGCGCCGGTCGAGTCGTCGACGAACAGCACCTTGCTCCAGGTCTTGCCGCCGTCGGTCGATCGGAACACGCCGCGCATCGGATTGGGCCCGAAGGCGTGCCCCATCGCGGCGACATAGACCACGTCGGCGTTGGCCGGGTCCACACGCACGGCGGCGATGTGCCGCGTGTCGGCGAGGCCCAGCTGCCGCCACGTCTCGCCGCCGTCGGTCGAGCGCCACATGCCATCGCCGTACGTCAGATCCTCGCGCCAATCGGCTTCGCCCGCGCCCACGTAGATCACGTTCGGGTCGGACGGCGCGACGGCGATCGCCCCGACCGAGGCGATGTCGGAGCGGCCGTCGGTCACATTGCTCCACGTCTCGCCGCCGTTCGTCGTTTTCCATACGCCGCCGTCCACGGCGCCGAAGTAGAAGACGAGCGGCCGCGCGGGATCGCCCGCCACCGCCACGGCCCGCCCGCCCCGGAACGGCCCCACCAGGCGCCAGTGCAGCGCGCGCAGGGCCGGATCGTTCGGCTCCGCTGCCTCGCGCGTGGAGTCGGGGCGCGCAGGCGCCCGCTTCGCCTTCTGAGCGACGAGCGGGGCCGCCACGAGGAGGCCGGCGGTCACGCGGCTGAGGAGCTGGATGGTGTGCGGGGGCGACATGAGCGGCTCCGGGTGGTGGAACGGCACGCAGCATATCGCGTGCTACGGCGGGTGGCAAGCTACCGCGGAAGCGCGTAAGCTGTGGCGTTCCTTCACGAGAGACGATGGCCATGTTCCGGCGACCCACCGTTGTGCTCGCGCTGACCGCGCTGTGGCTCGTCCCGTCGCCCATGCCGCGGGGCTTGGGCGCGCAGGGGACGGACTCGATCCCGGCCGAGCGGCGCGCCGCCCGTCAATGGTTCCGCGATGCGAAGTTCGGGATGTTCATCCACTGGGGTGTCTACAGTCTGCTGGGCCAGGGCGAGTGGGTGATGCAGCAGCGCGAACTCCCGATCGGGCCGTACGAGTGGCTCGCGACGACCTTCAATCCCGTGAAGTTCGATGCACGCGCCTGGGTGTCGCTCGCGAAAGGGGCCGGAGCGAAGTACATCACGATTACGTCGCGCCACCACGACGGCTTCTCGATGTTCGCGACGCGCGCGACGCAGTACAACATCGCAGACTGGACGCCGTTCAAGCGCGACCCGCTGAAGGAGCTGGCGGACGAGTGCCAGCGGCAAGGCCTGAAGCTGTTCTTCTACTACTCCCAGCTCGACTGGCACCATCCCGACTATTGGCCGCGCGGCCGGACGGGGCAACACACGGAGCGGCCCGAGAGCGGCGACTGGGCACGCTATCTGGATTTCATGGACAGCCAGCTGACCGAACTGCTCAGCGGCTACGGTCCGATCGGCGGCATCTGGTTCGACGGCATGTGGGACAAGCCCGATGCCGAGTGGCGGCTGCCCCGCACCTACGCGCTGATCCATCGCCTGCAGCCCGCCGCGCTCATCGTGCCCAATCACCACAGGGCGCCGCTTCCGGGTGAGGACGTCCAGACGTTCGAGCAGGATCTTCCGGGCGCCAACTCGGCCGGCTTCAATACCAAGGAGATCGGATCGCTGCCCCTCGAGACCTCGCTGACGATGAACAATTCGTGGGGCTTCAACATCACCGACCGCCGCTTCAAGTCGGTGCGTGAGCTGATCGGCTATCTCGTTCGGGCGGCGGGCAGCGACGCCAACCTGCTGCTCAACATCGGACCCCGGCCCGACGGCACCATCCAGCCCGAGGCCGTAGAGCGGCTGCGCGACGTGGGTCGTTGGCTCGGCACGTATGCGACGTCCATTTACGCCACGCGCGGCGGCCCGGTGCCGCCCCACGACTGGGGCGTCACCACGCAGCGTGCCGACACGGTCTTCGTCCACGTGCTCTCGTGGCCGGATCGCCTGCTCGCGCTGCCGCCCTTGGGCGCCCGTGTCGTGCGAGCCCGGATGCTGAGAACCGGGGCGCCCGTGGGCGTTGTCTCTTCCGGCGCCGGGGTCACGCTGACGCTTCCGGAAGGCGGTGACGAAGAGGCTGATCGTGTCGTCGTGCTGACGCTTGCGCCCCGCAGCGTGGTGCCCTCCTAGGGGAGATCGTCGAGTCCCGGCGCGGCCCGCTTGTACATCCAGTATTCCGGCCCGGCCGACGCCTCCGGCCAGTCGACGAGGTGCTCGCTTCCCCGCCACGCTTCGGCGTCGTCGGGCGAAGCGCCCCGCCAGGCCTCACGGTCCGCTGCGAACAGCCGCTCGAGCTCGTCGTCTCCCGGATCGCCGGGCATCCACGCGCGCGCCATGCCTCGCTCCTCGTCGGCACCGCATTCCAGGCTCGCAAGCCGCGTGCCCGTTTCGGGTATGCGAGACAAGTCGGAGGTGACCGGGATCACGATTCCTGGAT
>Ga0209474_10005070_pt1 | contig 11266 bp, 8 predicted proteins | sample GraSoiAngelo_145_FD_185902 | JGI IMG/M metagenome (GOLD analysis project Ga0209474, IMG submission 185902) | Grasslands soil microbial communities from the Angelo Coastal Reserve, California, USA - 14_1009_05_20cm (SPAdes) (version 2) | ecosystem: Environmental > Terrestrial > Soil > Grasslands ... | reverse complement strand
TCCTGACAGTGGGAATGTTCATGATGATGCTGCATACTCTGCTGACTGTTCCGGCGTTGCTGCAGTTATGGTGGCGAATCTCGAAGCCTCGTGCACCGCAGACAATCACCTTCCGCCTGCTTCCCTTTGTGGCGCGGAAGTCAGTCGATTTTGTGGGCCGACACACCCGCCTTGTGTTGGGCTTGGGGCTTGGGGTGTTCGTGCTGTCATTAGTATTTCTTCCGACGATCAAATTCGAAAAGCACTTTGAGATCGCAGGCGCCGATAACCCAGCGGTAGCTGCGCACAACCTGCTTTCCGCAAAGTTCGGCATAGAGGGCACTCCGCACGTGCTGTTGATTGCCGGCGGCGAGCAGGAGGTGCTGAACAGAGCCGAGCAATTAACTTCCAGGCTCGGGGACTATCAGCATCGTGGTGTCATCAAGTCTATTTTTTCGCCTACATTTCTGCTTCCATCAGCTCGAACCCAAACTGAACGAGCGAGTTTGTTAGTCGGAGTCAATTTTGCGGCGTCGGCTCGGGCTCTGGAGGGCGCGCTTCGCGAGAATGGCTTTCGAACCCAATCAGTCCAGCCTTTCATCGATCGCCTGCGCCAATTAGGCAATGCCAGAGAAGTAGCGAATGATCCGATCACGCTGCAAACAGCCGCCAAGTATCTGCCGGCGGGAGTGCTCAACAACAGCATCCGCAAAACCGGTGACGCAAGCTACGTCGCCGCCATCGCCTTCTATGGCACCGATTCGGATTCGGTCGAACTTGTTCCGCAAAGCGTTATTGAGTCCTGGCGTAGTCAATTTGGAGGCTTCACGGAGTTTTCGTTCGACGAGATGAATCGGGACCTGCAGAGGCAAGTGCTTCACGACAGCAGAAAAGCATTGGTGTGGACAGCGGCTGGGATTGTGTTGATTGTTTATCTGTGTTTCCGCAATCTCCGCATCTCACTAATAGTACTAATCCCAATCGTATTTGGCGTGGTTGCAACTTTCGGCATGTTACTGCTTGTGAGACATCGCTTCAGCTTCATCTCAATTACCGCGATTCCGCTCATCATTGGTATCGGCATTGATAATGGAATCCATTTGGTCCGGCGGTATCAGGAGAATGAGCACAACGAAATTCTAGCCATCGCGAAGGCTTCAGGCGCGGCCCTGATTCAATCGAACCTGACTACGATGGTTGGATTCGGGGCACTGATGACTTCCAGTTTCGCGCCACTGGTGGAAATGGGCTTGGTGACTTCGTTGGGCGTTGCATTGGCGCTCGCTGGCGGATTGTTGTTGATTCCCGCCGTCATTCTGCTCGAAGAGCGGCGACGTAATGTCACGGGCGTTGCGATTGGGAATCGAAGCGAGGATTGATTTGGAAGCGAAGTTTATAAGTAGTTTTAGGATGTGGTGTCTATCAAGTTTACAATTCTTAGTTGCCGGACTTATTTTTGATGAAATCGCCCATTCGCTCGGCAACGCTGGTTTTGTCCGAGTCGATGCCTAGTTATTACCGACGGATAAATTGCCGGCCGCTAACGCTGAGCTTGTTGCTTTCGATGTTTCTGATTTTACCACTCAGAGCGCAAGTCGGACTGCCGCGGGTTGCGATGTCAATTCCGACCGACCAAAGCGTTAGGGCAGGATTAACAGCCGCCCAGCAGTGTGAAGTCCCGGGCAAATTGATCGTGCTGCCACCGCTGTCCTTCCATTTTGCTGGTCATTTCGAAATCCCAGCCGGTTTCCTGGAACAAACCCTTCAGAGCGCGCCTGAAGCTCAAATTTGGCTGCACATCGTAGTGGAAGCGGATTCTATTGGCAGCAAAGAATCCGAGAAGGAAGTTAGCGACAGCGTTAACGCGTTCGTAAACGCGCTGCCTCTTTCTGTAAAAGCGGTGCGCGGGCTTCTAGTTGAGATCAAAGAACCGTTGATCGCTCCCGGTCTATTCTCGTTCGGACTGGTGCGTTTGGCATTAGCCATCAAGGCTAATAATGCCGGCTTGCAGTTGGCATTTGTTTTTCGGCCGGGTTTCGCCGGGAGCCACGGCGATGTTGTGAGAAGGTTAGGTACCTACTCGGATTTGCTGGGAACCACTTATGCCGAGGGCTGGCGTCAAGATGTCGCTCGCCTTTCCGAACAGGGCATGAATAAACCAGTCATTCTTAAATTAGATCCCGGAGAGTCTGCGACAACATCGCCATTTTTGGCGGCGATGCTCGCTGGCGGAGAACCTTCGCCGCAAATTATCTGGGCTCAGCCGTCGGACGCCAAGGCTGCGGCAACGTTGTGCGCGGCAAGTAGCTTTCTTAGCCGTTCGATCACCGGCAACATGTTCGCGGCGGATTCCGCGACGTCTGCGTTCAAAATTGCGGTGGATGGCGTAAATATTGATGGCTTAGGGAAGAATGAAGGCCATTGGTTCCTTGGCGGTCCCTCCGACCTAGTAATTGCGGCGCGCATCAATGCGAGTTCCAGCGCACCGAAGACGGTCACGTTATCGAGCGTTAAGCCGGGGCCATTCGAGATCAAGTGGTACGACCCGGCGACTGGCACCATCATTCCGGCAGGCGAAGTAAAAACGTCTGACAAGGGATTCGAGCAGACTTCCGAGTGCACCAGCGAATATGCGCTGATTTCGATCCACCGGAAAAGTGACGCCGATCAGACCGTCTATAACACGGTGGACGTCAAAGCCGGTGCCGAACTCAGCGTCGAGGAAATTGTCGCTCGCTGGCAACAAAATCGCGAAGCGCAGAAGCAAAGACTCGACAACTATATGGCTTCAGCTTTCATGAGCTTGCACTTTGAAGCCACGACACTCGAGCCGGGCTTCGACTTTTCGATGCAGCTCAAACAGTTCTTCAGCCGGGCGGGCCCGATGGAACTGGCGCAAAAGCAGTTCTATATCAACGGAGTGAAGTTCGGGAAAAATCACGAGTTTCCGCTACCGGCAATCGAGCCGGAAAAAGTAATGACCCAGCCGCTCGAATTGAAACTCACCGAGCGTTATGACTACAAACTGCTTGGGACGGAACAAGTGAACGGAATCATGTGTTATGTAGTGGGATTCTTGCCAAAGGTGCGGGACGAGGCGCTTTACACCGGGAAGATTTGGATCGATGGTACGACTTTTCGGCAAATCAAACAGTACTTAAGCGAGCGCGGGGTCAACAGCAATGTGCTGGTTAATGTAGAGACACAGAATTACGAACTGTTTCGCGACGACAAGGGAAATGAATATAACTTGCTGCGGTCCATTTCCGCACAGCAGTTGCTGAACGCAGCCGGACGCGATTTCGTGTTGCAAAGGACTGTGCAATTTTCAGACTACGTCATCAACAGCTCAACTTTCAGTGCCGCGCTGGCGGCTGAGCATAGTTCCGCCGACCCGATGTTCCGCGATACCGACCAGGGACTGCGGTCGCTGCGAGTGAAAAGCGGCGAGAGGGTTGTAGTGGACCAGAATACGAAGCGGATCAAGTCGGTTGTTGCTGGCGCGATGTACGGAGGCACGTTCAACTTTCCTATTCCGTTCCTCGGCACCAGCACCGTGAACTTTGATTTTCATCACACTGGGGCGCAGCTTTCGACATTTTTCGCCGGGCCTATCCTGATTTCTGACCTCTCCAAGCAGTTTCGGCCCAAATTCCGCGTGGCGTTTGACTTAGCGCTCTCGGGATTGCCTGGCCAGAATCGCATTTACGGCAATAACACTGAATTGCTGCAAGGAGAAGTATGGACATGGGAGCAAACCATCGGCGTGCGCGCTTCGTGGCAAGCCGCCACCCATCTGAGCGTAACCGCCTCAAGCTATTTCTCGTACGACAATTTTCTCCGAACCTATCAGGCGGTCGAGCAATACCAAATGCCGCGCAACGGCTTGAATATACTTCCAGGTGTTGAAATAAAGTACACCCGCGACGGTTATGTATTCGACGCGCAAGTGACGCGGGGCGAGCGGATCGGATGGAGGCCGTTCGGGTGTGTTTCGCTGACCCAAACCGCGCCTGGCTGCGGGTCTTCCTCGCCCAACCCGCCTCCCGAAAACGCTCTTTTGCTCCAGAATCCGCAAAGTGGATTTACTCTCTACAGTGCCGATTTAAATAAGGACTACTACATCCGCAAGTTCACCAAAGGTGGATGGGACGTTTCGTACTGGGGCGGAAATCAACTGGATCGCTTCTCGCGTTACTTCCCTTCGTTTCTTACGACGCCTCGTCTTCACGGGATTCCCCCCGGGACGGATTCTTTTGACGCCATCGCCATGGCGAATGTGCATTACGGTTTCAATGTGATGGACTTGCTGAAAATCGATGGCATGTACGCGTATGCGCGGGCGCGCAATTTGGATGAGTCGCTTCGATTCCGCAAATTCGACGGCCTGGAACTTAACTTTAATACCCCGGGTCCTCTGGGTACGCTGCTGCAAGGCACAGTTTCCTACGCACTGAACGGCAATATCGAGCGATACAACTCCCGCTGGGCCGTGTACATGTTGATCTTCAAGCCATTACGCTAAATTCGAAATTGACCGAAAAAAAGATATGACTCAAACCAGCGTGGGTGATCGCACCGTCGACCCGAGAGTCGCGTTAGTCACCGGAGCCTCGGGGACTATCGGCGCCGAGATCGCGAAGACTCTGGGTATCGCCGGGTTTCGCGTTGCCGTGCACTATCACCACGGCGAAGAGTCCGCAGATCGGGTGGTCGAACACATCATCGCCGCTGGCGGACAGGCAACGGCAGTAGCAGCCGATCTCTCTCGCGAAGAGAGTGCTGCGCCGATGTTCAATCAAATTGAAAAGCAACTTGGCGAGGTCGATTACCTGATAAATAACGCGGGAGTGAATCGCGACGTGCTGTTGGCATTTATGTCCGAGGAGCAGTGGGATGAAGTGATTGATACCAATCTGCGCGGCACGTATATCTGCTCGCGACTGGCCCTGTCAGGAATGATGCGTCGGAGACGTGGAGCAATTTGCAACATTGTGTCTCCCGCCGGAATTCGTGGCCAGGCCGGGCAATGCAATTACTCGGCAGCTAAGGGTGGCATTATCGCGTTCACCAAGGCACTCTCTCGCGAGGTGGGGCGATTCGAAATCAGGGTGAACGCCGTTTGCCCAGGCGTGATTCCGAGCCCGATGTCCGCTAAATACATTGAAAAAGATGAGAAGCGACTGCTTTCGGAAATCCCTCTGGGGCGCTTTGGGAGGCCCGAAGAGGTGGCTTCGATGGTGGCGTTTCTCGGGTCCGAGCAGGCGAGTTACATTACAGGGCAGGTCATCGCAGTGGACGGAGGACTGCTGTAGTTTTGTACTTAAGGAGGAAGGAATAACGACAGAAATTAGAAGATCACATCCCGCTACGATACTTACGGAAAGGCTTCCGGGCAATTCGATAATGATTCTAAGCGGGGGCTTTGTGTTATGCTACGGCTTCGTAAACGAACTATGATGGCGAACGTTAAGGAGCAACTCAAGCCTATCATCTTGAATAGCTTGCGGATCACTGACATGACCCCGGCGGATTTGCGCGACGATCAGCCGCTTCTCGGCGGAGAACTGGAGATCGATTCCATCGATGTCCTTCAAATCGTTCTAGAGATCGAGAGGCATTTTGGCATCAAGCTGGTGCAGGGCAACTTCAATCAAAAGCATCTCGAAAGTATCAATTCCCTGGCGTCGATCATCGAATCGAAAATGGCGGAAGCAAGCTCCTGATATCGGCAGTGCCTCGTGTGCTCCCGCTTATCGTAATCCAAGCAGAACGTTCCAAATACAATAGCGGCTCGTTCAACCCGAGCGTCGTTCATTTTTGGGCGAAGTAATGCGCCGTTCTGGACCTCAATGATGGTGCTTCTCCACTCGATGAGACATAGCAAGACGGAGATTCTTCCTATACTTCGGTGTTCCAGAAGAAACTGACTCACAAAGCAGGCGACAACATGATGGTAGGAACAAAGTGAGCCGCTGGTACGAACATCGTTTTCATAACACAACGGCGCTGCGGTTGATCTTCGTCATTATGCCCAGGTTGCCAAGGTTACTCCATCCTCCCGTTGCGGCAGTCACGGCGCTGATTTTCTTCCTCGTGTTGAAGCGAGAACGAAGGGCAGTAACCGGCAATCTGCGACGGGTTTCGGGCAAGCGCGGGCTCGCACTGCAATGGAACGTTTACCGGGTCTTCTATTCATTCTGCGACCTGATGGTTTCCTATTGCTTTGTACCGCGGGCCACACATTCGCAACTGCTTGACATGCTGGTGGACTCCGATGGCCGCAGCGCCAAGATCAACCAATGTCTGGCCGCGGGCAATGGGCTTATTGTGTGGACGGCGCACGTGGGGAATTGGGAATTCGCGTCGCGACTTCTGTCGATGTATGGACGAGTTAATGTTGCGCGAGTAGTCGAGGACAATCCGGCCGAGATCACGCTGCGCAACCTGGTGGCCAGCGAACGGGTCACTACCGTGGACCTGAAACAGGGAATTCCGGCCACGTTAGAACTTTTGCAGGCTTTGCGTCGAAACGAAATCGTTGCGGTGCAGGGAGACCGCGTTTATCAGCGCCACACTTTTGATGTGTCTTTTTTTTCGCAGCCCACCAGCTTTCCCGTTGGCCCTTTCGTCCTGTCGCAGGTTTCAGGCGCGCCGGTACTGCCCGCGTTCGTGATTCGCCGGGGTTGGTTGCGCTACCACGTCGTCATGGGAGATCCGATCGCGGCAGCTCCGCCACGCGGCAAAGGCGCTGACGACGATGCCGGCTTGTACGACGCTATGTGCCAGGCTGTCAGGTTTTTGGAAGCAACCTTAATGACGCATTATGATCAGTGGATGAACTTTTTTGATTTCTGGCCAGCTGCTTCTCGGGAGTGAACGGATTCCTGAGTATCCATTCAATATACAAGGATTGGCAGCGTCATGCTTATAAGCTGACTCCGAGCGGCCTAGCGTTCGCACGAGAGATCACGGAGCATGGGAGTTCAGCAGCTCGTCGCAAACTGGCGGAGGCAACCACGTGAATGCGCGTCTGTCTTTGTTACGCCCGCTTGCGCGCAGGCTGATGAAGCACGCCGCGAATGTACTCCCCGGATCGCGCTCCGATTGGGCTCAGGCTATGACCAATGAGCTGGAGCATGTCGAGGGCGACTTTACCGCGCTACGTTGGACCGGAGGTTGTGTTCTGGCGAGTTATATCGAACGAGGAGGACGCAAAATGAACGATCCGGCGAATTCATTCATTGGAATCGTGCGCAAGCCTTGCGCATTTGTCCCGTTGGCAATGTCCCTGACCGCGCTCGGAGTGATAGCCGTGGCAGCATTGTCCGGTCGCCTTGTCCAGCGAGCTGATGAAGGTGCTGAAGCGCACATCTGGCAACTGCTTATGGCTGGTCAATTACCAGTATTGGCGTTTTTTGCAGTGAAGTGGCTGCCACGCGCTCCGAAGCAAGCTTTGTGCGTGCTTGGCTTGCAGGTTGCCGCCGTACTGGCTGCTTTGGCGCCGGTCTACTTGCTGCACTTGTAACGGAAAGCTGCCTCGCATTCGTTTAGTGCGGCAAAGCCACTCGCTTGCGAACGCGAGCTCAATGCTTGTAGGCGATCATGAGATAAAGAACTGAGGCGTGGAGCAATCCGCCAGCCAGAACCACTTCGGCGGCCCTCATCAGTTTGATCACATGGTACAGAAGAAATGTTGCCGCCAACGTCATCGCGATTAAATAACCGGGCTTGCCAGCTACGGGCAGGATGGTGGTTGCCATTAACACAATGGCAAAACCGAATATCTCTGCGCGAGTGAATCGGGAGTCGCGTTCAAAGCTTGGCAGTATGCAATCGCCGGCGCAGAATAGGCGGACCACCCAAATATCAACAAACATTATAGTTCGGAGAATACCGTTATGAAAATTGGGACAATCCGGTGGTTGTGGCTCGTCGGAATCATTTCACTTTACCCCACGGTTGTTTGGGCGGACACGGAATACTATCGACACACTATTTTCGACAACAGTCTCACATCGGACGCCTATTTCTACACCTCAGCAATTGCCAACGGTTCCAGCTTCATTGAACAATCAAACTCCCGCCTTCCGGTAGAGACAAAAAACTTTTTGACTCCACCGAATGCGCTCCGCATAAATTGGCGGTCGGAAAGGGATGGAGGATGGGAAGCTGAGGTACGAGTGGTGAATTTTCGCAACCGCTTCCCGGAATTCTCAGGCCACAATTTGTATTTCTGGTGTTTCGCCCCTCAACCCATTGCCGCAGCTGATCTCCCTTCAATTGTTCTTTCCACATCGCGAGAAGGCTTGCAGGTGGCGGAGTTTCCGGCTTCGTTCACCGAGCCTTTGCCGATGGGCAAGGTCGTCGGTGATGTCCCCACCAGACGCTGGATTCAGGTTCGAATTCCTCTCAATGAATTCCATTCGGCTTCGATTTACGAATTCCGTCCGCTCGATCTGCAGAATGTCGTCTTTCATCAGGGACGTGCCGATGGCACTCAGCACACGCTCATCCTTGACGAGTTTCGAATCGATGACGATTCCCATGCTGGCTCTCCACTCCCAATACCTCAGAACGTTCATGCGACTGGATACGACCGCCACGTAGAAGTGAGTTGGAATCCGATCACCGACCCGGCTCTGGCGCGTTACGTGATTTATCGCTCATTGGAAGGAAAAAACTTTGAACAGATTGGAATTCAGATCCCCGGCAACAATCGCTATACAGATTTTCTCGGTAAGTCGGGGGTTACGGCTACATACAAAGTCACTGCGTCAGACAAGCAATATCGCCAGTCGGAACTCTCGAGCGCAGCTACGGCGTCGACTCGCGTATTCAATGACGACGAGCTGCTTACGATGCTGCAGGAGGCTTGCTTTCACTACTACTGGGATGGCGCCGACCGTTCGTCGGGCATGACACACGAAAATATTCCGGGAGATGACCGCATCGTTGCAACAGGAGCGAGCGGGCTGGGGATTGCTGCACTGGTCGTCGGTGTGGACCGCGGTTTCGTCACTCGCGCCCAGGGGATTGAACGCCTCACAAGAATTGTCAATTTCCTTGAACACGCACAGCGATATCACGGCGCGTGGTCGCACTTCATGAACGGCAGCAACGGAAAGACGATGCCGGTATTCGGTATGTTCGACAATGGCGGCGACCTGGTGGAAACGTCTTTCCTGATGGAGGGTCTCTTGGCCGCCCGCCAGTACTTCAAAGGAAATAGTGACGCTGAACAGGACCTCTACAAGCGTATTTCGCGGCTCTGGGAAACGGTCGAGTGGGACTGGTATCGCAGCGACCCAAAGAGTGACTTCATCTATTGGCATTGGTCCCCGGAATGGGCCGAGCAGATACACCATCCACTCATCGGCTTCAACGAAGTCATGATCACGTACTTACTCGCGATGTCTTCGCCGACTCATGGCGTTCCGGTTGACATGTACTACTCGGGGTGGGCTGGACAATCGCAGACTGCAATCAATTATCGTGGGGGCTGGTCGGGTTCCCACGACGGCGATCACTACGGCAACGGTCACACATATTACGGAATTAAGCTCGACGTCGGAGTCGGCACCGGCGGTCCGTTGTTTTTCACTCATTACTCGTACTTCGGCTTCGATCCGCACAGTTTGCACGACCGCTATACAAGCTCCTACTTCGATAACAATCGCAACATTGCGCTGATCAATCGAGCGTATTGCATCGCGAATCCAAAGCACTTTCCTGGTTACGGGCCTGACGCTTGGGGGTTGACCGCGGCCGACGGTCCGGAAGGATACGTGCCACACGCCCCAGATGCTAACTACGACCGGGGGACGCTCGTTCTGACGGGTGCCCTTGCGTCGTTTCCCTACACGCCCGAGGCGTCAATGGCGGCATTGAAGCACTACTATCGCGACCTCGGCTCCCAGCTCTGGGACATCTATGGCACACGTGACGCTTTCGATCCCGGACACAATTGGGTGTCGCCAATTTATATGGGACTGAATCAGGCTCCGATAATAGTGATGGTTGAGAACTACCGGACAGGACTCGTATGGAAGGAATTCATGTCTAACCCGGAGATCGGAGAAATGCTGAAAAAATTCGATCAGCTAACCGCGGCCCACTGACCAAAGCACTTATGGGAAATTTTTCAGCAGCATGATGTGGCTGCTTTCCTGGTCGAGATGTTCATAGAACAACGCCTTGCCGTCGGCGGAGGCCGAAAGCCAGAACGGCAGTTTATCCAACTTGTAGATTTTATTAACCGCAGAGCTCGCGAAATCGTAAAACATGACCGCGGCTTGACCGCTACGGTCTTTTGCAACGAAGTAGATGCCTTTGTCCGTGGGCGCCCAGGATGCCCAGTCATCCGGACGCGCGAATGGCACTCGGGTTTCAATGCCACCCTGAACAGGTATGCGCCAAACCTCAGGTTCGGGCAGATTGCTTATCGAATAGTAAAGTGTCTTTCCGTCGGGTGATGGATAAGCGGCAAAGCCCCCGTGCGTGGTGACTTGGATGGGCTGCCCGCCTTGTGCGGGCGCCTTCCACACCTGCCACATGCCAGTTCGATCCGAGGCGAAATATATCCACTTTCCATCTCGCGACCAGTTCGGAACCAGGTTGTCATGGTTGTCTTGCGCAAGCGGCCACGGCACTCCATGACCCGGAACGTCAACAACGAAGACGGCGCCTCGATCACGCCAACCTACATCGAAGGCGATAGAACGCCCATTGGGCGACCACCGTGGGGTACCCGCTCCGCCCATATCGGTTAACTGAAAAGGATGGGATCCGTCGCGCTCGCTAATCCAAATCTCCATCGTTCCGGATCGATTTGACATGAATGCCAACTTCTTGCCATCGGGCGAGAGCTGAGGCCCTTCATTTCTCCCCGATTCCGTGACCACCACTGGGTATGAGCTCTTGGCTGGCACAGAGCTCGGATTTAGTTCCCGTAAGCTCATGGTTTGCATGACCTTCTGATACGCAAGGTAATTGCCTTTGCGTGGAATAGCTGGGTGCCAGGCTGGGGCACCTACTCCCTCCACTGGGGTCACCCCCTCACCTCCAAAGACAGGCGCGCGCAGCAAATTCGGTTCTAAGCCAGTTGCGAAAATGAGCGATTGACCGTCCTCTGTCCATGCCGGAGAACCCAGAATGCCGTTGTAAAACGTTACTACGATCCTGCTTTCGCCACCGCCGGCTGGCATCACCATAATGTTCTCAGGTAAGCCGCTTTCCCTGGTCCGAACAAAGGCCAGACTTTGCCCATCTGGAGAAAAGACCGGTC
>Ga0209474_10005069_pt1 | contig 11266 bp, 14 predicted proteins | sample GraSoiAngelo_145_FD_185902 | JGI IMG/M metagenome (GOLD analysis project Ga0209474, IMG submission 185902) | Grasslands soil microbial communities from the Angelo Coastal Reserve, California, USA - 14_1009_05_20cm (SPAdes) (version 2) | ecosystem: Environmental > Terrestrial > Soil > Grasslands... | reverse complement strand
ATTTGGGCTTTGGATTTTCACCAGCTCTGGACGGGCGCCATGGGCAAATTTCGATCCAACCTTTGTGGGTTTAGCAACATTTGCATCAGTTGAAGCTATTTTCCTGTCGACATTTGTGTTGATCACCCAAAACCGCATGACACGGCGGGCGGATAAGCGCGCAGACTTAGATTTACAGATCAGTCTTCTGGCCGAGCACGAAGTGACGCGGCTAATCACACTGGTCAAAGAAATTGCCGAGAAACTAGACGTAGAATCTTCAAGGAATCCTGAATTGCCCGAGCTGCAACAGGATGTCGCGCCTGAAAAGGTTCTCGATGTGATGGAGCATAGTGAATCGCGATTGCACGAGTGAATGAATCGTAAGCCGCTTGTATCATCGGATGTTCCTTTTGTGATAGAAAAAGGGCGTCCGGTTAAGCCGTTGGTCCTGATTAAGGATCGAGACCGTTCTGCAAGTGTGATCCGCACTCTGCGCTTGGCGGTAAATAAAACTTACGATGCATCGTCTTAGCTGAAGTTGGCGAAGGTTCGTTGCTGAGGATAGTTCTAATCAGCGCGGCCATGAAAGCGGTTCAGGGTTATCACGTCATCAAGCCAGAAGACTTGCACTGGCGGCCGTCGAACTTGATGAAAATTCCGAACGCGGATTATCTGGAGCGCACTGGCAGCGAAAATATGGGCGAACGGCTGTGGCGATTGCCGCCGAAAACCGCTAACACGCTGCACAAGCACATCCGCTCGGAGGAATTTTATTTTGTACTCGAAGGGACGGGCCGCATGCGCGCGGGTGGCGAAACATTGACGATCCCAAAATATGGAGGCGCGCTGGTCGGGCCTGATCAATTGCGCCAAGTGTTCAACGACACCGATGAGGAGGTGCTGTGGTTGATCGTTGGCGCACCGGAGGAATTGGAATTTCTGCAGGGGTCGAAATCCAAAATGGACCTGTCGCTAATTTATCCGGTTGATCCCAAGCAGTTGCCTAACGAACTCGCCGGCGTTGAGTGGCCCCCCCAGAGGCAGTGACGAGTGACGAGAAAACAACAAGTGGAAATCAAAAGAGTTGGTTCACCGCAGACGAGCAAAGGTCCGGCGGAATGGTTCACCGGTTCAGTTCGGATTCAGCCGTTATTTGAAGCTCCGGAGCCGGCACGTGTTCGTGGCGCGAGGGTCACGTTCGAGTCCGGTGCGCGCACTGCCTGGCATACACATCCCCTCGGTCAGACTTTGATTGTTACGTCCGGTATTGGCTGGGCTCAGCGTGAGGGTGGACCAATCGAGGAAATCCGGCCGGGCGATGTTGTTTGGTTTGCGCCTAACGAGAAGCACTGGCACGGAGCCACGCCGGGCAGCGCGATGACGCACATCGCCATTCAAGAGGCGCTTGACGACAAAGTCGTCGATTGGATGGAAAAAGTTACTGACGAAGAATATCGCTTAGGAACACAGGAAAGTAGGAAGAAGAGTTAAGGTGTCAGAATCCGTGATTGACGCGCTTCGTTGCTGCCTCGCAGTTTTGCGTTCTATCTCCGAAACCGCACTTCCTCGATTCCTGGATTCCTGATTTCCTTAGACATTTTCATGAAACCCGTGCGGGTGGAGGTGAACGACAAAATGCAGAAGGGCTACGTTTATTTCCGCACGAAACCGGTGGGGCGTGGATTCCGCCCGGGATTCGCGCCCGATCTGACGCCGAAACAGATGCTCGAGCTCGGCGTGTTCGGCGGCAAATACATGACCGATTGCCACAAAGAATTTCCGGCGAACTGGTTCAAGCGGGCAAAGCTCTCGCCCGACCGGGCGCGAGCGTCGTTGAATTATTTTGGGGTGAACGCGTCGCAGCCACTAACGGAATGGCGGCGCAAGGGCTGGATTCATCCCGAAGACCCGCGCGGTTGGTTCCAATGGTATTGCCGATACCATTGCGGGCGCCGCAGCGAAGATGATTTGCGTCAGATTGCGCGTTGGCGCGCCGTTCGTCGCCACGTAGCGCAATTGAAGAAACACTGTAAACGTCGCGATCTCCATTGCCGTCGCCGTCAGCGGCAGGCGTTGCTGCACTGGGCCTACGATTCGCGCAAAACTTGATCAAAGAAATCTCTCAGGCTGCAACGGATGCAAAGCAACGGTCAGGCTTTCCAAGCAGGAACGCAGGAAATCAAGACGTTGCCTGTTTTCCTTGGAGACCCTCGATTCGATCTCAGCTTGATCGTTGGAGGACATAGAAGACGTATCCGTAGCTGTCTTCTGCAATCTTAAAGGTTTCGATTTCTTTAAGCGTCTCGACAGCGAAGTCTCTGACGGCAACGTCGGAGTGGTTAACGAGCGATTTCGCGCGCGGCTCGAGAATATCGTAATAATCTTCCACCCACGTTTTTTTTGGCAGCGTGTAAGTGTTGAATAGTTTGTAGCCGGCCTCTTCTGCTGTCGTGATGTTTTGCTCGACAGATTGCATTTGCGGATATCCCGATCGGAAGAACTCTCTTACTGCGTCCGGAATTTTATGCTGTCGCAGCCAGCACAGCTCGCTGACCACCGCGAAACCATTCGGTTTGATCGCCTTTGCCCAGATGGCCAGTGCGTTTGTGAAACCGATGTTATAAGCTGCGCCTTCCGCCCATAGCAGATCAATTATTGGAAAGACGCTCGGAATATCTTTCATGTCCATGCAATGCGTGCGCACGAGTTGAGCAATACCTTTCTCTTTGGCGCGCTGCCTGACGCGATCCAGGAAAGGCTGATAAGAATCTACCCCGTGGATTGGCGTTTTGAGTTCATCCGCCAGCACGAGCGTTTGGCGTCCCGCGCCGCAACCGGCGTCAACCACGATCTCGAAACGATGCTCCGGTAGAGATCGCAAAACGTACAGACTCAGGCTGTCGTCGCCGGGGCTCAGCTTGTCCATGTCGGTGAAAAGCAGGTCAACTGGATTCGGCGTGTTCATACGGTTTGAGCGATGACTTATTGCAGTTTCGCTTTGGCAGCGACAATCTGCGGCAGCAAAATGTCGCGCACGTAATGCCAGTATGGAACAATTTCGAGCGCGTTGCGCGCATAACGTTCGGCGGCATTTAGGTCGGGGGACTTCGCTTCGCGTTCACATAGCAAGAGGCTCATCATCAGTTCCGGTTTGCCCCATGACGGTTCCATTGGATCGTCGCTTGTTCTAATCTTCGAATAGGCTTCTAATCCGCGCTCATAATTTTGGATTGCCTTGTCCTGGCCACCACCGCGTTCGGGAGGAGAATTCCAAAGAATGGGACCGTGCACCCAGATGAGCCGCGGATTGTCTGGCGCCATCTCATCAGCTTCCTTGACCAGCGGCAAGATCTGGCCAACCAATTCTTTCGCGCGCGCCTGGTCTTTCCAGTTCATGAAAGCCAGAAAACCCAGACACGAGATTGTGCCAACTTTGGCATCGACGAACGTAGGATCCTTTTCCATCGCGATCTTGAATTCCACGAGCGCGGTGTTGAGATCCTTCTCCAACTCTTTTGGATCAACCGCGTCATTGAAGCCGTTAATCGCCCGCCTACATTGCGCAAAGCCGCGCCAGTATCGAATGCGCGACGTGAGTTTCTGGTCTTCTATGAATAGCTTCAGGTCATCGTAGCCGCGCTGCATCGCAACCCGGTCGCCTTCGTAATCGGCTCGTTGAATCTGCGCTACGATACGGACGGCTTGCTTGCGAGCGTCTTTGGCGGGAGTCGCTGCGGCAAAAGAAACCGAAACAAAAATCAGCGCTGTTAAAAGTTTTGTGTTCATCGTCCGGGAACGCGTTGACTCGCAAGCGGCTGCAAAAATTCCAAAACATCTTTAGCCGCCGGGCCGCCTTTCTCGGCGTGCACGATCAAAGGGATTCCATGAGGTCCGGGCACGTGCACGATGTTCGGAAAGGCGGCGACTGCGGCTTTCACGATGTCGAGCTTCCCAAGCATCGTGGCCGCGAAAACGTCCATGCGCGCGTTGTGCTCGAGCAAGTATTCAGCGATGTCGCGGCGACCCATGTGTGAGGCCCCGCCTAAAGCTGTTTCGAAATCTCCGTTGCCCCAGTCAATGGTGCCGTTAATCAGATTTGCTTCTTCGGCCAGCATTGCTTTCACCGCGGCGAGATTTCCGTGTCCGGCAATCACGAAGCGCTTCACGCGAGCCCGATCGAACTGCGGATGGTGCTCTGGGAAGTCAGGAACATTGTCAGCTGATTCCGGAGTTGTTGATGGCGCCAAGGCAGACGGACTGGTTCCCGGTTGAGCCTGCAAAAGACCACGCCCGCAAAATAGACCGACAGCGGCCGCACCACTGCCGATAAGAAATTGCTTACGTGTACAAAGTACATCGATCTTTTTCATAGGTATTTTCTCTCTTTGTGGACGAGAATACGGCCGGAGCCTCAGGTGCCGACGAGAATGTCGTGAGTGACGGGGGAAAAGTCGCGAACGCGCTGAATCAAGCCGCAATTGGTGGCCGGCTAAAGCGGTTTTCCCAGAAGCTCGAACAATTTGTCCCTGTAGTTTCGGCTGAGAGTGAGCTTTGTTCCATCCTGCAGAAGTATTGAGTACTCGCCGCTAAACAGCGGTTGTAGCTCTGCGATCCGCTCGATATTGACGATAGTCGATCGATGAACACGCCGGAATTTTGCCGGATCCAATTGTGCCTCCATCGCACTTAAGGTTTGTCGTACCATCGGTCGCGCTTTGCTCGTGTGGAGATGCACGTATTTGTCGTCGGCTTCAATCCAATTAATTTCTTCAGTGCGCAGGAAGGTGATGCGACCGCCTGCCTTGATCACGAGGCGCTCGAGGTATTGCGGCTTGTTTTTGAGATTCTCAAGCAGCGCGCTTATCTGCATTCGCCCGTCCTCTTGACGCTCTGAGCGGAACCGCTCTTTTGCATATTCGATTGCATCTTTGAATCGCGCCTGATCGAAAGGCTTTAACAGATAATCGAGCGCGTGAAGCTCGAATGCTCGAATCGCATACTGCTCGTATGCTGTCGTAAAAATAATTTCCGGCAGCCATTCAATTCCGATCGATTCAAGCACCGCCAACCCGTCCATCTCCGGCATTTGTACATCGAGGAAGACGATATCGGGCTTCTCTTTTTTGATCATCGCAACGGTCTCTTTTCCGTTAGTGCATTCGCCGATAATTTCGAAATCACGATCGTCCTTTAACCTTCGACGGATAAACTTCCGGGCGAGCGCTTCGTCGTCAGCGATCAAGGCTCGAATCGGTCGATTCTTCATGTGGATTGTTGCTCAATTCCCGCATTCGCCTCGCGGTGAAAGGGAATTTCTATGACAACGGTTAGTCCTCCGTTTCCGCCGTTCGCGAGTTCAAAACGAAAATCAGATCCATAGATTTGCTGAAGCCGGGTGCGCACATTAGTTAGGCCAACACACTTTTTCGCAGGCGAAATGGCGTTTGAACTTATTCCGGGTCCGTTATCGCTGATCGCGACTCGAAGCAAGCTGTCCAGGCACTTTGCTTGAATGTTGATATGACCTCGCGCCGCACGCGGCGCTATCGCGTGTTGGATGGCGTTTTCCACGACCGGCTGAAGAATGAGATGTGGCACCTGGGCAGAGAGCGTCTGCGGTTCTAACTCAAATGCTACCGTGAGCCGATCTCCGAAGCGCACCTGTTCGATGTCCAGATAGCAGCGGAGAAATTCAGTTTCTTCTTTGAGGGTGACCAACTGCTGCTCGGAATTTTCGACCGTTAGTCGAAGGAAATCACCCAGTCGCGCGATCATGCTGTTTGCTTTTGGAGGATCTTCCAAAACGAGAGACGAGATCGAGTGAAGAGTGTTGAAGAGAAAATGCGGATGAAGCTGCATTTTCAGAGCTCTGAGCTGCGCCTTGGCGAGCTGGGTTTTCAGAGATGATTGCGCCAACTCGCTCGCGCGAAAGTTTTGATAGTAGAGCAGCGCGTGCACCGCGATTACGATCAGCAAAGCGATAATCAAATCGACATAGAATCCGAACGCGAAATAAGCGCGATAACAGTCAAGTAACGCCGGATACTTTTGCCTCCATCGAGGGGTGATGGACCAAAGGACAGCCAGGTGAATGACCTGATGGATGCCGGCGAATGAAATTAGCGCCGGAAAATACAGCAACAAGTTACGAACATTGAGAGGACGGAGCTCAACCGGGAAGCGGCGGCTGAAGCGAAAAACAACCGGTGAGAGAATCGCCCAAACATAAAATTGAACCAGATTCAGTCTCAGTGCAGAGACGAAGCCGAATTCCTTATTGTTTTCTCCAACCGCAGCAGCATAAGAAATCCCAGCGAAAATAATGCTGACCAGCGTCCAGCCGACAAAGAGGAGTGCGGCTCTGCGGCACTTAATCGTGAAGTTCTCCATGACGACTGACCCGGATTATATCAAACCCGGCGTTCAAGTGCGCATCCTTCCGGAAAAATGTCGTGAGTAGTCGCGAAAACGGCGCGAACCAGACCAGGTGCGGGGGACATTGACTTGCGATATTCAATCGCGAGCCGGAAGTTTGACCATGCAAGCAACTACTTACAAAGCGAAAGCTTATTCCTCGGCCAGTGAGACGTCGCCTCTAACCTCGACGACAATCCCGCGACGCGATCCCACCGAGCGCGACGTGCAGATCGAAATTCTTTTTTGTGGCATTTGCCACTCCGACCTTCACTCAGTTCGCAACGAATGGAGCGAGTTCATGGCGACGAACTATCCAATCGTTCCCGGGCATGAGATCGTCGGCCGTGTAACCAAGGTCGGTTCGGCCGTTACCAAGTACGAGACAGGCGATCTTGTCGCGGTGGGTTGCATGGTCGACTCCGACCGCACCTGCCCAAATTGCAAACGTGACCTCGAGCAATTCTGCCCAAACATGACACTGACTTTCAATTCTCCAGATAAACACCTCGGAGGCGTCACGTATGGCGGCTATTCCGATAGCATCGTGGTCGATGAACATTTCGTCCTGGGACTGCCTCCGAACCTGAACATCGCTGGAGCTGCACCGCTCCTCTGCGCAGGGATCACCACATACTCGCCGATGCGCCACTGGGGCGTCGGCAAAGGCAAGAAGGTCGGCGTGGTCGGACTCGGCGGACTCGGTCACATGGCCGTGAAGTTTGGTCGTGCGTTCGGAGCTCACGTGTCTGTATTCACCACATCGCCTAACAAGAAGGACGACGCGCTGCGGCTCGGTGCCGATGAAGTCATCGTTTCGCGCAATGCTGACGAAATGAAAAAGCACGCCGGCACCTTCGATTTCATCATCGATACCGTTTCCGCCAATCACGACATCAACGCATATCTCAACTTACTCGGGGTCGACGGCAATCTTACGTTGGTCGGCGCGCCTGCAGAACCTCTCGATGTCCCGGCGTTCACTCTCATCATGGGGCGCCGAAGGCTGGCGGGATCTGCCATCGGCGGCATCGCCGAGACGCAGGAGATGCTCGATTTTTGCGGCAAGCACAACATCACCGCCGACGTCGAAGTTATTCCTATTCAGAAGGTCAACGAAGCCTACGAGAGATTGCTGAAGTCGGATGTGAAGTACCGGTTTTCTATCGACATGGCGTCTCTCAAGGCGGAGTGAACGGAACCTTACGGTCGTGAGGACGCCCGAGCGAACGACCGCGGCGGCGTTTCCACGCTATGCCGCTGGCGAAGTTCTGGCGGATAGCGCTTCCTTGCGATGGAAGGGGCTTTTCGTGAGGCGCTACCGATTTCCGCGTGTGGTGGATCGCTTCCTCGTGCCTGCTACGCCTGAACCGTTGATCTCCTGCAGCGTCGCAGGCTCGGCCGAGTTCCGGGAGCGCGAGATCGGCGGGGCTTGGCTGACGCGTCAGATCGGACGCGGCCACATTTTTGTCACCCGTTCAAGAACGCCTTACGAAGTGTGCCACACGTCGGCTGCGGGCGAGCAACTCGAAATTGTCCAAGTCCACATCGCCGTGGGTGAGTTCCTCGCGGCTTTGGAGGTCGTATATCCAGGTAAGAGCGACGCGGTGGAGGTGATCGACTTTTCCGGACGCGATGAAGCCCTCGCGCATCTGTGCTTTGCGTGTGCTGAGATGCTCTCCGCGCGGACGCCGGGTAAGTGCGGACGCGTTGCAGACCTGACGCGCCTATTCGCTACCTTTCTCGCTGAGAAATACGTCGCCGCCGCGGTGGAGAAGCCCGATTTCCACAGCGGCCTGCCAATTTGGCGGCTACGCAAAGTGGAGGACTACGTGCGCGAGAATCTCGCGGAGGAGATTTCGGTCGACCGGTTGGCCGAGCTGGTGGAACTGAGTCCCTTCCATTTTTCCCGTGTGTTCAAACAGGCCACGGGGATGACGCCGCTGCAATTCGTCACTCGGGAGCGGATCACTTATGCGCAACAGCTCATTCGCGAAACCTCCCGCAGCCTGATCGAAATCGCGCTGGAGGTCGGTTACACGAGCCCGAGTTCGTTCACGAAGGTCTTTCGGCGCGTGACCGGTGTGACACCGATGGAGTTCCGGAAAACGCTCTAAAGGGGCGCTGGGGCCTCAATACTTTCCCGCAAGAACGAACAAGGGCGAGCAGGATCGGGCGAGAAGGACACCGCAGGATGTCGGATAATGCTGTCGTGCCTGAAACTGCTTAGGCCCAGCTAAACGACCACATGAAAGCACGCATATGAATAATAACCCAGTGAGAAAGCTCATTACGATACCAGCACTTCTGATCAGCTCGTTCTCTGCAATGGCTGCAGATATGTCCCATGGGGCGGATAACTTTTATAAAAGCGACAAGGTAACTGCGCAAAAAGTTACGTTTAAGAATCAATACAACATGACTGTTGCGGGATATCTTTTCATCCCCAAAAACCTAACGACAAAACATCCCGCGATCGTCGTCGGGCACCCGATGGGTGCCGTAAAGGAACAGAGTGCGAATCTGTATGCCCAAGAGTTGGCTGACCAGGGATTCGTTACCTTGTCCTTGGATTTATCTTTCTGGGGAGAGAGCGAGGGGCAGCCTCGCAACGCTGTTTTGCCGGATGTTTATGCGGAAGATTTCAGTGCTGCGGTAGATTTCCTGGGCACCAGACCATTTGTCGATAGGGCCCGGATTGGTGTTCTTGGGATCTGCGGCAGCGGCGGCTTTGTCATCAGTGCGGCCAAGATTGACCCGCGGATGAAAGCCGTCGCGACCGTCAACATGTATGATATGGGCGCTGTCAACCGCAATGGGCTCAAACATTCCCTGAACCTCGAACAGAGAAAAAAGATCATCGAAGAGGCGGCAGAGCAGCGCTATGCAGAGTTCGCTGGCGGTGAAACTAAATACACCAGCGGGACCGTCCATGAACTGAATGAAAACTCCAGCGCCATTGAGCGTGAGTTTTATGACTTCTACCGCACTCCGAGAGGTGAATTCACGCCCAAGGGCAGCTCGCCGAAGCTCACCACGCATCCGACGCTCAGCAGTAACGTCAAGTTCATGAATTTCTACCCGTTCTCAGACATAGAGACAATTTCTCCTCGTCCTATGCTGTTCATCACGGGTGAGACCGCTCATTCCAGAGAATTCAGTGAAGAGGCCTACAGGCTTGCCGGTGAGCCTAAGGAACTGGTCATTATTCCCAACGCCGGCCACGTTGACCTCTACGACCGGGCGGAACTTATCCCGTTCGACAAGCTCACGTCCTTTTTCAAGGAGCATCTGAAAGGAGCAGGAAATGACAAATAAGGATAAGGCATTCGCAGGCAAAGTAGCCTTTGTGACCGGAGCAGCGAACGGCATCGGCCGCGCAGCGGCCCTGGCGTTTGCGCGCGAGGGCGCGAGCGTCGCGCTTGCTGATGTTTCAGAAAAAGGGAACCAGGAAACCTCGCGCTTGATCGAAGAACAAGGCGGCCGTGCACTGGCGGTGACGTGCAACGTCACACAAACCGACGATGTGAAAGCCGCCTTGGAAAAGACCGCCGCAGCATTCGGGCGGCTCGACTTCGCATTTAACAACGCCGGCATCGAGCCGAGAAAGCCGGCGCCGACTGCGGACTACGACGAGGGGGAGTGGAACCGGATCATCGACATCGACCTTCGCGGCGTCTTCCTGTGCATGAAGCACGAGATCCCGCTGATGCTCAAGCAGGGAGGTGGCGCGATCGTCAACACGTCCTCGGGAGCAGGGATCATCGGCATCAAGGGCAGCCCGGCGTACACTGCCGCGAAACACGGCGTGATCGGCCTTACCCGCGGGGCGGCCCTCGACTACGCAGCGCAAAACATCCGCATCAACGCCGTTTGTCCCGGTTACATCGACACTCCGATGATGGATCGCTTCACCGGGGGCACGCCAGAGGGGCGCGCGAAGGTGATCTCGGAGGAGCCAATCGGAAGGATGGGAAAGCCAGAGGAAATCGCCGCGACAGTAGTCTGGCTCTGTTCGGGCGCGGCCGCTTTTGTCATCGGGCATGCCATGGTCGTCGATGGCGGCCAGACGGTAGTCTGAAGCGCGGCCAGATCAAACCTACAAGCAAATGAAACGACTCAACAAAAACCGAAAGCTAGTCCCAGTTTGGATTCTGGCAGTGGCCGCGGCGGCATCCATTGCGCTTGGGTGTGCCGTGGCTGGCGGCACCGAGAATTCCGCATCCGCCCTAGCAACACCAACCGAGAAGACGAAAACGATGAACATACAAATCAAAGTCGGCAATAAGAGATTTACTGCCACACTCGAAGACAACGTCACCGCCAAGGCTTTTAAAGCCCTATTACCTATGACCATCCAGATGACTGAGCTAAACGGAAACGAGAAATATTTCCGCTTATCAGTCAACCTGCCGACAAACGCATCGAACCCCCGAACAATCCAGATCGGCGATTTGATGATTTACGGTCAAAATACGCTGGTGCTGTTCTATAAAAGCTTTCCCATATCCTACAGCTACACACGGCTCGGACGCATGAACGATACTGCTGGGCTCGCTGCGGCACTTAGTTCCGGAGAGGTAACGGTCAGTTACGAATTGCAGGAAAAACAGAAAGGAAACGGATTATGAAAGCAACTGTCATGTATAGTGCTGGTGACGTTCGGATCGAGAACGTGCCTGACCCGCAAATCATCGAGCCGACTGATGCTCTCATTCGCGTGACGCGCGCGTGCGTTTGCGGGAGCGATTTGTGGCCATACCAAAAAATGGAGCGCAGTGACACCGGTCGAGTGATGGGGCACGAAGCGATAGGTGTGGTTGAAGACGTAGGCGCAGACGTTAGGAGGATTAAACGCGGTGATTTCGTT
>Ga0209474_10005068_pt1 | contig 11266 bp, 7 predicted proteins | sample GraSoiAngelo_145_FD_185902 | JGI IMG/M metagenome (GOLD analysis project Ga0209474, IMG submission 185902) | Grasslands soil microbial communities from the Angelo Coastal Reserve, California, USA - 14_1009_05_20cm (SPAdes) (version 2) | ecosystem: Environmental > Terrestrial > Soil > Grasslands ... | reverse complement strand
CAAGAACTCTGACAAGTTCGCCCGCCAGAACTGTTTGCACATTAACCGCGCGCACTGGAAGTGTTCCAGTTGGAGACTGCCAGTTCTGCACCCGTGGAAACCGTACGCTCCACACGCCGTTCGGCGCTGACCCTTTAGGCGGAACGACCAGATAGATGGGAGGCTCGTTTTGAAAATAGTGAATCTCCAGAACTAGGTTCGTCGGTTGGGGAGAAGGTTGCTGACCACTCGCACTAGCAGTCGTCAGTAGGACGAGCAGTGTGTTGGCGATTGCCTTAGCTAGCACGATCCAAGACTCCTCTGGAAAAAATCCGTTTGGAAACGGGCCGGGACAATATAATCAATCTGCTTCTGAATCCTCGCTCATTGATCCGGAAGTTTAGTCAAACTCTTATTCAGAAGCTAGAGCCGCTGACCTCACGATCAGCGGCTCTATTCAAGCGACCAGAGATGCGAGCGTCTACGGCATAATCCCTGGATCGTTCTCGATCACAGCTCTCGTCGTATAGTCCTTGCCGTTGACGGAAAGCTTCACCTGATACGTGCCGACTTCCAACGGGGTACCGAAGTTAAAACCGCCGAAGCCGCCGCCTCCGCCGCCGCCGAAGCCACCAAATCCTGCCGGCGGTCGAACGGACTCACCGCGAAGATTCCATTGCATACGATTGAGGCCTACCTCTTTCGTGCCCGCGATCGTACGCACGATTTTGCCTGTGTAATCACTAATCGTGATCTTCACGTCGGTTGTCGGAACTGATTTCAAGTAGTAACTGATCGCTGTTCCCGGCGCTGGGTTCGTCCCGCGAAAGTTCTTCGATCCACCCGTGTACCGGCTCAAGCGAATGTCGTTGTACCAGAGCACGCCGGGTCGCACGTCGAAGAGGAAAACATCCTTGTCGAACACCTTCTGCGGGCTGAGTTGTTGTAATGCGCTGATGTCGTCGCAGATGTAAATGCCGCGACCGTGAGTGCCGATGACGAGATCGTTGTCGCGCGGATGCACGAGGATGTCGTCGATGCGCACACGCGGCAGGCCGGACATGAATTCCTTCCATTCCTTGCCGCCGTCCAGTGAGACGTACAAGCCGAGTTCAGTGCCGGCGTACAACAGATCCTTGTTCTTTGGATCTTCGCGAATCACGTTGACGTTACCGCGCGCCGGCAGGTTGCCGACAACGGAACTCCACGTGGCGCCAAAGTCACGAGTCACGTAAAGGTAAGGCTTCCAATCGTCGAAGCGATGACCGTCTACCGCTAGATACGCAGTGCCCGCGTCGTAGCGAGAGGGCTCGATACGCGTGATGTGATAAAGCTCGCCCTCTTTCTTCGAGAGAATCGGAACATTCTTAGCGACGTTCGTCCAGTTCATGCCGCCATCGCGACTTAACTGCACGTTGCCGTCGTCAGTTCCCGCCCAGAGAATTCCCGGCACCATCGGCGACTCGCCAATCGTTACGACATAGCCATAGCTCGTATAGCCGTCGTTCTTGGAAGCCATCGGCTCGCTGCCTTTGACACCCATGATTGAAAGCGTATTGCGATCGATGTGCTTACTAAGATCCGTTGACGCCGACCAGTGATCACCGCGATCGACTGATTTAAAGAACCGGTCGCCACCTACGTACAAAACACTGCCGTTGTGTGGCGACATGATGATCGGAGTGTTCCAGTAGAAACGATATTGTTCAGTCGGTGCGGGCGCAGGAACGACGTTTGTTGCGGCGAACGCGCCACCACCGAACCCACCACCGAAGCCCTGTTGTGCCGCGAACGCTGCGAGCGCGGCTTGCTGATCCTGCGGGCTCGCTTCAGGACTCGCCGCGGCAACTGCTCCTGCGCCCTGACCTCCGCCCTGTCCGCCTCGGCGGCCGCCACCACCACCGCCGCCGCCTGCACCGCGACGTGGACTCGTGCGCGGACGAATGCTAACGCTGCGTCCAGTGCGCATATCGATGCGGCTCATCGAACCGTTCTGCGATTCAGAGTAGAGAATGAACGGATCGTTGGGATCGGCCTGCGAGTAAAATCCATCGCCGCCGCCCGTCCGGAACCAATCAGAATTCGTGATGCCGCCTTGTAAGCTGCGCGTTTGGCTGGGCCCGCCCCACGAGCCGTTGTCTTGTAATCCACCGTACACGTAGTATGGCTTTCGCATGTCAACCGCGACGGCATAAAACTGCGCGGCCGGAATCGTGTTGACGAATTCCCAAGTGTCGCCCTGATCGTAGCTGACGTCGAGACCGCCGTCGTTTCCGATCAGAATGTGCTTGCCGTTCTTTGGATCGATCCAGATCGCATGATGATCGCTGTGTGCGATGCCAGGTTGCAGCGACTTGAAGGTCTTACCGCCGTCGGTCGATCGACTGAAGTTCAGACCGCCAACAAAAACATTTTCGGGATTCGATGGATCGACGCGAATCTGGCTGTAGTACATCGGTCGATTGTTCTCGGTGCAGCCACCGGCATTGAAACAACTCGCGACGACTTTCCAGGTCTTGCCTTTGTCATCCGAACGCCAGACGCCATGCTTCTTCGGATCGGGTGTGGGTGATCCTGCCGGCGTCGGTGTTGGTGTCGGCGTTGGCGTACCGCCGGCGGCGCCGCCGCCGAAAGTTTGTTCTTCACCGCCCGTGCCGGTACTGGTGCCGACCTCAATTTGTGCGTAGAGCACATTCGGATTCGATCGCGAAACGTCAATGCCGATGCGGCCGAGCGTCCCTTCTGGAAATCCGCTACCTTGAATTCGCGTCCAGGTCTTGCCGGCATCATTAGTTTTCCAAACTCCCGATCCCGGACCGCCACCGTTAAACCCCCAAGAGGTTCTGCGACGTTGATAGGAAGCTGCGTACAGCGTCTTGGAGTCGATAGGATCCATCACCAGGTCCGTGAAGCCGGTGTCTTCATCGATGAACTTCGCGTTATTCCAAGTCTTACCGCCGTCCGTAGTTTTATAGACACCGCGCTCTTTGTTGGGTCCAAACAGGTGGCCAAGCACCGCAACGTAAACCGTATTCGGATCTTTAGGATCAATCACGATGCGTGAGATCGTCTGAGAGTCTTCGAGGCCCATTTTGGTAAACGTTTTGGCGCCGTCGGTTGATTTGTAAATGCCGTCGCCAAAGCTGGCACTCTGACGATTGTTCGCCTCGCCGGTGCCAACCCAAATGATGTCAGGATTTGACGGCGCGATGGCGACATCGCCAATCGATCCGCTCGAATAAGTGTCAAAGACAGGCGTAAAAGTCGTGCCGTTGTTAGTCGTCTTCCACAACCCGCCCGTCGCAAACGCGACGTAACAGATATAAGAATTGTTATCGACGCAGGTGATGTCATCGATGCGACCGCCCATACTGGCCGGGCCGATGCCGCGAAAGATGAACCGCTTAACCATTGGATCGCTCGACCAGTTGATCGGCGTCGGCGTCGGGCTGGGGGTTGGTGTTGATGGGGCAGGCGCTGTGGCCGAGGGCGATTGCGCTGCTGCAGGCGTCTGCGTGGGGATTGGGTTCTCAGCGCTAACGGCCATAGTTGCCAACGTCACCGCCATAATTGCGAGAGCGCAGATCGCGGTCAGAAGTGCCGCGACCTCACGAGCAGAACGATACGTCTGTTTCATTTGGGGAAAATCCTTTCAAACTAAATTGTGGTTAGAAGCTGCGCAGGTACACTGCGGAAGAAAACGGTTAACACCTCATTGACGTGCAAATCCAAAAATCGGTTACACGTTCCAAATCAAAGCGCGCAAGATTTATCCGATTAGCGATGCAGAGTCAACTCATTTGGGCTGGGAATTCTGTGACCCGCCGCCAGCGCGACCCCGCGAGTTGCTGAATAGAAAAGTCTCCTGCGCCACGATCCGACGCCGCCAGGGATTCTCTTGCGCGTGCCCGGCTAAAATTAATTTGCTAACTGTACGCATAAGTCTTGACGATTTCCGACATGCATGCTTAGAATCCAACTTTAACGCTACGATCGAAAAGTTTCCCCAATGCTACCCCGCACCCAACGCCAGAAAGAGATCCTCGATTACATCACTCGATTTCTCGCCAGGCACGGACATCAACCGTCATACGCCCAGATCGCTCGTCACTTCGGGGTGAGTTCGAAAGCGACGATCGCAAAACACATTGCCGCCCTCGAAAAGCGAGGACTGATTAAGAGAGGACATGGTGATGATGTATTTACGCTCGATCTAAATCTTGGCGAGGCGACTGCCAATGCGGTGTGCGAGGTGAACCTCGTGGGACAGATCGCCGCGGGCGCCCCCATTGATGCGATCGAAAACATCGAAACGATTTGCGTGCCGCGCTTTCTGCTCGGTCGGGTGCGACCGGAACGGATTTACGCGTTGCGCGTCAAAGGCGACTCGATGATTGACGAGCACATTTGCGACGGCGACATCGCCTTGATCGAAAGTCGCAACGAAGCACGTGATGGCGAAATCGTGGTGGCCTTGATCGATAGCGCGCGCGCCACGCTCAAGCGAATCTTCAGATTCGGAGATGAAGTTGAGTTGCGACCTTCAAACGCACAGCTGCAACCCATGCGCGTGCATGCCTCGCGGGTATCAATTCAGGGAATCTTTCGCGGGCTGATGCGCCCCAATGCCTAGACTCAGCAAATCAGATAATCGTCGACACTCCTAACGTTTTCTAGGCTTTTCTGCCTTGGCGACGGCTTTGTCAGTGTCGCCTTCGAATTCAAAACGGCAGTCGGTCGGCTGCTTGTCCTCGCGCAGCCCGAGGAAAATTGGCTGCCGCATCTTTCCATCCGCCGTCCATTCTGAAAACTTCAATTCGGCGACAAGCTTTGGCTTCACCCACTGCACCGGTTCGTTCGTTTTCGGTTTGACTGTGAACGGACACTCGTTGGTTTTCAACGGCTGCATTAGTTGATAGAGCTTCGCCAAAGTCTGTTCGTTAAAGCCTCCACCACTGTGTGCGACATAAATAAGATCCTTGCCTCGATAAAGACCGACAACCAACGAACCAAAATGTGAGCGCGCGCCGCGTGGCTGAGTGTATCCGCCAATCACGACTTCCGATCGCATCACCGTTTTGGCTTTGAGCCAATCAGTCGTGCGCTTCTGCGCATATTTGCTAGCAGCACGCTTGGCGATCATTCCTTCGAGATGAAACTTCTCGATGTGCCGGAAGAACTCTTCCCCGTCAGCTTCGAGGTGGTCCGAGAGCTTGACGAAGTTTGCCGGTAGCAAAATCTCTGCGAGCTTGGCCTTGCGCTCGACCACGGAACAGTTCATTAAGTCGAAGCCGTCGAGGTACAGCAGGTCGAAAACGAAGTAGACGATCTTTGCCTTGCTCGCGTGCGCGTACGATCCGCTGCGGATTTTGAGCTTGTTCTGGAGGAGCTGGAACTTCGGCATGCCGTCCTTATCGAGCGCGACAATCTCGCCGTCGAGAATTGCCTCTTTGGCATCAATCTGCTTTGGCACGTCGGAGAGCTCAGGATACTGCGGCGTCATCTCGATCTGGTTGCGCGAGATGAATCGCGCCTGGCCGTTCTTTACGAAACAGACCGATCGAAATCCGTCCCATTTTGTTTCGAATATCCAGTCCGGATCGGAGAAAGGCTCGTCAACGAGCGTCGCCAGCATCGGTTTGATGACGCTGGGCATGCGCGCCTTGCGCGCCGCGGAGCAGATCGCTGAAGCCGATTTCCGTTTCATGCGTGCTAGTCTAAGAGCCGCGCATGACAAGTCGCAAACCCTTCAAGCCAACTAAGCAACAACTGATCGATGCTGCCTGTAAGACACTGCCCGACGTTATCGCCCCAAATCTTCGCGTGCTTTTCTGCGGCATTAATCCTGGGCTCTACACGGCCGCGGTTGGGCATCACTTCGCGCGGCCGGGCAATCGATTCTGGCCGGCGCTCTACAAATCAGGGTTCACTGATCGATTAGTCTCTCCGTTCGAGGAGCGTGAACTGCTGAAGTCCGGAATCGGAATCAGTAACATCGTGCCGCACGCGACCGCCTCGGCGGCGGAATTGAACAGAGAGGATTTCGCTCGTGGTGGGCGGTTGTTGGCGCGAAAAGTTAAAAAGTATCGGCCGCGAATCGTCGCCATCCTTGGTGTCGGCGCTTACCGTCACGCATTCAATCAGCCGAAGGCGCAGGTTGGAGAACAGACGGAACGAATTCACGCCGCCCGAGTTTGGGTCTTGCCAAACCCGAGCGGCTTGAATGCTAATTATCAGTTGTCGGAACTCGTGCGGCTATTTGCGGAGCTACGCGAAGCGGCGCACTGATAACGCATCGCACATTGCGCAAGGTCGATCGGCAGTTCAGTTCTGAAACTTCACCGAGTACTTCTGGTTTACCGACTTGCCGGGTCCGACACCGTTGCCGTCATCGATTACCAGCTTCCCGATGTCTCCCTGGATCCGGAAGCAGTAGTAATCGTCCGGGTTCGGAGGCTTGGGTGCACGGGCGGGAACCTCAGATGGCTGAAACAATTGCGGATCCAAGTCTCTGGCAATCCAGATGAACGAGGACCCGCCGCCTCCGACCATAATCGGCGGATCGGTGCCTACCAACGGCTTCTTTCCAGGTTTCTTGGGCGATTTTTTCTTCGTTGCCATTTTGTGAGTTCTCCTTTGTAAGAACGGTTGAGGTTGCCTACCGAAGCGAAGCGGAAGTTTGCTCCAGTTGTTTTCGGTAGAACTGAGTATCAGGACGCGCCTGGTAAGCCTTGAAGATTTCTGCGCCCCATTTCTGTTCCAGCGATGAGAAAGAATCGCTGGCCTGCCTAAAATAATTCCGGGCGTTATCGTGATCTAGAAGTTTTTCGCTGGCCAATCCGGCAATTAATAGAGCCCGCCAATTCCTTTCCGTTAGTCCGCTGTTAGCGAAGAATTTTTGGGCCTGCTGCGCGGTTTCAACTGCGCGCTTTGCATCTCCCGCCGCCAGCGCAGCTTCAGCCAACGCGAGTTGCGCGTGAGCCAAGAGAAGTGGATCACCCACCGGCGCGCCGGCAGTGACCGCCTCTTCGCACAGCACTTGGCCCGCGCGAGCTTGGCTGGAAAGGGCCTGCGCCAGCCCCTTAAGGTACTTGCCTCGGATATTTGCCATCTTGCTTTGGGCGCCACCGAGTTCCAGCGCGCGATAGGCACTCGCCATTACATTGCTAAACTTTCGTTCACTCAAAGCCATCTCTGCCTGAGCTAATTCGATCTCGACCTGCAATGTCTTGTAGCCGGCATCATCTTTCTTCGCAATTTCAGAAGCCTGCGCGATATCGCTGCCAGCCTCTTTTTGGTGTCCGAGATTCCAGTACGTGCCCCCGCGATTTAGCAACGCATAGCCAAGGTTGAGTTGGTTGTTCAGCGATTTCTGGATTTGATAACTCTGCTCGAAATGTTGCAGCGCCTCTGAATAGTTCTCGAGGTCCGACAGCAGGATGCCGATGCTAGTATGTGCGGCAGCAATCTGTGCCTGATCGGAAGTTTGTTCAGCGAACTTGAGTTGATCTTCAAAAGCGGCCAACGCTGATTTGAAGTCGCCTTTGCGCCGGTACAATCGCGCGCGAAGATTCATCGCCTGATTCGTTTCGGTGCGATATCCGGCGTTTTGATAAAACGTCAAGGCGGGCTCCTCGTAGGTAAGCGCCTTGTCGGGTTCGCCCCGTTGCTCAAACAGACTTGCCAACGACAATCGCGCGCGTGCCTCATTCAGTCGCGCTCCGAACTTTTGTGCATCGTCCAATCCCTGTTGGAAGTCGTGCTCTGCGCTCGTGTAGTCGCCGGTGAGAAAACCGACATACCCAAGTTCAACGTAGCCGCGGGCAATCAGCGTCTCCATTTGGTTCGCTTGCGCAAGTTCAAGCGCCTGCGTCGCGAACTGCTTGGCTTCGCCGCCTTTGTTCTGTTTCAACGCGACGCTGCTGAGCTGAAAGAGGATTCGAATCTGTTGATAAGGAGCATTAACGACTTTCGCCATATCGCGCGCTTGCTCTAACTGCGCCCGAGCGTCGTCAGGTTTGCTGACGTAGTCGTTCAGCACGACGCCCCGTTGTAAAGCAACTTCAGCCCGGCCTTCAACGTTGCCGAGCGATTGATAAATTTCTTCGGCTTTGTCGAAGGCGCGGTTCGAAGCATCAAGATCTCGTTTCCGACCATAAAGAATCCCCAGCCTGAGAAATGCAGCGGCAATATGTGGATCGCGCTTAATTGCTTCTGCATAGCTTTCAATAGCTTTGTCGGTCTGGTTGTTTTTTTCGTAAGCGCGGCCCAAATCTACGTGTGCTTCAGCCTTAGTGGGATCAGCCTGGACAATCTCTGAATAGGTGGCGACAGCGGCTGGAAAATTTCTGCGCACAGTCGCAGTCAGCGCATCGAGATATTGGTTATCTGTTTTTGAGAGCACCGAACGATTAGGTGTTAATTCCGACGCGCGCAAAATCTCATCCTTAGCCTTGTCGAAATAGTCCAATTCCATAAATGCCTCGGCCCGGCGTGCGTGCGCGAGCGCGAATTGCTCGTCGGCACGAATGGCTAATTCGAGAGCCTTGCTTGCCTGAAAGTACGAGCCCGCGCGAATCGCATTGGTCCCAGTTTCATAGAGTTGCAACGCTTCCGCGTTTGGCTGGAGGGCGCGAGCGCGGGCGAAATACCAAACGCCAATGATCAAGGTGAGAAGCGCTACGACCGCTAACGCGACGTAACCGACGGGCAAGCGCGGTCGCCGAAAGATATCTGAGAGCGTGGCCATCGTACCCGAAGCGCGTGGCACGGCCGTGGCCGGAACTAAACGCGTCACGGTCTTGGTGGCATCACTCTGAAGATTGGATTGGATTCGCTCGAGGGCAGCAACCACGTGATCGGCTGTCTGATAGCGCGCGTCAGGCTCTTTCGCCAGACACTTCAGCGTAACTCGATCGAGGTCCTTCGGAACATCATGATTAAGACTGGAAGGTGGCGGTGGATCATCGCGTAAAACCTTCGCGCAAATATCTGCGGTGCTCTTGCCAAAGAAGGGTGGTTTACCCGCAATGCATTCGTAGAGCAAACCGCCCAGAGAAAACAGATCGCTGCGCGCATCGATTTGGTTTCCCAAAGCTTGTTCCGGTGACAGATACAAAGGCGTACCGACAATTACGCCTTCACGCGTATGAGAAACCATGAGGGTCGGTTGTTCGGGGTCACCGTCGGCTTCGGACGCCAGCGCAACTTGTTTGGCAAGTCCGAAATCAAGGACCTTAACGCGCCCTCGTTCGTTGATTGCCACGTTCGTGGGCTTGATATCGCGATGAATTATTCCGTGATGATGCGCTTCAACCAGCGCTTCCGCGACCTGTTTGATGATCTCGATGCTGCGCCCCACAGTTAGTTTCTCGGTGAGCATTAGCTCGCCGAGCGTCGAGCCTTTAATCAACTCCATGACTATGTAGGGCTCGCCGTCTTCCGTTTCTCCATAGTCGTAAATCGTCGCAATGTGTGGGTGCGAGAGCGCGGAAACCGCGCGAGCTTCGCGGAGAAAACGCCCCCGGAACTGTGGATCGTGTCCGGTTCGTGAATGCAGCGTCTTGATTGCTACGCGGCGGCCGAGCAAGGTGTCCTCAGCGAGGTACACTACTCCCATTCCGCCTTCGCCGAGTTGTTCGAGGATGCGATAGTGAGAGACTGTTCGTCCGATTAGTGATTCGGTCATCCCATACAAGGGGAGCGACGTTGGAAAAATCGCTCGCAAGTCGCCAGGGACTTCTTAGAACAGCGCGCATTGTCCCTCTAAATCCGCATCTGTTCAAGACTTTGACTGGGAAGTGTAACCAGTTACACACAAAGTCTTGCCATCATGGGACGATAATCCTCATTACGGGTTAGATGGTTCGACCCTCATCGACAAGGAGTTCGTCATGATCAGAAAATTGAAATCCGGAAAGTATCGACTTTATTCGCGGAAGAAAGATCCGAAGACCGGCAAGCGCCGCAACCTTGGCACGTTCGACACTAAGGAGGCCGCCGAGAAGCACGAACGCGAAGTTCAATATTTCAAGCGACATTGAATCGCCGTTGTTCATTCGCGTCTGCGCAGTCGTTACACAAAATCTCCTGCATCTGTTAGTTTGCTCGTCACGGATCGTGTGCTTAAATGTACGCATAGTTCATGACTGATTTTCTCTCGCAACTCAATCCACAACAGCGCGAAGCAGTGAAGACAGGGGACGGACCGCTGCTTATTCTGGCCGGCGCCGGTTCCGGCAAGACGCGCGTCATTGCACATCGCATCGCATATCTGATCGCCGAGCGCGGGGTGTGGCCGCGAAATATTCTGGCGGTGACGTTCACCAATAAAGCCGCGGAGGAGATGCGCAATCGCGTCAGCAAACTGATCGAAGGTCTGGAGCTTGGCAGCGCGCCTTTGATTTCAACTTTTCACAGTCTGTGCGTGCGAATTCTGCGGCGTGACATCGAAGCGCTGAGCGCCGGCTATACGCGATCATTCACCATCTACGATCAGGACGACACGGTGCGGCTCACGCGAAACTGCATCCGTGATTTAGGAATTGACGACAAACAGTACGCACCTCGATCGGTTCAAGCGGCGATTAGCGCAGCCAAAAATCGGGGCGAAGACGCCGAAAGCTTTGCGGCGAAGGCGCAATATGTAGACGAACGTCGCACCTCCATCGCGCGCGTTTTTCAACTCTATGAGGAGCGCCTGCAAAGAAATAACGCGCTGGATTTTGATGACTTGCTGATTAAGACGGTGCGTCTGCTGCGCGATGTGCCGGAAGTGCGCGAACGCTACAACGATCGCTTCAACTATCTGCTGGTGGACGAGTACCAGGACACGAACCAGCTTCAGTTTGCTTTGATTCGGTTGCTAACTGAGGCGCAGCAGAACATTTGCGTCGTCGGCGATCCGGATCAGTCGATCTATCGCTGGCGGGGCGCGGACATCACGAACATTCTTAAGTTCGAAGAGCACTTTCCCTCGGCGAAGGTGATTCGGCTGGAAGAGAACTATCGTTCGACGCAGAACATTCTCGACACGGCCAGTGGCGTCATCAAGCACAACATCGAGCGCAAAGAAAAGGCGTTGTGGACACAGAATCCAGCAGGCGAAAAGATTCGTTATTACCAAGCGCTGGATGCGGAATCAGAGGCACGCTTCGTCGCTTCAAAGATCGAAGAGCATTTGCGTGTCGACCCTGACATTCGAGCGGCGGTGCTCTATCGCACGAATTCGCAATCCCGTGTGTTTGAAGAAGCGATGCGCCGGTTTGGCCTGTCCTACAACATCGTC
>Ga0209474_10005066_pt1 | contig 11267 bp, 9 predicted proteins | sample GraSoiAngelo_145_FD_185902 | JGI IMG/M metagenome (GOLD analysis project Ga0209474, IMG submission 185902) | Grasslands soil microbial communities from the Angelo Coastal Reserve, California, USA - 14_1009_05_20cm (SPAdes) (version 2) | ecosystem: Environmental > Terrestrial > Soil > Grasslands ... | reverse complement strand
GAACAGGCTCCGCCGACGCGGCCCGCCGAGGAGCCGGGTAGCCGCACAGATGGATGGCCACCCTCGACAGAATCCGGCTTACAGGCCTGCTACGGAAAAGCCCCACAAATGTGGGGCTTTTCTATGCTCTCAGCCGGGCTTTGTCGGGGCCGGCCGTTGCGGCTAATCGGCGCCAACGACCTTGAAGTTCTGGCTGACGAATATGTGGTGGAGCCAGTTGCCCCCGATGTTGTGGACTTCGTATACGCCGTTGCTCAGCTTCACGACTCGGTCGACGAAATCCGGGCGGTACGACCTTCCGGGCCGCAGTCGATGACGGCGCTTCCAAGGCGTTACGCCGGCAGCCGGCCGGTGAGTCCCATCCACTTCAGCCAGCGGTGGATGTAGATCGCGAGCTGGACGCCGCCGGCCGCGCTCAAGTGGATTCCGTCCGAGGCGAACCAGGACGGATGGTTGTGCGCATAGCTGTTCCAGTCGAGGACCGTCATCCAGCGGTAGCGCGCGGACGCGCCGTGGATCACCTCGTTGATCAGGCGGTATTGCTTGTTGACGGCGCGCAAGGTCAGCCAGAGCACGTGGGTCACGCCTCGGCGGTGCATCGCCGTCAACACCCTGCCGATGCCCGAGGCGTAGACGTGCGGGTCGTCGTTGTAGCCGATCAGGACGACCGCCGTCGGCCCGATGCTCCGACCCAGCCGCTTCACCTCCTTGAGGACGCTCGGCGGTGGCGGCGAGATACAGCCCGGCTGGGTCAGGCGGCCGCACGGGGAGAGGTCGAACGTGAGCCGGTTCCCTCGCGCCAGCACCTCGCGAGCGGTCGGGTCCCAGCTGAAGGCCGCCGCGACCGAGTCGCCGAAGATCGTCACGTGCTGCAGCGGCGTCTCCCTCGCCGCAGAGGCCGCAGCGGGCAGCGCACAACAGAGGGCGATGACGAGCGACGGGGCGAGAAGACGACCCACGGCGCCTGGACTCTAAGCCGAACGCCGGCCGATGGAAAGGGCGCTCACGTCCGGAGCTCGACCTCGAGCGCGGTGCCGAGGCCGGGTGTGCTGCGAATGCTGAGGCCTCCCTCGATGGACGAGGCCCGGTCGCGCATGTTCCGCAACCCCTGGCCGCCTGTCGCGAGCTCGGGCGGGAAGCCTTCACCGTCGTCTTCGATCGCGACGAACCGCTCGCCGGACGGCCGGTGGCCGATCACGACCTCTGCACGAGTCGCGTTCGCGTGCCGACGGACGTTCCCGAGCCCCTCCTGGACGATGCGGAAGATCTCGATCTGCTCGTCCGGTGCGAGGCGGATCGACGGGTCGATCTCGATGTCCACCGCGAGCTCGCCATCCGCCGTCAGGAACTCGACGTAGCGCCGCAGCGCGGAGTCGAACGGCGCGGTTCCGCTCGCGGACGAGAGCGCAAGGATGGCGTAGCGCGCCTCCTGCTGCGCGAGCGCCGCCGCTTGTTTGAGCTGCGGCCCGACTTCCTCGACCGGTGTCCCCGCCTCGAGCATCTGGGCGTGCGTCGAGACCGCGAAGAGATACTGCGCGAGGCCGTCGTGGATCTCGCGCGCGACGCGAGCCCGTTCCTCCGCGATCGCCCGTCCGAGCTCGGACGAGCGGATCGCCCGCCATGCGCCGACGAGCATGAGCGCAAAGGCGAGCAGGCGCAGGTAGTCCCCTGCGGCGACGTAGTTCGCGCCGCGCGGCGGCGTGAAGACGAGGTGGAGGGCCGCGAAGAGCTGAAGCGTGAAGCCCAGCGCGAGCCACTGGGCGAGATCGTCTCCCGTCTTCGCGAGGCGGCGGCCCCAGCCGACGACGGCGAGGAGGTCGAGGAGCGCCTGCACGGCGAGCGCGGAGGCGAGGCCGGGGGGAGCGTCGGCCACGCCCGGCAACGAGGTCAGCGCCGGGAGGCCGCTGCCGTGGGCGCGAAGGAGGAGCCAGGCAGCAACGAGTGCGATCGCCGCTGCGACGAGCGTGTCGCGAAGGGCACGGTCACGTGCTCGGCTGCGGCCGCCGACGAACGGTGCGACCGCGACGAGGGCCTGGGCCGCGATGCTGCCCATCAGTGCGGCCCAGCCGTCCGCCCCATCGAGGGCCGCGCCGTCGAGCATCGGGACGATCGCGAACGCCGCGGTGGACAGTGAGCCGATGAGGAAGCCGGCCGCCAGCAGGAGGTCGGTTCGCCGCCCGTCGACGGAGAAACGGACAGCGGCGAGAAGCGCGACGAGGACGCCGGCGAGCGCAATCGTCGTCTCGAGCACCAGCAGGAGCTGCGGCCTCTCGTATTGCGTCCGCAGGGACGGATACGCGAGAAAGAGCGCAAGGCTCGCCGCGAGCAGCCCCGATAGGACCACCTCGCCCCATAGCCACGCCTGCACCTCGGTTCGCCGCTTACCCATGTGGCTCTTGTCGGCAGAAGCGCCGCTGCCGATAAGAACCCCGTGCCGGCACGTGTTCTCGTCGTCGACGACCATCCCCTTACCCGCGACGCGCTCGGGGCGCTGCTGCGTTCGCACGGCTTCGAGCTCGTCGGGCTCGCCGCAGACGGCGAGGAGGCGATCAGGGCCGCTGCCGAGACACAGCCCGACGTCATCCTCCTCGATCTCCTGATGCCGGGCCTCGACGGTTTGTCGGCGCTGCCGCGACTCCGCGAAGCGGCGCCCGCCTGCGAGGTCGTCGTCCTCACGGCCTCCGGCACGGAGGAAAACCTGCTCGCCGCGATTCGCGGCGGCGCCGCCGGCTACCTGCTCAAGACCGAGTCGCCCGACCGGATCGCCGACTTCCTCGAGGGCGTTGTCCAGGGCGAGGCCGCCCTCTCGGGGCCCGTCGCGCGCAGGTTGCTCGACCAGGTGCGTTCCGGCGGGCGCGGCTCGGGTGTGCCAGACCGCATCGCGTCGGCTCTGTCCGCGCGCGAGCTCGAGGTGCTGCTGCTGCTCGACGAGCACCACGGCACGGACGAGATCGCCCAGCGGCTGTTCATCTCCGAGCACACCGTCCGCTCTCACGTGAAGAGCCTCCTGCGCAAGCTCGGCGTCTCGTCGCGCCGTGAGGCCCTCGAGCAGCTCGCGCTCGCGCGGGGCTAGGTCGTGAAGCCGACGAGCGCCGCGTCGACGAGACGCGGCAGCGTCTCGAGCTCGTAGCCGCCCTCGAGGACGGCCGCGACCCGGTCGCATAGACCCCGGCAGCGTCGCGCGAGCTCGCGGAAGCCGTCCTCGCTGACCCGCATGTCGGCGAGGGGATCGCCCGCGTGCGCATCGAAGCCGGCCGAGACGAGCACGAGCTCGGGCTCGAAGCGCTCCACCACAGGTTCGACCACCCGCGCGAAGGCGTCGAAGTACTCCTCGTCCCCGGAGCCGGCCCGCAGCGGCACGTTGACCGTCGTCTCCGACTGGTCGCCCGGGCCGCCGCTGCCCGGATAGAACGGCCACTGGTGGAGCGACACGAAGAGGACGCTGGCGTCGTCTCGGAAGATCGCGTCGGTGCCGTTGCCGTGGTGGACGTCGAAATCGACGATCGCGACGCGCTCGAGCCCGAGGCGTTGCTGCGCCGCGCGTGCGGCCACCGCGACGTTGTTGAAGACGCAGAAGCCCATCGCCCGGCCGGCGAGTGCGTGGTGGCCCGGCGGGCGGACGAGGGCGAAGCCGCCGCGAAGCGCCGCCTCGATCGCGGTCCCCGCCGCGAGCGCTGCCGCCTCGAACGTCGTCGGCGTGCAGACGGTGTCGCCGTCGAGCCAGACAGCATCCTCGACGGCTTGAACGAGCTCGACGTGTTCCGCTGTGTGGCAGAGCTGCAGCTCCTCGATCGTCGCGGCGCGGCCTTCGCTCCAGATGTGCTGGTGCGCGAGCAACACGGCGAGCCGCTCGGGCCGCTCCGGATGATTGCCGGTGGGGTGCAGCCGCGCGAAGGCGGGATGGCTCAGGACGTCGATAGCGATCCCACGCGTCCGGCGACCGCGCCGAGCCCGAGTCGTTCGAGGAAAGAGGACGCCTCCGCCCACGCCGGGGATGTTTCTGCGAGGGGAGGAAGGGGAGCGGAGGCGTCCATCGTCGCGATTCGCCGGAAGAGCCTCAAGTCCTCCGCCTCCGCGGCGAACCGGCCATCGGCGAGCGCCGCCTCTAGCGAGCCGTACTGCGCGAGCAGCTCGGCGGCTTTCTTCGGCCCGATGCCGCGCGCGCCCGGCAGCTTGTCGGACGGGTCGCCGCGCAGCGCGATCAGGTCGGGCACCTTCTCCGGCTCGACGCCGTAGCGCTCGCGCACCTCGACCGGTCCGATTCGAGCGAGCTCGCTCACTCCGCGCGCCGGTTGCAGGATCGTCACGCGCTCGCTCGCGAGCTGGAAGGCGTCGCGGTCGGAGGTCGCCACGAGCACCTCGCCCGGCCATTCGTGTGCCGCGGCTGCCAGGAAGTCGTCCGCCTCGTAACCCGGCGCCTTGGCCACGAGGAAGCCGAACGCGGCCACGACCTCCGGCAGGATCTCGAGCTGCTCGAGCAGCGCGTCGTCGAAGACGCGCCCGGACTGGTACGCGCCGAACGCCTCGTGCCTGTACGTCGGCACCGAGAGCGTGTCCCACGCGACGAGCACTGTGTCCGGTCGCTCCGCCTGCCAGAGCCGGACGAGCATGTTCGTGAAGCCGACGACCGCGTTGAGGCGGATCGACTTCGGCAGGGCGTGGTAGGCGCGGTGGGCGAAGGAGTCGCCGTCGACCGCGAGCAACGTGCTCACAGCGACGCCTCGAGCTCCGCGATGCGTGCCATCAGCCGCTCGGTCACGTCCTGCGACGAGGCCCGTAGGTCGTCGTCGGCGCGCAGGTCCTCGATCTCGAGCGGCGCCCCATAGGCGATGCGCAGCGGGCCGAGTGTGAGCAGCCGGTCGGTGCCCGCGACGGCCGCGGGGACGAGCGGCACTCCTGCCTCGAGGGCGATCCGCGCCGCGCCGGAGCGGGGCCGCGCCTCGTGCTTCTTGACGAGCCCCTTCTCGCGCCGCGTCCCTTCCGGGTACATGGCGATCACGTGGCCCTCGCGGGCCAGTTGCACGGCCGTCTCGATCGCGTCGAGATCGCCGAGGCCGCGGCGGACCCTGAATGCGCCCACGCTTTCGAGCAGGAGGCGCAGCGGCCACCAGTAGAGCTCCGACTTCGCCATGAATCGGAGCCAGCGGCGCGGCCAGAGCGGCAGTCCGAGCAGCCACGGGTCGAAGCTCGAGATGTGATTGCACGCGAGGACGTAACCGCCGGTCGCGGGGAGGTTCTCCCGCCCGCGCGCGCGCAGCCGGAAGAGCCCGTAGAGAATCGGCCAGCTCAGCACGGCGATGACGTGGTAGACGAGCGGCGGGCGCACGCCCAGGAGTATCGCCTCCGCAGCCGTGGCTATCGTGACGCGCCGATGCCGAAGCGTCTCGTCATTGTCGAGTCGCCTGCGAAAGCGCGGACGATCGCCGGTTACCTCGGGCCGGACTTCGTCGTCGAGTCCTCCGTGGGCCACATCCGCGACCTGCCCGACAGCGCCGCCGAGATCCCCGAGCGCTACAAGGGAGAGCCCTGGGCGCGGCTCGGCGTCGACGTCGAGCACGGGTTCGAGCCGCTCTATGTCGTCGACCCCGACAAGAAGAAGACGGTCGCCCAGCTCCGCAAGCAGCTCGCCGACGCGGACGAGCTCCTGCTCGCGACGGACGAGGACCGCGAGGGAGAGGCGATCGCGTGGCACCTGCTCGAGGTGCTGAAGCCCAAGGTGCCGGCGCGGCGGATGGTCTTCCACGAGATCACGAGGGACGCGATCGAACGCGCGCTCGACGAGACGCGCGAGGTCGACGAGCGGCTGGTGGACGCGCAGGAGTCACGGCGCATCCTCGACCGGCTTTACGGCTACGAGGTCTCGCCGGTCCTCTGGAAGAAGATCATGCGCGGGCTTTCCGCCGGCCGCGTCCAGTCCGTCGCGACGCGACTCGTCGTCCAGCGCGAGCGGGAGCGGATGGCCTTCCGCGCCGCGGAATGGTGGGATCTGCTGGGGACCTTCGATCCGGAGTCCTTCGAGGCGCGGCTCGTCTCGGTCGACGGGCAGCGCGTCGCGCAGGGGCGCGACTTCGGCCCGGACGGCGAGCTGCGCACCGAGGCGTTCCGGCTCGACGAGGCGGCGGCACGCGGCCTCGCCGAGCGCCTCGAGGGCGCCGCCTTCCACGTCGGGCGGGTCGAGCGCAAGCCCTACGTCCGACGCCCGAGCCCGCCGTTCATGACCTCGACTCTCCAGCAGGAGGCGAGCCGCAAGCTCCGCTACTCCGCGCAGACGACGATGCGGCTCGCCCAGCGCCTGTACGAGAACGGCTACATCACGTACATGCGGACCGACTCGACGACGCTGTCGGAGTCGGCGCTCACCGCCGCGCGTGAGCAGGCGACGTCTCTGTTCGGCGCCGACTTCGTCCCGCCGGAGCCGCGCCGCTACGAGCGCAAGGTGAAGAACGCGCAGGAGGCGCACGAGGCGATCCGCCCCTCGGGCGACCGCTTCCGGACGCCGCAGGAAGTACGCGGGGAGGTCTCCCCGGACGAGCACGCGCTCTACGAGCTGATCTGGATGCGGACGATCGCCTCGCAGATGAAGGACGCGCAGGGACAAACCGTCTCGCTGCGGATCGCCGGCGAGTCCAACACGGGAGAGTCTTTGGAATTCGGCGCCTCAGGCACCGTGATCACCTTTCGCGGCTTCCTCGCCGCGTACGAGGAGGGGCGGGACGACGACCGTCCAGCGAAGGACGACGACGAGGAGCGGCGCCTGCCGAACCTCGCCGAGGGCGACGCGGTCGAGCTGCGCGCGCTCGAGCCGCAGGGTCACGAGACGAGCCCGCCCGCCCGCTACACGGAGGCGACGCTCGTCCGGACGCTCGAGGAGCTGGGCATCGGCCGTCCGTCGACGTATGCGTCGATCCTCGGCACGATCCTCGACCGCGGCTACGTGTTCAAGCGGGGCACGGCCCTCGTCCCGGCCTTCCTCGCCTTCTCGGTCGTCGCCCTCCTCGAGCAGCACTTCGGCCGGCTCGTCGACTACGACTTCACCGCCCGGATGGAGGACGACCTCGACCGCATCGCAGCCGGGGACGAGCACCGCATCGAGTGGCTGGGCCGCTTCTACTTCGGGGACGGGAACGGAGGCCTTCACGAGCTCGTCTCGGACCTCGGCGCGATCGACGCACGCGAGATCAACTCGCTCGAGATCGGAGACGGAATCGTCCTCCGCGTCGGCCGCTACGGGCCGTACCTCGAGCGCGACGGGCAGCGTGCGAGCGTGCCCGACGAGCTCCCGCCCGACGAATTGACACTTGAGCGCGCCGAGGAGCTCCTCTCGCAGCCCAGCGGTGACCGCGAGCTCGGCACGGATCCCGAGACGGGACGGCCGATCGTGGCGCGAACCGGGCGCTACGGCCCATACGTCACCGAGGTCCTGCCCGAGGACGCGAAGGAGAAGCCGCGCACCGCCTCGCTCTTCAAGACGATGTCGCTCGACACGGTGACGCTCGGCGACGCGCTTCGCTTGCTCCAGCTCCCGCGCGTGGTCGGCGTCGCGCCGGACGGGGAGGAGGTCGTCGCGCGCAGCGGCCGCTACGGGCCCTTCGTCCAGCAGGGGAAGGAATCGCGTTCGCTCGAGTCGGAGGAGCAGCTCTTCACCATCGACCTGCCGGCCGCACTCGCTCTCCTCGCGCAGCCTCGGCAGCGGCGAGGCCAGCGGGCCGCCACGAAGCCGTTGCGGGAGATCGGCACCGATCCGGCGGGCGGCCGCGAGATCGTGCTCAAGGAAGGCCGCTTCGGTCCGTACGTCACCGACGGAGAGACGAACGCGAGCCTCCGCAAGGGCGACGACCCGGAGACGGTCACGCTCGATCGCGCTGTCGAGCTGCTCGCCGAGCGCCGGGCGAAGGGGCCGGCCAAGCGAACCACCCGCCGCCGCAAGGCTTCCTGAACAACGGTCCGCCAACTTCGCCGACCGGTCGGCGTCCTATCCTCACGGGCTCGGGCGGGGCGCGGAATACACTTGCCGGGCGGCTCGTTCGAGCGACCGGTGCGTGCCGGAGCGGCGGTACGTCCGGGCGAGGGTGGTAACCGGAGGACTTCCCTCCTAAGGTACGAAGGCTTGCTGGGTAGCGACGAAGCGGGACGAAAGGACTGAGAGAGCGCTGACGCAGAACCAGCTCAACGAGTTGCTCGAGTCGGAACAGATCCGCGCGATCGTCGAGGGTGCCGAGGAGCGCGGCTTCGTCGACCCGGCCGAGCTAGAGGCGTTCGCGGCCGAGCTGGAGCTCAACGACGAGGAGGTCGAGGAGCTCACGCGCGAGCTCGAGCGCACTGGGCTCGAGATCGGCCAGCCGGCGGCGACCGCACCGCTCGCACCGCGCGCCGAGGTGCCGAAGGAGGAGCCGGAGAAGCAGCCCGAGCCGGCGCCGGAGGCCGAGGTCGCCCCCACCGTCGCGATCGCCGGCTCCGCCGACAGCCTGCAGCTCTTCCTCGCCGATGTCGGTCGGCACAAGCTGCTCACCGCGGCCGAGGAGGTCATGCTCGCGAAGCGGATCGAGCGCGGCGACGTCTCGGCGAAGCGCCACATGATCGAGTCGAACCTCCGGCTCGTCGTCTCGATCGCCAAGGGGTATCGCGGGCTCGGCGTCCCGTTCCTCGACCTGATCCAGGAGGGAACGCTCGGGCTGAACCGCGCCGTCGAGAAGTTCGACTGGCGCCGCGGCTACAAGTTCTCGACCTACGCGACCTGGTGGATCCGCCAGTCGGTGCAGCGCGCGGTCGCGAATCACGCGCGCACGATCCGCGTGCCGGTCCATGTCGTCGAGCGCCAGCAGAAGCTGTCACGCGCGGCGCGGCGGCTCGAGGTCGAGCTCGGGCGCGAGGCCACGAAGGAGGAGCTCGCCGAGGCAACGGGCCTGCCGATGCAGCACGTCGACGAGGCGCTCGGCGCCGCGAACGCGTCCGTCTCGCTCAACCAGACCGTCGGCGCCGACGACGAGGGCGAGCTCGGCGACCTGTTCGCCGACCGGGAGGCGGTCGATCCGTTCGACGAGGCTGAGGAGTCGCTCCGCCGGCAGGGCGTGCGGCGCGCGCTCGAAGCCCTTCCGGAGCGTGAGCGGCGGATCCTCGAGCTGCGCTTCGGCTTTGAGGGCGAGCCGTGGACCCTCGAGGCGATCGGCAACGAGCTCGACCTGACGCGAGAGCGGGTGCGCCAGCTCGAGGGCCAGGCGCTCTCCCGCTTGGGCGCCCTCCGAGACCTGATCTCCGTCGCAGCCGCTTAAGAAGCAGCAAAGCCTGGGCGTCACCTTCCGCTTGACCGCGCGGGACAGATGCGATTGGCTCTCGGGGAGCGGAGCGGAGTATCCTCCCGCCTCGACGCGATCAAACGGTCCAAGGAGGAGCAACACATGGGCAAGAGACGCATGAGGTGGCTCCTATTGGGAGTCTCCGTCGCGGCCGTCGCAGTGGCTGCCGCGCTCGCCGCGAGCGCCTATGGCGGCAGCAAGTCAAGCGGGATCATCATCGACGGGACGACGGGCACCGTCGTCAACATCGACCCGGCGAACGAGTACGACTACGACTCGTTCGCCGTCGACCTCAACATCTTCCAGGGGCTGTACGGCTTCCCGAACGGCGCGACGCTCAAGCCCGTCCTCGCCACGGGATGCAGTCACTCGACTGATCTCAAAACATGGACGTGCCAGCTCCGGCACGGTGTCAAGTTCTCCAACGGCGACCCCATGACGTCGGCGGACGTGAAGTACTCGTTCGACCGCGTCGTGAAGATCAAGGGCGACCAGGGCATCTACACCCTGCTCTCCGACCTCAAGAGCACGACTGTGAAGGGGAAGTACACGGTCATCTTCCACCTCAAGTCGCCCTTCTCGGTTTGGCCGTACATCCTTTCGACGAACGCCGGTTATGTCGTCGACAAGACCGACTTCCCGGCCGACAAGATCCTGGCGAACACCGACACGGCGCACATGATCGGCACCGGTCCATACGTGCTGACCAAGTTCACGCCGAGCCAGCAGGCGGTCTTCACGGTCAACAAGAACTACTGGGGACCGGCGCCGAAGAACGGCGGGCTCATCATCAACTACTTCTCGAAGTCGTCGACGATGAAGCTGGCGCTCCAGCAGGGCTCGATCGACATGGCGTTCCAGACGTTCACGCCGACCGAGCTCACGGCGATGGGCAAGCAGAAGTCGCTCGTCGTCCATTCCGGACATGGTGTGGTCATCCGCTATCTCGTGTTCAACGTGAAGCGGCCGCCGTTCAACAATCTCAACGTCCGGAAGGCGATCGCCTACCTGATGCCGCGGCAGACGATCGCGAGCCGCGTCTATCACGGCGCCGTTGCCCCGCTCTACTCGATGGTGCCGAAGGGCCTGCCGGGCCAGACCGACGCCTACAAGGCGGTATACGGAGCGAAGCCGAACGTCGCGAAGGCGAAGGCCGCGATGAAGGCGGCCGGCGTGAAGACTCCGCTGAAGATCACGCTCTGGTGGACGCCGTCGCACTACGGCGACGCGTCGGCCGACGAGTACGCGGAGATCCAGCGGGCGCTCAACGCGTCGGGTCTGTTCAAAGTGACCCTGAAGTCCGCCGAGTGGGCGCAGTACAGCGGTGCGCTCGGCAAGGTCTACGGGGCGTTCCAGCTCGGCTGGTTCCCGGACTATCCGGACGCCGACGACTACACCGTCAGCTTCTACCAGACCGGTTCCTTCTATAACAACGGCTACAGCAGCAAGAAGATGGACGGCCTGATTGCGAAGGAGCGGGGCGCCAAGACGACTGCCTCGCGGTATTCGTACCTCAAGAAGATGCAGGTCCTCGGGGCGAAGACGCTGCCGACGATCCCGTACTGGCAGGGGAACATGATCGCGGTCAGCAAGAGCAGCGTGAAGGGCATCGATTCGACGCTGGACGCCGCGTACTACATGCGCTTCTGGCTGATCTCGAAGTAGCTCTACACATCGACTACGGCAGGGGCGCCTCTACCCGGGGCGCCCCTTCCTGCACAATCTGACGCACGTGACCGGCACCTCTCTCAGGACGTACCTCATCACGCGCCTCGCGCTCGTCGTGCCGATGGTCTTGATCCTGCTCACGCTCGTCTTCCTCCTTCTGCGCGTCGCGCCGGGGAACCCGATCCAGGCAGCGCTCGGCGGCCACGTCCCGCCCGCGTACGTTCACCAGATCGAGCACCGCCTCGGCTTCGACAAGCCGCTCATCACCCAGTACGGCGACTATCTCTGGAACATCGTGCGGGGCAA
>Ga0209474_10005063_pt1 | contig 11270 bp, 9 predicted proteins | sample GraSoiAngelo_145_FD_185902 | JGI IMG/M metagenome (GOLD analysis project Ga0209474, IMG submission 185902) | Grasslands soil microbial communities from the Angelo Coastal Reserve, California, USA - 14_1009_05_20cm (SPAdes) (version 2) | ecosystem: Environmental > Terrestrial > Soil > Grasslands ... | reverse complement strand
ACAAGAACCATTTGGACGAACCGACGTCGTTGATGGCCCATCCCGCGATAGTTGCGCTCGTGGTCGCGGCGCTTGGTGTTTTAGCGATGCTGATTGTCGACCACGGTCCGTGGACCCGCCCGAAGGTGCAGACGGCCGAGGTCGCCACTTACAAAACCACAGGCGAAGCGGCGCACGCGGTCGGTGCAGAGGTAAGGCCGACCGAGCCCAAAACTCCGATCGAGCCCGCTCCGGTGGCGCCTGAGCCTGAGCAGCCCGCCAATCCGATAACGCGTTAGGGTTCATTTGCGCGATTGATCGCCTTATCAGTGCGATCCTTTGCGTGATGTAGCGCTCTGAATTTGTGCCCATGCCACAAGAATCGATCGAGCCTTTGTCGCAAAAACGAAAAGACGCGTTCGTATGTTTGCCGCAGTCACTGCGATTTGTATGGGCGACTGTGACAAAGTTCACATCTTGCGGCAGTGTTAAAAAATAGTTTCAGGGAGCTCGAAACGTCGAGCGCGTAGTTTGCGCCCGTTAGTCCCAAGGACATTTTATTGGAGATTATACAATGGAAATCGCACAACAGCCCCGCTTCGCCAAACCTGAAGTCCGAAGTCGCGACACGGCGATCCTTATTGGCTACTCGATTTTAGCGATCGTGTTTCTGATCGCGATGGTTTTTGCGTCGATGTCATCGGGAACAGCACCCGTCGACTTCGCAGCGATGACCGCATTTCCGTAAAGCGGCCTGTATTCGCAACTCCAAACACTTGAGCATTGTCGACTCGATCTCGCCTCGCGAGGGGGCAGGTTACGGCAATCCGCCTTTCGATCGTTTGAACTAATTAACAAATGGAGCCTGTCACACGCGCACCGACGACCTACGAGACTTTCCGGCCGTAATTCAAAAGTCCGCCGCCGTGCCTCGGCGGGTGCGCGCGCAGTCCTTCTTCATTGGGCTCGGTGCCCCACCCGGGTCGGTCCGGAATGATGAGATGGCCGTCCTGGATATCGGGAACGTGGGTGAAGAGTTCGTGGTCCCATGCCAGGCGATCGATATCGGTTTCCATGATGCGCAGGTTCGGCACCGCCGCGCTGAAATGGGCATTCATCATCGAGCAGAGGTGGCCATAGAAATTGTGCGGCGCGACGTTCACTTCGTGGTGTTCGGCTGCGGCTGCGATCTTCATCGATTGCCACACCCCGTTCCAGGGCGTGTCGATGATCGCGACGTCCATCGCCTGCTCGCGGAAATAGGGCAGGAATTCACGCAGGCCCAACAGCGTTTCGCAGGATGAGATCGGATGCGGGCTTTGCCGGCGGATAAACCCGAGCGCTTCCGGATTGAAACTATCGATCTCGATCCAGAAGATATCGAGGTCGGCGATCGCGCGCAGTATTTTCAGATAGCCTTCGGTCTTGGCATTGAAATTGAGGTCGAGCAGGATATCGACATCGGCCCCCGCGCCATCGCGAATCGCTTCGAGGTGCATACGCAGGTCGCGCAATACCTTTCGCTCGACATTGATTTCGGGCGCAAACGGCGTGCCAAAGCCGGGCCGCCAGCCCGTCGGCCTGCCGTTGTCGTAGGTGAAGATGTTGGTCTTTAGCGCCGTGAATTTCTTCTCGCGCACTTCGCGTCCGATTGCCTTCACGTCATCGAGGCTCTCGATTGGCGGCTTGTACCAGCTCGGATGGTTGATGCGCCAGGTGGCGCAATGCGACCAGTAGACGCGAATGCGGTCGCGGATCTTGCCGCCGAGCAATTCGTAGCAGGGCACACCGAGATGCTTGGCTTTGGCGTCGAGCAGGGCGTTTTCGATCGCGCCCAGTGCCTGCGCGACCACACCGCCGGCCGCCGGCCGCGTCGCCGCGAACAGCTCCGCATAGATCCGCTCATGCTGAAACACGTTCTGCCCGACCACGCGCACCGAAAGGCGCTGGATCGCGGCGCCAATGCCGGGAGAGCCGAAACCCTCGTCGAATTCGCTCCAGCCGACGACGCCGTCGTCGGTCGTGAGCTTGACGAAATGGTAGTTTCGCCAGCCAGCATCGCAGGCAAGAAGTTCGACGCCTATTACTTTTGAGCCCTTTGTCATGACGTCTCCTTTTGCTCGTTTTTGCCGATTATGCCGATGCTGCCCGGAATTGGGACTGGTCCAGCCGGATGCCAGCGTCCCGTGAGAGTTAGGGCTGACAGCCGTAATGTCGCCGTGGATCGTCCCGAAAATGCACCACGCTACGACATTTTTAGCCACAATCGAAATCGATCGTCCGGCCGTGAACACACCAGGCGTCATTTCGATTTTGGCGCTGCTTACGATTACGGGAGCGGGCTATAGCGATCAGCTTCTGACCAGTGATCAGGAGACCGCGCAAAGGGCGAATTGAGCGGGCTTTCAAAATTGCTTTGCTTTGGGGGACGAGAGCGATGCTTTCCTTGGATCAATTTCTCAGATTGATAAGCGTGCCCGCCGTTTTCGCGGCGTTTCTGATCGCGTCGCAGATTTCAGCGGCGCTTGCGCCCTACCCAGCCTGAGCCATAAGGCCGGCGCCGCCCCGCTCCGCGATCTTGCGGACGATTAGGCATTATTCCGGCTTTGCGTTCTGGCGACCTCACCCGGAGTTGACAGCTCTGGATGCTGCTCATTCAGCCGCCTGCCAGAACGGTGGACGCATGTTGCCGACGCCGTCGGCCCCGGTTGCGGAGATCGTTGTTCGTATCATCAGCCGCGCCTCATGCGCCGGCCAGGGCCGGCCGCGATGCATGGTGGCGCGGTTGTCCCACATCACGACGTCGCCTTTGCGCCATCCGTGCAGGTAGGTCGTGCCCGGTGCGGTTGCCGCGGCCGTCAGTTCGTCGATCAGCTTTTTCCCCGCCGCCGCGTCCATGCCCTCGACCGCGTAGGCATGCGAGGCGATGTAGAGCGCGCCGCGTCCGTTGACGGGATTGGTCCACACCATGCGCCAGCACTGCGGCGGCAGCGCCGCGCGCTCCTCGGGGCTCGCGAGGCCAGGGCCGATCTGGCCGCGCGAATGCGCGTAGTCGTGCCACGCAAAGGAATTTTGCAGCTGTGTGCGTGTGCCGGCATCGAGCCGCTCGAAGGCGAGGCGGGTCGAGGCGAATTCGGTTTCGCCGCCTTGCGCCGGAATGACGCGTGCCGAAAGGATCGAGGTCAGCGCCGGCACGCGCTTGAACGAGGAGTCGGTATGCCAAAGCTGATTGGCCTTCGCGCGCGTCGCCATGCGGTGATCGGCCGGCACGACCTTGCCGTCGGGACCGATGGTGCTCAGGATCACAAAATGCGAGCCGGTACCCTGTGAGCCGACCTTGGTCACTTCCGGCGGGCCGAAGCGGCGCGAAAAAGCGAGCTGAATCTCGTCGGTCACTTCCTGATTGCGCAGCACCAGGACGGAGTGCTCTTCAAAAGCCGCGCGTGCTGCCGCATAAGCAGCGTCGTCGGAGGCGACATCCATCAGCGTCACGCCACGCAATTCGGCGGCGAATCCCGGACCCAGCGGGATGACATCCATCGGCAATCCTCCCCGTTCTTGTCAGATCAATTTTACGGTAAAGCGACCCATCCGGCAACGATCCGCGGGACCGCTCGCCCTTGTTGGCGGGTCGTTTAGGTGTCGCAATCCAGCGCAATAGTTTATAGGAAGGCGACGAGTATCCGATGCCGATGCCACTGCAGAAAACCCCGGGTGGTTGGCCGATCAATCTACTGCCGCATTGGACCGTACATTGAGCGAAAATTCGACACCCGCCCCCAGCAATACCATGCGGCCGGACCGGCAAGGCAAGCTGACGATGCTGGGCCTGTCGGCGCTTGGCATCGTATTCGGCGATATCGGGACCAGCCCGCTCTACACCTTCAAGACTATTCTCGGCGTCGGCGAAAAATCTCCTGATGCGGCCGCCGCGCTCGGCGCACTTTCGCTCGTGCTTTGGACGCTCTTCATCATCACGACGGTCAAATATGTCCTGTTCGCGATGCGCATCGACAACGACGGCGAGGGCGGCATTTTGGCCTTGATGGCCTTGCTGGGCGTCAAGCGACAAAACCGGCCGACCATTGTGGCCGTCGGTCTATTCGGCGCGGCATTGATCTACGGCGACGGCGCAATCACGCCGGCAATCTCGGTGCTGTCAGCGCTCGAGGGCCTCAATATGGCGACGCCGGCGCTGCAGCCCTATGTCGTTCCGGCAGCGGTTGCGATCCTGCTTGCGCTGTTTGCGATCCAGTCAAGGGGGACGGCGGCGATCGGCCACCTGTTCGGCCCGGTCATGCTGATCTGGTTTGTCACTATCGCTGTGCTGGGAATCGCGGGCATTGTAGAGCATCCATCGGTTTTTGCCGCCCTCAATCCGGTCTATGGCCTATCCTACCTGTTCTCGCACGGGGCGACCGGTTTTTGGGTATTGGGCGCGGTGTTTCTCTGCGTCACTGGCGCGGAAGCGCTCTACGCCGACATGGGTCATTTCGGCAGCGGACCGATCAAGCTTGCCTGGTTCGCGATCGTCTTTCCAAGCCTGATCCTCAATTATGCCGGGCAGACGGCGCTCGTGCTCGAAGCCGCTCCGACCGACGGCAATATTTTCTTTCGGCTCTGTCCTGAGCTACTGTTGTTGCCGCTCATCGTGCTGGCGACGATCGCAACCATCATCGCGAGCCAAGCGATCATCACCGGGGCCTTCTCGATGACGCGGCAAGCGATCCAGCTTGGTTGGCTCCCACGGCTGCAGATCAGGCAGACCTCCTCGGAGGGCTACGGACAGATCTATGTCGGCGTCGTCAACTGGCTGTTGATGATTGTCACCGTCGGTCTCACGGTCGGGTTCGGCAAGTCGGACAATCTGGCCTCGGCATACGGCATTGCGGTTTCGTTGACGATGCTGATGACGTCAGTCCTTTTATTCATCGCGATGCGCGAGGTCTGGGGATGGAACATAGCGGCCGCGGGCGTCGTCGCGGGCTGTTTTCTGACGATCGATAGCGCATTCTTCCTCGCCAATCTTACCAAGATCGGCGAGGGCGGCTATGTGCCGCTAGTCGTGGCCGTCTGCGTATACGGCCTGATGTGGATCTGGCATCGCGGTGCTGCCGCAGTCTCGATGCGAATGCACGAGACGTTGACGCCGGTCGCCGAATTCATGGCCGAGATTTCCGCGAAAAACATACCGCGGGTGCCGGGTACGGCGGTGTTCCTGACCCGCACCCAACGCGATACGCCGCCGGTGATGGTCTGGCACGTCAAGCATAACCGTGCCTTGCATGAGCATCTGTTCGTGCTGCGTGTTGAGATACTCTCCGTGCCCTGGGTCGCCTCCGGCGAGCGCATCAGAATCGAGGAAGTCGTGCCAAAGTTCTGGCGCGCCGAAGCGCGATTTGGCTTCATGGAGCGTCCCCACATCCCCGAGCTTCTCATGGCCAGCAAATCGCTCGGCTGCACGGTAGATCTCGCTGATGTCACTTATTACGTGGGTCATGAAACGGTGGTGAGCCGCGGCGACGCTCAGGGCCTGCCGGCCTGGCAGGAGCGGCTTTTTGTCGCGATGGAGCGCAATGCCGCCCATGTCAGCGATTTCTTCAGCCTTCCCAACGATCAGGTCGTCGAAATCGGGCGCCAGATTGCGATCTAGCAGTCCTGATTTCACCCTTCCCTTTATCGAAGAGATTGCAACATGAATACCAATTCCGCCCCCCGGTCGAAACGCGAAGGGAAGTTGAGCGTTGGGTAAACATTCGCGACGCGGCGTGCTCCGCCTGGCGGTGATGACAGCCGCAGCGTCTGGCATTTCGCCAAGGCGCGTTTTCGCTCAAGGCTCAGGTCCGGCTCGGGTGATGAACACGCTCAGCGCCTACATGGGCGCGGCTCCGACGCACGCGCTGCCCGAAGACGTGGCGGAACACGCCAAACATCATCTGCTCGACACCATTGCCGCAATGATTTCTGGATCGGAATTGCCGCCGGGCCAGGCGGCGCAGCGCTATATCCGCGAACATGGCGGCAATGGCGCGGTGGCCGTCGTGGCATCGGCGGTGACCGCGGCACCGATCGATGCCACGCTCGCCAATGGCGTGATGGCACATGCCGATGAAACCGACGACTCGCACAATGAATCCCGCTCCCATCCGGGCTGCGCGGTGGTGCCGGCGGCTCTGGCATCGGGAGAAATTCACGGCATCGATGGCACCGGTTTGCTTCGCGCAGTGGCGCTCGGCTACGACATCGGTCCGCGCGTCGTGATGGCGATGGGAGGTGCTGCCTTCAGCTATGAGAGCAGCCTTGCTACCCACAGCATCGCCGGTACCTTCGGCGCGGCCGCGGCGGCGGCTTGCGCGGCTAGCCTTGATGCACATCAGATGCGCTGGCTGCTCGACTATGCCGCGCAGCAATCCTCAGGGATTATCGCCTGGCGGCGCGACACCGATCACATCGAGAAGGCCTTTGTGTTCGCCGGCATGCCGGCGCGCAACGGGATCACCGCGGCGCTGCTGGTCAAATCGGGCTGGAACGGCGTCGACGATATCTTCTCCGGCTCCGACAATTTCTTCCAGGCCTACGCGCCGAAGGCGCAGCCCGATCGATTGATTGAAAAGCTCGGCGAGCGTTACGAGATCACCCAAACCGATATCAAGAAGTGGACGGTCGGCTCGCCCATTCAAGGCCCGCTCGACGGGATCGAGGCGCTCCGCGCCAAGAAGCCGTTCGAGGCCGGCCAGGTCAAGCGAGTCACGGTGCGGCTCGCGCCTTCGGTCGCGACCGTGGTGGACAATCGCGACATCCCCGATATCTGCCTGCAGCACCAGGTCGCGGCGATGCTGCTCGACAAGACGGTGTCGTTCCATGCAGCGCATGACAAGCCGCGCATGCAGGATCCGGCCGTGCTGAACGAGCGCGCCAAGGTCAATCTCGTCAGGGATGAGGAACTGGCCAAACTCTTGCCGGTGCGCGAGACCGTCGTCGAGATCGATCTCGCCGACGGGACGCATCTGTCCGAACGCGTCTCGGCCGTACGCGGTACACCACGCAATCCGATGACGCGAAATGAGGTGATCGAAAAGGCCCGCGATCTGACAGTGCCGGTGCTGGGGCCCGATCAGTCGACGCGTTTGATCGAGACGATATTTGCAATCGAGAGCGTGACTGACGTCCGCAATTTGCGCCGCCTGCTACAGCGCGCAGGTTAGCCCCGGCTGGCGGAAAGGAAAATTTGACTCGTCGGGCAAATCACCGCCATAACGGTATCGTCACAAAAATACATGAAGCCCGCGCCGATTACGCTTCAGCGAATGCTGACGAAGGTGCCCCAGACGGCCGCGGCGCCGGCAGCAACCAGGACGATGTACGGATTGTCGCAGAATGCGCCGCCATAGCGGCACATCTCGACGCCGAGCGATCCAATCTCATGATTGCCCGCGGCGTAAAACAGCCCCGACAATATGGCCAACACGGCTGCGGCGAAATACATCCGATATCTCCTGGCATGCCGCCGGTCATTGATCACGCCGTTCAAGGTCCAGCCGGCACTTCGCTTAAGACAAATTCTACGAGCCCTCGATCGACAAATCGCGCAGTTGACACGTCGGGCAAATCAGGGGCACATCGACATCATCGCAAGAATTATACAGCCCGCGCCGGAAACGGCCGCGGGCATTTTTCAATGCTGCACGGATATTTATCGAAAATGGTTTCGATCTCGTTTCGTTAAAATTCCCTTTAGAAATTGACACGTCGGGCAAATCACCGGCACAGTGCCATCATCGCAAGAATTGTGAAGCCCGCGCCGCAGATGGCCGCGGGCTTTTTCAATTTTCCGTATCGGACGGCGGCCGCACGTCACGGCGCCACATCTTCCCACGCAACCTTGCCTGAGCGTCGGAAGCGCGCCGCCGTCCGAGCCTTTCATGAACCTTTCAGCATTAGCCGGTGCGCGCGAACGCGCCGGCACGCGGCGTGGCATGGGCTACGTCCGCAGCGGCCCCTTGGCGTTTTGAGGGATAAGGGTTCGCGCCCGAAATGATCGTTCCCCTGCGATCATGCCGCACACTTAATTTCGAGAAGAGAGCAGCCGATGCTCGCGTTGATCGGCCTGATCGCGATCGCGTTATGGGAGGGATTTTCGTAGCCGCTGATCTTGACATTGTTCTCGTTATGTTCCAGATATTTCGGCGCCCCCTAACCGAGAGCGGACGTCCAAAGCGCGCGATGATCTGTCAAAGCTGTGCGCTGAACCGAAAAACAGGATTTGCGAAGTGACAGCGGTCGCATCCAAGCGCGGATCGGGTTGGCACTATCCGGCCGCCGCTGGCGCGCTTCTTCTATGCATGACACATGCACCGACCGCACGCGGCGATTGTGCTTCATGCCTTGCAAGAGTGTCTTCCTATGTCGCCGAGCTGGACGAATTGCTTTCGAACGAGAGAAACTGGATCACACCTTATTTCGATCTCAATGAGCGATATTTTCCGTTTCGCGATTGTGAAGCAGATGCCCTATTGGAAGAGGTTAGGCGATCACGCTTTATTCGGTCGATATCCTATCATTCGGGCACCAAGCAATACTTTATAAAATTCACGAGTGATGAAGTGGTAGTCGGCTTCGCGTACTACGTTTCCGAGAAAAAATCGGATGCCGATCACGCCGGTTGGGTGAATAAATAGGGGGCGAAAGTGACCGGCATCGAACCAATGAGAAGATTGGGTCGGGTTGGCTACGGCGCGGTGGGTGCACTCCTTCTATGCCTCGGCCTAGCGCCCAGCGCACGCGGCGATTCCGCGTCATGCCTTGCGAAAGTTTCCTCCTATGTCGCCGAGCTAGATGAATTGCTTGCGAAAGAGAAAAATCGGCTTACTCCATATGACGATCTCAACGAACGACACTTTCCGTTTCGTGATTGCGAGCCAGATCCTTTGTTGGACGTGGTCAGGAATTCGCGCTTCATTCGGTCGATATCCTATAATTCCCGCACCAAGCAATACTTTATAACATTCATGAGTGAGGAAGTGGTGCTCGGCTTCACTTACTACGCTTCAGAGAAAAGATCAGGCCCGGATACCAACACGGCCTTGTGGGTCCATAAGTAGCGCGGTTGCGAAATGTCCGAAAAAATTTTCCTTACCTACGCAAATGCCACTGCTGTACCTTATCAAGGATCGGTGCTTGGGCATCATATTGTACTGAATTATGTCGATTCCAACGGTGACCACCACACGCTTCAAGGAGTGCCAGAACACCGGTTCGATCACAATCTTGATAAGCTTTGGGCCTTTAGTCAGGAAGAGATAGGCTCCGACGGTACGAACAATGCAGATTCACCGTTTCAACGACTGCAGGCGAAACCGAGCAGACCAGATCGCGATGCCTCTCTAAATCAACCACATACGATGGTTGCTGAAGGCGACGATCTAAGCTCGCGGTGGGCATTGATGCGAGATTTCGCCGACGAAGTGAACTCGACCGGCTATGAGTACCGCCCAATATCCCAAAACAGCAATTCCTTTGCCGGCGGGGCGCTCCAGCGTGCAGGTTTTTTGGGACCCGGGACTGAGTCTCCGGAAAGGTTTAACAGTCAATTCGTGCTTGACCCCGTGAGCGGAGAGACCAGGTCGTTTTACGTTCCTGGCTTTGAAAGGCCGTTAGCGAATCCAATCAACACCGCTACACCGATGCCTTTTCCTTTGGAGGCGCCGGCAGCACCGGTCGTTCCGACCAATGGATCTCTCGCTCCCGGTCGTCCCTCTTCGTTCGACGACCGCTTCGGCAACTGGGGTTCTGCCCCGGCAGGCGATTCCAACACCCTGCGTTCTCCGGTCTTGCGCGCGTTGCAGAACTACAAGAGAGCGGCGCCGGTAGCTCCTGATGTCGGAGATTCGTTCAGCGACCGTTTCGGAAACTGGACTTCTTCGCTAGGTGGTAGCGCCCCGCGTGATCCATATCAGCCTGCGCCCATACCTGAAGACGGCAGCTTAACGCGTGGTGACGCCGACAACATCCACCTCGTGAGCAGCCGTTTCACGCCGCGCGATAGTGTCGGAAACGCAAGTCCGGCAGCGGCGGGTGTTCCGAGTCCGTCTGGACCGCTCTCTCAATCCGGCCGCCCGCTCGGCATTTTCACCGGCGAGCCGATGCCCGATTATCCCATTGCGCTGCCGATCTGGGGCTTTCCTGACAAGTCCGCGTCGGCCAGCGACGACGGGGAAGATTGGGTCAGGCTTTTGATCAGACGTTCGAAGTGAAACGGCGTTCCCCCGAACGATCGTATCATCTCCTTGGCTTCGACCGTTCCTCCGCAGCCTTTTATTCGGCTTCTGCCTTATCCCTTGCTTTTGCCCTCGGTGAGCCGCGACGCCTCTTCTGTTTGCAAATTCAAGGACCCTCTCCCGAATAAGTTTTTCAGTAACCGCTGCGTTAACGGCCGGTAATGGCAGTCTCGCGGCAGGATAGCTGATCAGCCGCAGGTTGAGCAATCGGTAGTCGGCTCCCTGACAATCCCGAGGCGGCTGGAGACGATGGTGACGATTCGCTCAACGACCCGATCAGACCATTGGTCCGGAAATGACGTTTGGGGACGGGGCTATCGACACCATAGATCGCGATCGCAGTATGGGAGGGATTTTCATGAGCGCCGACATCATCCGCTTCATCCCGCGCCCGAAGCACGACCGCGGGCAAACCGATTTTCCGACCATCGCGTTTCGCCTCCCGGTTCGCCACGATGATCCCACTATCGATCATACCGACACAGCGCCTTGCGAATACGTCTCGCCAGACCCGCATGAAAACTGAAATGACGAAAACCATAACCGAGATCCGCTCGATCGCACGGAGCCACACCAGGACCGCGATCAATGTCCTGGTCGGAATCATGCGCAGCAAGGACGCAACCGCCGCAGCGCGCGTGTCGGCCGCCAACGCCATTCTCGATCGTGGCTGGGGCAAGGCCGCACAAACGCTCGAGAACGGCGATGACGGCGCGATCGAGCTGATCCATAAAATTGAGCGCACCATTGTCTATCCTGAAAATTCCGACAGCAAGGGTCTTTGAGCCGCTGCTTGCGCCCGCGCGCTACAAAGGGATTTACGGCGGCCGCGGCTCTGGTAAATCGCATTTCTTCGGTGAGCTTCTCATCGAGACCTGTCAGGCCGAGCGCGGCACCCTGGCGGTCTGCATCCGCGAGGCGCAACGCACACTGGCGCAATCGTCAAAGCGCCTGATCGAGAGCAAGCTTGCGTCCCTTGGCATAGGCAGCGGATTCAAGCTGTTCAACGACAAG
>Ga0209474_10005062_pt1 | contig 11271 bp, 10 predicted proteins | sample GraSoiAngelo_145_FD_185902 | JGI IMG/M metagenome (GOLD analysis project Ga0209474, IMG submission 185902) | Grasslands soil microbial communities from the Angelo Coastal Reserve, California, USA - 14_1009_05_20cm (SPAdes) (version 2) | ecosystem: Environmental > Terrestrial > Soil > Grasslands... | reverse complement strand
TCGCGCCGGCGGGGGGAATGCGCGCGGCGTGCGCCTTGCGCGGCCGCGCCACCGGTACGCGTGAGCTCGACGCCCTCGACCCGCGCCATCTGGTGGGCCACATCGACGCGGTGCTGCTCACCGGCGGCTCGGCGTACGGCCTGGGCGCCGCGGACGGCGTGATGCGCTGGCTCAAGGAGCGGGGGCGCGGGTTCCCCGTCGGGCCGGCGGGCGTGGTCCCGATCGTCCCGACCGCCGTGATCTTCGACTTCGACCTGGCACCCGGATCGAAGGCCGACCGCTGGCCCGGCGCCGACGACGCCTACCGTGCCTGCGCCGCGGCCGGAACGGAGATCGCCGAGGGATCGGTGGGCGCCGGCACCGGCGCGACGGTCGGCAAGGCGCTCGGTCCCCGCGGCGCGATGAAAGGCGGCGTCGGCACGTGGGCGGCGCACGCGGGCGACGTGGTGGTGGGCGCGCTCGTCGTCCTCAACGCGGTGGGAAACGTGCTGGACGCGAACGGCCGCATTCTGGCGGGCGCCCGCGGCGCGGACGGCAGGCTCGTCGACGCGCTCGGGTACCTGGCCCAGGGCGGCGCGCCGTTCGCGCGCGGCGGCGGGGGCGCCGGGCAGAACACCACGCTCGCGATCGTGGCGACCAATGCCCGGCTCGACCGCGTGGCCCTGCAGGCGCTGGCGCACGCGGCGGGCGATGCGCTGGCCCGCCGCATCGTGCCCTACGCTACGCCGTTCGATGGCGACGTCGTGTTCGCCTTGAGTACAGCCCAGGTGCCGGCCGCCACGCCGCTCCAGGCGGAAGCGCTCGCCGCGCTCGCGGTGCCGGAGGCGGTCGAGCGGGCGGTGCGCCTGGCGCGCGGGGTGCGCGACATCCCGGGACTCGCGGACCAGGACCGGGAGGCATGACCGCCCATCTCGAGCGCGACGTCGCCGACGTGGCCCGCAAATGGGTCCCCGACACGCGGCTCGGTGTGTTCGAAGTCACCGTGCAGCCCGGCGCGCTCGCCGGCTGCACCACGAGCCGCGACGCCCTCGCCGCCCTGCGTCGCATCGCCGCCGACGCGCGGTTGGCCGCCGACATCCGGCTGCTCCCCGACTCCTCGGTCGGCGACGAGCAGGCGGCGGTGGTGGCGACGGCCGTGGCGCCCCTGCTCCACGAGCCGGGCGTCAGCGCCGACCGCGTGAGCGAGGCGCTGCACGGTGAGATCCTCGAGGTGCTCGAGCGGCGCAGCGACACCTGGCTGCGCGTGCGCGTTGGGGACGGCTACGTCGCCTGGGTGCACTCGGGCTACGTCTCGCTCGGTAGCGCGGCGTGGGCCGAGGACTGGGCCGGGCGCGCGACCGTGCGCTCGCTCGGCGCCGAACTGCGATGTGAGGGCGCGCGATTCCGCTTAGCGGTGGGCGCGCGGGCGGCGCCGGAGCGCGGCGGCCGGGTGGAGACGGCCGATGGGCGCGTGTGGGACTTGGCGGCCGGAGTCCTGCGGCCGGAGATCGAGTTGCGGGTCGAGGCGCGGCTCGCGGCGGCGCCCGAGTGGGCGCTGCGGTGGTTCTCGGGTGCGCCCTATGCGTGGGGCGGGCGCACCGAGTGGGGCGTGGACTGCTCCGGCCTGGTCCAGGCGACCTACGCGGCGCGCGGCGTGGCGTTGCCGCGGGATTCCGACCTGCAGTCCACCGCCGGCCGGGACGTGCCGCTCGAGACCGCCGGCGGCGGCTACGCCGCAGGCGACGTGCTGTGCTTCGCCGACGGGCGCCGCATCTCGCACGTGGCGCTGTGGGCCGGCGCGGGACACATCGTGCACTCGGCCCTGTCGCGCGGCGGCGTCGTCGCGGATGACCTGTTCGCCGACACGCCGGCGATGCGGCGGCTGCGGGAGTACCTCGTCGCGGTGCGGCGGGTGGAAGCGGCCAATCGATGAGACTGCGCCCCTGGGGTCCCATCCTGAAGGATGGGCGACGCCCGTTATCTTTGACCGTATGAAGCTCGTGTTATTCGACATCGACGGTACCCTTCTCTGGACCGACGGCGCGGGCCGGCGGGCGATCCATCGCGCGTTGCTCGAGGAGACGGGGACGGCGGGCCCGATCGAGACGTACCGGTTCGACGGGAAGACCGATCCGCAGATCGTGCGCGAGCTGCTGGCCCTGGCCGGGCACCCGGATGCCGCGGACGAAAAACGCGTAGAGGCGGTGTGTCGCCGCTACGTCGGGCTGCTCTCGGCCGAGCTTGCGAAGCCGACCCAGGCGACGCAGCTCATGGTCGGGATCGCCGAGCTGCTCGCAGCGCTTGAGCCGCACGAGCGGGCGGACCGGGCCGTCGTGGGCCTCTTGACCGGCAACGTGGAGCCGGGCGCTGCGCTCAAACTCCGGTCCGCGGGGCTCGACCCCGCCCGATTCCGGGTCGGGGCGTATGGATCGGACTCGCACCGCCGCGCCGATCTCCCCGCCCTGGCGGCGCAACGCGCCGCAGCGCTCACCGGCCGCACCTTCGCCGGAGTCGACGTCGTCATTCTGGGCGACACGCCGGAGGACGTCACCTGCGGTCGTGCGCTCGGTGCGCGCGCGCTGGCCGTGGCCACCGGCTTCTATGATGTCGCCGCGCTGCGCGCGGCGGGCGCCGCCCGGGTGTTCTCCGATCTCGCGGACACCGGCGCGGTGCTGGACGCAATCTTCACCCCATGAGATCGGTCGGCTCCGCTCCCGCCGACGAGCTGGAGGTCAAGGCGCGGGTCGACGACCCCGCGGCGCTACGGCGCGCGCTCGAGGGGGCGGGCGCGCGCCTCGAGTTTCGCGGCGCGATGCTCGATCGGCGCTTCGATCGGGCGGGCGAGCTGGAAGCGCGGGACGAGGTGCTCCGGATGCGCATCTTTCGGCCGGCCGACGGCGCGGCCGCGTATGGCGTGCTGGGCTGGAAGGGGCCGCGCTCGCAGCGCGGGCAATACCGTCACCGCCCTGAGGTCGAAGCCCGCGTCGGCGACGCCGATGCCGTCGTCACGCTGCTCGAGCATCTGGGGTTCGCGGTCTCGCTGCGGATCGACCGCACGGTGGAGGTTTACCGGCTGGGACAGGCGGTGCTCCGGGTCGAGTGGTATCCCGCCATGGACGTGCTGCTCGAGGTCGAGGGCGAGCCGGGCGAGATCGAGCGCGCCATCACGGCGACGGGCCTGCCGCGCGACCGCTTCTTCCCGGAGTCGCTCCCGCATTTCGTAGCGGCGTACGAGGCCCGCACGGGCCGGGCCGCCCGCATCGCGGAGGGTCACACGTGAGCACGGTGAAGATCCCGATGCCGCTGCGCGTGCCCGAGCTGGCTCCGTCGCTGGGGCGCGTGGTGGTCCCGCGGCGGGTGGCCGAACCCTGGGTGCCGATCGACGACATCCGGGAAGCCCTGGCCACGCGCGTGCTCGAGCTCGCGGGCGAGGCGCGGATCGCGGCGACGCGCGAGGACCGCGAGCGGGTGATCGAGGCGGTGAGCCGCCGCGCGTGGCTCGCCGCCTGGGAGCAGGCGGGGCGACGCGTGGCGGAGCGGGTGATCGCGGCGCTGGACGGGCGAATCGAGCGCGCCGCCCGGCAGGTGCGGATGCCGCCGCGCCGCTGGCGCCGCCGGCTGCTGTCGACGCCCGAGAAGCGGGCGGTCGCGGCGCGCCTGGCGACGGGCGGGGAGCCGCTCGTCGCCGCACTCGACGCGCTGGACGCGGTGGCCGCCCGCGTGCGGGACGCGAGCGTGTTGGACAAGGCGGCGCACGCGGAATGGCAAGAGGCGCTGCGGGGTGCCGCGCGCCGGCTCGAGGCGGCCTGGCTCGCCCTCGAAGCGGTGGCCGCCGACGAGGAGCGGCGCTGGGGCCCGGAGATCGAAGCGCTGGAACGCTGGCGGCCGTCGCTCTGGCCCGTGTTCGTCCTCTGGGCCCCGCTCGCCGCGGCGCTCCTTTGGCTGGGGCTGGTGCTGGGCGGCTACGTGCCCGCTCCATTATGGCTCGCCGCACGCCTCGGCTTCTAGGGCTCGCGCGCCGGCGGTGAGCGCCATCGGGGTCGGCGTCGATCTGGTAGAGGTCGCTCGCGTCAGTGCGATCTTGAAAGACAAGGGCGCTCGTGTGCTCGAACGGCTCCTGACGCCCGCGGAGCGGGCCTACTGCGAGAGCCGGCCCGATGTCGCGACGCACGTTGCAGTGCGGCTCGCCGCCAAAGAGGCCGTCTACAAGGCGCTCCAGGGGAGTGCGGCGGCGCGCGGCATCGGGTGGCGCGAGATCGAGGTTACGCGCTCTCCCGACGGACGACCGGATGTGAGCCTCACCGGCAGCGCGACCCAACGCGCCCGGGAGTTGGGCGTGCAGCGGGTGCTGCTGTCACTGTCGCACACCCACGTGGCGGCGGTCGCGGTCGCCGTGCTCGAGGGTGGCTAGGCGCCCATCCTTGAATTCCCGACAAAGTCACTCTAGTATTGGTGGCCCCTCACTGAGAATCACGTTCATCCACCGTAAGCTATTTGTCGGCTTGCTGTTGAGCGCGTGCGCCGCGACCAGGTCCGGGGCGCAGGCGACCGACTCACTCACCGTTTCGCGTCGCGTCGTCGCGGCGACGTCGCTTGCCGCCAAGGAGTACGCGGCGGGCGTGGCGCCACGGGGGGGGAGGGTCACCGCGGCGGCCGAAGTGGACGAAGCGCGCCAGTTCCTCGAGCAGGCGCGCCTCGACGCCGTGGGGTTGCCCGCCCAGGTCCGGGCCGTCGCCGACACCGAGCTCGCCCTGCTCCGGGCCATGGTGGTGCGTGCCGCCCCGCCCGACTCGGTCACGGCGCGGGCCAACGCGCTGGTGGGACGGATCGCCGCCGCGACGGGGGGGGCGCTCGATCCGCTCCCGGTCCGGCCGCCGTCCGTGGCGCGTGGAGCCGCCGTGTATCGCGACCAGTGCCTGGCATGTCACGGCCCGGCCGGCCGCGGCGACGGTCCGAAGGCGAAGCAGCTCGAGGGACCCCCGCCCGCGAACCTCGCCGACCGGCAAGTGATGCGCAGCGCGTCGCCCGTCGACGTGTACCGCAAGATCACGATCGGGGTCGCCGGCACGGGCATGCCGCAGTTCGAGGAGACGCTCTCGCCCGAGGACCGCTGGGCGGTGGCGAGTTACATCGGGACGCTGCGCGCGGCGCACGGCGAGGAGCGCGAGGGGGAGGGATTGTACGGCGCGTACTGCGCGTCGTGCCACGGCGCGACCGGGGGCGGCGACGGGCCCCTCGCCGCCTCGCTCTCGGTCCGGCCGCCGGCGCTGCGCGACCTCGCGGCCCAGGCGCGCTTCAGCGACGACGAGCTCGTGGAGTTGATCCTCCGGGGGCGTCCCGGCTCGCCGATGCCGGGGTTCGCGCGCGCGCTGGACCCGGGGAGCGCGCAGAAACTCGTCGCGTTCCTGCGCGTGCTCCCCACGGCCGAGCGGCAACACTACGTCGCGTCGCCCACCGCGGCGATCTTCGCGACGGTGCGAGGTCAGGTCGATTCCGCCGTGGCGCTGGGCTCGAGCCAGCTGGCGTTCGACGCCTACATCACGTTCGAACAGGTCGAGACGGACGTTCGCGCCCGGAATGCGGCGCTCGCGAGCGACCTGGAGGACGCCTTCGCGGCGCTACGTGCCCGCGCCGCCGGCGGGGCGGGGCGCGACGAGCTGGACGCGATCCATGCGCGCCTGCTCTCGGGCCTCGAGCGCGCGGAGCGGCTGGTGGCGGATCGGGGTTCGGCCGCGAACCTGTTCATGGAGTCGTTTGTATTGCTGCTGCGCGAAGGGTTCGAGGCGATCCTGCTCGTAGCAGCGCTCATGACGTTCCTCGCGAAGGCGGGGGCGGTCGAGCGCCGCCGCCACGTCGCCCAGGGTGCCTGGGTGGCCGTCGGGGCCAGCGTGATTACGGCCGTGATGATCGAGCTGCTGTTCCAGGTCACCCCGGGGGAGCGGGAAGCGCTCGAGGGCTTCACCATGCTGCTCGCGACCGCGGTGCTGTTCTACGTGAGCTACTGGTTGGTCTCGAAGATCGAAGCGGCCAAGTGGAACGCGTTCGTCAAGAGCCGCATGGAAGACGCGCTGTCGGCGGGCTCGGGGTGGGCGCTGGCCTCGGTGGCGTTCCTCGCGGTGTACCGCGAGGGCTTCGAGACGATCCTCTTCTACAAGGCGTTGCTCACATCGGCCGGGGGCGGGACCACGGCGGTGCTGGGCGGCGTGCTCGTCGGCGCCGCCGCGCTCGTGCTGGTCTACATCGGCATCAACCGCTTCGGACTCAAGGTCCCGCTCAGACCGTTCTTCGCGATCACCAGCGCGATGCTCTACTACATGGCCTTCGTGTTCGCGGGGAAGGGGATCGCCGACCTGCAGGAGGGCGGGCTGGTCAAGACGACGGTAATCGAATGGGCCCCGCGGATTCCGGTCCTGGGGATCTATCCCACGCTGCAGTCGCTGTCGCTGCAGTTCCTGCTCCTCGTGCTGCTGCTGGTCGCGATCGTGTGGCTGCAGCGGCAGCGGCTCACGGACGGCGAGGAGCGCCGCAGGCCGTCGTTCCCCTGAGCCTCACTTCACCACGCCGGCGTCGTACGCCACCTTCCCCCCCACCAGCGTCAGCACGCTCTCGGTCTTGGCAAGCTCCCCCAGCGGGACCGTAAAGATGTCCTGTGACAAGACGGCGAGGTCGGCCAACATGCCGGGCGCGAGCATGCCCTTTTCCCGCTCGGCGAACTCCGCGTACGCCGAGCCGCGGGTGTAGGCGAGCACGGCCTGCTCCCGGTCGAGCGCCTCCCCCGGGTTCACCGGGTGCGTCACCGCGAACATGATGTTCAGGTACGGGTTCATCGGACCATCGGAGCCGAGGGCGATCGGGACTCCGGCGGCGAGCAGCGAGCGCAGCGGCTGCGCCGCGCCGGTGCGGCCCGGCCCGTAGCGCCGCCGGAGCAGGTCGGGGATCGTGAAGTGGGCGGGGTTCTGGACCACGACGACGCCGAGGCGGCGGGCGGACGGGAGCAGGTCGGGTGTGAGAAAGTCGCCGTGCTCGATCCGCGGCCGCAGCGCGTGCCAGGTCGATTCCGCCGCGGCGGCCGACAGCAGGCGCAGCAGCACGCCGATCGCGCTGTCACCCACGGCGTGCACCAGGAGCTGCTCGCGCGCGGCGAGCGTCTCGCGCATGACGGCGGCCAGCGTCTCGGGCGGGAAGTCGAGCTCGCCATACCACCCGGGCCGATCGGCGTACGGGCGGCGCATCGCGGCCCCCCGCTCGACCGGGGTGCCGTCGAGGATGTACTTGACCCCTGAGACGCCGAGCGTTCCGCCCGGGCTCGGGCCGGTGGCGCGAGCGTCGGCGACGTCGCGTCCCCCGGCCCGGGTCATGGGGAAACGGATCACGCGCCACCGGATCGGCACGTCCGCGGCGCGTAGCAGCGCCACGGCGCGCGCCGTCGTAAGCGCGGTATTCATGTCCTGCACGGTGGTGACGCCGAAGCGCGCGGCCGCAGCGGCATAGCGTCGCAGATCGACGCGGCTCGCGCTGTCGGGGACGCTGCTCGAGAGCCGCCGGCGCGCGCTCCACCACGCGTACTCCGACAGACGTCCGTCCAGCACCCCCGATCCCGGCACCCGTCCGTAGTGTCCACCCGGCGGGTCCGGTGTGTCGTGGCCGATCCCGAGGGACCCGAGCGTCGCGCTGTTGAGGATCGCCACGTGACCCGACCAGCTCTCGAGCACCACCGGATGGTCGGGCGCGACGCTGTCCAGGAAAAAGCGGTTGGCGCGGGGGTCGTCGAGCACGCGGTCGCCCACCGTCGCGAGCAGCCAGGTCCCGCGCGGGCGAACGCGACTCGCCGCGGCGAGCGCGCGTACGACTTCGAGGAGCCCGGCGTCTCCCGTAGCTGCCGCGATCCTGGTGCCGCGCAGCTCGGGCCCGGGATGCGCGTGCGCGTCGTTCAACCCGGGGATGACGGTGCGGCCGCCCAGGTCTACCGCTCGGGTGCGCGGGCCGGCCAGCCGGCGCACCGAGTCTGAGCGACCGACGGCCACGATGCGGTCACCGCGCACCGCGAGCGCCTCGGCCCACGGGCGCCCGGAGTCCGCCGTGAAAATCCGCCCGCCGGTGAGAATCAAGTCCGGCGGTCCCGACTTCCCCCGCGCGCAGGCCGCGAGCGCCAGCGCTGCGAGCGCGACCGCCGGCCGCGGGCGCATCAACCGGTGGTCGGTTGCAGCTTGAGGGCCGGTGGGGTCGGCAGTGAGGCGGCGTCGGGCTGGCGCAGCCGCTGCATCAGGTAGATCCCGGCGACGACGAGCAGCAGGCTCGTCGCCTGCGCCAGGGTGAAGGGACCGAGCAGCCGGTCGTCCTTCGCTCGCACGACCTCCACGAGAAAGCGCTCGGCGCCCGCGAGCACGAGGTAGACCCCGAAGCGCCAACCCGTGGCGTGATGATGGTCGCGCAGCCGCCACAGCAGCCAGAAGGCGAGCATCATCAGCGTCGTCTCGTACACCTGCGTGGGATGCACGGCGACCAGGTCGGCCGGGTTGGTTCCGGGCGGGAACACCACGTGCAGCTGCTGCTGCATGTCGGCGACCCGCGTCGGCGGCAGCCCGTCGGGAAACTTCACGGCCCAGGGAAGCCTCGACGGGATGCCGTAGTCGTCGTTGATGAGGAAGCATCCCACGCGCCCGAGGGCGTACCCCAGCGCTAGCGGGGCGGCGGTGAGCTCCATGGTCCAGCGCGCGGGGATGCGCTTGCGCCAGCCGTTCAGCAGCACGCCCGCCACGCCGCCCAGGAACCCGCCGTACCACACGAAGCCGCCGCGGCTCAACAGGGCGTCCCAGGTTCCCGTGAGCAGCACGTACCAGATCTTCGCCCCCACGATGCCGCCCACGACGGCCGCGAACACGATGTCCGCGGCGTAGTCTTCGTTCATGGTGCGGCGCCGCAGGTCGACCTGGATCGCCCACCCCGCCATCAGGAACGCCACCATCATCATGATCCCGTAGCCGGTGATCGTGAGGGGGCCGAGCACGAACTTGAGCGGGTAGATAGTCATTGCGGGTGGCGGATGGGGGATTGCGGAATGACGCCGGGGTCGAGCCCCGGCAGCGGCAAATCCGCGCGGGCATCGAGGGTCCAATCGCTGCGCCGAGACGGAGCCGATGCCATCCGGCGCGCGCGATCATGGCGGCATTGTCGGCGTTCAAGCGGGGGCTCGCGACCGCGACGCGGGCGAGCCCCGCCAGCCGCTCCGCGGCGCGACTCGCGAGCGTCTTACTGCAGGCGACGCCGCCGCCCAGCACCGCGGTGTGACGGCCCGTGGCGCGCACCGCGCGCTCCAGCTTCGTGACCAGCACGTCGAGCACGGCGTCCTGAAAGGCGCGCGCGAGATGCGGCCGGTCGCGGTCCAGGTCGTCGCTGGCGCGCACGGCGTGGAGCACCGCCGTCTTCAGTCCCGAGAATGAGAACTCGAATCCGTCGTCCAGCATGGGGCGCGGGAACGTGAAGCGCGCCGGGTCCCCGGTGCCGGCGAGGCGCTCGATCACCGCTCCGCCGGGGTAGCCGAGCCCGAGGAGGGTGGCAACCTTGTCGAACGCTTCGCCCGCGGCGTCGTCGCGCGTCGCCCCGAGCAGCCGGTAGCTCCCCCAGGCAGGCACGTCGAGGAGCAGGGTGTGGCCTCCCGAGACGAGCAGGGCGACGAACGGCGGGGCGAGGTCGGGGTCCTCCACGGCCGGCGCGAAGAGATGCCCCTCCATGTGATGCACCCCGATCAAGGCCCGGGCTCCCGCGTACGCGAGCGCTTTCGCGTACAGGACGCCGACCAGGAGCGCGCCCACGAGCCCCGGTCCTTGGGTGACGGCGACCGCGTCCACGGCGCTCCAGTCGACGCCCGCCTCCGTGAGGGCCCGCTCCACGACGGCGGGGAGGGCGGCGAGGTGCGCGCGGCTGGCCAACTCGGGGACCACGCCGCCGAACACGCGGTGCACGTCCTGCGACAGGATGACGAGGCTCGCGAGCTCCGGCGCCCGTCCCGACCGGTCGCTCACGAGCACCGCGGCCGAGGTCTCGTCGCAGGAGGTCTCGATCCCCAGGACGACGTCAGCCACGGCCGGTCTTCCGCTTGAGGGCGACGGAATCGGGCACGGCCCGCGCGCGGATTCCCGGGGGCGCCGTGACGGTGAGCCGGGCGTAGCCGCCGGGCCCCGCCTTCCCGACCAGGTGCGCGACCACGCGCACGCTGTCCTTGGTGAGGGTGTTCACTTTCGACTCGGGCCCGCGCATCGTCACGGTCACCCGCTCGGGAGAGAGCAGAAACCCCGCGAACCCGGAGGCCGCGGTGGTCACGGGGACCGCCGGGATCGAGCGCTCGATAATGGCCGCCACTTCGCCCGCGACCCGGACCTCCTTGGGAGAGACGCGCACGACGCCGAGCGGCGTGGTGTCGAGCGGGACCGTGCGGAAAAACGGGCCGTTCACGCTCGAGATCACCGTGGGCAGCGTGGTGATCGACTCGACGGCCGCGAGGCTCTTCTCCGGACCCACGACCCGCGCCACACTGGGCACGATCGAGAGCCCGCGCAGCACGTAGCCCGATTCCGCTTCCACCCGCACCAGCGGCACGATCCGCACGTCCTTCTTCCCCACCGAGTCGAGCAGCACATCCAAGTCGCGCGGCGCGATCTCCGCGACCTGCACGTCCGTCCCCTTCGGGATGCTCACATCGGAGGGCTGGAGGTGAATGCCCCACACCGACCCCGAGAACGTATCGGGAATGGTCTTGCGGATCACGCGGGGGAACGAGCGCAGCTTGAGAATCTCGCTCCCCTTGCCGCTCAACGTGACGGTGACGCCCGCGGGTTGCTGCCGCACCGAGCGCCCCGGGGGCACGGTGACAATGAGCCGGAGGGCGAAGCGTTGTGACAGCGGCTGCTGCGCCGCGACGGCGACGTACAGCATCACGGCGAAGAAGATCGCCGCGAGCTTGATCGCCCAGTTCCGGGCGAACAGCTGTCCGATGTTAACGGGCATCGATGAGCTTCCGGATGAGGAGCTCGTTGACGGGTCCATCCCACTCCGCCGCACCGATCACTTTCTTGATGATGACCCCGTCCCGGTCGATCACGAAGCTCTCGGGTACGCCGGTCGTCTGATAGATCTGCTGGATGCGCCCGCTCTTGTCCTGGAGGACCTCGAAGCCGAGCCCCAGCTCGCGCACGAACTTCATGACGCCGCCCGAGTCGCCGTCGTCGATGCTGACGGCGACGACGGCAAAGTCCGGCCCGGCGAGCTTCCCGTGGAGTCGTTGGAGCGACGGCA
>Ga0209474_10005061_pt1 | contig 11272 bp, 10 predicted proteins | sample GraSoiAngelo_145_FD_185902 | JGI IMG/M metagenome (GOLD analysis project Ga0209474, IMG submission 185902) | Grasslands soil microbial communities from the Angelo Coastal Reserve, California, USA - 14_1009_05_20cm (SPAdes) (version 2) | ecosystem: Environmental > Terrestrial > Soil > Grasslands... | reverse complement strand
GCGCATACTTCCTGCATCTCAAGACCTACACCTGCAACGCCTATGGCCAGGATTACGAAGCCTTCTGGCGCGATTCGATCAAGGAGTTGGTCGGGGATTACGTCGATCGGCACCCGGTGCCGACCTGCCTGCGCAACCATGCCCTCCTTGAGGAGGTCAAGGCAGGCCGGGGCCCCATTCGCATGGTGACGAAGGAGGCGTTCAAAGATCCGCACAAGGAGACGGTCGGCTGGGAGAACTTCCTTGGCATGACGATTGGGCAGGCGGTGGTCTGGGCGTCGCAAAACATCGATCCCAAGGAAATAAATCCCGAGCTGACCACGTCCGAGCCTTACGTCATGGGCTCGCACGCGACCTGTTCAGGCGCCTGGGCAAGCGGTCCGGAAGACTGCGCGCCCTCGGAATACCAGTGGGGATACAACCGGATGATGACCGTTGAAGGTCTCTTCGGTGCTGGCGACGCTATCGGCGGCAGCGCCCATAAATTCTCGTCGGGCTCCTTCACGGAAGGCCGGATCGCGGGCAAGGCAGCGGTCAGATACGTAAATGACCTGGGCAAACAGCAGCCTCAGGTCAGCGAGGCGGAGTACGAACACCTCAAGAAGATTGTCTACAAGCCTCTGGAGAACTACGAGCTCGGGCGCAACGAAATCGTCGCAGGAACCGTCTCACCGAGCTATCTTTTGCCGATTCATGGCCTTCAGCGACTCGAAAAGATCATGGACGAATATGTCGGTGGCATCGGCGCCTACTATACGACCAACGAACCGCTACTCACCCGCGGGCTCGAGTTGCTGGGCATGCTGAAGGAAGATCTCGCCTATCTCGGGGCGGAAGACCTTCACCAGCTTCAGCGCGCATGGGAGCTTCAACACCGGGCCTTGGCCTCGGAATGTGTCACACAGCACACCCTGTTCCGGACGGAGACGCGGTGGCCTGGATACTACTATCGGGCGGATCATCCGAAGCTGGACGACAAAGATTGGCATTGCTTCACCCTCTCCCGCTACGACCGAGATTCCGGGAAGTGGGAGATGGAGAAGGCCCCCGTGTATCACATCGTCGACTGATCGCGCAGCTGCCCGGGACGTCCACCGGATTCTAGTACTCAGGGGCCCACCCTTTCATGGCCGTCAGCGCCCAATTCCCGGTGCCATCCGCAAAGGTCGTCCCATCCGAGCAAGTTGGATTGCGCGAAACAATCGCGACGCCGCAACTCGTACCGCCGCACGGATCGCAGACGGTCAGGCCACTGCTGCTGCCCGAGGCGGAGCGGGCCGAAGAACGAAGACGGGCCGCACAGATCAGGAAGATTCCTCTCGACTCACGTGCGGTCTCCGACGTCCTCATGCTGGCGATGGGGGCCTACACGCCGCTCCAGGGGTTCATGGGGCATGACGACTGGCATGGTTCGTCCCTGGACATGAAACTGACCGGCGGTACCTTCTGGCCCATCCCGATCACACTTCCCGTAAGCGAAGACCTTGCTGAAAGCATCCATGCCCGAGAGGAGATTGCGCTCGTCGACGCGGGCTCACGCGAAATACTCGCCGTCATGCAAGTTCACGAGAAATATGCAATCGACAAGAAAGCCGAGGCCGAGCGCGTATATCGCACCACCGACGCGAAGCATCCAGGCGTAGCAAAGGTGCTGGGTCAGGGAGATGTCAACCTAGCGGGACCCGTCAGGGTGCTGAGCGAGGGCGAATATCCTGCGAAATATCCTGACCTCTATATTCCCCCCGTCCGTTCGCGGGCGATGTTTGTTGAGAAGGGTTGGTCGATTGTCGCCGCTTTCCAGACCCGAAACCCCATGCACCGCAGCCACGAGCACCTGGTGAAAATCGCGGTGGAGATTTCAGACGGTGTTTTCATTCATCAGGTGCTTGGGAAATTGAAAGCAGGCGACATTCCAGCCGAAGTGCGTACTCGCGCGATCCAGGCGATGATCGACAATTATTTCCGCCCCGAAACAGTCATTCAGGCGGGCTATCCAATCGAGATGCGCTATGCCGGTCCGCGCGAGGCGCTGCTGCATGCCCTTATTCGCCAGAACTTCGGCTGCTCGCATCTTATCGTCGGGCGCGACCATGCCGGCGTCGGCAGCTACTACGGTCCTTTCGATGCGCATCACATCTTCAATCAGCTTTGGCCGGGTGCACTTCATACCAAGCCGCTGAAGATCGACGTCACTTTTTACTGCCGCAAGTGCTACGGAATGGCGACAGCGAAGACCTGTCCCCACGATCCGCAGCATCACATTTCGATCTCCGGCACCGAGCAACGTGAAATGCTCTCGTCCAACGCGGACATACCGCCCGAGTTTAGCCGGCCAGAGGTCGTGGCGATCCTCAAGGAGTACTACGCAGGCCTGCGATCGACAGGCTAGAATCCGGCGTCATGATCATCGCGCAGATCTCCGATACGCATTTAACCCTGGATACACCCGATGCCAACCAGAGAATGCGCGATTTCGCACTCACCGTTGCGGACATAAACGCTCTCGACCCAGCCCCCGATGTGATCGTTCACACCGGGGATATCGTTCATAACGGACGGCAAGACGAATACGCTCAGGCAGCAGCTACGCTCGCGAAAGCGCGTGCGCCGGTATACGTCCTGGGCGGCAATAGAGATGACAGGGCGAATTTACGCGCGGCCTTTTCGGCATCCGGATATCTTGCGCCCGATTCCGACTTCGTCGACTATGCGATTGACGATTACCCGGTAAGACTCATTGCGCTGGATACCCTGAGTTCAGGCAGCAACAAGGGTGACTTTTGCGCTGAACGGGTCAGACGTTTGATTGAGCTGATCGACGCCGAGACCACCAAGCCTATTGCGGTTTTCACGCACCATCCGCCATTTGAGGTTTCGGTGGGGCCGGATCGACTTCACTTCGAAACAACGGACATGGTGTCGCGGCTCCGCCAGGCTTTGCAGCACTCCGGGCGGGTCGTCGCCGTTTTCAGCGGCCACGTTCATCGTGCCGCCGCCGGTAATGTCGGAAGCATCCCGGCGACAGTGGTGCAGTGCATCGCGACGACCCTGCGCAAAGGCGAGTATCCGCCTGACATGAAGACACGTCCGGTCTATCAGGTTCACCGATTTGATCCGATTTGGGGCTTTACCAGCGAAACACGGATTGTCGAAGCACGGCCACTGGCGCCAGGGATATGCGATACCAGCCTGCCTGGACGAAAGCGGGTCCCCTAACGTTCCAGCGGGCGAGTTGCTGCGGCACGGATATGCCAAAGCAGAAACGAACTGGCTGGCTGACGACGCAGTCAGGTGCGAACCGATCTCAGCACCAAATTCCCTGCTAACAGGGAAATTGACAGGGAGTTTCACAACATTGGGCCGTCCTCTCGCAGCGAGCATGTGCAAGTCCGTGCTGCTACATTCCGTTACGCTTTTGTTTGCGCTTCGCCGGCACTTTATCGAAATCGCTGACCTCGCCCGCCAACTCTGAGATCCGGCGGGCGAGCGGCTGAATGGTGGCGACCGAACAGGTCGCGGTAAACTCGACCGGGCGAAACCGCGGCGCGACCGTGATCACCTGCAAGCGCCCAGCCTTGAGCTCGTTCCGATAGCAGCGCGGCGGCAGCAACGTAACCCCGAGCCCGGCTCCTGCGAGAGCGGCCGCGACGCCAAGACTCTTGCAGGTGTCGATGCGCCTGCAATGGGCGCCGCCGGAGCGAAACCACTCCTCGATCGAACGATGGTGATAGGACTCGCGGGACAGTGCGATCACCGGCCAGTGCTGCAGATCGCGGGGCCCCAACCTGCGTTTGGGCAAGCTGAGCGAGGGGCTCGCCATCCAGGCGAACTCGACGGCGCCGAGCGACACTTGGTTGAAATTGTAGCCCGGAGTCCGCCCAGCCGCGAGGATCAGGTCGAGATTGCCTTGATTGAGGTCTTCGACCAGATTCTGCGTCAGCGCCTCGTCGAGCTCGAGCGCGAGCTTGGGATAAGTTTCGTGGATCGCCTTGACGAGACGCGGCAGCCACGTCACCGAGATCATCTCGACGACGCCGATGCGCAGCACGCCGGGCATGGTCGCGCTGCTGGCCAATCGCTCGCGCACCTCGGCGGAAAGCCGCAGCACCTCCTCGGCATAACGCATGAGTTCCCGTCCCATGGCGGTGATGCGCGCGCCGCGCCGCCCGCGGTCGAACAAGGTGCGTCCGAAGTCGCGTTCCAGATCCTGGATGCGCATGGAGACGGTCGACTGCGTCGCGTTGAGCCGGTCGGCCGCAGCCGAGAAGCTGCCGAGCTTGGCGGCCCAGTAGAACGTCTCGAGTTGCCGCAAGTTCATGGGAACCGAAGTCCGCGCGAAATCGCCCTTCTTGATATCGGAATTCTTGAATTAAATCGATTAAAAAATATCGTTTGTACCGATGGCAGCCGCCGCCAATACTGTGCCGGCCAAGAGGGCAGCCGATGTCGGCAGATGTGACGATCGAGGCCGCCGCCGATGAGGCGAAGACCACGCAGGCGCTGCGCGTGAGCAAGATCACGCGCGAGGCACAGGACATCGCCTCCTTCGAGCTCGTCGACCCGGCTGGCCTCGAGCTGCCGTCGTTCACGGCCGGCGCCCATCTCGACGTGCGTATCAACGACGACACTCGCCGCCAGTATTCGCTGTGCAACGATCCGCAGGAGCGGCATCGCTACGTCATCGCCGTGCTCAACGAGCCGGCGGGCCGCGGAGGATCGCGCGCGATGCACGAGCAGGTCGCGGTCGGCAGCGTCCTCCCGGTGTCGGCGCCGCACAACCGCTTCCCACTGGCCGGACGCGAGGCGCGCTTCCATCTGCTGTTGGCGGGCGGCATTGGCGTCACGCCGATGCTGGCGATGATCGCCGAGCTGGAGCGGCGGGCGAGCCCCTGGCACATGCATTATTGCACGCGCAATCCCGCGCGCACGGCCTTCCTCGACCGCCTGCGACCGCTGATCGCGGCCGGCAAGGTCGAGCTTCATCACGACGACGGCGATCCGGCGCGAGGGCTCGATATCGCGCGAACGCTCGCGGCCTTCGAGATCGGAGCGCACGTCTATTTCTGCGGCCCGCCTGGCTTCATGCATGCGGCCAAGGCCAGCGTCTCGGCGTGGCCGCCCTTCAACGTGCATTACGAGTATTTCACCGCGACCGACGACCGCACCGAGGCCGTCAATACGCCGTTCCGGGTGAAGATCAAGAGTAGCGGCCAGGTCTTCGACATCCCGGCCGACCGTTCGATCGTCGCCGTGTTGCGCGACAACGGCTTCGACATCGAAACCGATTGCGAGGATGGCTACTGCGGAACTTGCATCACGCGTTATCTCGACGGCGAGCCGGATCACCGCGATACGGTGCTGGGCGAGGATGAACGCCAGCGCTACGCGATGATCTGCTGCGCGCGGGCGAAAAGCCCCATGCTGGTGCTCGACCTATGACGACCCACAGCAAACGCCGCCCCCTCCCCTTCCTCCCGTGCTGGTGCGGGAAGATGGGGCGGCGCCGAACCGAATCGCCCGCGAAATCACGAGGAGAAACGCCATGAGCTCACATTCGGTTGTTCGCAACAGCTGGTACGTTGCCGGACTTTCCAAGGACTTTCCAAAGGAGACGCTGAGCGGTCACGTGATCGCCAAGCGCCCCATCGTCATCTGGCGCACCAAGGATGGTGACATCGCGGCCTTCGACGACCGCTGCTCGCACAAGCGCTTCCCTTTGTCGAAGGGACGGCTGATGCCGGACGGCACGCTCGAGTGTGCCTACCATGGCCTGCGCTACGACACGTCCGGCAAGTGCGTGATGATCCCCTCGCATCCCACCGGCCCGATCTCGCCGCAAGCCAAGGTGATCGGCTTCCCGGTTAAGGAACAGGACGGCCTGGTCTGGATCTGGCCGGGCGATCCAGCGCTCGCCGAGATGCGGGAGCCGCCGCGGCTGCCCGAGGTGGCCGACGACCGCTGGGAAAGCATCGTGGTCGGCCCGATGCAGGTCCCCGCCAATTACCTGCTGCTGATCGAGAACCTGCTCGACATCACGCATTTCTATCCGCTGCACGACGGCAACATCGGCGACGTCGCCAACAGTCGCATCCCCATTGAGCTCGAGGAGGGCGAGGTCGACGGCAACCGCTACGTGATGACCGTTCGCAAGACCGCGAACTACGTCCAGCCGCCCTATCTCGTCGACTGGTTCACCTACGAGACCGTCGACCGCCACCACACCCATTGCATGATGAGCCCCGCGGTGACGCGGGTCGTGATGCGCGTGGCGAACCCGGGCGAGCTTAACGACCGCAAGGGCGAGCGCGAATATCCCGGCACGCTGGAGGCCACCGGCAATGAACGCGGGTATGTTCTTATCCACACCCACACGCCGGTCGACGAAAAGAATCACATCTGGCGCGTGATCGTGAATTGTCCGGCGCATCACATGTCGAACGGCGACCCTAACAAATCAGCCGCCAAGCGGGTCGCCGAGATGTTCCCGGAGGTCGCCGCGGAGGACGAATGGGCGCTGGAGCAGCAGCAGCAGATGTTCGCCTATCCCGACGAGGGCTATACCGAGGTGTTCCTCAAGCCCGACCTGGCGCTGCGACGTGCCCGCAAGATCTTCGTCGATCTGCTGCGCGAAGAACAGCTGTCGAAGGCGCAAGCCGCGGAATAGGCGGCACGCGTTGGCTACGGGTGGTGATGCGTTGGGCGGCGTTCGGGGTCTGCACGCCGGCATGAGCGGGTCGAGCAACGGCAAAAGCCACGGACCGCTGGCGGGAGTCCGCGTCCTCGAATTCGGCCAGATCGCGGCGGGGCCGTTCGCGGGCTCGCTGCTCGCCGATCTCGGCGCCGACGTCGTCAAGGTGGAGAATCCGGCGGGCGGCGACGGCATGCGCGGCTGGCCGCCGCTCTCCTCGACTGACGGCGGGCCCGCGTTCAGCGAGAATTTCGCGTCGGTCAACCGCAACAAGCGGTCGATCGCGGTCGATCTGAAGGATGCTGCAAGTCTCCCGCAATTAGAAGCGCTGTGCGCCGTCGCCGACGTCGTGCTGGAGAACTTCCGCGCCGGCGTGCTCGGCCGGCTGGGTCTCGGCTACGACGCGCTGAAAGCACTCAACCGCCGAATCGTCTATTGCTCCATCTCCGGCTATGGGCAGCGGTGGCCGTATGCCGGGAAAGGCGCCTTCGACGTGACCGTGCAGGGCATGGCCGGGTTGATGAGCGTCACCGGCGAGGAGGGTCGTCCGCCGGTCAAGTGCGGGGTCCCGGTCGGCGATTTCTGCGCCGGCCTCTATGCCGCCTACACGGTCACCGCGGCGCTGATGCGCGCGCGCGAGACCGGGGAAGGCGCGCATATCGACTGCTCCATGCTCGGCTCGCTCCTTGGCGTCGCCGCGCTACAGACGAGCGAGTATTTCGGCACTGGTAAAGCCGGCACGCGCATCGGCTCAGCCCATCCGCGCAATGCCCCCTACCAGGCCTATCGCGCGCAGGACGATTATTTCATCATCGCGGCCGGCAACGACGCGCTCTGGCGCGAGGTCGCCGAGGCGGTCGGCCTGCCTGAGCTGGTCGCGGATTCGCGCTTCGACAGCCAGCTCCAGCGCGCGCGCAATCAGGTGGCGCTGACCGGCCTGCTCGAAGCGAAGTTCGCCGCCCGTACCGCCCGCGAATGGCTCGCTGAGATGGATCGCCGCGGCGTGCCCTGCGCGCCAATCAATTCCTACCCGGAAATCCTGTCGGATCCGCACGTGACGCAAATGGGCCTGGTACGTCCGCTCGCGCTACCCAACGGCGTCGAGACCCGCACCGTCGGCTTTCCCGTCGCCATCTCCGGATGGGAGTACGAGATCTACCGTTCGCCGCCCGAACTCGGCGCCCACACGCAGGAGGTCATGGCCGAGTGGTGCGCCGCCCGGTCGGACGCGCCGGCGCCACCAAACAAACGCGCCCTACCATGAGCCGCTCGGTGGCCGATCCGCTTCTGATCCAACAGTCGGGCGCGGTCATCGAGCTTGTCCTCAACCGGCCGGACAAGGCCAACGCCCTCTCCGAGGGGCTGGTCGAGGCGCTGCTCGGCGCCGTCTTGCGGGCCGCGAACAGCGGCGCGCGGCTGCTGACGCTGCGCGGCGAGGGGCGGCATTTCTGCGCGGGGTTCGACTTTTCCGATCTGGAGAGACAATCGCAGGGCGACCTCCTGCATCGCTTCGTGCGCATCGAGCAGCTCCTGCAGGCGCTGCACCATGCGCCCCTGACGACTCTCGCGCTGTGCCACGGCAGCACGATTGGAGCCGGCGCCGATCTGGTCGCCGCCTGCGATTGGCGGATTTCCGCGCCCGCAACCCGGTTCCGGATGCCGGGCCTGCGCTTCGGCATCGTGCTCGGCACTCGCCGCTTCGTCGCGCTGGTGGGGGCGGATGCGGCGCATGAGATACTCATGACGTCGCGTAGTTTCGAGGCAGCGGAGGGCGAGCGCCTCGGGTTCGTTCAGCGCCTCGCCGAGCCCGGCGCCTGGCCGGGGATCGTCCGCGGCATCGTCGACGCGCAAAGGCTCGACGGTCCCGCGACGGTGCACCTGAAGGCGCGCGTCAAGCCGGACATGCGTGCCTCCGACATGGCGGCCCTGGTGGACTCCGCTGCCGCGCCGGGACTCAAGGATCGGATCCGCGCCTTTCGATCGGCGGAAAACTAATTGCTCGTTCGGAAGGACCGCGCCGAACAACGTGCTAAGACCGGCGCTCGATGCGAAGCCGGCGATCGTGTCAATGGACTCCAACGTGCGAAAAGAGGACGATAGATTGGTGCGGTGCCGGGCGGCGATACGCGACAGGGGGAAACGATGCTGCGCGTCGCCGGCGTGAGCAAAGCCTTCGGAGCCGTCCGCGTGCTGCACGAGGTCGAGCTCGACGCGGCCGCCGGCGTGATCACCGGCATCATCGGTCCCAACGGCGCCGGCAAGAGCACGCTGCTTTACGTGATCGGCGGTCTGCTCAAGCCCGATACCGGCCGGATCGTCCTCGAAGGCGCCGACATCACAGCCGTCGTTCCCTACAAGCGCGCGCTGCGCGGCTTGGTGCGGACGTTTCAGCTCTCGCGCGAGCTCGGCGAGCTCACCGTGCTCGAAAACCTCCTGTTCGCGCGGCCGAACCAGACCGGCGAAAGCGTGTGGAAGGCATTCGCGTTCCCGCACCGCGTTCGGTGCGAGGAACGCGCAGCAGCCGACCACGCGCGCACCATTTTGGAGCGCGTCGGGCTGTGGCGACTGGCCGATCAGCCTGCGCGCGGGCTTTCCGGCGGACAGAAGAAGCTCCTTGAGCTCTGCCGCGCGCTGATGCTCGATCCCAAGGTCATCCTGCTCGACGAGCCGGCTGCCGGAGTGAGCCCACCGATGCGTGCCGAGATTTCCCGAGTCATCCGGACGCTGTGCGACGGGGGCATCACCTTCGTTATCGTCGAGCACGACATGGATATGGTCGCCAGCATCTGCGAGCGCATATATGTCTTCGCCGAGGGGACGAACCTTACCTGCGGCAGCTTCAAGGAGATCGCGGCCGACCGGCGGGTCGTCGACGCCTATCTCGGAGGGCTCAAGTGAACATCCACGGCAGCGTGGTGAGCGCCCGCGAGATCGTCCTCAGCACCGAGGGGGTCGCGGCCGGATATGACGGCGACGACATCATCTCGAACATATCCGTGGCGGTGGAGCAAGGTTCAATCTTTACCGTCATCGGGCCGAACGGTTCCGGCAAGAGCACGTTCATCAAGGTCTTGGCCGGACTATTGCCCGCGCGCACCGGCGAAATTCACCTCGGTGCGATGTCGATCGCGCGCCTCTCCGCACCGCAACGCGTGGCGGCCGGGCTTGCCTACGTGCCGCAGGAGTTCAACGTCTTCGCCAACCTGACGGTCGGGGAGAATCTGCGCGTCTCGACCGAATTCCTCGAGCGCAAACGCCGCGCGAGCGCCGAGCAGCGCGAGCGCGTGCTCGCCATGTTCCCGGAAGTCGCCGGGCGGCTCGGGCTTCGCGCCGGCTATCTCTCGGGCGGGCAGCGGCAGATGCTGGCCTTCGCCTGCGCCATGATGGCGGCGCCGACTGTCCTGCTGCTTGATGAACCGTCCGCCGGCCTCTCGCCGAAATTCGTCGCCGAGATCTTCGACAAGGTGAGGTCGGTCAATGCGACGGGCGTCACCGTCGTGATGATCGAGCAGAACGTCAAGGAAGCGCTGCGCATCGCCGACATCGCGCTCGTGCTGGTCAACGGCGCGACCCGCCTGCTCGCGACGCCCGATGACATTTTGACCAAACACGATCTCCACAAGCTCTATCTTGGATGACCCCGGTGGACCGAGACTTTTCAGACCGATTACCCCGACGCGACCGGGGCGCACCAGCCCGGAGAGCACCATGACCGCCCAGGTAGTCCTCAACGGCCTGGTGACGGGAATGGTCGTCGCCCTGCCTGCTGTCGCGCTGACGCTGATCTACGGCATCCTCAAGTTTCCGAATTTTGCCATCGGCGCCATGCTGACGGTCGGCGCCTATCTCGCTTTGGCGCTAAACGTCTATCTGTCGCTGCCGGTCCTCTATGCCGCCGCGATCGGCGCCGCCGTGTTCTCGGTCGTCGCGGTGGGGATCGATCAAGCGGTGTTCCGCCCGCTGCGCGAGCGCAGCGCGATCACGCTGCTTGTCGCTTCCATGGGCGTGTCCTTCGTGCTCGAGAACATCGTGCGCTTCATCTTCGGCAACGGCGCCCGCAGCTTCGAGCTACCGCTCGCCCGGCCGAAGCTCGTGTTTGGGCTGCGCATCAACAATGAGCAGGTGGTGACCGCAGTCGCCGTCATCGCCGCCATGGCCGTGGTGTATGTGGTGCTCTGCCACACGCCGCTCGGCCGCGCCATGCGCGCGGTCTCCGACAATCCCGCGCTTGCCGCCGCCCGCGGCATCGACCGCGAACGCATTGTGCGCTGGACATGGGTGATCGCCGGTTTCCTGACTGCAGCTGCCGGCGTGCTCGCCGGCATGGATCGCGCCATCGACCCGCTGATCGGATGGAACTACATTGTCACCGTGTTCGCCGCCTCCATCCTGGGCGGCCTCGGCAACCCGGTCGGCGCGGTGCTGGGCGCGCTCACCGTAGGCGTCGTCGAGGAGACCTCGACCCTCCTCATCCCGCCGAACTACCGGCAGGTCATCAGCTTCTGCGCCATCGCGTTACTACTGCTGCTGCGGCCGCAGGGGCTGCTCGGCGCGCAACGCATCAAGAAGTAAGCGGTTTTCCCA
>Ga0209474_10005059_pt1 | contig 11274 bp, 11 predicted proteins | sample GraSoiAngelo_145_FD_185902 | JGI IMG/M metagenome (GOLD analysis project Ga0209474, IMG submission 185902) | Grasslands soil microbial communities from the Angelo Coastal Reserve, California, USA - 14_1009_05_20cm (SPAdes) (version 2) | ecosystem: Environmental > Terrestrial > Soil > Grasslands... | reverse complement strand
CACGTCGCCGAGCAGGATGGTGGCCCCGTCCATGGCCTTGACCGGCATCTCGTTGAAGGCCTGGATGGTGTCCGGGCTGGAGTTGAGCTGCACGTCGTACCTCGTCCCGCCGATCTGCGCCGAACCCGCCGGGACGAGGACGTTGCTCTGCAGAACCGTCTGCACCACGTCGTTGGGCGACAACCCCTTGGCGGCGACGCGCGCGGGATCGATGTCGACCATGATCTGCCGGAGCTTCCCGCCGAACGGAGCCGGCGTGGCGAGTCCAGGGATGGTGAAGAGGCGCAGGCGGATGAAGTTGAGCCCGTAGTCGAAGAGCTCCTGCTCGGAGAGCGTTTTCGACCCGATGGTCATCTGCGCCACCGGAACGTTGGAGGCGTTGTAGCGGATGACCGTCGGCGGACTCATTCCCGGCGGCATGATCCGGCTCGCGGTCAGCGACACGGAGACGATCTGCGCGATGGCGCCGCCGATGTCGCTGCCCGGCTCGAAGTACACCTTGAGGATGCCGAGGCTGCTCATCGACTGCGAGTCGATGCGGGTGATCCCGCTGACCGTCGTCGACATGGCGCGCTCGCTGATGAACACCACGCGCCGTTCCATGTCCTCCGCGGAAAGGCCGGGATAGTTCCAGACGACGATCACGACCGGGATGTCGATGGCAGGAAGGATGTCCGTCTTCATCCGGCTGGCGGAGAGCACGCCGAAGATGGCGATCAACGTGCAGAGCACCGCGATCGTGTAGGGACGGCGGAGCGCGAGACGGACGATCCACATGGAATTTCGGCTTGGATGCCTGCCGGGCGGCGGAGGTGCACCCGGATCACAGCTCGACGGCGCGTCCGATGCCCCGTTCGCGCGCCCGGCGGAGGACGAGCGCCGCCGCCGCGGCGTCTTCCGCGGCGATCCCGACGGATTTGTAGGCGGTCACCTGCTCCCTGGACGTCCGACCGGGGCGCGCGCCCGAAACCAGCTCTCCCAACTCGACGGCAGTCTCCGGGGCGATGCCGTGCAGCTCCCGGGCGCCTGCCGGCGGCGCGGCAAAGGCGGAAAGGCGCGACTCGACGGCCAGCAGCGCGCCTCCGATCCCGTCCAGTTCCTGGCCTTGGGGATTGAGTCCCACCGAGTTCAGGTGGGTCCCGGGGCGGACCCATTCCATCCGGAGGACGGGCTCGCGGGCGTGGGTGGTGGCGCAGATCACGTCGGCCGCCCGCACCGCCTCCTCCACTGTCGCAGCGCGCCCGCCGACCTCAGCCCCCAGCTTCGCCGCCTTCTGGGGATCGCGGCCCGCGACGAGAACGGTGCGGAAGCGCCGCACGCGGCCGACGTATCGCGCGTGCGAGGCGGCCTGGACGCCGGTGCCGACGATGGCGAGGACGGCGGCGTCCTCGCGCGCCAGCAGACGCGTCGCGAGCGCCGACGCCGCTGCGGTGCGCTGCGCGGTGATCTCCTCGCCGTCGAGCACGGCGATCGGGGTGCCCGTCGAGGGATCGAAGACGGCGATCAGCGCCTGGTGCGTCGGCATCGCCGTGTTCTGCGGAAAGACGGCGACGAGCTTGGCCGCGAGAACGTCGAGGGACGGCACGTAACCGACCATCGCCCCGAGGAGCCCGAGCGGCGCGAAGGCCGCGATCCGCGGCGGGACGGAAGCGCGGCCGGCGGAAACGTCCGCCAGCGCCGTGGCGACGGCGTCGATCAGCGCCTGAGGCTCGAGGAGCGACGCGACTTCCTCGCGGCGGAGCAGGATCACGGAAGGAGCAGCAGCTTTCCGCTGGTCTTGCGCGAGGCGAGCATCTCGTGCGCCTTGCCGGCGTTGGCGAGCGGCAGCGCCTCCTCGACGTTCAGCTTCAGGTCGCCGCGCTCGACGGCCCCGAGCACCGCGCGGGCGCGGTTGAGCAGCTCTTCCCGGGTAGGCACGTACGCGGCCAGGCTCGGCCGGGTGAGGAAGAGCGAGCCGCCGGTGGCGAGGAGCTGGGGATCGAAGGCCGGAACGGTGCCGCTCGATTGACCGAAGAGCACCAGCATTCCGCGCGGCCGCAGGCAGCGCAGCGACTTCTCCCAGGTGTCCTTGCCCACCGAGTCGTAGACCACGTGCACGCCGGCGCCGCCGGTGATCCGTTTCACCTCCGCCTCGAAGTCCTGCTTGCGGTAGTCGATGGTTTCGTGCGCTCCCGCCTGCTTCGCCAACCGTGTCTTCTCGGCGCTGCCCGCCGTGCCGATCACGTGCGCGCCGGCCCGCGACGCCAGCTGGCAGAAGAGCTGGCCCACCCCGCCAGCGGCGGCGTGAATCAGGCACATGTGTCCCGGCCGGAGCGGGAACGTGTCGGTGACGAGATAGTGCGCCGTCATGCCCTGCAGCATGGCCGCCGCGGCGCTCCGGGCGTCGACCCCGCGAGGGATCGGCACCAGTTTCGCGGAGGGGGCGAGCAGGTGCGTCGCGTAGGAGCCGAGTGGACCGGCCCAGGCGACGCGGTCGCCGGCGCGCACCTCCTGCACTCCGTCGCCGACCGCTTCGACGACTCCCGCTCCCTCCTGCCCGGGGGTGAACGGCAGCGGAATCTTGTAGACGCCGCTGCGCTGGTAGATGTCGATGAAGTTCACGCCCGCCGCCTCGACCCGGACCAGCGCCTGTCCCGCGCCCGGAGCAGGAGTGGGCATCTCGACCAGCTTCATCACTTCCGGTCCGCCGACGGACTCGATCCGGATGGCTCGCATGCGGCCTTCACGCCACTTCCGGGGCCGATCGTCAAGAGGCAGCCGCCGGCGGCGTCGTCCGGCGGGTCAGGCGGTCACCAGCCGCGCAATTCCGCGCAGCGGCGCCCATACCAGCGTTCGAACCGGGCGCGCTCCCACGGATTGCCGTTCCAGTGCGCGTAGAACTGGCGGCGCGCCCGAACCAGCTCGCGCCATTCGCGCTCGCGCCGCTCCGCCAACGCGTACCGGTACCGGGTGTCTCGCTGCTCGTAGCGCTGCTCGTAGCGCGGCTCGGCGTGGGCAGGTGAGGCGGCGGCGAGCGCGGCGGAGCCCGCCGCGAGGATGCTGCAGACGATTCGGTTCATGTGTTCCTCCTGTCCGTTCCGACCGGAGGAGCGGTCCGGATATTCGCGTCAGCCGGCGATGCGCCGCCGCGGGGCACGGCTCGCCCGCGCTTCGCGGAGCCTTCTGGCGATCGCATCCGGCGGCCGGTTCGAGAAGTTCAGCCGCAGCGTCTCGAGGCACGGCTCCGCGGGATAGAACGGCGCGCCCGGGACGAAGGCCACGCGCGCCAGCATGGCGTCGCCAAAGAGCTCGAGCGCGTCGATCCCGGAAGGCAGCTGCACCCAGACGAACAGGCCGCCTTCCGGACGCGTCCACGTCGTCCCTTCCGGGAACGCCCGCTCGAGCGAAGCGAGCATCGCATCGAGCCGCTCGCCGTAGAGGCGGCGCAGGCGGGCGAGGTGCGCGTCGTAGTCGAAGGTCTCGAACATCCGCGCCACCGCGCGCTGCGCGAGCGACCCGGTGTGCAGGTCCGCCGCCTGCTTGGCGATGGTCAGGGCGCGAATGGCGCGCGCGTCGGCCACCGCGTAGCCGAGGCGAAGTCCCGGGGCGAGCGTCTTCGAGAAGCTGCCGAGGTGGATTACCGGCGCCTCCTTCTCGATCCCGGCGACCGGCGGCAGCGCCGGGCCGCGGTAGCGCAGCTCGCCGTAGGGATCGTCCTCGAGCACCGTGACGCCGAAGCGGGCGGCCAGCCGCGCAATCCGGACCCGCCGCTCCAGCGACAGCGTCGTCCCGCGGGGGTTCTGGAAGGTGGGCACGAGGTAGATCAGCTTGGGCCGCTTGCGCCGCAGCAGGCGCTCGAGCGCGTCGACCTGCATCCCGTCGTCGTCGGAGGGGACGGTCTCGAACCGTGCCTCGTACGTCGAGAAACTCTGCAGGGCCGCAAGGTACGAAGGGGCTTCCACCACGACGACGTCGCCCGGATCGATCAGTGCCTTTCCCACCAGGTCGATCCCTTGCTGCGATCCCGCGGTGATTAGCACCTGCTCGGCCGCCGCCGGCAGCCCCCGCCGCGTCATCCGCTCGGCGACCCAGGCCCGCAACGGTCCGAATCCCTCGGTCGCCCCGTACTGCAGCGCCCCGGCCGCATCGCCAGAAAGGACGTCTGCGTGCGCCCGGGCGAGCGCCTCGACGGGGAAGGCCTCCGGCGCGGGAAGCCCGCCGGCAAAGGAAAGGACGTCGGGTCGTTCTGCCACCTTGAGGATCTCCCGGATCGCCGAGGCCTGCACGCGCGCCATCCTCTTCGCGAGCTGCATCACGGGACTGCCTCCTTGCGCCGCCGGGGCGCGGTCAGCGCTTCCTGAAGGGGAACAACGGTGGTCTCCTTCACCGTCGCCAACACGATGGTGGTGGTGGTCCGGGTGACGCCCGGGATCCTTCGCAGCGTGCCGGAGATGAGGTCGTCGAGGGTCTCCGTGTTCTTCGAGACGACCTTGAGCAGGTAAGAATCAAGCCCGGCGACTCGGTGGCACTCGAGGACGTCCGCGATCTGCTCGATCCGCCGGGTGAAGGCCTCGTGGTGACGGGGATGCGAGATGCGAACGCCGACGAAGGCGCGGATGTCGTTGCCGGTCAGCCGGGGATCGAGGCGCGCCACGTACCCAAGGACGACACCGCTGGCGTCCAGCTTGCGGATGCGGTCGGCGACCGAGGGCTGCGACAGCCGGACCGCGTCGGCGATCTGCACCTGGGTGGTCCGCGCGTCCCGCTGCAGCAGATCCAGAATCTTATAATCTATCGGATCTAGCGACATTTATGTAATATTTTATGTGATATTTGCTGCATCCTCCTTCCTCATATAGGTCCTCGCCCGGTCACGGTCAATGGGCGCCGCCCCTTGAAGCGCCGCCGGCCGCGGCGCATCGTACCCATCCTCGACCGGAGGTCAGCGATGGAACGACGCAAGCTGGGTGAGCTGGAAGTCTCCGCTCAAGGTCTCGGCTGCATGGGGATGAGCGAGTTCTACGGGGGGCGCGACGACGCGGAGTCGATCTCCACCATCCACCGCGCCCTCGATCTCGGGGTGGACTTCCTCGACACGGCGGACATGTACGGGCCGTTCCGGAACGAGGAGCTGATCGGCAAGGCCATTCGCGGCCGTCGCGACCGGGTGGTCCTGGCCACCAAGTTCGGGAACGTGCGCGGCGAGGACGGCGCCTTCCTGGGCGTCAACGGCAGGCCGGAATACGTGCGCAGCGCGTGCGACGCGTCGCTGCGCCGCCTCGGCGTCGATCACATCGACCTCTACTACCAGCACCGCGTCGACCCCGAGGTCCCCATCGAGGAGACCGTCGGAGCGATGAGCGGGCTGGTGAAGGCGGGCAAGGTCCGCTTCCTCGGTCTCTCCGAAGCGGCACCCCGGACGATCCGGCGGGCGCAGAAGGTACATCGCATCATGGCGCTGCAGACCGAGTACTCGCTCTGGTCCCGCGACGTCGAGGAAGAGATCCTTCCCACCGTCCGCGAGCTGGGGATCGGCTTCGTCGCCTACAGCCCGCTGGGCCGCGGTTTCCTCTCGGGCCGGTTCCGGACCCTGGACGACCTTTCCGCCGACGACTTCCGGCGGAACCATCCGCGCTTCCAGGGCGAGAACTTCCAGCGCAACCTCGATCTGGTGAAGCGCGTCGAAGAGATCGCCCGGGAGAAGAAGGCGACCGCCTCGCAGCTCGCGCTCGCCTGGGTGCTCTCGCGGGGAGCGGACGTCGTCCCCATTCCGGGCACCAAGCGGCGCAAGTACCTCGAGGAGAACGCCGCCGCCGTCGAGATCCGGCTCAGTGCGGAGGACCTGCGCCGGATCGACGAGGTCGCCCCGCGCGGGGTGGCCGCCGGCGAGCGCTATCCGGCGGCAGGGATGCGCACCATCAACCGATAGCCGTACAGGTTGCGAGATCGAGCTGATCATCTTCATCGGGCTGCCCGCGGCGGGAAAGACCAGCTTCTTTCGCCAGCGCTTCGCCGGAACGCACGCCCACGTCAGCAAGGACGTGATGCCCCGCAGCGCTCGCGACAAGCAGGCGCGGCAGATCGACCAGCTCGAGCGCGCGCTCGCCGCGGGAGCCTCCGTGGTGGTCGACAACACCAATCCGCGTGCCGCCGATCGCGCCGTTCTCGTCGAGCTGGCGCACCGCCGCGGGGCGCGCGCCGTCGCCTACTTCTTCGAGCCGCGCATCGCTGACTCGATCAAGCGGAACGCGGAGCGCACGCCACCGGTTCCGAAGGTCGCCATCTTCACCACCGCCAAGCGGCTGCAGCCGCCGGCGTTCGAGGAAGGATTCGACGAGATTTACGACGTGCGGATCGCGGAGGGCGGCGGTTTCAGCGTGGCCCCGCGCGCAAGGTGACGAGCTGATCGGCGACCTGGCGGTGTCTGCGCCATTGCCCGTACATCGAGCCGGCCGACTCCATCCGCTCCATCTCGCGGAGCGTGGCCGCGTCGATGGCGGACGGTGTCGCGCCGCGCAGGGGTGTACCGGGCAGCGGCATGAAGGCGTGGCTGTGGATTCGCGCGCCCAGCTCCACCAGGCGACGGGCGAGGGCCAGCGACTGGGCGCGATCCGGGTCCGTCTCCCCAGGAAGGCCGAGGAGGAAATCGACGTCCGGGCGGAACCCGGCGGCGACCGCCAGCCGCACCGCCGCCACGATCGCGTCCACACCGTGTCCGCGGTGCGTCTCGCGCAGCAACCGCTCGGACCCGGACTGACCGCCGATGACGAGACCGTCGTTGTCGACGTACTTGCGCAGCAGGCGCAACGTAGCCTCGGTGACGTGCTCGGGCCGGCATTCGGACGGAAAGGTGCCGAAATAGATCCGTCCGCCCGGCATCTCCTCGCGCACCGCGGCAAGGAGAGCCTCCACGGCCTCGAGGTTCACCGAAGTATCGCTCGAGCCGTAGCTCAGGCAGGTGGGCGTGAGAAAGCGCATGTACCGGACGCCATCGCGCTTCATCCAGCGGATGTGCTCCCGCACGTTGGCGATGCTGCGGTGGCGGAAGCGGGCCTTGAACATGAACGGCGTCTGGCAGAACGAGCAGGCGTACACGCAGCCGCGGGTGATCTCGATCGCGTTCCACTTCCCCGCCGGCGCATTGAACGCGGGGAAGTCGTCGAGCGGCCGCCGCTCGCCGGGGCCGTTCGAATGCAGCCGCCCGTGACCGAGCCAGGCGATGCCGGGAATGGCCCGCGGGTCCTCTCCGTCGACCAGCAGGCGCACCGCGGTGGTCTCGCCCTCGCCGATGGCGGCGAGATCGAACCCTGCCTGCAGCGTCTGCAGCGGCTCCGCGCTCGCGTGCACGCCGCCGGCGACGTGCGTGACCGCAGCGACCTGCTGCTTCACGAAGCGAAGGTCCTCCGCCATGCCGGGAAAATCCGCCGAGTAGAAGCTCCATCCGGCGATGGGCTGCTCGCCGCGGCGCCTCGCCTCGGTCAGCTCGCGTACCAGCGACTTCCGATCGCGGGCGAAGAGCACCCGCACCCGGCCCTGCACGGCGGCCGTCACGACGTTCAGGGCGACGACCCCGCTTCTGGCGTGATGGACCACGAACGCGCGCCGCATCGCCGCGATGATATCGTGCCCGCGCCCATGCGCGTGTACACCGGCCTCGACGTCTGGTCCGACTTCGGCGGCCGCTTCCCCTGGAAGAGCCGGCTCATCGAAGTCGACCACGGCGTCCGGATGGCGGTGGTCGACGAAGGCCCGCGGCACGCCCCTCTGACCTTCCTGTTGCTCCACGGGAACCCCACCTGGAGCTACCTGTACCGGGAATTCATCCGCCGCCTGTCGCCGCGCTACCGCGTCATCGCTCCCGACCACGTCGGATTCGGCCGCAGCGACAAGCCGCGCGATCCCCGCTGGTACACGCTGGAGCGCCACATCGACGACCTCGGCCGCGTGCTCCGCGAGCTGCAGCCGTCCCGCGTGGTGCCCGTGATCCAGGACTGGGGCGGCCCCATCGGAATGGGATGGGCGACCCGGCACGCCGACCGCATTGCGGGAATCGTGGTGCTCAATACCTGGGCCTTCGTGCGGCAGCCACGGATGAAGCTCCCCTGGCTGTTCAGGTTCCTGGTCCTCGGCCGCGGAGGATGGAAGCGCAGCACGCGCTCCAATATCTTCGTCGAGACCTTCCTCGCCAAGGGCGGGCCGCGGCACTTGGACGCCGCCGAGCTCGAGCCGTACCGCGCGCCCTTCCCCACTCCCGACGACCGGGTCGGCGTCGCCCGTTTTCCCCAGCTCATCCCGGAGACGAAGAACCCGTTCCACGAGTCCTACGCCGCCATGGCCTTCATCGAGGATCACCTCTCGCGGCTGCGGGAGAAGCCGGCGCTGATCTGCTGGGCGCTCAAGGATCGCGCTTTCCGCAAGGCCCACCTCGACCGCTGGCAGCACGCTTTCACGCGCGTGGACGGACCGCACCGGCTGGAGGGCGCGGGCCACTTCCTGCAGGAGGACGCGCCGGGCGCGATCCTCGAGCACATGGAGCGATGGGCCGCCGGCCTGTGAAGCTGGAGGAACAGGCGGCGATGCTCGGCAACCGGCTGCGGAAGACCTTCCGCCGGCTGCACCCGAAATTCGAGCGGCAGGGCATCGGCGCCTTCAGGCTCTACGACCGCGACATCCCCGAGATCCGCGCAGCGGTGGACTGGTACGAGGGGCACGTCGTCCTGGCCGAATATGCGCGGGAGCAGACGAGCGGCCTGCCCTGGCTGCAGACGATGGCGCGGGCGGTGGCGGACGCGCTCTCGGTGCCGCCGGACCACATCCATCTGAAGACGCGCCAGAGCGGGGAGAAGTATGCGCGCCTCGCGCGGAGGGGCGAACGGGTCCAGGTGCGCGAGTGCGATCTGCGGTTCCTCGTCAACCTCGACGACTACATCGATACCGGCCTCTTCGCCGATCACCGCGAGACCCGCGCCCGGGTCAGGGCGGAAGCCCGCGGCGCCAGCTTCCTCAACCTCTTCGCGTACACCGGCAGCTTCACCTGCGCCGCCGCCGCCGGCGGGGCCGCGCAGACCACCAGCGTGGACGGCTCGCGTTCCTACCTGGACTGGGCCGCGGACAACCTGGCCCTGAACGGTTTCTCCGGAGAGCGGGTGCGCTCCGGCGTGGATGAGTTCCTCGCAGGCGCCGGCTCCCGCCGATGGACGCTCTGCGTTCTCGACCCGCCCTCCTTCTCCGACTTCGGCGGCAAGAGCTTCGACGTGCAGCGCGACCACCGCTCCCTCATCGAGCGGACGCTCTCCGTGCTCGCCGCCGGCGGAGTGCTGTGGTTCGCGACGAGCCACCAGCGGTTCGAGCCGGCGCTGGAGGGCCTCCGCTATACGGAGGAGGACACGGTGCCGGAGGACTACCGCAACCGCGCCGTCCACCGGGCCTGGCGGATCACGAAGTGAGGTGAGCCGCGAACGTCGCCGCGTCGATGTTCGCTCCGCAGACGATCAGGGCGACCCTCTTCCCCTCGAGCTTCGCCCGCAGCGGACCGCAGAGCGCCGCCGTGGAGGCCGCCCCCGCGGGCTCCACCGCCAGCTTCGCGGATTGGAACAGCAACCGCATGGCGGCGCGGATCTGATCGTCGTCGATCAGCACCAGCTCGTCGACGTACCGGCGGCAGAGCGCGAAGCTGTACGGCGCCGCGTGGGGCGCGCCGAGGCTGTCGGCGATGGTCCGGACCTTGTCGATCGCTTCCGGCCGGCCGCTCCGGAAGCTGCGGTGCATGGTGTCCGCGCCCTCGGGCTCCACTCCGAACACCTGCGTCCGCGGCGAGAGCTGTTTCACCGCCGACGCGACGCCCGCGCACAGGCCGCCGCCGCCGATCGGGACGATCACGGCATCCAGGTCCGGCGCCTGGGAGCACAGCTCGAGGCCGAGGGTGGCGGTCCCGAGGGCGGTCAGCTCGCCTTCGAACGGATGGACGAACGTGCGCCCTTCCTGCGCCTCGATCTCCTTCACCTTTACGAACGCGGCGTGCACGTCGTCGACCAGGACCACCTCGGCCCCGTAAGCCCGGGAGCCCGCGACCCGGGCCGGGTTCGCATTCCCCGGCATCACCACCTTGGCCGTCGTCCCCAGGACGCGCGCGGCATATCCGACCGCCATCGCGTGGTTTCCCGCGCTGACCGCCGTCACTCCGCGCTCGAGCGCGGACGGCGACAGCGCCAGCATGTTGCAGAGCGCACCGCGGGGCTTGAAGCTGCCCGCGTGCTGGAACAGCTCGAGCTTGAGGATGGGGCGCGAACCGGCGGCCCGCTCCACCTCGTCGCCGCGCCAGAGCCACACAGGGGTCTCCACGATCCGGTCGCCAAGGCGCGTGCGGGCCCCGCGAATCTGTTCCACCGAGGGCGGAATCGCTTCCACCGGCACAGGATAGCATCCGCAATCCACGGTACTGAGGGTTCTGAACCGCGCTTACGGCCGTCCGGGGGGTTCCCCGCCTTTCTCCGCTCTGCAAGCTTCCTCCTCGTGCGGAAGTCGTTGGCACCGATGGCGGCGCTGGCAGGCTCCCTCGCACTGACGTTCGCCGCCGCCGCTTTTCTTTTCGTGAACGCGCACATGCGCGATCGCGTGCGATTCGCCCGCGCCATCGGCAGCGCCGTGGATCGCATCGAGGCCCGGCTGCATGCGTACGAGGGTCTGCTCCGCGGATGCGCGGGATTGCTGGCCGCCCGCCCCGACGTCAGCGCCGACGAATTCCACGCCTACGCCGATCGACTGGAGATCGAGCAGTGGTACCCGGGCGTCCAGGGCGTCGGTTTCGCCCAGCGTGTCCGGCGCGGCGAGGCGGCGGCGACGGAAAATGCGCTGCGGGCGCGCGGCTTCGCGGGGCTGCGGATCTGGCCGGAGCCCACCGGGAACGAACGGACCGCCATCGTCCTGCTCGAGCCGCTCGACCGCCGCAACCGGGCCGCGATCGGCTACGACATGTACACCGACCCCGTCCGCCGCGACGCGATGGAGCGCGCTCGCGATGGAGGGAGCGCAGCCATTTCCGGTCGGGTGACGCTGGTGCAGGAGATCGATCCCCACCGGCAGACGGGATTCTTCATGTATGTCCCCGTCTATCGAGGCAGCGAGGTGCCGCAGACGCTGGAGGCGCGCCGCTCGTCTCTCATCGGCTGGACGTACGCCCCGTTCCGGGCCGACGACCTCTTCATCGCCATCTTCGGGATGGAGCCGGAGCCGCAGCTGGAATTCCGCGTCTACGACGGAGCCGAGGCGGAGCCGGAGCGGCTGCTGCACGATCGG
>Ga0209474_10005057_pt1 | contig 11275 bp, 10 predicted proteins | sample GraSoiAngelo_145_FD_185902 | JGI IMG/M metagenome (GOLD analysis project Ga0209474, IMG submission 185902) | Grasslands soil microbial communities from the Angelo Coastal Reserve, California, USA - 14_1009_05_20cm (SPAdes) (version 2) | ecosystem: Environmental > Terrestrial > Soil > Grasslands... | reverse complement strand
ACGAGGCGGTCGCGGCGATGTCTGAGCGGACCGTCTACTTCCGCTTCTTCTCGCCGATAAAGAGGATGTCCGATGCCCTTGCGCACCGGCTCGCGGTGGTCGACTACAACGATCGCTTCGCGCTCGTGGCCACGACACACAAGCCCGCGGCCAAAGAGCGCATCGTCGGCGTCGCCCGCTACGACCGCGCCCGTGGCACAGACATCGCGGAAGTCGCCGTGGCCGTGATCGATGAGTTTCAGCGCCGCGGTCTGGGCAGCGTGTTGCTGGCGGAGCTGGCCAGGGTGGCGAGGAGGCACGGGATCAAGGCGTTCCAGCTGATCGTGCTGCCCGAAAACCGCGAGATGCTCGGCCTCCTGCGCAAGATGGGCTGGATCCACCAGGCGAAGGTCGCCGGCGGCGTGTACGAGATCTCGTTCGACCTGCCGGAGCAGAGATGATCGACACCACCCTTATCGCCTTCGCGGGGGTATCGGCGCTGCTTGCCGTGACGCCGGGCCCGGACATGGCGGTGGTGACGAAGAATGCCCTCGCTCATGGGCGCCGCGGCGTGGTGCTCACCACGAGCGGGATCGCGCTGGCGCTGGTGGTCTGGGTCACAGCCACGGCGATCGGACTCTCCGCGTTGCTGCGCACATCGGGCGAGGTGCTCCTCGCCCTCAAGATCGCCGGTGCGTGCTACCTCGCGTACCTGGGAGTCCGGACGCTGCTCGAATCGCGCTCGAAGCCCGGCGACCTGCGTGTCGCCGCGCCGCTTGCCGTGCCGGCGCATGCGGACTTCGGGCAGGGCTTCCTCTCCGCGATCAGCAACCCCAAGCTCGGCGTCTTCTTCGTCACCTTCCTGCCTCAGTTCGTGCTCCCCGGGCAGCAGGTGCTGCCTAGATTGCTGGAGCTGGGCGTGACCTTCGCCGTCATCGGCTGGCTGTGGATGAACGTCTACGGCCTGTTCGTAACACGCCTTCGGGACGTGATCAACACCCCCCGCATACGGCAGTGGATGCAGCGCGTGACCGGGGTGGTGCTGCTCGGATTTGGGGCTCGCCTGGCGCTCGAACGGGTCTAGCCGGAGCTCGAGCTCCAGACGAACTCCGTGCACATGTAGTCGACCGCCTGTCCGTCCTGCAGTCCGTTCGCGAAGTTTTTGGCGTCCGCGGGATCCGCCACGAACACCACGACGGTGACCCCGTGCAACTGCGCGGCCACGACGCCGATGCGGACCTTGGTCGCCGTCTGCGAGGTGCCGACCAGGTTGGCGGAGTAGACCGCGCCGACTCCCAGCACCTCGCCGACATGAGCACCCTTGAGGGCGTTCAGCCAGGTGACGTCCTGCCACTGCGACGAGGGCAGGCTCGACACTGTCGCCCTCACCGCCTGGTCGGGGGTCTGTCCGGTCGAACCCTTGACCACGACCTGCCCCACGCGGGTCCCCAGGGTGATGCCGTAGGCGTCCTGGTTGCGGACCGACCACCGAGACGTGTAGTTGACCTGGAAGTTGTAAGCAGAGCTCCGAAACGATGCCTGCTCCGGCAGCGGGGTGATGAATTTCGGCGCGCAGTTGACCGTGCAGGTCGAGTGGCCGCCCCGCACGAGCTGCGAAAAGGCGATCCCCCCGACCACGAGCCCGACCACGACGAGGACTGCGATCAAGCCTCCGGCGATCAACGCAGCCCCGAGTTTGGGCCGCCCGGGCGCCGGATACATCGCGCGCGGTGCTGGGGCGTAGCTGTAGACGGGACGGGCCGCGACGGCCTGCATGAGCAAGGGGGTTCCGCATCTTCCGCAGAATCCGGCTCCGGGCGCGAGAGGTGCGCCGCACCGGCCGCAGTAGCGCGTCTGGGTCGCGACCGCCATCAGGCTTCTCCCGCCAGGCGCCGCCGGCCCTGTTTGGAGGAAGCAGCCCTCGCGGCGCCACACGCGGGGCAAAACGCCATCGCGGGCACGATGCGATGACACTCCGGACACGGTGCGTCGGGCCCGATCTCGTGCTCGGCGCCCTCCACGAGCAGAGCGTCGTGGATGACCAGCCGCAGGTAGAGGAGCAGGGCGGCGGCCACGACCGCGAAGATCACGACCTGGACGGCGAGGTCATCGACGGCAAACGCCAGCACGCCGAGCCCAACCTGGACGCCGAAAGCCAGGATGAGGGCAGCCAGGAAGCTCGAGGTCCACGGCCTGCTCACCCGGCGCCGGTCGAAGCGATGCAGCCAGATAGCCGCCGCCACGATCGCCGTGGTGCATGCGTTGATGAGCGAAACGAGCAGGCCGGCGCGGGTCAGTCGCACCGCCCAGTCCAGCGGCGAGCCCTCCGCGACGAGGGGTCCGGCGAGCACGGGCCAGAAGATGGTCAGCGAGCCGGCGAGGGTGAAGCCCAGGGCCGAGGCGGCGCCGAAGGTCAAGCCGTCGAGGGGCTCGCGGAACCGGCTACGCGCGAGGTACAGGAAGAGCGGCCCCGCGAGCATCAGGGCCTGGCCCACCACAGGTATGACCACGCCCGCGAGCACGAAGCCGGTCTCGCGGTCGCCGGTCAGCACGAGCTGCGACAGAGGCGCGCCGGTGAGGTTTGTGAAGGCCAGCCCGAGCAGCGCTCCGGCGAGCATCGTCGCGCCGATGACCAGCCACGGCTCGTCTTCGTACACCTCGACCTCGTACAGATACATCAGGTAGAGGACAGGAAGGACGCCCACCGCGGCCACCGTTGCCGGCGCGAAAAGGTGCATGCCCGCGAGCATCACGACCAGCGCGCCTCCGGTGACGAGGGCAACGCGAAACGGACCGGCGCGGCGATCGGGCAGGTTGGGAAGCAAGGTGGAGACGATCGCGAGGTGCGCCACGCGCTGGGAGGGGACGGCCGTGTACGCATGCGTTCTCCTCGCGCTGCCCACGGTCAGGTGCGCGCCGCAGTGGCCGCAGAACTCTCCGGCCGGGACCGACGATCCACAGTGAGGACACGACACCAGCGGCGGACCTTCGCCCAGGTCGCTCATCCGCCACCGCCCTTGATGTAGCGGACCCACGCCGCGTCGAGGGCAGCGGCGTCCATGCTGCCCCACCCGGTGGCGAAGTCCCATCCCGGCGCGGCGGCGAAACCGAGGTTGTTGCCCGCCGTCACGTCGTGAAACGGCCGGGGGTCGAGCCTGGAAGAGTTCTCGCCCATCCAGTAGAGGGCGGGATTGGCGACGCCGACCTCGCGCATGCCCTTCTTCTTCAAGTCCTGGTTGATCAGAGCGGTTGTCGCCGCCCACAGAGGAGTCGACGCGGACGTTCCGCCGACCTGGCCGTCGCGGCCGTTGAACACGATGTGGAATCCGGTGGACGGGTCGCCGTCGGCGGCCACGTCGGGCACCTGCCTCAGGCCATGCCCGCCGGCCACCACAAGGTTTTTCTGGTAGTCCGGCCGGGCGTAGTAGAGGCTCGAGCCGCCGCCGCTCCCGCTCTGGTCGAGCGGGCTGCCCCATGCGTACTCCTTGAAGTACACGCCCTGCTCCGATTCGAAAACGCTGGTCCCGCCGACGGCCGTGACGGTGGGAAGCGTCGACGGGAAGCTGGCCGCGGGGTCCTGGTCGAAGCCGCATGTGAAGGCGCCGCTGTCGCCGCTGGCGACGAAGTGCGACATGCCCTGGGCGACCGCGCGGTCCTGGATCGACGCGTAGACGTTGCGCGCGCCGCTCGGCGTGTCCGGCTCGCACGAGCCGAGGCTCTCCGAGATGATCGAGCCGAGGTGGTCGGTCACCATCTGGTCGAAGGCGCGGTCGGAGTGGCCGAAATCGTCGGCGGCCAGGTAGACGACGAGCTTGGCCCCGGGGGCGACCGCATGTGCGATCTCGAGGTCGAGGGCCGCCTCGCCCTGCGGCTTCTGGGGGTTGCCCCAGTTCGGGTCGCGCTTCACGGTGACCAGCGGGGCGAACGGCGGCAGGCCGAACTCCGAGGCGAACTTCTCGAGGTCGCTGAGGTTCGGAAGATCGTCGATCTCGGGCAGGAGGATGGTCTGGCCGGTACCGTCGAGACCGGCGTCGCGCAGGGGTTTGAGGTTGTAGTACGTCAGCACGTCGCCCGGTGCCAGGCCGCCAGGCCGGACGGCGTACGCCCGCGCGCGGCGGTAGTTGTCGAGGCCGCTGACATCGGCGGAGACCGCAGCCACGGTTGCGGGCAGCCTGGGCTGGCCGAGGCTGGCGTAGAAGGCGGTCCCATCGGGCAGGCGGTAGGCCTCGATCCGGACGCCGAGCAGGACCGCGGCGGCCGGGGCCGGACCGTCGGCGATGATCAGGCTCGAAGGTGGGCGCCAGGACGCGTGGAGCCCGGCCGCGTTCAAGGTCGTCAACGCACTTTCGACGCGGGCCTTGTCAGGTCGCGTGGTTCGCAGCCCGAAGTCGAGGCTGACGGTGGTGGAGGCGCCGGCCGGGCCCAGATCCGCGGCCCGGGCGATCGCCTGGGCGAGAGTCGGCGTTGGCCTGGAGGTCGGGGTCGGGCCGGCGCCGCCTGAGCGACCGGCCGGCGCCTGGCAGGAGGAAACACAGACGACAAGGGCCAGGAGGGCCGGCCGGAATTTCACGAGAAGGAAGCTTCCCAGACCTCGGCCTCCCTGGCGACCTCGAATCCGATCTTTCGATAGACGTCATAGGCCTTCAACTGGCTGGCGCCGTCCACGTAGAGCGACGCCGACCGCGCACCGGCCGTTCGCAGCCGCCTCAGCATCTCCGTCACCAGCCAGGTCGCAAGGCCACGCCTCCGGTGCTCAGGCAGCGTCCCCACCGAGCTGACCAGGCCGACGGGCTGCGGCCTGGGGTCGTCGCCGCCGTAGTCCTCGACCTCACCCACCGTGATCGCAGCCGGCGACCGGCCGGCAGAGGTGACGGCCATCAAGCACAGCTCAGGGGCGCGGTCGCCGATGATCTCGCGCTCACCTCGAGGGGCAAAGCGCCAGTGGTCAAGGAAGGTCCGGTTGAACATCTTCTCCCAGGAGCCGGCAGGAACGGTGGTCGCGTCGGTGAGCTCGTAGCCGGCCACCGAGGCAACCTCCGGGAGGCGGGCGAGCGTCCTGTCCATCCTCCACCAGGGCCGTACGAGCTCGAGCCCGAGCCCGGCCCGCTCGAGCCCGCCGCCCAGGCCCTTGCCGACGAACACCTGGGCGACCGACGCTCCCGCGGCGCGCGAGAGCCCGACGCCCCACCCGACCAGGCTGTGGAAGATCGCGGGGCTACCCGCCGCGTAGACGTTTGTGATGACCCCGTCCGGTGACGGCCGGCTCATCACCAGCACGGAGCCCGCGATGCGGCCGCCGTCCTCGACCACGCGAGAGCGCGCCTCCCAGTCAAAGTGGGCGAGCAGCCGCCGCAGGGTGCGCTCGTTGGGCAGCATGTCCTGGCGGCCCGCGGCCACCTCCCCGCGCCACAGCTCGAGCAGCAGGGGCAGGTCCTCCGCCTTACCGGGCCTCATGCCGTGACGCGAGTGACCACCTCGTGGGCCTCGGGAATCTCGCGGCGGATCATCTCCTCGAGCTCGCTCTCGATCCGGTGCGCGTGCTCGAGGTCGATCTCGCCCGCCGCCTCAGCCACGACGTGCGCATGGATCCGGCCGTGGCGATCACTCAGCTCGACGTCGACGCAGCGCTTGACCTCCGGGTGCGACTCCACCACCCTGCGCATGCGCGCCGCCAGCTGCGCGTTGCGGCCGGTCACGTCCTCACCTGGCACCACGTCCGGGTCCATCGGCTCCAGGTGGATGTCGATCCGCGTCACGTCCGGCAGCTCGGCGCGAATCGACTGCTCCAACGAGCGGCTGGTCTTCGACGCCATGGCGAGTGTCTCGTCGCGTGGAAGCTTGGCGTGCATCGTCAGGTGCAGCGAGCCGTCCGTCTCGCGCTCGACGGTCACGTTGTGCAGGTCGCGCACGCCGCCATTGCGCGCGGCTGCCGCGTGGATGCGCTCGACGAGGTCGCCGCTTTGCTCCTGACCCTCGACCGCGACGGCCAGGTCGAGTCGCGGGAGGACGCGGTGCGCCATCTCCTTGACGTCCTTGACCAGCGCGCTCGCGGCCTCGACCGACAGCATCCGGCCGGTGGCGATGCTCGCGTCGCCGATCAGGTTTGGTCCGGAACGCCGCACTCGCACCGAGCGCACCTCGCGCACCCCGTCCACGCCGCGGATGGCCTCCCGTAGCTGCTCCTCCGCGCCGGCCGGCGCGCGGTCGATCAGGATGTCGCCCGACCGCCAGGCAAGCATCCCCGCAGCCCGCACGATGACCACCGCCACCAGCAGGGCCGCGGCCGCATCCGCCCAGACAAGGCCCATGCGAACGCCGACGAGGCCGACGAGCACACCGGCGTTGGCAAGGACGTCGGCCACCCGGTCCGTGGCATCGGCGAGCATGGCCTCGCTGGAAACGAGCCGGCCGACCCGTCGCAGCACCACCGCGCGGCCGCCCTCGATCACCAGGGTGCCGATCAGAAGTACGAACGCATAGCCGGTAGGGTCGACCGGCGGCCCGCCCGCGACCAGTCTCCGGATCGCCTCGAACCCGATTCCGCATGCCGTGATCACGAGGAGGATGCCTTCGGCGAAGGCGGCCAGGTTCTCAGCCCGGCCGTGACCGTAGGGATGCTCGCGGTCGGCCGGCTTGCGGGCCGTGCGCACCGCGAGGAGGGTGAAGATGCTTGCCGCCAGGTCGAACAGTGAGTGAACGGCCTCGCTGAGGATGCCCAGGCTCCCGGTGAGCAGGCCCACCACGACCTTGGCCACGACCAGGCAGATCCCGATGCCGACCGAGGCGAGCGCGACGAGGACGGGACGGCTGGCAAGCCGGTTCACGGCTTCACTTTAAGGGCACGTTTGACACCCGGCCCGGCTGGGAAATGCACTCTTGCCGAGAGGCAATTTCATCAGGAGGTGCGTGGCAACTTGAGCATCACGTGGTGGAGCCCAAGCGCGGATATGAGGAGCGCGGCGCGGGCCATGGACCGGCTCATCGAGCAGTTCTTCGGCGAGCAGGTGCCCGACGCTGACCCGTCCGGCAACCCGCCGACGTACTACCTTCCGGTCGATATCTTCGAGAGCGAAGAGGCCTACACGCTCGTAGCTTCGGTGCCAGGTTTCAAGCAGGACCACGTCGAGATCACGTTCGAGGACGGGATCCTGACCATCAAGGCCAAGGCGGAGGGGCTGAAGACGCCCGGCCGCTGGCTGCGCCAGGAGCGGCCGTTTGGGTCCTTCGTGCGCCGGCTGGAGGTCCCATCGCAGGTCGAGACGGGCAAGATCGAGGCTCAGTTCGACAACGGGGAGCTGACGGTGACGATCCCGAAGACGGCAAAGCCGCAGCCCGTCCGGATCCAGATCGGCACGCGCAAGAAGGAGATCGCGGCCAAGGCCTGACCGCGCCGAGCAGGGAGAGCGCGCCCTTGCGGCGCGCTCTTCTCTTATCTGAGCTTCGACGCCGACGCGAACAGCTGGTCTTCGGTGCCCAGGGCGATGACCAGGTCGCCATCGTCGAGCCTGGTTCCCGGCTGCGGGTTGACGTTGAGCGTCCCGTCCGACTTGCGCACGGCCAGCACCCTCGCCGCCTCTGGCGCGAGCAGTCCCGCCTCGTCGAGGGTTTTTTGGATCGCGTTTGTCCCAGGGGACACCACCATCTCCTCGACCCCGATGCCGGCCTCGCCCCGGTGCAGCGTGTCCAGGAGGTCGACCATCGCGGGCCGGATTGCCAGCTCGGCCATCCGGTGACCGGCCATCACGTACGGCGAGATGGTTCTGGTCGCGCCCGCGAGCTCGAGCCGGCGGATCGAGTCCGGACGGCCGGCCCGGGCCACGATGTAGAGGTTGGGGTTGAAGGCTCTCGCGGCCAGGACGATGTAGACGGCGCGCTCGTCGGAGTCGACCGCTGAGACCAGTCCTCGCGCCCGCTCGATTCCAGCCAGCTTCAGGATCTCCTCCTTGGACGCGTCGCCCTCGATGTGCAGCCGGCCCTCGGCCCGGATGCGCTCGAGCGCCTCCTCCGTCTGGTCGATCACCACGTACGGGATCTTGTGGTGCTCGAACTCGGCGACGATCTGGGTGCCGATGCGGCCGTATCCACAGATGATGTAGTGGTCGCGGAGCCGGTCGAGGTCTCTCTGCAACTGTCGATCCCTCCGATATCTGCCGAATGCATTGTCAGTCAGCGTCTCGGCGAAGACGCCGAAGGCGTAGAGCATGGTGCCCACGCCGACGACGATCAGCCCCGACGTGAACAGGCGCCCGGCCTGGCCTTGCGGGTGCACCTCGGTATAGCCGACCGTGCTGATCGTGATGATGACCATGTAGAAGGAGTCGAGCAGGCTCCAGCCGTTGATCAGCACGTAGCCGGCGACCCCGATGGTGACCACGATCACGAGCAGAACGGCGGCGAGGCGAAAACGTAGGAGCGGATGCTCCATGCGCGTCACTGCAGGCGGAGCCTATCCTCCCCCGCCCGGTCCTTCAAGACCCGGCTTTGTCATCTTGCCCAGGTCGAGGACCTTGTTCAGCTCCTTCTCGCCGACCCCTTTGGCGCGGGCCAGCTGCCGGATGGATTTCCCGGTCCGCATCGACTCCTTGGCCAGCTTGGCCGCCTCGTCATAGCCGATCACCGGGTTCAGCGCGGTGGCCAGCATCGGGCTTCGCTCGACCAGCTCTGGCCCGCGGTCGGTCGCCTGCAGGCCCTCGACGCAGCGGTCTGAGAAATTGCGCGTCGCCGCCGCGAGCAGCGTGATCGACTCCAGGGTCGCGACAGCGGCCACGGGCATCATCACGTTGAGCTCGAAGAGGCTTCCCGCCTGGCCGGAGACGACGACGGTGGCGTCGTTGCCGTACACCCGCGCGATCACCATGAGCAGCGACTCGACGATCACGGGGTTGACCTTGCCGGGCATGATGCTCGACCCGGGCTGAGTCTCGGGAAGTCGAAGCTCTCCGAGCCCGGCGACCGGCCCCGTGCCCATGAGCCGGATGTCGGACCCGATCTTCCAGAGGCTCGTGGCGATGGTGCGCAGGGCGCCGTGGGCCGCGACGAGCACATCGAGCGTGGCCTGGGCATGGAAGTGATTCGGCGCCTCCCGCACCGGGACGCGGCTCGCCTTGGCCAGACGCGCCGCCGCGAGGCGTCCGAACTGCGGATGGGAGTTGATCCCGGTCCCGACCGCGGTCCCGCCGAGCGGAAGCCTGGCGAGCTCGTCGATCGCGCCATGCGCGCGCCGCACCGACTCCTCCACCTGGCCGGCGTAACCCTTGAACTCCTGGCCCAGCCGGATGGGCGTCGCGTCCTGCAGGTGGGTGCGGCCGGTCTTCACCACCGGCCAGAACTCCTTGCTCTTCGCTTCCAGCGCGCGCTGCAGCCTTTCGAGGGAGGGGATCAGCTCCTCGTCGATCGCCATCGCCGACGCGAGCTGAATCGCGGTCGGGATGACATCGTTCGAGGACTGGCCCAGGTTGACGTGGTCGTTGGGATGGACGAGCTTCGAGCCGCGCTCGCCGCCAAGAATTTCGGTCGCCCGGTTGGCGATTACCTCGTTGGCATTGGTGTTGGTCGACGTCCCCGACCCGGTCTGGTAGATGTCGATTGGAAACTGGCCGTCGAGCTTGCCGTCGATGACCTCCTGCGCCGCGGCTGCGATCGCGCGCGCGCGCCGCCGGGGCAGGAGGCCGAGCTCGCGGTTGGTCTGCGCCGCCGCCCTTTTGACCATGCCGAGGGCGCGGATGAAGCGCCGGGGAAACGGCTGCCCGGAGATCGGGAAGTTGAGGACGGCACGCTGGGTCGAGGCGCCGAAGTACGCGTCGGCGGGGACCTCCATCTCGCCCATCGAGTCGCGCTCGATGCGAGTTCGTTTAGCCAACGCCGTGATTCTAGAGTTCCTTCTCGATGCGTCTCGCCGCGCTTGACATCGGCTCCAACACCGTCCACGTCCTGGTGGCCGACGTGGTCCGCGGCAAGCTCGAGGACGTCGCCCACTACGTCGAGATGCCGGAGCTCGGGCCGTATGTCGCCCGCACTGGGTCGATCGGGAGCCGCGGCCCGCTTGCGCTGCGCGCGGTGCGCAAGGTCTACAACCGGGCAAGGTCACACGGCTTCGACGTGCTGATCGCGGGCGCCACGCAGGCCGTCCGCCGCGCCCGCGATGGCGGCGCATTCGTCCGCTCGGCGAGCAAGACCCTCGGCGTGCCGGTCCGCGTGATCCCCGCGAGGCGAGAAGCCGAGCTGAGCTTCCTGGGCGCCGCCAGCCGGCACGCGGTCCGTCGCGAGTGGGCGCTCGTGGACCTCGGCGGCGGCTCGACGGAGATCGTCATCGCACGCGGACACCAGATGCTTCGCTCGGCGACGCTGCCGGTCGGCTCGGGCGTCCTCGCCGCCACGTACCTCTCCGACCCGCCGCGGCCCGAGGAGCGGGCGCGGCTCCGAAAGGCCGCCCTGCGCGAGCTCCTCCGAGCACCGGACGGCGACGTCGAGCGCCTGGTCGCCACCGGCGGAACCGCCTCCAACCTGCCCGGGGTCCTTGCCCGCCGCAACCCACCGCATGTCCTGACGACCGCCGACATCCTCACCTGCGAGGCCCGCCTGGACCGCCATCGCGCCCTCCAGGTCGCGGGAGCAGTCGGCCTTCCGGCCAACCGGGTCAAGGCGATGCGCGGAGGGGTCGAGGCGCTCCTCCTGCTCCTCGACTGGTTCGGCCTGGCGCTGCTGCACGTCAGCCACGAGGGCCTCCGCCACGGGATGCTGCTCGCTTACCTCGAACGCGGAGGAGATTGGTGGCGAGATGGGTAAATTAGGCTTGTGGAGCAAGTAAGCGAGTCCGGCGGCAGGCTGCGGCTGGCGCTTGCGCTCACGGTGGCGACCCTGGCGGTCGAGCTCGCGGGCGGCCTTTTCGCCCACTCCCTGGCCCTGCTGTCCGACGCGGGCCATGTCCTCGCCGACGTCTTCGCCCTCGGCCTCGCCTGGTTCGCGCTCGAACAGTCCAGGCGGCCGGCGGACCGGCGCCGGAGCTACGGCTACCAGAGGGTGGGCATCCTGGCCGCCCTCGTCAACGCCATCACCCTCGTCGTGATCGTGCTGGCCATCGCCTTCGAGGCGGTGCGCCGGATCATGGTCCCGCAGCCGGTGCAGGGCGGAGTCGTGATCGCGGTTGCGCTGGTGGGCATCGCGATCAACACGTTCGTGCTGCTCACGCTTCGCGGCCACGCGCAAAACCTGAACTTGCGGGCGGCGATGCTCCACGTCACGGGCGACGTCGCGGCGTCGGTCGGTGTCGTCATCGCGGGCGCCGTCGTCCTGCTCA
>Ga0209474_10005056_pt1 | contig 11276 bp, 10 predicted proteins | sample GraSoiAngelo_145_FD_185902 | JGI IMG/M metagenome (GOLD analysis project Ga0209474, IMG submission 185902) | Grasslands soil microbial communities from the Angelo Coastal Reserve, California, USA - 14_1009_05_20cm (SPAdes) (version 2) | ecosystem: Environmental > Terrestrial > Soil > Grasslands... | reverse complement strand
GCTCGAGCGCGCGTCGTTCCGGCTCGACACGCCCGAGGGGAACAGGCGGGTCGAGCTCCGGCTGCCCGGTCTCTACAACGTGTACAACGCGGTCGCGGCTGCGGCCCTCGCGCGCTCGCTCGGCGCGGGGCTCGACGAGATCGCGGCGGGGCTCGAGCGTTTCTCGGCGGCGTTCGGGCGCTTCGAGCGCATCGCCGTCGGCGACAAGCGCGTCCTCCTCCTCCTGATCAAGAACCCGGCCGGCGCGAACGAGGCTGTCCGCACGCTCGTCGACGGCGGCGCGCCGGGCATCCTCGTCGTCGCGCTCAACGACGAGATCGCGGACGGGCGGGATGTCTCGTGGATCTGGGACGTCGACTTCGAGCCGCTGCTGCCGGGACTCGAGCAGCTCGTCGCGAGCGGCGGCCGCTCAGCCGAGCTCGCGCTCCGCTTTCGCTACGGCGGGCTCGACGAGGACGCGATCGAGCTCGAGCCTGATCTCGGGTCCGCGCTCGACCGCGGGCTCGACCTGACGCCGGCCGGCGGCGAGCTCGTCGTCCTTCCCACCTACACCGCGATGCTCGGGCTGCAGCGCATCCTCGCCTCTCGCGGGCTAGTGGTGCCGTACTGGGAGCGCTCGCGATGACCGCGATTCGCGTCGGCCATCTCTATCCGGACTACCTCAACATCTACGCCGACCGCGGCAACATCGCAGTGCTCGACCGCCGAGCGGCGTGGCGGGGCCATGACCTCGACGTGAGCGCGCTCGGGATGGGCGACGCGGTCGCGCCGGGCGAGCACGACCTCTACTACATCGGCGGCGGGCAGGATCGGGAGCAGCTCCTCGTTGCCGAGGATCTCGTCCGGAAGGCGGCGGAGCTCCACGAGGCAGTGGGCCGAGGCGCAGCGGTGCTCGCCGTGTGCGGGGGCTACCAGCTCCTCGGCCGCGGCTATCGCGGCTTCCATGGCGAGAACATGCCGGGCATAGGCCTCCTCCCCCTCGAGACCGTCGCGGGCGAGGGCCGCATGATCGGCGACGTGCTGATCGAGTGCGAGCTCGAGCCCGGCGAGAGACGCACGCTCGCAGGCTTCGAGAATCACGCCGGGCGCACACGGCTCGATCCCGGCGCCGAGCCACTCGGCCGGGTGCTCGCCGGCTTCGGCAACGACGGCGAGAGCGGCTTCGAAGGCTGCCGCGCCGGCCGCGTGATCGGCACGTACCTCCATGGGCCGCTCCTGCCGCGCAACGCCTGGCTCGCGGACTGGCTGCTCGGGCAGGCGCTCGCGCACCGCCTCGGCACCAACGAGCCGCCTGAGCTGGAACCGCTCCCCGACCGGCTCGAGCACCGAGCGCACGAGGTGTCCGCCACTCGCGCGCGCGCCCGCGGCGGCCGCTAGGCGACCTGCGCCACTTTCAGCACCTTCTCGACCGCGACGCGCAGGGCTGCGGGCACCTCACCGTTGCCGCGGTAGCGCTGCCATGCCTTCTGCGGCTTGCGACCGCGTGTGCTCGCCCGCAGGCCGGAGACGCTCTCGAAGTCCGGCGTGAGCACGACGGTCCGCCGGCTGCCGGCGACCTCGCGGATCTGGCGGTTCACGATCCGCTCCGACTCGACGGGCCGTACGCCGCGCGGCGCGTCCCGGTCGTGGACGACGACGTATGGGACGCTGCACGCGTTGCAGATCCGCGCAAAGAGCGGCATGTTCCCCTTGCCGCCGCACTCGAGCACGACGATCCCGTCCTTGTCGGCGTCGACGCCGAGCGCCTCGAAGACGAGCGGGAACGTGAGCTTCTCGGTCCGTCCCTCGACAAGCACCGCGCAGCGGGCGAGGAAGAGCTCGGCACGATTGCTGTCGAATGCCGAGAGCGCGCGGAACGTCTCTGCCTCGGCCAGCGGCTCGGGCTGGAAGAGCGACGTCCCGCCCGTCGCCGTGTGGCGCACGAGCGCGAGCTCCTCGAGCTTGTCGACGCTGAGGAAGACGGGGGCGTGCGTCGAGTAGAGGATCTGGTTGCCCGCCTGCGCGAGCGCCCGCAGGAGGCCGTAGAGGTGGCGCTGCGCGTGCGGGCTGAGATAGAGCTCCGGCTCCTCGATCAGGAGCACGAAGTGGCGAAGGTGTGAGGCGAGGAGCCGCTCCATGCCGGCGACGAGCGCGAGCCCACCGTCCGCGGCCGCCCAGTGGCGATCGACGGCCGGCGGCTGGAAGAGCTCCGCGACCTCCGCCGCCCCATGTCCCGTGGCCGGCGCGACGAGCGTCCGCGACCGGAGGTTCGCGGGCAGGAAGAGCACCGGGGGGGCGCCCGCGCGGTTGAGGTTGAGCGTGTCCGGCGGCCGGGCGTCGAGGAAGATCGTCCCCTTGGCGACGTCCGCTTCGAGGTGGATCCGGCCGCTCGCGCCGTCGCGCGCGACGTCGTCGATCGTCGGCGGAGGGGCGGCGGCCTCGAGCAGCGTCCAGATCGCGGTCAGGACGGTGGATTTGCCGCTCGAGGCCTCCCCCACGAGCGCGCAGACCGAGCCGGGCGAGACCTCGAGCTCGCGGGCCGCACGATAGCCCTGGATCGAGAGTCGCCTGAGCGGAGGCGACGCACTCACGGCGCCCACAGAGCTCCAAGATAGACGGCAGGGTCTCCGGGTTCCCAGCGGCCGAGGAAGCGCTGGATCGGCGGGTGCAGGACGACGTCGTCGAGCTCGGCCGGCTCGAAGAGGCGGTGGCCGCGGACGGCGAGGTCCGTCGACGTGACCCGCTCGAGCGAGCGCCCGGACAAGTCGGCGGCGAAGATGATGTGGACGACGTGGCGCCCGACGAACGCGCGCTTCGGCGCGATCGAGTCGACCACGGCGACCGGCCCCTCGAACGTGAGGTCGTCGCCGATGGCCACCTCCTCCGCGAGCTCGCGGCGCAGCGCGTCGACAAGGCTCTCACCGCTGTTGACGCCCCCGCCGGGCAGGAGCCAATACTCGCCGCGCCCCGTCTTCTCGTGCCGGCAGAGAAGGACGCGGCCCTCCCAGCGGAGGACGGCCGAGACACGGATGCGCGGCTCGAGCGGCATCAGTGGGCCGAGCTGCCGAAGCCTTTGTCGCCGCGCTCGCTCGCCGGGAGCTCGGGAACTTCCTTGGGTTCGGTCAAGACCACCGGGACGACCACGAGCTGCGCGATCCGCATCCCGGGCTCGACGACGAACGCCTCGTCACGGTCGGTGTTGAGGAGCACGACCTTGACCTCGCCGCGGTAGCCCGCGTCGATCAGGCCCGGAGCATTGACCTTGCCGATGCCGTGCCGCACGGCGAGGCCGGAACGAGGCAGCACGAGCCCGGCGTGACCTTCCGGAATGGCGACCGCGAGGCCGGTCGAGACGACGGCGCGCTGGCCCGGCCCGAGCTCGACGCGCTCGCACGCGGCGAGATCCAAGCCCGCGTCGCCTTCGTACGCCCGCGTCGGCAGCGTCGCCCCGTCATTGAGGCGCTTCACGGGCAGCTCGGTCACGCGCCGGTCCGCCGCCGTTCCGGAGCCGCCTCGGCGACGAGATAGGGCGCGTAGCGCCGCAGCTCGCGGCGCGGGAGCCGCGCGACGACGAGGACGCCTTCCGGGGTGTCCTCCCGCTCGTCGATCGGCGCGCCCAGCGCGTACAGCTCGTTCAGGCGTCTCCCCTCCTCGTACGGCAGGAGGAGCCGGACCCGCTCGAACCGGTCGCCGAAGCGCTCGGCGATCCTGGCTCGCAGCTCCTCGAGCCCCTCCCCTGTGAGCGCGGAGATCTGCGGCGCGTCCGGGTACCGGTTCGCGAGGCGGCGACGGCCGAGCGTGTCCACCGCGTCGATCTTGTTCACGACGAGCTCGACGGGCAGCTCGCCCGCGCCGATCTCCCGTAGGACGCTGTCGACCGCGGCGATCTGCTCGACGAGCCGCTGTTCCGGCGCCGACCCGTCGACGACGTGGAGGACGAGGTCGGCGACGAGCGTCTCTTCGAGCGTCGCGGCGAACCCTTCGACGAGCTGGTGCGGCAGCCGGCGGACGAAGCCGACGGTGTCGGTGACGAGGTAGCGCCGCCCCTCGTGCTCGAACCCGCGTGTCGTCGGGTCGAGCGTCTCGAACAGCCGGTCGCGAACGGAGACACCGGCGTCCGTCAACGCGTTGAGGAGCGTCGACTTGCCGGCGTTCGTGTAGCCCGCGAGCGCCACTGTGGGCGTCTCGGTTCGGCGCCGCTCCTTGCGCCGGACGTCACGCTGGCGGCTCAGCTTCCGCAGCCGTTCGCGCAGCAGCGTGACGCGGCGCCGGGCGAGGCGCCGGTCTGTCTCGAGCTGCGACTCGCCGGGGCCGCGGGTGCCGACGCCGGCGCCGAGGCCGCCGGTGCCGCCGCCGAGCCGCTCGAGGTGCTGCCACATCCCCCGCATCCGCGGCAGGTTGTACTCGAGCTGCGCGAGCTCGACCTGGAGCTTCCCCTCGGCGCTCACCGCGTGCTGCGCGAAGATGTCGAGGATCAGCTGCGTGCGGTCGACCACCCGCGCCTGGAGCGCGTTCTCGAGCGCACGCTGCTGCGGAGGGCTGAGCTCGTCGTCGACGACGAGCACCTCGGCGCCGGCCTCGCCGTACGCCTGCTTGAGCTCCTCGAGCTTCCCCTTGCCGACGTACGTGCGCGCGTCGGGGAGGCGACGGTGCTGGACGACCCGGCCTACCGGCTCGACGAGAGCGGTCCGCGCGAGCTCCTCGAGCTCTGCGAGCTCGTCGGCTCCGTCGGCTCCCGGTGCGAGCACGGCGAGGACGAGCCCACGCTCGGGCTCGGCCGCCCAGGAGCGATCGGGCTGTCTCGCCGCCATCCGGCGGTCATTATGACTCCTGCCATGCCCGTTTCCGATCTCGCCTCGCGGACGCTCGAGCTCGTCGACGTTCCTTCGGAAAGCCGCCGCGAGGCTGCCGCGATGGACCTCGTACGGCTCCTTTTGCCGGGTGAGCCGCTCTACGACGACGGCAACGCGATCGTCTGGGGAGAGAGGACAGCACCGGTCGTCCTCGCCGGTCACCTCGACACGGTGCCCGCGCAGGCGAACCTCCCCGGGCGGATCGCCGACGGTGTCGTGCACGGGCTCGGCGCGAGCGACATGAAGGGCGGCGTGGCGGTGATGCTCGAGCTCGCCCGCGCGGAGATCTCCGCACGCTACGTCTTCTTCACGAAGGAGGAGGTCGCCCTCGAGGAGAGCCCGCTGCCGGGCGTGTTCGCGAGCGGCGTACTCGCGGGAGCAGAGCTGGCCGTCGTTCTCGAGCCGACGGACGCGATCCTCCACGCCGGCTGTCTCGGGAACCTGCAGGCAAGGGTCGAGTTCCACGGCGAGAGCGCCCACTCGGCACGCCCGTGGACCGGCCGTAACGCGATTCACGCGCTCGCTGAGGGTCTCGCGCCGCTCGCGCGGCTCGAGCCGCTCGAGGTCGAGCTCGACGGGCTCGTGTATCGCGAGGTCGTGAGCGCCGTGCGCGTCGAGGGCGGGATCGCGGCGAACGTCGTGCCGGCGCGGGCCGCGGCGGAGCTCAACTTCCGCTTCGCGCCCGGCCGCTCCCGAGACGAGGCGGAGGCACGCCTGCGTGAGCTCGTTCCGGCGGGCGAGCTGCACGTCCTGCACAACTCGCCGTCGGCGCCGCCCGCGCTCGCGAACCCGCTCGTGCAGCGGCTGCGCGAGCTCGTGCCGGACCTCGCGCCGAAGCAGGCGTGGACGCCGGTCGCGCAGTTCGCCGAGCAGGGAATCGACGGGATCAACTACGGCCCTGGCGCGACGGCGTACGCGCACCGGCAGGACGAGCAGATCCCGATCGCGAACCTGCACGCGGTGTACGAGACGCTGGCTAGGTTCCTCTCGTGATCAACCCGGTGCTGGCGGAGATGGCCGTGTACCCGTTCACGCGGCTGGAGGAGGAGCGGCGGAGGCTGCTGGCTGCCGGCGTCGACGTGATCGACTTTGGCAAGGGCGATCCGAACGAGCCGACCGACCCGATGATCCGCCGGGCGCTCGTCGACGCACTGCCGGAGCGGGCGCCCTATCCGCTCGCCGAGGGGCTGCCCGAGCTGCGCCAGGCGGCAACGGGATGGCTCGAGCGGCGGTTCGGCGTCTCGGTCGACCCCGAGAGCGAGATCGTGCCGACGTACGGCTCGAAGGAGGCGATCTTCTCGCTCGCTCAGGTGCTGGAGACCGACGGCCGGGTCGTGGCGTTCGGGGAGCCAGCGTACCCAGTGTACGAGCGAGGCGCGCTCTTCGCCGGCGCGCGCGCGCAGACACTGCCGCTCCGGCGCGAGAACGGCTTCCTTCCCGACCTCGACGAGCTCGACGACGACGTCGCCCTCGTCTGGGTCAACTACCCGCACAACCCGACGGGCGCCGTGGCTCCCCGCGAGTTCTACGACGAGCTTGCGGCGGCAGCCGAGCGCCATGATTTCGTCGTCGGCTCCGACGAGGCGTATACGGAGCTGTGGTTCGACGAGCCGCCGGCGTCGGCGCTCCAGGCCGCCGACCGCTCGCGCGTCGTCGTCTTCCAGACGCTGAGCAAGCGCTCCTCGATGACCGGCTACCGCTCCGGCTTCGTGGCGGGGCCGCCTGAGATCGTGGCGGCACTGAAGGCGTACCGTCCGACGGTGGGAACGGCGCCGCAGGAGTTCGTCCAGCGGGCTTCCGCCGTCGCTTGGAACGACGAGCGCCACGTCGAAGAGACCCGCACTCGCTACCGCGCGAAGCGGGAGGTCCTGATCCCGGCGGTCGAGAGCCGCGGGTGGGAGATCGTGGCGAGCGGGGCGACGATGTACCTCTGGGTCGCCGGCCCGGATCCGGCCGAGCTCCTCGAACGGGGCATCATCGTCTCCCCGGGGGAGATGTTCGGGCCGAGCGGCGAGGGGTACGTCCGGCTCGCGCTCGTGCCGACGCTCGAGGAGTGCGAGCGGGCGGCCGCCATCCTGCGGGACGTGTTCTGATGGACGTCGAGGAGACGATCGCCGCCCTCGATCGCGGCGAGGTGCGGGTCGCGGAGAAGGTCGATGGCGACTGGCGTGTGAACGAGGAGGCGAAGGCGGCGATCCTCGAGTACTTCCGGGTGCGGAAGCTCGAGCCGATCGAGGTGGGCCCGTTCGAGTACCTCGACAAGATCCCGCTCAAGCACAACCATGCGGAACACGGCGTGCGGGTCGTGCCGCCCGCGACGGCGCGGTACGGGTCGTTCCTTTCGCCCGGCGTCATCCTCATGCCGAGCTACGTGAACATCGGCGCGTGGGTCGGCCCGAACACGATGGTCGACACCTGGGCCACGGTCGGCTCGTGCGCGCAAATCGGCGCCGACGTCCACCTCGCGGGCGGCGTCGGCGTCGGCGGTGTGCTCGAGCCGGTGCAGGCCCGCCCGGTGATCGTCGAGGACGGAGCGTTCATCGGGTCCCGCTGCATCCTCACTGAGGGCGTCGTGGTCGGCGAGCGTGCGGTGCTCGCGCCGAACGTGTCGCTGACGGGGTCGGTGCCGGTGATCGACGTGACGCGGCCGGAGCCGGTCGAACACCGGGGGTACGTTCCGCCGATGGCGGTCGTCGTGCCGGGCACGCGACCGAAGGAGTTCCCGGCCGGGACGTACCAGGTCGCGTGCGCGCTCGTCGTCGGCTGGCGGAGCCCGCAGACGGACCTCAAGACGAGCCTGAACGACGTGCTGCGCGAGTTCGAGATCGGCGCCTGAGCGCAACCTCTGGGAGACGCCATCACAGCGGCTCGCACCACACCCCGCCCATAGGGTGGGGTAGCTCCCTCCGCCCTCGGAGGCGACGGTACCGCCAAACCTGCTACCGGTCCGTGCCACCTCCCGCGCCCAAGCCCGGCAATTCGTCGAGCGGCTCCGCCGGGCCTGTGAGCCACGCGCGGCCGCCGGCGAGGCGCACCCGCAGGTCGCCGCCCGGGAAGTGCACGACGACCTCGCCGTCGCGATGCGTGGCTGCCGCAACCGCCACTGCGCTCGTCCCGGACGCAGCCGTCTCCCCCACACCGCGCTCCCAGACGCGAGCGGTCACCTCGCCCGGCCGCTCGACGCGGACGACCTGCACGTTCGTCCGCCCCGGAAACCGGGGATGCGCCTCGAGCCGCGGGCCGACCTCGGCGATCAGGCTCGGATCGCCCACGACGACGGCATGAGGGTTGCCCACCGAAACCGGGATCAACTCGACTCCGTCCACGATTTCCGGCTCCCCGACCTCCAGCGGCCCAAGTTCCGACTCATAGAGGCCGTCCGCCGTCCGTCGCACGTCCACGATCCGCGGTCCCACGTGTACGCGAGCTTCAGCTGAGCCCGTGCGGCTCATCAGCCACGCGGCTGCGATGCGCGTCCCGTTTCCGGACATTTCGGCACGGGATCCGTCGGGATTGACGATGCCGATCGTCACGTCGTCTCCCTCGACGGAGAGCACCTCGACCGCGCCGTCCGTGCCGGAGAGGTCGGCCCCGGCGGTAGGCCCGTCATGGACGAGGTAGACGTTCCCGTGTGCGTGCCAGCGCGACGATCTCAGTGGCGGTCTCCTCCGGTGCGCGGTCGGCCGCGACGATAACGAGCCCCTCGAGTCGCCGTAGCCACTTGCGCTGATATGCGGCGTAGCGCCGCGTGCGTGGGATCAGCGCCTCGATCGCCTCCGCTCGCGGCAGTGTCGCGACCTCCTCGAGGCCGATGATCTTGCTCGCCGTTGCGGACGGCTTGCCAGCCAGTGCGGCGCGCACCTCTTCCTCGACGCCGGCCTCGAACATGCGCCTCGTCCTTTCCGCGATCCGCCGGTCGAGCTCGGGCTTCGGCACATCGAGCCCGACCACGAGAGTCGGGTGTCGCCACGCCCCGCCGAAGAGGCTGTCCCGCTGCGGCACAAGCGATCGGCCCGCCTCCGCGAGCTCGAGGGCACGCACGATGCGCCGGCGGTCGTTCCGGTGGATCCGCGCCGCCGCGGCTGGATCGAGCTCCTCGAGCCGCGCGTGCGCCGCCGCGGCCCCCGCCTTGTCGTACAGCCGCTCCCAATGCTCGCGGGCGCCGGGTGCGGGCGCGGGAGGCAGCTCGAGCTCGGCGAGCGCGGCGCGGAAGTAAAGGCCGGTCCCGCCGACGACGAGCGGCGTCCTCCCCGCGGTGAGGATCTCATCGATCGCCGTGTGCGCGAGCGGCGCGTACTCCCCCACCGACGCAAGGTGCGAGAGCGGCCACATCCCGACCAGCCGCTCCGGGTGCAGCGACCGGTTCGTGAGGATCGGCAGGCCGTCGTATGCCTGCATCGCGTCTGCCGAGACGACCTCGGCGGGGATCAGCTCCCCGATGGCCGCAGCGACATCCGATTTCCCGCTCGCGGTCGGCCCGAAAAGGCCGATGACGCGCTCAGCCACGGAGGCGCTCACGGACGAGCGCGAGCTCCTCGTCCGTCACGCCGGCCTCACGCAGGTACGGCTCCACGCCGCCGTAGCGCCGTTCGAGCTCGGCGAACACTCCGACCATCGAAGCCGCGGGTGTCTGCGCGATCCGCCGCAGCCGCTCGAGCTCCTCCTCCGTCTCGGCCGCCTCGAACCAGCTTTCGTGACGCGGGCGCAGCCGCTCCTCGCTCTGCGCGTAGTCGGCAGCGATTGCCTCGTCGTCCACCCCCACGAGATGAAGCAGGAAGGCTGACAGCAGACCGGTCCTGTCCTTGCCGCCGACGCAGTGAATGACGACACCACCCGCGGGCGCGTTGGCGACAGCGCGCACGGCCGCGGCCACGTTCGACCGGAAGCGCTCGAGGAAGATGAGGTACACGTCGCGGGTCGCCGCCGTCACGTTGGGGGCGGCCGCGACCGCGGCGTCGAGCTCTTCGGCGATCTCCTCCCACTCGGCCTCGCTGGCCTCCATGAAGGGAACGTGGAGAACCTCGACGGGTACCTCCGCGGGCGGGTCGTCCGCACGCTCGTGGTCCCCGCGCAGGTCGATCACGGTTCGGATGCCGTGGTCGACGAGCGCCTGCCACCCGCTGTCGCTCAACTGCCGGACGCTGTCGGCACGCACCACGGCGCCGTACCGCGTCTCACCGCCGTCTTCCGTCGGCAGCCCGCCGAGCTCGCGGACGTTGAGACAACCCTCCCAGACGAGGTCTCTAGGCTGCAGCTGCGGCAAGGTGGGTCCCGCGCAACGTCGTCGAGGTCGCGCTTGCGATCGTGACCGGAACGAGCTCGCCGGGAGCGGCGTCGCCGCTGAAGTTGACGGTCGTGTTTCGGCGCGTCCTGCCACGCAGGAGCTGCGGCTCCGTGCGGCTCGGGCCTTCGACGAGCACCTCCTCGACCATCCCGACGCGCCCCGCGTTTCGTTCCGCGGCGACCCGCTGCACGACGTCGACGAGCCGCTCGATGCGCTCGCGCTTCACCTCGTCCGGCACCTGATCAGGCATCGCGGCCGCCTCGGTCCCGGCGCGCGGCGAGTAGACGAAGGTGAAAGCACTGTCGAAGCCGACCTCCTCGACGACCTCGAGCGTCTCGCGGAAGTCGTTCTCGGTCTCGCCGGGGAAGCCCACGATGATGTCCGTCGTGAGCGCGAGGTCGGGGATCGCTGTCCGCAGCTCCTCGACGAGCCGCAGGTACCGCTCCCGGGAGTACGTCCGCCGCATCGCCTTGAGGACGCGGCTCGATCCCGACTGGAGGGGCAGGTGCGCGTGCTCGCACACCGCGGCGCACTCGGCCATCGCCGCGATCACGTCGCGGCGGAAGTCCTTGGGATGCGGGCTGGTGAACCGGATCCGCTCGATGCCCTCGACCGCGTCGACCGCGCGGAGGAGCTCCGCGAAGCTCGAGCCCACGTCGCGCCCGTACGAGTTGACGTTCTGGCCGAGCAGTGTCACCTCGCGGACGCGCTCGGCGGCGAGCCGTTCGACCTCCGCCACGACCTCGCCGGGCCTGCGGGAGGTCTCGCGGCCGCGAACGGCCGGCACGATGCAGTAGGAGCAGACGGAGTTGCAGCCCATCGAGACCTGCACCCAGGCCTGGAATCGGCGCTCGCGCCGCATCGGCAGCCCCGCCGCGAAGGTGCGCTCGTCTCCGGTGCCGAACGAGCCGCGCTGAACCCCCTCACCCCCGGCACCGAGCCACGCGCCGAGGTGGGAGATCGTGCCGGGCCCGAACGCGACGTCGATGCTCGGATAGAGGGCGAACAGGCGCTCCCGCTGCGCCTCCGCGTAGCAGCCGCCGACGGCGATCACGGTGTCCGGCCGTTCCCGCTTCGTCTTCGCCGCGTTGCCCATGTGGGCGGCGAACCGCGTGTCGGGCTTCTCGCGGATCGTGCAGGTATTGAGGACGATCACGTCT
>Ga0209474_10005052_pt1 | contig 11285 bp, 8 predicted proteins | sample GraSoiAngelo_145_FD_185902 | JGI IMG/M metagenome (GOLD analysis project Ga0209474, IMG submission 185902) | Grasslands soil microbial communities from the Angelo Coastal Reserve, California, USA - 14_1009_05_20cm (SPAdes) (version 2) | ecosystem: Environmental > Terrestrial > Soil > Grasslands ... | reverse complement strand
GCGGTGCATCGATATTGCTGGCGATCGTGTCGCTGACGCTTGCCGGCTGCGGCGTCACGCCGGGATGCCGCGCGATCAGCACCGGGATGCTTGGCGCCGGCACCGGCGCTGCAATTGCCGCGATCGCCGGCGGACCGGTAGGTCTGGGTGCTGCGATCGGCGGCGTCACCGGCGTGGTCGGCGGCGCGGTGACACCGCCGCAAGCGGCGTTTTTCGGCCCCTCGCCCTTCTGCTACTGAGGCCGGCCGAGCTTCTTCTATAATCGTGATCGCACTCCGCTAGTAACGAACTGGCGGATCAACCCTGGAGGTAAAACGATGAAGCATCTTCTCGCCGGAGCGGCTTTGGCCGCCCTGGTAATGACCACCATCTCGGGCCCCGCAGACGCCCATCACCGCGCACGGTATCACGGCTGGTGGGGATGCGGCTGGTATGGCTGGTGCGGACGGACGCCGCACGCCGCCAACGACTTTGTGGCCAACCAGCTGAACCGCGCGGTGCTCGGCGAGATCGGGCTGACCGGTGCGGTCGGCCTCGACAAGGTGGCGCTCAACCCGCAGCCGCTACCGCCGAGACAACGGCGCTAGGCTGAAGCGAAGGCATTTCTGTGCGGCTGGGGCGCAGTTTCGCCCTCGACAGCTCCGTTCACCGCGTGAGCTTCGGGGCGCGGATCGGCGTCACGTTCCAGGGCGGTTTTTCGCGATCGCGCTCGGCCAACGCATGCTCTACCGCGGCCGCCAGCTCTACCACCTTGAACGGCTTCCTGATCACCGTTTCGTTGGCGAACGGAGCATTGGGTTCAGAGAGATCGTCGTGCCCGGTCATGAACAGGATGGCCCGGTCCGGGTCGGTTGCCCGGATGCGGGTCGCCAGCTGCCGGCCGTTCATGACCGGCATGACCAGATCGATGACCGCGAGATCCACCGGATCGGCGCTGCGCAGCAAGCCGAGGGCGGCCCGTCCGCTGTCTGCCTCCAGCACCCGATAGTTTAGGGTTTCGAGCGCCTGCACGGTCAGCTCGCGAACCGCGGCATCGTCGTCGACCACCAGGATCGTCGCCGCCCGGCCGTCTCGCGGTGCGGCCGAGCGCTCGTCGACCGATTTCGGCAGGGATTGTTGGCTGCGCGGCAGCAGAAGCGTGACGCTCGTACCCTTTCCGAACCGGGTATCGATACGCACCTCGCCGCCGGATTGCTGGGCAAACCCCAACACTTGGCTCAGCCCGAGCCCGGTGCCCCTGCCGATATCCTTGGTGGAGAAGAACGGCTCGAATGCCTTCGCCGCGACATCCGGCGCCATGCCCGTGCCGGTGTCGCTGACCGAGACCGCGACATAGTCGCCGGCGGGCAGCCCGGTGGGGCGGTCTGGATCGGCGGCTCCCAGGTTCTTAGTCGCGACCGTCAGCTTTCCTCCATGCGGCATCGCATCGCGGCTGTTGATCGCGAGGTTGAGGATCACGAGCTCCAGCTGGGTCGGATCGATCATCACCGGCCAAAGATCCTTTTCCAAAACCGTCTCGACCCGTACAGCGCCGCCGATCGTCTGCAGCAGCAGATCGCCCATGCTGGAGACCAGATCGTTGAGGCTGACCACCCTGGGCGCGAGATGCTGCCGGCGGCCAAACGCGAGCAGCTGGCTCGTTAGCTTGGCGCCGCGCTCGGCCGCGGCGCTGGCGCTGTGCAGGATGTGAAGCAACCTGTCGTCCTGGGTGCGCCGCTCGGCGAGCTCGATATTGCCGATCACCGCGGTCAAGAGGTTGTTGAAGTCGTGGGCGACCCCGCCGGTAAGCTGCCCGATTACCTCCAGCTTCTGGGTCTGTCGCAGATTTTCTTCGATCTGCCGGCGCTCGGTGACGTCCCTGAGCGTGCCGGCCAGCCGAACCGGATGGCCCTGCTCGTCCTGATACAGCCGGCCTTCGGCAACCATCCAGCGGACGCTGTCGTCGTGCCATACGATCCGGCATTCGAGGTGGAATTTGCCGGTGGCGAAGGCGTCCCGGCATGCCGTCTCGAACAGCTCCCGATCCTCGGGCACGACATCTTTTTTGCCGATTGCTCGGATCCAGCTCGGCAGCAACGCGGCATCGGCGGAGAGTCGCTGGCGCGAAGGCGAGCGCGCCTGCTCGTATGCGCTCAGGTCGAGATCCCAGGTGCTCATCTGGGCCGCTTCGAGCGCCATTCTGAGCCTGTCCTGAGCGGCAACCAGCTGGTCGTTGGCCTCCTGAAGCTGCCGGGTTCGTTCCCCTACGAGTTCTTCGAGACGGCTTGCTGCCTGCTCGCGCTCGACCAGGTATCTGGCCGCCTCGTACTGCCGGCGTCGGGCAAGCAGCGCCGCGTTGGCGGCGGTGACGAGCGTCACCGTCTGCACCGGCCGCTCCTGCAGCGTCACGTTGCGGAGCTTTTCCACGAGATCGAGGGTGTGCTTGTGCAGGCTCGGATCACCGCGGCGAGCCGTCAGGACGATGAAAGGGAAGTCCGACCACGGCGGCTGACTTTGCACCCAGTCGAGAAGCGGGCCCAGGTCGGCCGCAAAAAAGGCCTCCTCAGCGAGGATGGCGGCGCCGGCGCCGGATTCCAGCTTGCGCCGTAAATCATCGATATCCGAACAAGGCTCGCACAAGAAACCGGCGTTCTCCAGCAGCGCGCAGGCGGCGCTGCTGTCCCGGCCTGTCGGGGCGAGCACCAAAATCCTCTCGGCCTCGTTCACCGGGCGGGTTTCCATCAACCGGGACGCCGATCGTTTGGCAGCAACGGGCTGCTTTTCCCGCGATAGGTCGGGACCCCGGACAAGACGCCCTGGAATTCCGTCAGCGGCGGGCCAACCTTGACCCGCTCGCTCTCGGATAAGGTGACGTAAAGGCAAGGCTCGCCTTGCCGCACGCCCGCGAGCAGGAATTGCAGCGCGAGCGTGGTTTTGCCCGTCCAGGGGCGTCCCTCGATCAGGTAGACGCGCTCGAGATCGAGACCGCCGGCGAGGATATCGTCCAGCCCGGGGCAGCCGGTCGAAGCCATCTCCGGTAATACGTGGCGCTGAGCGGGTTCGGAATTCATGTGGCTAGCCTGGAAACGCTAAACCAACAGTATCGTGGCATGGGGGTGACAAACGGCCCCATATCCGGCCTGACGAAGCAGGAGGGATGCGGCCATAGCGCAACGACAAGTGCTCGCGCGCGGGAGCCAAAGAGACCGTTCAACTCATAATCTGCTGCTGTTTCGGCGCGGATCTCTTATAGCGCACACTCGGCCGGCCGGGTGTGTGATTCCTAGGGTTAGCCGGTTGTCTCCAACGCGCGCGCCAGGGCGCAGAAATCGGCGACCGATAATTCCTCGGCGCGGGCTGTCGCTGGAATTCCGGCCGCATCGAGCAGCGGACCGACCGGCGCTCCAAGCGCCCGAAGGCTCGATCGCAGCATTTTGCGGCGCTGCCCGAAAGCGGCTGATGTCACCCGCTCGAGCACCGGCTTCGCGGCCGGCGCCAGCGGCTCCGCGCGGGGTATGAGGCTCACCACGCTCGAGGTCACCTTTGGCGCCGGCACAAAGGCGCGCGGCGGCAGGTCGAACAGGATCCTCGGCTCGGTCAGCCACTGCACGAGCACCGAGAGCCGGCCGTAAGCGGGGCTGCGCGGCTGCGCGACCAATCGCTCGGCCACCTCGCGCTGGAACATCAGGGTCAGGCTCTCGTAATCGCGGATGCGGTCGAGCCAACGCAGCAGCAGGGTGGTGGCGATGTTGTACGGCAGGTTGGCGACAATCTTGCGCGGCGCCTCGGCGAGCGCCGCCGGTTCAAGCTGGAGGGCGTCGCCCTCGACCAGGTCGAGCCGGCCTGGATAATGCGTAGCCAATTCGCCGAGCGCGCCGATAGAGCGCGGGTCGCGCTCTATCGCCACCACCCGCCGCGCGCCTTCCGCCAACAGCGCTCGGGTCAGCCCGCCAGGGCCGGGGCCGATCTCGATGATCGTCGCGTTATCGAGCGGCCCGGCGCCCCGGGCGATGCGCCGGGTCAGATTGAGGTCGAGGATGAAATTCTGCCCAAGGCTTTTTTTTGCCGCGATGCCGTGCCGGGCGATGACCTCGCGCAGCGGCGGCAAGACACGGCAGGGCGCGCTTTGTTGGTGCTGGATCGGCGCCGATGCGTTCTTCGACTGCTCGCTGCGCGAGCGCTCAGGACGAGGCTTTTTCTTTAATGCCATCCTCAACATCCGTCATTCTGAGCCGCGCCGCGGCGAAGCCGGGCGCGTGTCGAAGGACGCAAACCAGTATTGCAGCCGAATTCCCGTCAGCTGGCGCTGCGTCGCTGTGCTATTTCGGCGGCGAGCCGCAATGCCGCGATCAGGCTGTCGGGCCGGGCCACCCCCTTGCCGGCAATATCGAAACCGGTGCCGTGGTCGGGCGAAGTGCGGATGAAGGGCAGTCCCAAGGTGATGTTGACCCCGCCGTGGAAATCGATGGTCTTGATCGGGATCAGCGCCTGGTCGTGATACATGCACAAGGCGGCGTCGTAGCCGGCGCGCGCCTCGGGATGGAACATCGTGTCCGGCGGCAGCGGCCCGCGAGCGACGATGCCGTCGGCCCGGAGCTGCTGGACGGCAGGGGCGACGATGTCGAGATCCTCGCGACCAAGCGCGCCGTTCTCGCCAGCATGCGGATTTAGCCCGGCCACCGCGAGCACCGGTGCGGCGATGCCGAAATCGCGCCGCAGCGCCTCGTGTGTGATCCGCCCCGCCCGCACGATGGCCGCGGTGGACAGCGCCTCGATCGCCTGCCGCAGTGGCAGATGAATCGTCACCGGCACGACCCGCAGCTCGGGGCAGGCCAGCATCATCACGGCATCGCGCTCCGGCAGCCCGGCCAGCTGTGCCAGGTATTCGGTATGACCCGGATGGCGGAAGCCGGCCCGGTAAAGCGCGTCCTTGTTGATCGGATTGGTGACCAGCGCGCTGGCGCGACCGGCCTGAACATCGTCTATGGCCATATCGATTGCGGCGATCACCATTGCCGCATCGGCCGGGTGCGGACGGCCCGGCTCGGCCTCCGGCGCGCCGCCGAGCGGCAACACAGGTAAGGATCGCGTGAATGCCGAGAGCGCCTCCTTTGGCGCGGCAATTGCCTGCACCGGCACTTGCCAGCCGAGTTGCGCGGCCAGGGTCGCGAGCCGTAGCGGGTCGTCAATGACGTAGAAGACCGACACCCCTTCGGCTCGGCGCAGCCAGGCTTGCAGCGCGATCTCGCCGCCGATCCCGGCCGGCTCGCCCATCGTCAGGGCGAGCGGGAGCATGGTTCGCTTCACACCCTCACATCGACATACGCGTTGCGCCTGAGGTCGCGCAGATAGCGCCGGGCCAGAGTATCGAGACGCTGGCGCAGGATGGTTTCGCCGATCTCGTCGCGGCTCGGTCCCTTGCCGGCATCTTTCGCCTCGGTTTTCGAGCACACCATGATCACGCCGACCCCGTTCTTCTGTGCGATTACCGACGACGCCTGCCCAATGGATAGCCGGTTCACCAGATTGCGCATTTCCGGCGCCAGCTCGCCGGCGCGCAACCTGCCCTGGCTCGACAGCTGCGGCGCTTTCTCCTTGCCGGCCTTCAGCAGGCTCGGGCAATCCTTCGCCACTGCCTTTACGCTTTGCGCTTCATTGATCGCGGCGCGCTTCATCGCCTCGCTGGCCTGCGCCGGCAGCGGAAACACTACCTGCACGATGTCGTATACGGCGTCCTGATCGCTGCCGCTGCCGCTCGTGCCGGTGCGGCGGTCGATCACCAGCAAAAGGTAAAAGCCGCCGCCGGTGCGAACCGGCGGCGACAGCTCGCCCGGCTTCAGCTGAGCGACGGCCTTGCCGAGTTCGGGCGCCAATTGGTCGGGCCGCACCCAGCCCATATCGCCGCCGACCGCGGCGGTCGCGGATTGCGAGAATTGCTGCGCCACCGCCGAGAAGCGCGCCCCCTGGCGCATCTGCAGGGTCAGCCGTTCGGCGAGCCGTTTGATCTCGTCCTCCTGGGCCGGGTTGTCGACCGCGAGGAAGATCTCGCCGACCCGGCTCGCATGTTCCTTGGCCCGCTTCAAGGCCTCGTCGACCTCCTCGTCCGAGATCTCAGTGGTTTGCGCGGCCTGCCGGCGCACCAGCTTGGCCCAGACGATCGAGGCAGTCAGCTGATCCACGAGCTGGCCGCGATCGACCCCGCGCGCCTGCAGAAACGAGTCCAGCTGGCCGGACTTCATGTTGTTCTGCTTTTCGATCTGCTCCAGCGCGGTGTTGATCTCGGCTTCGGTGGCGGTGACGCTCTGGCGCCGCGCCTCCTGCAATTGCAATTTCTCGTCAATCAACGAGCGTAAGACCTGCGAGGCGAGCCGCTGGCGGATTTCCTCGGTATCGGGAAGGTTGGACGAGATCATCACCATCCGCACCCGCGAGGCGAGATCGAACACCGAAATGACTTGGTCGTTGACCACGGCCGCGATGCGCATTTCCGGCGAGGTGTTGCCCGGTTGCGGCGAGGGCGCCGGTTGGCGGGTTGCCGCCGCTGTCGTCTGTTGCCGACGCGTCTGGGCATCGCTGGCAGCCGAGGCGGCGACCAGCGCCGCCGTGAGCAAGAGCATCAATGAATGACGAAGCCAGACCATCGAAGGCCAAATCCTATTGCCCCAACCGGGCGGCAAACCTACACCCTCGTGGCTCCGCTGTCGCCGCCGATGCCGAGAGCGCGCCCACAGATAACGAGAAGACATAGACGCCACGATCGGCCGGCTCGGGTCAGAGCGAGTTGCCGGACACCGACAAGATATTGCCGCCGAATTCGCCGAGGTTCTTGAACACGACGCTGAACATGACCGAGACGCCGGGGGTCACGTCGCCGCTGCGGATGCCCGATTGGGTGACGGCGCTGATAAACGCCATGCACTCGTCCTGATAGATCGCCGCCAGGGTCGCGTAGAGGCTCTTGTTGCTCGATTGCGGCGTGGCGACGCCGTTGATCAGGTTCGTGGAATTGGTCAGGTTGACGGTCTCGCTGCCGGCCAGCGACCAATACCGGGTCAGCTTGGCGGTCGCATTGAAGGTCAGCTGCTCGCGCTTGCCGAATACCACGGTCTGCCCGGTCGCCGGGTTGGTCACCACCTCGTTCAGCTGCTGCGCCGGGACCATTAGGAAGTTGGCGCCCACCCGAAGGCTCTGCGGTCCGACGCTGACCCCGACCTCCTGGGAGCGATTGCTGAGGGTGCTCTTGTCGAGGCGAAAGCGGTAGATCAGGTCGAGATAGGAGCTGGGCGCGAGCACGATCCGGCCGACCACGTCGGACAGCCGCTGCGCCGCCCCCGATGCCGGCGGCAGGAACGGGTTGGGTTGGGCGCGCAGGCTTTGCCCGATCAGGAAGCGGTAACTGCCGCCTTCCTTGTTATAGAGGCCGGCCTTCAGCCCATAATCGACTCGCTGCCCGGTATCGAGGATGTCGTAGCCGGCGAGCCGGTCGGGCCGGAACAAATCGGAATCGCGGAACTCATAGCCGAGGCTGTCCTCGTTCGGGATACGGCGCCGGTTGCCGCCGGCCGGTCCGGCATAGATACCGGCGATCGGCTCGACAAGCGCGGTGGTGTCCTCGCCGCGTCGGATCAACGGGTAATGCCAGGTCAAGCCCAGCTGCGGGAAGGCGCGGGCGGCCAGGAAATTGTAGCCGATGCGCTCGCCCGGCGGCATACCGTTGATCGGGAAATAGGCGCTCGGCAGATCCGGGTTCGATTTCGGGCTCAGATCGCTGACCGAATAGGCATCGCCGCGCAGCGTCGCCTGAAAGGTGTATTCGCCGCCGATGCCGTCTCGGAAGGTGCGGTCCCACTCGCCGCCGAGCGACAGCCGGCGGGTCTGCGTGCCGACCTCGCGGACGATGTTGAGCAGGTTGGCATTCGCCTTCAGGAGGCCGCCCCACACGCCGGGCTCGCTCTGCCAATTCCGGTTCGCCACCGGGAGCACGATCGGCTGTGTCGAATCGCCGAGACCCGGGGTCAGCGGCTGGAACAGGTAGGCGTTGATGTCGGTTGCGGCGCGCGGCTGGAAGCCCTCGAGATAGGCCCGGCTGATCAGGGCATTCAGCAGCGGATTACCGAAGCCGAAGCGCAGCAGATAGGTCTGGTCGGAGGCGCGCTGCGCCGCGAAACCGGCGCGGTAGGTCTCGTCGATGTCCCAATTGCCGAAGGCATTGATATGCCCGCGCACCTGGTGACCCGTCGTCGAATTGTTGCCGGACCCGACATTGCTGTAATTGATGCTGCCCAGCGCGTCGAGATAGCCGTTGCCAAAGCGCTCGCGGTATTCGCTGGCCAGCAGCGGCCCGCCACGGCTGGTGAAGCGCGGCGCCACGGTCAGATCCTTGTCCGGTCCGAGAACCAGGAAATACGGCACCGCGACGTGGAACCCGACCGTGCTGGAATTGCCGAAGCTCGGGGTCAGGAAGCCGCTCGCCCGTTTCACCGTCGGTTCGGGCTGCGACATGTAGGGCGTGTAGAACACCGGCACGCCATCGATTTCCATAACGGCGTCGCGGAACTCGATCAGCTTCAATTCCTTGTCGTCGCTGATCTCGCGCGCCTTCAATTGCCAAGCCGGCGGCGCGGTCGGATCGTTCTTGCACAGATCGCAGGGCGAATAGACGCCGCGCCGCAATTCGAGCCGGTTGCCGTTGACCCGGCGCACCGCGTTGGCCGCCAGCCGCGAGCGGTCGGCCAGCAAGAGCCGCACATTCTCGGCGAAGGCATTGTTCATGGAATCGCGCAATTCCATGAAATCGGCGAACACGACCTCGCCGGTCGGCAGCAGCAGGCTGATGTGACCCGACGCGGTGACGGTGTCGGTCTTCTGATTGTAGGTCACCGTGTCGGCGAGTAGCACCTGGCCGGATTGCGAGATTTCGACATGGCCCTTGGCCACGGTCAGCGCCAGCTTGTCGTCGTATTCGACCTCGTCGGCCTGGAACACGATCGGCGCGTTCTTGTCGCTCTTCTGCTTGAAAAGGCTGCTGTCCACCGCGCCGGCGCCGCCAACCGATAGCAGAATCGACATCGCCGCGCCGACCACCGCAAAGGTCGCGCGCCAAGCCGTCCATCGCCGCTGTTCAGGCCGGGGGAAACCTGCCATCCGCCGCATTCGGTTCGAGGAAGCCTCTGGTCAGCCGTTTCGCGGAAAAGACCTTCGGTAGCCGGGTCGAGTAGGCACTCCTAACCTTATCCGTCCTCCAGGTGAAGCAGCATCGAAGCTCCGAAGATCATGCTGACCCCGGCTGGGGTCCAGGCGGCCAGCAGCACCGGTATCTTCGCCGAGAGCCCGAGCGCGAACACGATGTCGGAGAGAAAATACAGCAAAAAGCCGGCGGCGACGCCGCTGACGATCAGCATGCCGGCGCCGCCCCGCCGCTGCATCCGCAAGCTGAACGTCGCCGCGACCAGCACCATCGCGCAAAACAACAGCGGCCGCGCCAGCAGAACGTTGAAATGCAGGCGGTGGCGCTGCGCCGAAAACCCCGATTGTTCGAGCAATGAGATGAAGCCGGGCAATTCCCAGAACGACATCGTATCGGGCGAGGCGAGGCTCTCCTCGATTTTGCTCGAGGTGAGGCTCGTCGGTAGGCGCAGCTCGGGAAAAGAATCGGGCGGCTCGCCGGGTCGGAAGCGATGGCAATCCTCGATCAGCCACGATCCGTCCTGGAGGCGGGCCGAGCGCGCCTCGATGCGCGCGGCAAACTCGCCTTGCCGGTTGAGGAAAAAAACCGACACCCGTTCGAGCAGAAGCTGCTGCGCGCTGCGCTTGCTGCCGTGGATGATGATCCGGCCGCCATCCGAATCGCTCTGCCTTAGCCACAGGCCCGCATTCGACAGCGCCAGCGGATCGCCGGCATTGCGCAGGATGCGGCTGTCGAGCTTTTCGTAGCTGGCCTGCATCGAGGCAGCGATCGGGTTGAACACCGTCACCGCCACTACCCCGACGAGCAGCGCTACCAGCGCCGCAGGAGTTAGGAATTCCCAGGCCGATACCCCGGCGGCGCGGGCGACCACCAGTTCGTTATTCCGGGTGAGCCGCCAGAAGGCGAGCATCGTGCCGAACAGGACCGCGAACGGCATCACCTCCTGGGCGGTATGCGGCAATTTTAGCGCCGCCATCTCCAGCAAGGTGCTCCAGGTGGCCTGGGCCTTGGCGCCGCCGCGCCGGATCAGCTCGATGTAGTCGAGCAGGAAGGTCACGCTGACCATCGTGCCGAAGACGCTGGCGAACCAGATAAAAAACTGGCGGGCGATATAGACGGAGAGGGTCCTTGCCAGCTGCACCCGAACCGTCCCCCAAACCGCCACTCGACCGGCAATCCTAGCGCGCGGCGAGGGCAAGGCGCCGCGGATCGAGCCTGATCCCGCCAAACAGCAGCATTCCAAAGCCGAGCGCGAACGGCAAGAGGTCGATCGCGTAGATCAATGGGATTGCCGCCTCGTAGCGGTTCGCCAGATTCTTGACCCCGAGGTCGAAGGCCTGGAACAAAAACGCCAGCAGCACCGCCAGTAATACCCGGCGCAGCTGTCCGCGCCGGTTCAGCTCGCCGGGCAACAGACAGGCGAGCGGGATCAGCACGAAGCTGAACACCGAAAGCGGCACGGCCAGCCGCTGATGCGCCTCGAGCCGGAAGCTGCGGCGCGTTGTCGGGTCAAGATCCGGCGGCGGAAAAAATAATTCGCCCAGGAACCGCTCCTGGGCCTCGTGAAAGCGAGCGCCGGGCGCATCGCGCAGCATGTCGAGATCGAGCGTGTAGCGGTCGAAGGTCAGGACGGTGAGCTTGCCGTTGGTGCGGTCGAAGCGCTGGCGGTTGCCGTTGACCATGATAAGGCGCGAGCCGCCCGCCGCGTCGGCGAAGGCGCCGCGCTCGGCCATGATCGTGACCGGCTGTTGCGGGTCGCGCTCATCGTTTATCAACAGGCCGATGACTTCGCCGCGCTCATTACGGCTGCCGACATAGATCGTCAGCTTGTCGGAGATCGTCGTAAACGCGCCTTCCTGCAGCAGGGCGGAGACGAACCGGTTGCGGATCTCGAACTGCAGGTCCTTGAACTCGCGATTCGAGGCCGGGAGGAAATAGGCCGAGAGCGTCATCAGCGCCACGAAGGCGATCCCGGCGAGGACGAAAACCGGCCGGGCCAGCGCCAACGGCCCGAGCCCGGCCGAGCGCATCACCACCAGCTCGCTCTCCGAGGTCAACCGGTTGAACACGAACAACACCGCGATAAACGCGCCGATCGGCAGCACGATATCGAGGAACC
>Ga0209474_10005050_pt1 | contig 11290 bp, 10 predicted proteins | sample GraSoiAngelo_145_FD_185902 | JGI IMG/M metagenome (GOLD analysis project Ga0209474, IMG submission 185902) | Grasslands soil microbial communities from the Angelo Coastal Reserve, California, USA - 14_1009_05_20cm (SPAdes) (version 2) | ecosystem: Environmental > Terrestrial > Soil > Grasslands... | reverse complement strand
CCGCCGAACTCGACGAGGAGGAAGCCCTCGCCCTTCGGCAGAATGCGCAGCACGTCGGCCTCGAGGCCAATCGACTCGAGGTCCTTCACCAGCTTGTCGTCCATGCCCTCGCAGCCGATCGGCCGGTGCTCCATGATCCGCGGCACGTGATCGGCGGCTTCGTACACGCTCGGATAGCCGAGCACGACGAGCACGCGTGCCTTCGGGTTCGGAATCAACCGGACGGTGGCTTCGAGGACGAGCACGCAGGTGCTCTCGCTGCCGACGATCGCCTGCGCGACGTTGAAGCCGTTCTCGGGAAGGAGCGCGGGCAGGTTGAATCCGGAGATACGGCGCGGAATATTCGGGATGCCGCGGCGGATCCGATCGGCGTGCTCGTCGCGAAGGCGCCTCAGATCCCGGTAGATCTCTCCACGCCGCCCGCCCTCGCGCGCGGCCGCGTCGAGCGCGTCGTCGGTCGTCGCGCCGATCTCCATGCGGAGGCCGTCGTAGGTGAGGATCTCGAGCGACTCGACGTTGTCGGAGGTGCGCGGGCCGGGGCCGTCGAACTGCGCCATCACCGAATGGACGCCGCAGGAATTGTTGCCGATCATCCCGCCGAGCGTGCAGTGGGTGTGCGTCGCCGGATCGGGGCCGAACGTCAGGCCGTACCGCTCGGCCTCCCGGCGCAGCGCGTCGAGCACGACGCCCGGCTGCACGCGCGCGAGGCGCCGCTCGGGATCGACCGCGATCACGCGGTTCATGTATTTCGAGAAATCGAACACGACCGCCACGTTGCAGCATTGGCCGGCGAGGCTCGTGCCGCCGCCGCGCCCGAAGATCGGCGCCTCGTGCGCGCGGCAGATCGCGACCGCGCGCTCGACGTCCTCGCTGTCGCGCGGGATCACGACGCCGATCGGCGGCTGGCGATAGTTCGATCCGTCGGTCGCATACAGCGCGCGGCTGCCCGCGTCGAAGCGGACTTCGCCGCGAACCGCGCCCCGGAGCGCGGCGGCGAGCGAGACGGCGTCCACGCGATCCGCGGCGCCGCGCGGCGGCGTCGCGCGACGGGCATCGGCGCGCGTGCGATGAAGATCGACGAACGCCGCGGGCTCGACGCTCATGACGCGAAGCGCTCCGCGTCGGCGCGCCTGAAGGTGAGCCCGAGGCCGGGCCGCGACCGGTCGGGCCTCAGCTCGCCGTCGATCGGACGGAGCACGCCGTCGAACAACAGGCGTTCGATCCGGACGTGATCGTGGAAGTACTCCAGGTTGCGCGCGCGCGACGCCGCGCAGCAGAGCGCCGCGTGGACGCTCGGCGCCGTGTGCGCCGAGAGCGGGAGGCCGAAGGCGTCGGCGACGGCCGCGGCGCGGAGAAATCCGCTCACGCCGCCGCACCGCGTCGCGTCGGCCTGCAGCACGTCGACGGCCCCGGCCTCCGCGAGCCGCCGGAAGTACTGCACGTTGTAGCCGTATTCGCCGGCGGCGATATCCATGCCCGCCGGCGCGCGGTCGCGCACCAGCCGCAGCCCCTCGAGATCGTCGGACGACACCGGCTCCTCGAACCAGACGACGCCGTGGTCCGCGAAGCGCTCGGCGTGGGCGAGCGCCAGCTTCGCCGAATACGCGCCGTTCGCGTCGACGAAGAGCTGCGTCGCGCCGCCGATCGCCCGCCGCGCGGCGCGGACCCGTTCAGCGTCCGCCGCCGGATCGCGGCCGATCTTCATCTTCACGGCGCCGAGGCGGTCGCTCGCCCAGCCGCCGAGCTGTGCCGTCAGCTGATCGATCGAATACGACGTGAAGCCGCCGCTCCCGTACAGCGCGATGCCGTCGCGCGCGGCGCCGAGCAGCGAGACGAGCGGGACATCGAGCAGGCGCGCCTTCAGATCCCACAGCGCGATGTCGACGGCGGAAACCGCGCACGCGGCGACGCCGTCGCGTCCGAGGTTGCGAACCGCCTGCCGCATCGCCACGTAGCAGCACTCGACGTCCATCGCGTCGCGGCCGATCACGACGTCGCCGAGCGTCGACGCCGCCACCTGCGCCGCGGCGGGGGAGGCGTACGTGTAACCGAGACCGCTCGTCTCGCCCGCCTTCACGTGCGCGACGACGAGCGTGGTCTCGTGCCATTCGAGCGTGCCGTCGGATTCGGGCGCGTCGGTCGGGATCGTGTAGACGCCCAGCTCCATGCGATCGATCGCCGCTGATACGCCTGCGCGTCCCATCGTTCGATCCGTCAGGGAAGAGAAGCGACCGGCGCACCTGCGGCGCCGGTCGACTGGTGTGCCACGAGCCGCTTACTTGCGACCCGTGGTCGCGCGGACGTCCTGCCGGAGCGCCCGCATGAACGGATTCGCCGCTTCGAGCGCGGCGACGGGCTTGCTGCCGGTGACGACGTCGCGCGCCGTCACGTCGTTGCCGTACGCGCGCACGAGCGCTTCCTTGTCCGGCCGCAGCACGCCGCCGGAGAGGTCGATGCCCGCGAAGACGCCGTGCGACCGCGAGTACGACAGCATCTCAGCGCTCAGCTGCGCGTCGGTTGCCGCGCTGGCCGAGCGTCCGAGCGGGCCGGCCGCCACCGACGCGTCAGCGCCGAGCGACACCTTGTCCTCGAGCAGCTTGTCGACGCCGCGGCGGTTCATCACGAGCAGCACGAGATCGACTTCCTCTGCGCCGATCTGCAGACCCCAGCTGCCCTTCGCGAGCTGCATGAACACTGGAGCGCTCCAGTCGTTGGTGCGGCAGCTCATCACGCCGGCCCCGTACTCGCCGCCGACGACAAAGGCGGCCTTTTTCATCGACGGGATGACGATGACGCACTGCGCCTTGCTCCACAGCTCTTCCGGAATCGCCTTCTCTGTCGAGTTTCGCAGATCGTTCAGGATCGGCCCGGCTTCGTTGAGCCGCTTCACCTCATCCCTGGACAACGTTGCGAATGCCGAGGCCGCGACCATCGATAGCACACACGCGATAACGGCCTTCTTCATATGGCTGTTTCCTCCTGCACTCGTAAAGCTTGCAAGCCGAGCGCCCGGCCGCGCGCATGAGCTGATGGTCGCGCTTTACGGCTGAGGAGGCGGCCTGCGATTACGATGTGCGGGCGACGCCCGCGGTGCGGTCGTAGTTCTGGCGGAAGAGGTCGATCACGTTCGCGATGTCAGCCTCGGTCCGCATCGGCACGGTGATCCAGCCCGACTCGGGCAGCACATGGTGCGGCCTCGCACGGCCCGCGGCCACGAGCGCGTCGCGGACGACGCGAGGAAAGGGCAGGTCCGCAATCGTTCGATGCAAGTGCCCGAGCTCGCGGCGGCCGACGCGGAACTCGATCCCGCCGAAGCGGTGATCGTGCACCGTCACGCCGTCCCACGCGGCGACGGCGTCCCGAACTTTATCCATGGCTTGCGTCTCGCGTTCCATCGTGATCCTCCGATCGTCGCGATCGATCGTCGGTCTTCAAGTCGGCTTGAAGTCAAGTGGAATCCGCCTGCCTTACCGACACGCCGGGTGCCGGCATTCGCACCGCAGCTCGGTCTGCTGGCCTTTCTCCTTGCAGTGCTCGCTGCAGTACTTGCCGTACTCCCCATCCTTCGTCACGGTGCAATTGCACGACGGATGCGCGCATTTCTGAACGTCTGCCATAACGACCTCCTGGCGAGAGTCTATGCCCACCGATCCTGAGCGACAAGCGCAGGATCGCACGGAGCGCGCGCGCCGGCGGGTGCTACAATCCGCTTCCTCCGACGATCTGCCTGGGGCGATGTTCGCCGCGTCCGTGGCGTGGAGCGTATCGCGTCGCCCGTGAAAGAAGAGGGGACATGATGCGCGTTTTTGCGACCGCTCTCTTCATCCTCGCGATGACGAACGCCGCCGCCGCACAGACCTTCCGCGGCGGCATCAACGGCAATGTGACCGACCAGACCGGCGCGGTGCTGCCCGGCGCCGACGTCAAAGCGACCAACGACGCGACCGGCCTGTCGTATTCGACGACGACGTCGAGCGCGGGCGCGTTCACCTTCGCCGACCTGCCGCTCGGCGACTACACGATCGTCGTCTCGGAGAGCGGCTTCGAGACGGTCACGATCCGGGGCGTGCGCGTGTCGGCGGGCGCGATCTACACGGTGCCGGTCAAGGTGAACGTGGCGCAGCTCGAGGCGAACGTTCAGGTTTCCGCCGCCGCCGTCGCCGTCGAGACGACGTCGACGACGCTGACGAGCGTGCTGTCGACGCAGACGGTCCAGGACCTTCCGTTGAACGGCCGCGACTTCAGCCAGATGCTCGCGCTGACGCCCGGCTACTCGGGCTACGAAGGTGGCGGCAGCGCGTCGATGAACGGATCCCGATCGAACCAGTTCAACTGGCAGATCGAGGGCACCGACAACAACGATCAGTGGTTCAACATCAAGGCGGTCAACCAGGGCGGCATCAACAGCATCCCCGGCGTCCTGCTCCCGCTCGATTCAGTGGAGGAGTATTCCGTCCAGACGCAGGCCGCCGCCGAGACCGGACGCAACCCCGGCGGCGCGGTGAACCTGATCATCAAGTCCGGCGCGAACCGGCCGAAAGGCAGCGCCTACTACTACAACCGCAACGAAGCGCTCGCGGCGCTGTCGCCGTTCGCGCCGACCGACGCGCCGCAGAACAAGCTGCGCAACGAGCACTTCGGCTTCTCGCTCGGCGGTCCGGTCCAGCGCGACAAGACGTTCTTCTTCACGACCTACGAGCACCAGGGCTTCGAGATCGGCAACCAGGCGCTGTCGACTATGCCGTCGGCCGCCTACCAGGCGGCGGCGATGCAGCTCCTGCAGCAGAACTCGGTGCCGGTGAACGCGGTGTCGCGATCACTGCTCGGCGCGTTGTGGCCGGCCGACACGCTGAACGGCGTGGCGACCGCGAACAACTACTTCAACCCGACGCCGCAGACCGGCTACAGCCACAACTTCCTCGTCAAGGTGGACCACAGCCTCAACAACAATCACCGGCTGTCGTTTCGAGCGTTCGTCGGCCAGGGAAGCCAGACGGCGCCCGTCGGATCGCTCATCTCCTATTACTTCCAGGTCGGGCCGATCAAGGTGCAGAACTACTCGGTGGTGCACAACGCGATTCTGAAGCCGACGCTCACCAACCAGATTCTCTTCGGCCTGAACCACTTCAACCAGACGTTCTCCGACGCCAACAGCAGCTTCAACCCCGTGAACCTCGGCTTCAACACCGGCGTCAGCGGAGCCGATCTGGCCGGCGCGCCGTTTCTCTCGATCACCGGATTCGATCCGACCGGCGTCAGCCCGAACTCGGGGCGCACGGACGTGACCACCCACGTGTCCGACGCGCTGTCTTATACGAAAGGGCCGCACGAGATGCGGTTCGGTGGAGAAATCCGCTGGGTCGGCATCGAGGCGGTCGGCGCCGGCGGCGGCAACAACGCCGGCATCCGCGGAAATTTCTTCTTCAACGGAACGCAGGGACCGTGGCGAAGCCTGCTGAGCGTCCCCGGCTACGACACCAACATCGCCGCGCTCGCCGACTTCCTCGCGGGATACGTCTACCAGTCGACCATTCTGAGCGGCGACATCAGACGCCAGGTCGACCAGAACCTGTCCGATCTGTTCGCGCAGGACTCGTGGCGGCTGACCCGCGAATTGAACATCAACCTCGGTCTCCGCTGGGATTTCGAGGGTCCGATGCACAACGGCCAGCAGGATCTTTCGACATTCGATCCCGCGCGCGGAGGGTTGGTCGTCGTCGGGCAGCAGATCGACTCCCTCTACGAGCGATCGTGGAAGAACTTCAGCCCGCGCGTCGGCTTCGCGTATCAACCGAACGGGCGCGACGATCTCGTGGTGCGCGGCGGCCTCGGGCTCTTCTACGATACGCCGTCGATCTCACCGTTCCTGGATCAGGCCTCGCTGGCGAACAACGGCGCGATCGGCGTCGAGGCGAACCCGGCGGGCTCGAAGCCGGTTTACCAGATCACGCGCAACGGGTACACCATCGTGCCGAGCCAGCCGATCTTCCCGGCGAACATCTCGCTTTCCGGCAACAACGTGATCAACCTGTTCTCGGTCAGCCCGGACTTCAAGCCGGCCTACGTGACGAGCTACAACGTAAACGTCGAGAAGACGCTGGGCCGCAACGCGATCGTGCAGATCGGCTACGTCGGCTCGAAGGGACGGCGTCTCAACATCGTGCGGAACATCAACCAGGCGGCGATCGGGAGCGGCTTCGTCAACCGGCCGGATGCCGCCGGCTTCACGTATCAGCAGCAGACGCGCCCGTTCTTTCAGCAGTTCCCGAACTTCGGCGTGATCGACGAGCTCGAGAGCATCGGCATCTCCAGCTACAACTCGCTGCAGGCGACGGTGCGCACGCGCAACTGGCGCGGCGTCATCTCGCAGTTCTCGTACACGCTCGCGCACAACATGGACGAAGTACGGGAGCGCCGGGTCTGACATCCGTCACCATTTCGGCGGCTACCTGCTCTACGACGTGCCGGCCTCGTCGCATGGGCCGGCGTGGTTGTCGCACGGCTGGCAGCTGAACACGAACATCTCGGTCCGCACGGGATTTCCGTTCACCGTACGCGCCTCGTCGGACACCAGCGGCACCGGCGAGAACACGACGCGCGCCGTCCAGGTTGCGGATCCCTTCGACGGCGTGGACCACACCGTGACGGCGGGACAATCGGTGCCGTGGATCAACCGCACCGCGTTCGTGAACCCGACGAGCGGCAGCTACGGCACGGTCGCGCGCAACTCGGTCTACGGGCCGGGGTACGCGTCGGTGGACCTGTCGGTGTTCAAGGCCATCCCGCTGCAGAACCAGCTGCGTGCGCAGCTTCGGCTCGAGATGTTCAACATCTTCAACCGCGTCAACCTCGCGCAGCCGGGCAGCCGCGTCGGCGGCGGATTGGGGCGCATCGGCGACACCATCGGCGATTCGCGCGGGTCGCCGGGCATCGGTCCGGGCGAACCGTTCAACATGCAGCTCGCGCTGAAAATCCTGTTCTGAGCCGCCGTCGGTTCGAGAACGTTTCAGCGGCTGACCGTGAACGTGACATCCTGAAACGAGCTGAGCCCGCCGTCGTGCGCCAGGCACCGCAGGATGTAGGTGCCCGGCTCGGTGAACGTCGCTCGGCTCACCCATCGGCCGTCTGAAGGAGCGGGCGGCGTGCGCCAGCCGAGCGACCACGGCGAATTCGTGCCGTCTCGATAGTCCTCCCACACTTCGATCTGCGGAGGATCGAACGCTACGTTCCCCGCGCTCCGGTACACGAACCACGCCAGTCGCAGCCCGGTCGCCGAGTTGGGCGTGCCGCGCGAAGCGCGCGCGGCCTCGGTCTGCGGCGGCGGCATCGGTCGCGCTCTCGGCTTCCCGTCGTCGGTGGCAAGGGCGGCGAGCGTGACCGGCTGGCCCACTCTGGCCGTCCGCGACGCGTCGCCTTCCACCTTCAGAACGGGCGGTTGATTGCCGATCGTGGAGGGGTTGCCGCCGCCGGCGCCGCCGGCGCCGGTGTTGTTCATGATGACGATGTCGTCGATGTAGTAGTCGGGCTTGAGCGTCCCATACGCGCGCGTGGTCTTTCCACGCGTCGTCAGAGTCCAGACGAGCTCTTTTTTGCCGAAGTCACCGGGAACGCGAATCCGAACGAGAAATCGGTTGCGTCTCGGCAGGAAGTGCGTCGGCTGCCCCTGATCGGCGCCGCCGGGCTCGATGCTGTTTTCGGGGCCGATCGGGACGTCGACTTCCTCCTCCCAGTTCCGGTTGAAGTACCCGAACACCAGGTTGAAGGTCCCGTCGGCGTTCTGCTCCCAGCCTTCGAACACCGGCGCGACATCCTGACCAGTCGCGGTGACCTGCGCGCTCGTGCGAGGAAATCCGGCAAACGCCGCAACGAGAAGCACGATGCCGCCTGCTGCGAACCGCCGTGAAGTCGTGTTCTGCGATGTCACGATATGCCTGCGCTACTTCTGCGGCCCGCCCGTCGTGCCCACAGGCTTCTTGCTGTAACCGCACAACGGACACCCGAGGACCGTTTGCCCGTCTTTGAGGTGGAGCACCTCGCGACGATGCGCCATCTCCTGCTGCAGTTCGTCGTCGCTCAGCACGAGCACCTGTCCGATGTTGATCATCATGTTGTCGATCGAGCGGTGGCCCAGGCCCGACCAGTTCCTCGGATCGACGACATTGCGATTCGCCGGCGTGTTGTCGAAGTATCCCGTGACCCGGAGGATCGTGCCCTTCGGCAGCAGCGGCGCGGCGTCGTCGGCGTAGGAATACACGCGAACCCACCCGTGGTTGTATCCGGCACAACTGAGCGTCTGGGCCATGCTGTTCCAGATCGCGTCGAGACACATCCGAACGCCGGCGGCGTGCATGTGAGGTTCGAACACCAGCATTTTGACGTTGCGGTCGAGCGTCGTGAACGTCTCGATCTTCTGGTTCGCCTCCATCGGACGGATGTCCAGGTCGAGCGTGGCCGTGAGGTCCAATCCGAGGACACGCTTCGCGGGTTGATATCCCTTTGGATGGAACTTGAACGCGAAGTCCACGTGTGCCCGGGCATCGGTCCCCGCCGCGTGCAGGTGCACGGACGGGAACACGAGCTTCGATCCAGCTTTCAAAAGTTTTCCCGCCGCCGGATCGAAGAAATCGGCGTTGCGGCCGACTTCGTGGACCGGCCACGCCTCGATCTCGGTCCGTGACGTCCCGTCGCCAACGGCCGACCAAATCAAGTGATGGACGATGAAGCGGCCGCCGATCGTCTGGCGGCCGGCGGCCTTGTCGAGATCGTTCACTTCCTTCATTTCAACGGCCGCGACATATCGATCCTCGGCGAGGCTCGTCTGGACCTCGGCGAGCGGACCCCACCAGTCAGCCGCCGTGCCCTTCACCGTCACCGTTGGCGACGACACGATCAGATCGGGCTGGCCAATCGCCCACTCGGACGCATCGAGGAACGTGAGCGGCGGAGGCATGTCGGCCGGATTGCCGCGCGGCGCTCCGGCGTCGGCCCACGCCGCAATCGCGCCGATCTCGTCGTCGCTCAGAGAGACGTCACCCTTGTACTGCTGAATGCCGATGTTCTTCTCGATGAACCAGGGCGGCATCACGGTTGGCTTGTCGCGAAGGGCCGTCCTCATCTTCATCGCCTTCGCCCACGGGCGCGCGTCTTCATATGTGAGGAGCGACATCGGCGCCACGGATCCGGGCCGATGGCAACCCTGGCAGCTGCGCTGCAGAATCGGCGCGACATCCTTCGTGAAGGTGACGTCCCGGGTGCCTTTCACGGGCGCCTGCGCGACGATCTGCGCAGCGGAACACACGAGAGCCGCAGCGAGAACCGACGCGGCCACCGTGAATCGAGGGAGCGTCCGACGATGCTCTGTCATGGCTTTTCTCCGCTGTGCAGGGAGCCCGGCTTCCACCGAACAGCAGGATGGTCACGCGCATGAGTTCATTTGTCAACAAGCATCGGATATCCTGTCGCGGCTATGCGAAGTCTCGCCGTGGTCGTCGAGTGAGCGGCGTAAAATGAACCGGCCGATCCTGGCTCTTGAGGTCACAACATGAAACGCATGATTCCGACGATCCTCGTGGCCGTCGTGGCCGTTTCGATCAGCGTGTGGGCGCAGGGGCGCCGCGGCGCGGCGCCGCCGGCGCCACCGGCGCCTCTGGAGCCGGGTGCGTCGCAGGCCGACGTGGACAAAGCCTTGTTCGCAGCGCCGGCTGCGCTCCGCAATCAGGCGACCGTCATCAAGTGGAAAGCCGACTTCACGTACGACACGTTGAGGAAGGGCACCAACGGCCTGGTCTGCTACGACCGATCTGGCTTTCCGATTCAGCCGCCGTTCGCCGTGCAGTGCACCAGCGTCGGCAATCTGCCGCGCGAAGCGCAGAACCTGAAAGCCGAGGCGTCAGGGGATCGGGCCAAGTCGGAGGCGATGCTCAAGGCCATGGAGCAGGACGGCACGCGCGCGAAGCCCGAGTTCGGCTCGGTCTGGTACCACGTATCGGGCCCCGATCGGGATCATGCATCCGCGCACGAAGTGACGATCGCCGTGCCGGGCGCGACGCAGGCCTCGCTCGGCCTGCCCGACCAGCGGAGAGAGAACGGCGTGTGGATCATGAACGCGGGCACCTCCACGGCCCACATCATGATTCCGGGACGGTGATCGCCGCAGACGTGTGCCCCAACACTCCTCGCCGAAGCCTCTGGCCGGACGCGTGGCGCTCGTGGCTGGCGCGACGCGCGGCGCAGGCCGCGGAATAGCACGCGCACTGGCGGAAGCCGGCGCAATCGTCTACTGCACCGGGCGCAGCGTGCCGGGCAAGCCCTCGGCCTACGGGCGGCCCGAGACCATCAATGAAACGGCGGCACTCATCAAAGGCGCCGGCGGCACCGCGATCGCGGCACGCGTCGATCACACGGTCGAGCGGGAAGTCGCCGCATTGTTCCGGCGGATTCTGCGCGCGCACAAGCGCCTGGACATCGTCGTTGACAGCGTGGCCGGAGAAGACCCGTTGCTGAAGCGGCACGGGTTTCTCTGGGAGACGGACCTGACAAACGCCGACGCGATCTTCCGGCAGGCGTTGACGTCGCGCATCATCACCGCGAAACATGCCGCTCTCGCCATGAGGCCCGCCAGGCGAGGCCTCATCGTCGAAGTGACGGAGAACGACATCATCGGTGGCGGCGCAAATCCAATGGCGCACGCCGTGAAGGTGGCGCAAAAAGTTCTCCCACTGAGCTGGGCTACGGAGCTCGCGGCACATCGCATTGCCGTCGTCGCGCTGACGCCAGGTTTCCTCCGATCGGAATCCGTGCTCGAGTATTTCGCAGTCACCGAGGAGACATGGCGCGACGCCGGAAAGAAAGATCCGAACTTCCTGGCGTCCGAATCGCCGCTGTTCGTCGGACGGGCGGTCGCTTCGCTGGCCGCCGATCCAGGGATTCAGGGCCGCACGGGCATGCTGCTCAGTTCATGGGAGCTGGCGCGGGACTACGGGTTCACCGACTACGACGGCCGCCGGCCGGACTGGGGGCGTCATAAGATCGACTTCTCCACGCTTCCGCCGACGTGGACCGATCTGTTCCGCACGGGATGCGCCCTCGAGATCAAATGGCTGACGACGCTCGCGGCGCGAGCGAGAAAGTTCAGGGCGAAGATCCCGTGACGGCAGGATCCGGCGCACCTGCGCTGGAGTATGCTGCGCGGCATGCGTATCCGCATTCGGCGGCCTGCGGCGCTTCGCCTCCTTGTTCCGGTTCTCAGTGCGCTGACGACGGGTGCCGCCGCACTGAGCGGCGCGCAGGC
>Ga0209474_10005049_pt1 | contig 11292 bp, 13 predicted proteins | sample GraSoiAngelo_145_FD_185902 | JGI IMG/M metagenome (GOLD analysis project Ga0209474, IMG submission 185902) | Grasslands soil microbial communities from the Angelo Coastal Reserve, California, USA - 14_1009_05_20cm (SPAdes) (version 2) | ecosystem: Environmental > Terrestrial > Soil > Grasslands... | reverse complement strand
CGGTGACGAGGGTGGGCACGTGCGCTCGATGCTCCGCGAGGCGATCGGCGATCTCTGGGAGCACGTCGAGATCGTCGACGAGGACGACAACCCCGCGAGCGCGTCGAAGACCGACGCGCCGATCTTCGAGGTGATGCGAAAGGTCACGCGCACGGTCATGAACGGCGCCGAGATCGTCCCCTCGTTCACCGTCGGCGCGACGGACTCGCGATTCTTCCGCCGGAAGGGCGTGCCGGCGTACGGCTACAGCGTCTACAGCGCGAACATCCCGTTCGGCGAGTTCATGACCATGTTCCACGGTCGCAACGAGCGCATCGACCAGGAGTCGCTCCGTTTGATGCTCGACCTCTACGAGCACACCACGCGGGAGTACCTCGGCTGACCGATGCCCGGATCGCGGGGCTGATCTTCATCGCCGCCGCGGCCGTCGCGATCGTCGGCGCGGGCGCGCCGCCGGGGCGGGTGTTCCTGTCGCCGCTCCCGGAGTACCTTCGGATCATCCGCGAGAACGAGCTGCGCTGGCGCGCATCGGCGTGGGGCTTCGCCGTGTCGACCGTCCTCATGGCCGTCGGCCTCGCGGTCGCGACGTCGATCGGCTCGCGCCTCTTCGCCATCGCCGCGTTCACGGTGTTCCTCGTCGTCGCCCCGTGCTGGCTCGGCACGCTCGCGCTGCGCCGCGACCTCACCGTCGCCGCCGCCAGCGGCCGGGTCGATGCGGCGTGGTACGCCGCGATCGGGCTGTGGAGCACGTCGCTGTACGGCTTCTTCATGGTCGGCGGCCACGCCTCGGTCGCGCTCCTCGGCACGTCGTTCATCGGGTACGCCGGCGTTCCGCAATGGGCCGCTTGGACGACCGCGGTGCTCGGCGCCGCGCAGGCCCTTTCGTTCTGGGTCGGCTGGCCGCGGCTCTTCGGGATGCGCGGCCTGCTGGAGCTGCCGGTCATCGTCCCGCTGCTCCCGTTGTTCGTCGCGATCCCCCTCGTCGCCTCGAACCTCGGCCCGCAGTTCTGACCGCGCTACGCTCTGGTCAGCGCACCGCTTGGAGGATCGATCGATGGCGAAGACCGTGGTGACCACGATCACGACCAGCTGCGCGTGCGGAGCGTGCTGCGGCCAGTGCTGCTCGGGCACGAAGACCGAAACGACCAAGTAGCCGATCCGAAGCTCGCCGCGTGGCGCGCTGAGGAGCAGCACCCGTTCAGCGGCTGGGATCTCTCCCACATCTATGACCGCTGGACCGAAGAGCACCCGCCGTGGTCGTACGCGGACCTTGCCCGCGAGGCCTTGCGCGGCGCGCGCTCTGCCGTCGATCTCGGCACCGGCGGGGGTGAACGGCTGAGCGCCCTCGCCGACGTGTTCCCCGAGCGGATGTTCGCGACCGAGGCCTACGACCCGAACGTCGAGATCGCGCGAGCGCGCCTGGCGCCGCTTGGCGTGACGGTCGTCCAGTACACGTCAGCGGACGTGGTCGGTGGAGCGCTCCCGTTCGCCGACGGCTCGCTCGACGCCGTGCTCGACCGCCACGAGAGCTACGACGCGCGCGAGGTCGCGCGCGTGCTCGCACCGGGCGGGCGCTTCGTCACCCAGCAGGTCGACGGACGCGACAAGCCCGACCTCCTGGAGCGATTCGGGCTCACGCCGGCACTACCGGAAGTGACGCTCGGGCCGTTCGTCGCGGCCGCGGAGCGCGCGGAGCTGATCATCGACCGGGCCGAGGAGTGGTGGGGCGAGTCGGCCTTCACCGACGTCGGGGCGCTCGTGTACTACGTGAAAGCGACGCGCACGGTGCCGGACTTCTCGGTGGCGCGGTACGAGCCGGTGCTGCGCGCGCTGGACGCGGAGCTCAGCGCCAGCGGCGCGCTGCGGTTCCGGTGCGGCCAGTTCGTCCTCGTGGCGCGAAAGCCGCGCGCCTAGCGCCCGAGCTTGGCTTCCCGGTCGGGGCGGACGTCTGCGCGAGACCGGCTTCGATCTTCAAGCGCTTCGAGCTTCCAGGCCGGCCACCTTGACCGGTGGGACGGGCCGCTCGAGAGATCCTTCAGGTGCCGTAGAGGTCGAGGACCTCGCGGCGGAAGGTGACCTTCGCTTTCTTCTTCAGGACCTCGAACTCGTCCACGTCCCACGGGCCGACGAAGGTCACGGCGACCCCCGGCTTCCCGACGCGGCCGGTGCGGCCGACGCGGTGGGTGAATGTCTCGGGGTCCTCCGGGAGGTCGTAGTTCACGACGTGGCTGATGTCCTCGATGTGCAGCCCGCGCGCGGCGACGTTCGTCGCGACGAGCATCGGGAGCGAGCCGTCGCGGAAGGCATCGAGCGTGCGCTCGCGCTCACGCTGGCTCAGGTCGCCGTGCAGGGCCTCGACCTTGTGGCCGCGCCGCTTCAGCGATTCCACGAGCTTGTCCACGCCGCGCTTCGTGTGCCGGAAGAGCAGGACTTGGTCGATGTCGTACTTCTTGAGGAGCTCCTCGAGCGCCTTCACCTTGTCCTCATCGAGGACCTCGATGTAGATCTGCTCGATCGCCGCGAGGTTCACCCGCTCGGGCTCGATGGCGATTTGCGCGGCGTTGCGGGTGAAGCGCCGCGCGAGGTCCTGCACTTCGCCCTGAAGCGTCGCGCTGAACAGCGCGGTCTGCCGGTTGGTCGGGCACTTGCTCAGGAGGCGCTTCACCTCCGGGGCGAAGCCCATGTCGAGGAGGCGGTCGGCCTCGTCGAGGATCACGACGCGGAGAGCCGAGAGGTCCAGCGTGCCGCGCTCGATGTGATCGAGGAGCCGGCCCGGCGTGCCGACGACGATCGTCGCGCCACGCTTTAGGGCGCGCTCCTGTGGCACGTACGAAACGCCGCCGTAGATGGCGACCTCGCTCGAGTGGAGGTACTTGCCGAGCGAGCCGAACTCGCGCGTCACCTGGACGCACAGCTCGCGGGTCGGGACGACGATGAGCGCCTGCGGCCGGCGCAGCGCCGGCTCGATGAGCTGGAGGATCGGGATCGCGAACGCCGCGGTCTTACCGGTCCCGGTCTGCGCCTGGGCCAGCACGTCGCGGCCTTCGAGGAGCAGGGGGATCGTCATCGCTTGGACCGGTGTCGGGGCCATGAACCCGAGGTCGTCGATCGCACGTGCGACCTTGGGATGGACGGTGAGCTCGCCGAATCGTGCCGCGCTGATCTCGGGTGCGGGTTTCTCTGGTGCCAGGGTCAAATTCTCTCCAAACGGGATATGGCGGAGCCTCGCACTGGGCGGACCATTACCTCTGTGGGCCTAAGAAAAAGAGGCTCGACCGACGTCACGGTCCAGCCCCCCACGAGTTGCCCGATGTCCGTGTATGTACAAGGTGGATTGTATCGGTTTTCGTGGCTGAAAGCGAGCCCGGACCGGCGCTACTCCTCGCCCCGCCGATGTCTCAACTCGGTGAGGATCGCGCTCGTGGACGAAGTTCCGAGCCGGCTGGCGCCGGCATCGATCATCGCGAGCGCCTCATCGAGCGTCCGGATCCCGCCCGATGCTTTCACCCCGAGCTTCTCGCCGACGGTCTGCCGGAGCAGCCGGACGTCGTCCACGGTCGCGCCCTCGGGTCCGAATCCGGTCGACGTCTTCACGAAGTCCGCGCCGGCCGCCGCGGCGATCTGCGCGGCGATCACCTTCTGCGCGTCGTCGAGGTAGCTCGTCTCGAGGATCACCTTCACCTGGGCCTCGTTCGCGTGCGCGAGCCCGACCACCGAGGCGACCTCGCGTTCGACCGTCGCGTAGTCCTTGTCGATGAGCGCGCCGATGTTGATCACCATGTCGAGCTCGGTCGCGCCGTCGCGCAGCGCGTTCGACGCGGTCGCGACCTTCACCTCCGGCGCCTGCCCGCCGTGCGGGAATCCGATGACGGTCGAGGTGTCGACGCCGGTGTCCTTCAACAGCCGCGCGGTGATCGGGACGTAGAACGGCTTCACGCACACCGACGCGATGTGCTCCCTCCGCGCGATCGCGCACGCGTCCACGACGTCGCGCTCGGTGTGCGTCGGCTTCAGCACCGCGTGATCGATCATCGCCGCGAGCTCCGGGACGGTCGGAAGCGACATCGGCCTCAGTATCCCGCCTCTATGCTCGACGCGTGCCCGGCTCCTTCCGCGTCGCGCGATTGTTCGGCATCGAGCTTCGGGTCCACATCTCGTGGGTCTTCATCTTCGGGATCGTCCTGTACTCGCTGTGGTCGGACGTCTTCGCCCATTACGGCTGGTCGGACCAGAAGCGGATCACCGTGTCGGCCATCGCCGCGGTCCTGTTCTTCAGCTCCATCGTGGCGCACGAGCTGTCGCACTCGCTCGTCGCACGCCGTTTCAACATGGCCGTGTCGTCGATCACCCTCTTCCTGCTCGGCGGGGTCGCGAATCTTCGCCAGGAGCCACCCAGCGCGAAGGCGGAGTTCTTCATGGCGTCCGCCGGTCCCGGGATGAGCCTCCTCATCAGCGCGGTCGGGTTGGCCCTCTGGTTCGGCATCGACACCTCGGCGCTGCCGTCCTTGCAGCCGGTCTCGGCGGTCGCCGGCTACCTCGGCGTCATCAACCTCGCCCTCGCCGGCTTCAACCTCCTTCCCGGATTCCCGCTCGATGGTGGGCGCGTCCTCCGCTCGATCATCTGGGGGATCCGCCGGGACCGGCGAACCGCGACGGCCATCGCCGCGCGTGGGGGGCAGTTCGTGGCCGGCCTGTTCGTCCTCTGGGGACTGTTCCAGTTCCAGGAGGGCGAGAACGCGCTCTGGTGGTGGCCGCTCCTCCTCGCGTACTTCCTGTACAACGCCGCGACGCAGTCCCTGCGCCAGGAGCGGCTCGGTGGCCTCGTATCGGGGGCGCGGGTCGGACCCCTGATGAACACGAGCTTCATCGCGGCCGACCCGCAGTGGCCGGTGGCGACCGTCGTCCGCGACCTCATGTTGCCGCGCAACGTGCGCGCCGTGCCGGTCGTCGCGGGCCAGAGCTTCCTCGGCCTCATGACCGCGGAGGACGTGCGCAAGCTCGACCACGAGCGTTGGGCCACGACGCCGATCACCCAGGTCATGACGCCCTCCGCGGACCTCGCGAAGCTGTCCCCCGACGACGGGCTCGTCGAGGCGCTCGAGCGATTCGGTGAGGCCGGCGTGCTGCCCGTGGTCCGCGAGGGCCGGCTCGTCGGCCTGCTTGATCGCGATGGCGTGGTGAACTACATCCGGATGCGGGACCTCTTCACCCAGGGACGGTGACGGTCACGCCGTCGCGCCTTGCGCTCCTGCTCGCCATTGCGGTCGCAGCCGGATGCGCCGGACCGATCGCCGGCGGACCGGGCGCGACACCGGCGTCGACGACCTCGCCCTCGCCGACGGGCGCGACCCTCGGCGTCGCGGCCCAGTCGCGCGAGCCGCTCCCGGCACAGGGATCTCCATCGCCATTGCCGAACGTCCCGGCCGGCGCGTGCACGCTCCCGGGCCTGAGTGACCGCCAGCTCATCGACGAGTGGATCTCGCTCGCCGGACGGCACGACGGCGCGGCGGTCCGCGACTGCTTCACCGCGACGTACGCGGTGCCCGCGCCGATCGTCGATCGGTGGGCGAACGAGGGCGTCGTGTCGGCGTACGCCGTGACGGAACCCGCGGGGGACCTCATCCGCGGCTGCCGCTGGTTCGGCGTAAGTGCGGATTTCCCGGACGGCAACCCCTACGCGCCCGTCCAGGACCCGACGCGGATGTTCCTGTTCGTCGCGGTCGGCAACGACGCGGGCCGGCCGCGGATCTTCGCGACCGCGACCGGGATCGCGCGGCCGAGCCCGGAGAACGATCCGAACAATGGGATGGCCTACTGTCCGGCGCGATGAGCGAGCCGCGCGTGATCCCGATGCTCGCGTACGCGGATGCCGGCGCGGCGGCCGAGTGGATCTGCCGAGCGTTCGGCTTCCGTGAGGTGCAGCGCTTCACCGACCCGCGCGGCACCGTGACGGACGTCGTCCTCGAGCGCGCCGACGGCGCGACGGTGCTCGTGGGCCACCCGAACGACGCGTACGAGGGCCCGCGGCGGCACGCCGAGCACTGCGCCACTGCGGCCAAGTGGCTGGACCGTCCGGTGATCGTCGACGGCCTCGTCGTGTACGTCGACGACATCGAGCGTCACCACGCTCAGGCGGTCGCGGCCGGCGCGCACGTCATCTCGGGGCTCGAGACGAACCCGCTGCAGCGGCAGTACCGGGTCGAGGATCTCGAGGGACACCGATGGATGTTCGCGACGCGCGTGGATCGCCCGGCGTAGCGGTCTAGCGTCCCGCGAGCCGCTCCACGATCGGCGCGAAGTCGTCGAGTCCGCTGCCGACCATCACGTTGCTGATGCCGAGCTCATCGCGAAGGCGCGTGAACTTCGCGACGAGCTCGTCGACCGTCCCGATGAAGACGTGCGGTGATTCCAAGAGCTCGTCGACGGTGAGTCCCGACGGCTCGCGCTCGTCGATCTTCCGCAACAGCTCCTCGGCCGCCTTCCGCGGCTCATTCGTGACGGAGGCCGGGCGGAACGCCGGGTAGGTGTTGAGCTCCAGGTCGTCGAACCGTGATCCGGCGGCGTCCTTCACCCAGCGCACCTTCTGGCGCGTCGCCTCGAACGTGCAGCTGCGGAAGCCGCCGGTCTTGGCGCCGATGCGGGGCGCGAACCCGACGATCTGCGCCTCGCGCCCGGCAAGGCCGAGCACCCGCTTCCCGCCGCCGCCGATGAGGATGGGCGGGTGGGGCTGCTGGACGGGCTTCGGCCGACCGTCCATCTCCGTGATCCGGTAGTGGGTCCCCTCGAACGTGAACGGACCGCCGGCGAAGAGGCCCTTCAGGACGGCGATCGATTCCTCGAGCCGCGCGACGCGCGTCGCGACCGGCGCGAACGGAATGCCGCTCCTCGTGTACTCGGGCTCATTCCACCCCGCGCCGATGCCGATCTCGAGCCGGCCCTCGCTGAGGACGTCGAGCGAGGCGAGCTCCTGGGCCAGCACCGCCGGATGCCGCAGGTCGTTGTTCAGCACGAACATCCCGATCCGCAGCGTCTCGGTGGCCGTCGCGACCGCCGCGAGCGCCGGGATCGGCGCGTGGACGTTCAGCAGGTGATCGGACAGCACGAAGGTGCTGTAGCCGGCGCCCTCGGCGCGACGCGCACGCTCGGCGAGGGCCTTCGCGCTCACCGGCTCGCCGCCGCTCACGCTGAACCGGAACGGTCGCTTCGTCACGCCTCGCGATCGAGCCACGCTCTGAGCGCCGCCCGTGCCGCCGCCTCGCGCTCGGGCAGCTCGTTCTCCCGGAAGTGCGCGATCGCCGCGAGCGGCACGTAGAGGTCGTACAGCTCGGCCCGCGCGCGCAGGTCCGGCCCGTACGGCTCGAGGGCCGCGTACGCCGCGTTGAACGGCGCCGCCATCGCCGGCCACGCCGCGAACGTCGTCGCCCGGAGCTTCGCGAGGTCGATGAGCGGGTCGCGGCCGCGGGCCCGTTCGAAGTCGACGAGGGCGACGAACTGCCAGCCCTCGCCGCCGCGCTCGACGATGATGTTGGCCGGCGAGGGGTCGTCGTGGCTGAGGCGCCGCGGCACGTCCTCGAGGGCCTCGCGGCGGGCGTCGTAGTACGCGACGATCCGCTCGACGGCCGGCCGGTCGATCGCGTCGAGGACGACGCACTCGGCCACGCGCGTCCGGAATCGATCGTCGAACTCGGTCGCCCAGGACGTCGGCGTGTCGACGTAATCGATCTGGTGCAGCGCGCGGAACGCGGCAGCGAGCTTCGTGCCGACACGGTGCTGATCGGTGAACGAGAGCTCGGTCCCGGCAGAGCCAAGGTCCTGCCCATGGAGGAAGTCCTGGATGAGGTACGGGACGGAGAGCGTGTCCTTGTCCATGTCGTACCAGCGCAGCATGGGGTGGGCGACGGCGTGCTCCCGCAGCATCGCCGCGACGTGCACGTAGCGGCGCATCCGCCCCGGGTGCCGCATCCGCGCCGCCTTGAAGAGGTACTCGCGGCCATCCCGTGCGGTGAGGAGATACGCGTGGTGATCGTGGGCCCGCGGCCAGCGGGTCACGGTCGCGTGCCCGAGGGCGCCGTCGGAAACGCGAGCGGCCGCGCGAGCGACCTCGTCCTCCGCCGGCGGGACGGTGAGTGCCCCGAGCATCGGCGCGACCCTAATCCGCCGGCGCGCGACCCGCTTTTCTAAAGGCGCGCGAGCGCGGTCGCGATCCCGGCCGCCACGCGAGCGTTGTTGCGAAGGAGCGCGACGTTCGCATCGATGGTGCGTCCAGACGACGCCTCACCCAGCTGCGCGAGGAGGAACGGCGTCACATCGCGGCCGCGGACGCCCGCGCGATCCGCCGCGGCGAGCGCGGTGTCGATTTCGCGCTCGACCTCGTCGCGCTGCAGCGCACTCGCCTCGGGGATCGGCACGCACACGAGCACCCCGGCGCCGCGATCGAGCTGCAGCCGCGCGATCCGGGCCGCGGCCGCCGGTTCGTCGACGCGATGGGGCAGCGGCAGCCCGCTCGAGCGCGCGTAGAACGCCGGGAGCTCGTCGGTGCCGAAGCCAACGACCGGTACGCCGAGCGTCTCGAGCTGCTCCAGTGTCTTCGCCAGGTCGAGGACCAGCTTCGCGCCGGCGCACACGACGACGACCGGATATCGCGCCAGCGCGGCGAGGTCAGCCGAGACGTCCATCGTCCGCTCTGCTCGGCGGTGCACGCCCCCGATGCCGCCGGTCGCCACGACTTCGATCCCGGCGCGGCTCGCGATCTCGGCGGTCGTCGCGACGGTCGTCGCCCCGAGCCCGTCGCCGGGCACGCGTGCGAGGAACGGCGCGAGATCGCGGGTCGAGATCTTCGCGACCCCTTCCGCGTTCGCAAGCCTCGCGAGCAGGGCGTCGTTCGCGCCCACGACGAGCATGCCGTCGGCGAGACAGATCGTCGCCGGGACCGCGCCGGCGTCGCGGACTTCGGCTTCGAGCAGCCGTGCGGTCTCGAGATTCCGTGGCCGGGGCAGGCCGTGGGCGATCACGGTCGACTCGAGCGCCACCACCCCGCGCCGCTCGTCGATCGCCTCTCTGATGCCCGGGCCGTACGCGAGCCTCATGCCGGCTTGCGGTGCCCGCCTTCGCCCGATTCGCCGGCGATCAGCTCGACCGCGTGCGCCAGCACGGGGATGAGGATCTCGAGGGATTCACGCGCCGCTCTGGGCGATCCGGGCAGGTTCACGACCAGGGCCTCGCCGATGGTCCCGGCCACGCCGCGCGACAGCATCCCGTGCGGCGTCTTGGCGAGCGAATGCGCGCGGAGAGCCTCGGCGATCCCCGGCGCCTCGCGGTCGATCACCCGGCGCGTCGCCTCGGGGGTCTGGTCGTTCGGCGACAGGCCCGTGCCGCCGGAGGTGATGACGATGTTCGCCTTCTGCGACGCCTCGCGGATCGCGTTGCCGACGGGGGTCACGCCGTCCGACACGAGCTTCGTGTGCACGACCTTGATCCCCGCGGCCTCGAGCGCCTCGCGGATCGCCGGCCCACTCTCATCGGCGCGAGCGCCGGCGGCGCCCTTCGTGCTCACCGTGATGACCGCGGCTTTCAGGGGGATCACTCGGCCGTGTACGTCCCGCTCTTCCCGCCGCTCTTCTCGACCAGGCGGATATCGGTGAGCCGAGCGCCGCGTTCGACGCTCTTCAGCATGTCGTACAGCGTGAGACCCGCGACGGCGACCGCGGTGAGGGCCTCCATCTCGACGCCGGTCGGGCCGGTGGTCGCGGCGATGGCCTGGATCGCCAGACCGTCATCGGTCAATTCGACGTCCACCGCGAGGTGGGTGAGCGGGAGCGGGTGAGTGAGGGGGATGAGGTCGCTCGTGCGCTTCGCGGCCATGATCCCGGCGATCCGGGCGGCCGCGACGACGTCCCCCTTCTTCGTCTTCCCGTCGCGGACGAGCGCGACCGTCTCGGCCGATACACGTAACAGCCCGCGGGCCACGGCCCGCCGGTCGGTGTCCGGCTTGTCGCCGACGTCGACCATTCGCGCGGCGCCCGTGTCATCGAGATGCGTGAGCTTCTTCATCAGTGATCCTCCGGGAGGTCCGTGCGGATGACGGTCACCGTGGCGCCGCGATCCACGTGCTGCACGGTATCGGGAACGTCGATGAAGCAGTTCGCGAGCGCCATCGAGCGCAGGATGCCCGAGCCCTGTGGTCCGGTCGTCCGCACGGTGCCGTTCATCGGGTCGTAGATCCCGCGCGCGAAGAAGCGCAGGCCCGGCGGGGTGTCGAGGGTGTCGTCGAGCGTCGCGGTCACGCGCGGTCGATGGAGCAGCGTGCGGCCGGCCATCTTGAGGAGCGCCGGCCGGACGAACAGCTCGAAGCCCAGCAGCGACGAGACGGGATTCCCGGGGAGACCGAAGATGAGGATGCCGTCGATCTCGCCGAACGCGAGCGGCCGGCCGGGCCGGATCGCGATGGACCAGAAGTCCATCGAGCCGAGCTCGTCGACGACCGGCTTCACGTGGTCGTGGTCGCCGACGGAGACCCCGCCGCTCGTCACGATCGCGTCCGCCCGCTCCGCCGCGTCGCGGAGCGCGCGCCGCAGGTCGTCGGCGGTGTCGCGCACGATCCCGAGCGGGATGGGCGTCGCGCCCACGGCCCGGGCCGCGCTCGCGAGCGAGTAGCGGTTCGCGTCGCGGATCTGCCCCGGCGCGATCGCGGCGTCGAGCTCCACGAGCTCATCGCCGGTCGACAGGACCGCCACCCGCGGCGATGGCACGACGCGCACGGTCTTGCGCCCGAGCGTCGCGAGCACGCCGATCTCGGCGGGCCGCAGCGAGGTGCCTCGCTGGAGGATCGTCTCGCCGCTCTTGAGATCCTCGCCCGCGGCCCGCATCGATGTGCCCGGCTTCGTCGCCACGCTGACCGTCACGTTGTCGGTGCGGTTATCGGTGTCCTCGACGCGAACGACGGTGTCCGCACCGTCCGGCATCGGTGCGCCGGTCATGATCCGCATCGCCTCGCCGGGACCGATGCCGCCCCGCGGCGCCGCGCCGGCAGCGATCTCCCCGGTCACGCGCAGGGTCACCGGGACGTCGGCGACGTCCGCGCCGCGGACCGCATAGCCGTCCATCGCCGAGTTGCGGAACGGCGGTACGTCGCGATCGGCGACGACGTCCTCGGCGAGCGTGGTGCCGAGCGTGTCCAGGAGCTCCAGCGATATCGGCGCGAGCGAATGCGTGCGCGCGAGGATCCGCTCGAGGGCCTCGTCGACGGAGAGGGAGCGCGCGGCGGTGCGAGCGGAGGACGCACTCACCGGCATG
>Ga0209474_10005048_pt1 | contig 11293 bp, 15 predicted proteins | sample GraSoiAngelo_145_FD_185902 | JGI IMG/M metagenome (GOLD analysis project Ga0209474, IMG submission 185902) | Grasslands soil microbial communities from the Angelo Coastal Reserve, California, USA - 14_1009_05_20cm (SPAdes) (version 2) | ecosystem: Environmental > Terrestrial > Soil > Grasslands... | reverse complement strand
GCTCTCTACGATCCGGATCCTGACCAACAATCCGAAGAAGATCAGCGGGCTCGAGGGTTATGGTCTGACCGTGACCGAGCAGGTTCCGATCGAGACGCTGCCGAACACCGAGAACCGGCGCTACCTGGCAGCCAAGCGCGACAAGCTTGGCCACCGCCTCCACCATCAGGATCTGCGCTTCGACCAGGAGTCGGACTCGTGAGCGAAGACCGCTGGGAGGACGACGAGGCCGTGGGGTCCGTGACCGAGCCAGAGCCCGAACTCGAGGCAGAGCCGCTCGAAGACGAGCCGTTGGAGGATGCGCCGGCCGAGGAGGACGAGCTTCCGCGGCTGCGTGGGCCTGAGCACGCGGCCGGCGACCTGAGCATCCCCGACGGCTACGGCGTGATCGAAGGCGAACCGAGCGGCACGCGCCGCTCGGTCGGGATCGTCGTCGGCCGCTTCAACGGCGAGCTGACCGGCGAGCTGCTCGCCGGCGCGCTGGACGAGCTCGAACGGCTGGGCGTGGGCCGCGAGGCCGTGACCGTCGTCCCTGTCCCGGGCGCCTTCGAGCTGCCGCTGGCGGCGATGGCGCTTGCCAAGACGCGGCGCTACTCCTGCATCGTCGCGCTCGGCGCCGTCGTCCGCGGGGAGACGCCGCATTTCGACTACGTGGCAAGCGAGGCGGCGAGCGGCCTGCAGCTCGCCGGGCTCGAGACGGGCGTGCCGGTGGCCTTCGGCGTGCTCACGGTCGACAACGAACAACAGGCGCGCGAGCGGCTCGGCAAGGGCGCCGAGGCCGTTCGCACGGCGCTCGAGATGGCCGACGTCTTCGCCCAATTGCGGACCGCAGCGGGTTAGCTACACTCCGCGGCCGTGTCCAAGGTCTGCGCAATCTGCGGCAAGAAGCCGGGGTTCGGCCACAACCGGAGCCACTCGATGGTGGCGACGAAACGGCGTTTCGACCCGAACCTGCAGCGGGTCCGGGTTCTGCTGAACGGCAAGCGGACACGCGCCTATGTCTGCACGCGCTGCCTCAAGAGCGGCAAGGTCGAAAAGGCCGTCTAGCCGCCGGGCAACCGCGGGCTCGCTGCGCAGCGTCTAAGTGACGTGGCCGAGACTGCCCTCACCATCGAGTCCGAGCTGGGAACGATCACGGTGGCGCCCGAGGCGATCGGGCAGATCGTCGGGCGGGTCGCTGCCCAGTGCTACGGGGTCGTCGGCATGTCGCTGCGCGCACCCGGCGCGCCCCGTGAGCGGGTCACGCGGCTCCTGCCGAGAGGACGGCCGCTGCGGGGGGTCGTCGTCCGTAACGCCGGCGGCGCGGTTGCGCTCGAGCTCTACGTGGTGGTGGCGTATGGCCTCAACCTCGCGGAGGTCGCGGCCACCCTGCGGTCGCGGGTCGCCTACGAGGTCGCGCGGCTGACCGGGCTCGAGGTCGCGTCGGTCGACGTCCACATCCAGGATGTGAAACGAACGGCATGAGCGAGCTCGAGACCGTCCGTGGGCTCGCGCGCGCAGCGCTTGCCTCGCTCGAGGCGAGCCGGCAGCGGATCGACGACCTGAACGTCTACCCGGTTCCCGACGGGGACACGGGCACGAACCTCACGTTGACGGTGCGCGGTGTCGTCGAGGCGCTCGACGCGACGAGCGCGGGCGACCGGGCGGCGCTCGCGCGGGAGGTCACGCGCGCGGCCCTGATGTCGGCGCGTGGGAACTCCGGTGTGATCCTCTCGCAGATCGTCCGCGGCGCCGCCGAGGTGCTCGCCGGCGCGGGCACGGTCGACTCCGCGGCTCTCGCCCAGGCGTTCCGGGGCGCGGCGGATGCGGCCTATGCGGCGATTCGCAAGCCGGTCGAAGGGACGATGCTGACGGTGATTCGCGAGCTGGCGGAGGAGGCGGTGGATCGCACGGCCGACAGCCCGGCCGACTTGCTCGAGGCGCTTGTCCGTCGCGGCGAGGACGCCGTCGCGCGCACGCCGGAGCAGCTCGAGATCTTGCGCGAGGCGGGCGTGGTCGACGCGGGCGCCGCCGGCCTGGTCGAGCTCGTGCGCGGGATCGCCGCAGCGGTGGCGGGCGCCGAGCTGCCGCAGCCGGCCAAGCTGAGCGAGGTGCCGCAGGAGGCCGTCCACCTGGAGCCGTCGCAATATCGCTACTGCACGACCTTCGTGATCGAAGGCGAGGACCTGGAGGCCGATGCGCTCGAGCGCGAGCTGGAGCGGCTCGGCGACTCGCTGATGGTCGTCGGCGATCGCTCTGCACTGAAGGTGCATGTGCACACCGACGACCCGGGCGCGGCCCTCTCGCTCGGCACGGGGGCGGGGATCGTCGAAGGCGTCGAGATCGCCGACATGCGACGTCAGACCGAGGAGCGCGAGGAGCGCTTGCTCGAAGCCGTCTTGCCGCGCGTGCGCTGCGCTGTCGTTGCAGTCGCCGCCGGCGAGGGAAACCGGCGCCTGTTCGAGCGGCTCGGGGCGGCGAGGGTCATCGAGGGCGGCCAGTCGATGAACCCGTCCACGGCGGATCTGCTCGAGGCGGTGGAGGCAACCGGGCAGGCTGCGGAGGAGGCCGTGCTCCTGCCCGACAACCCCAACGTGGTCCTCGCCGCCGGACAGGCCGCGCGCGTCGCCGGGCGTCCGGTAGAGGTTGTCCCGACGCGATCGCTACAGGCGGGGCTCGCCGCGCTCGTCGCGTTCAACCCGGAGCGTTCGGCCGAGGAGAACGCCGCCGAGATGAACTCTGCGCTCGAGGGTCTCGCGACCGGTGAGGTCACCGTCGCCTCACGCGACGCCTCCGTGGACGGCATCGCCGCGAGGGAAGGCGAGTTCCTGGGCCTGCTGAACGAGAAGGCGGTGGCCGCCGGCCCGAGCTTCCCGGAAGTCGCGCGCGCCGTCGCCGAGGGCCTGCTGGCCGAGCCGCGCGACCTGCTCACGCTCCTGACGGGCCAGGACGCGCCGCCGCTGGACGGCCTCCTCGGCGAGCTGGCCGAGGGCCATCCGGGCCTCGAGATCGATGTCCAGGAGGGCGGCCAGCCGCACTACCCCTTGCTCCTTTCCGCGGAGTAGAGTCAAACGGTGTCCGAGCCGATCCGCGTGGTCCTCGTCGAGGACAACGACGTCTTCCGCGAGGCGCTCGAGCTCTTGCTGGGCCTGAGGCCCGAGATGCAGGTGGTCGCGACGGTCGCCGACGGCGCCGACGCGGCCGGGGTGGTCGCCGAGGTACGCCCCGACGTCGTGCTGATGGACTACCGGCTGCCTGGCCTCGACGGCGTGCAGGCCACGCGCGCCGTCAAGGAGGCGTCTCCCGAGACGGCGGTCGTCTGTCTGACCGCCTCGGCGAACCTGCGCGAGCGCGACGCCTTGCTCGAGGCCGGCGCGGTCGATTGCCTGCGCAAGGACGACGGGCTCGACGCGATCGTCGCGGCCATCCGTAACGCGGCCCGCCGCGCCGCGGCGTGAACCTGACCGCCGCGAACACGGCGCTCGTCGTCGACTCGACCGCCGACTTCCCGGAGGCGCCGGAGCGCTTCCCAAACTGGCGTGTCGTCCCGCTCTACGTGCGCTTCGGTGACGAGAGCTATCGCGACTACGTCGAGCTCACGCCGGCCGCCTTCTACGAGCGGCTGCAGGCCGCGCCGGAGACCCCGGCGACCTCGCAGCCGACGCCGGGCGACTTCCTGGCCGCCTACGAGGAGCTGGCCGGCTACGAGCGGATCTTCTCGGTGCACATCGCGGGGAAGCTCTCGGGGACGATCGAGAGCGCGCGGGCCGCCGCCGGCGTGCTCGACAGCCCTGAGCGGGTGCGGGCGATCGACTCCGGCAGCGCCTCGGCGGCGATCGCGATGCTCGCGCTCGCGATTCAGGGGCGGCTCGAGAGCGGCACGACCGACGAGGAGGTGGACACGCTGATCGAGCGCTACCGCGCCGAGGCGGGGCTGCTGTTCACGCTCGAGACCTTCGAGTACCTGATGCGCGGCGGCCGCGTCGGCCGCGCACGTGGCTGGGCGGGGGAGCTGCTCCACATCAAGCCGATCCTGACCATCGCGGACGGCGAGGTCGTTCCGGTGAAGCGCGTGCGCGGGAACCGGAAGGCGTTTCTCGAGTTCGCAACGGCCTTCGAGGCGGACACGCACGACTCGCCGTCGCTCCGGGTCGGGATCGCCCATGCGGACGCGCCCGAGCGGGCGCAGGCCCTCGTCGAGCTGGCGCGGCGTACGCGGCCGGCGGCCGAGATCGACCTGGTGACGACGCTGGGCCCGGTCGTCGGCGCGCACGCCGGCCCTGGAACGGTCGGCCTCTTCTGGTTCGACGACCCCGGTTCCTAGACTGATCTCTGTGCCGAGAGGCTTTGCGGGAGAAGAGGGGCCCGACGTCTGGCCGCGCCTGCGCGCGAGCCCGCGGCCCGACGAGCTCGAGCAACCGGTGTCGTCCCTGCGCGGCGTCGGCCCGGCGCTGAGGAAGAGGCTCGACAAGCTGGGGCTCCGCACGGTCGGCGAGCTTCTCCTACACCGGCCTCACCGCTACGAGACCGCCGTGCCCGAGCGGCGGATCGCCGACCTCATGGCCGGCGAGGAAGCGGCGATCGCGGGGGAGGTACGCGGCGTCTCCGTCCGGCGGCCGCGCCGGAACCTCGCGATCGTCCAGGCGCGGGTCGCTGACTCGAGCGACGAGATCACCGCGGTGTGGTTCAACCAGGCGTGGCTGCAGGAGAAGCTCCAGCCCGGAACGCGCGTGCGCCTGCGCGGGAAGCTCGAGCGGAACGGCTTCCAGGTCCGCTCCTACGACCTGAACGGCGTCTCGGCCACGGCGGACTTCGCGCCCGTCTATCCGGCGAGCGAGGAGGTCACGCCGAAGCGGCTGCGCGGCCTCGTCGAGCTGGCTCTGGACTACGCACGCGACCTCCCGGATCCACTGCCGGCGGAGCTGAAGGCCGCGGAGGAACTGCCGCTGCTCCCGGACGCACTGGTCGCGCTGCATAGGCCGCGCTCGCTCGAGGAGGGGGAGGAAGCCCGGCGGCGCCTCGCCTTCGACGAGCTGCTCGTCCTGCAGGTCGGCCTCGCGCGCGCTCGGGCCGGACGCGAGCAAGCCCGTGCGCGGCCGCTCGGCGCACCCGGCGACCTGTCCGCGCGCTACCGGGAGCTGCTCCCGTTCGAGCTGACCCCCGACCAGGAGCAGGCGATCGCCGAGATCGACCGCGACCTCGCCGGCGAAGCCCCGATGCAGCGGCTCCTTCAGGGCGACGTCGGCTCCGGCAAGACCGTCGTTGCGCTCTACGCGCTGGTGCGGGCGGTCGAGGCCGGCTTCGCGGGCGCGCTGATGGCGCCGACCGAGACGCTTGCCGAGCAGCACTTCCTGACGATCGAGCCATGGTGCACGGAGCTCGGCGTGCAGGTGGCGCTCCTGACCGGCTCGGTCAAGTCGGACCTCGCGGGTGCCCAGATCGTCGTCGGGACGCATGCGCTGATCCAGGAGGGCGTCGACCTCGGCGAGCTCGGCGTCGCCGTGGTGGACGAGCAGCACCGCTTCGGCGTCGAGCAGCGCCGTGCGCTCACGGAAGGCCGGGCGCCGCACGTGCTCCACATGACCGCCACGCCGATTCCGCGAACGCTGGCGCTGACGCTGTACGGCGATCTCTCGGTCACGGAGATCGCGCACCTGCCCGCCTCGCGGAGGCCGATCGTCACCTCCTGGGTCACGGCCGACCGCTCGTCCGCGGCCTACACACGGCTGCGCAAGCACCTCGACGCCGGACGCCAGGCCTACGTCGTCTGCCCGCTGATCGAGGAGTCGGGCACGTCGTTCGCGCGCGCGGCCGAGGCCGAGGCGGAGCGGCTGCGGCGTGCCGAGCTTCAGGGCTACCGCGTGGGCCTCCTGCACGGACGACTGCGCCCGGCCGAGCGGCGCGAGCTGATGGCGCAGTTCAAGGCCGGCGAGCTCGACGTGCTGGTCGCGACGACGGTGATCGAGGTCGGCGTCGACGTTCCGAACGCGACAATCATGATCGTCCAGGAGGCCGACCGCTTCGGGCTCGCCCAGCTCCACCAGCTGCGAGGCCGGGTCGGGCGCGGGGCGGAGCAGTCGTACTGCCTGCTGATCTCGCGGGCGCACGAGGAGCTGACCGACGACGCGAAGGCGCGGCTGCAGGCGCTGGTTGACTCCACCGACGGCTTCGAGCTGGCCGAGAAGGATCTCGAGCTCCGCGGCGAGGGCCAGCTGCTCGGCACGCGGCAGTCGGGCCTCTCCGACCTGCGCTTCGTCCACTGGCGCCGAGACCGCCCCCTGCTGGAACGAGCCCGCGCCGCGGCGGAAGAGCTCGTTGGCTACGAGGGCCCGCTCTCGGATGAGGTTGACCGGGTTTTCCGGGACGGAGCGGCGGCGGCATGAACCGGCTGGCCCACCGGCGCCTCGCCCGAAAGCTCTTCTCGCGAGACGAGGCAAAGCGCAACCGGGCCGCAGCGGCTCTCATTGCGACCAAGGACCCACGCACGACTCGGCGGCTCGAGCGCCTGCTCGAGGGCCGGGGCAGCGACGAAGGGCGCGCGGCCGCCGCCCACGTGCTCGGCTTCGGCGGGGAGGCCGGCGTCGCGGGCGCGCTGGTCCGCCGGCTCGCCGATCCTGAGGAGAGCGTCACCGTCCGGGCGCACGCCGCCGAAGCGCTGGGGCACCTGCTCCAGCACGAGCCGGTCCTCGCCGAGACCCGCACGACGATCGGCGCGTGCCTGCAGGACCCCGAGTCCGAGGTCCGCTTCTGGTGCGCGTTCGCCGCCGCCGCGCTGAACCTGCAGGAGCTGCGGGCGAGGCTGGAGCGTCTTCGGCAGGACGGCGCGCAAGTGGAGGGCTGGTGGACTGTCGGCGAGGAGGCGAGCTGGGCGCTCAGGTGCCTCGACGGCGAGCAGGATCCTCCGCTGCCGCGTGCGCTCTAATGCGGATCATCGCCGGCTCGCGAAAGGGCGCTCGCATCTTCGCGCCGAAAGGCCGCGAAACCCGGCCGACCGGGGACCGCGTCCGCGAGGCTGCGTTCAACCTGATCGGCCCGGGTTTTGTCGAGGGCGCAAAGGTTCTCGACCTCTTCGCCGGCTCCGGCGCGATGGGCCTCGAAGCGCTTTCCCGGGGCGCCTCTCACGCCACCTTCGTCGAGAGCGACCGCGACGCCTGCCGCGCGATCAACCGGAACCTCGACAAGCTCGAGCTCGAAGGCGCAACCGTCCTCTGCCAGGACGCCCTCACTGCCCTGCGTGCCGATGCCCGCATCGGCACCCGCTACGATCTCGTGCTGGTCGACCCGCCCTACCGGAGGTTTTCTTCCCTGCAAAACGCGCTGATTCAGCACCTGCCCGAGATTCTCGCGCCCGGCGGGCTCCTGCTCGTGGAGACCGCCGCGAAAGAGGAGCCGGAGCTACCGCTGGAGAAGCGGACAAGCCGCCGCTACGGCGCCGCGCGCCTGACCCTCTTCGAATGAGCGTAGGCTTGACGGAGCTCATCAAAGAGCGGAGGCGGCGGCTTTGCCGGCGCCGGGAGCGGGCATGATCACCGCCATCTACCCCGGAACGTACGACCCGGTCACGAACGGCCACATCGACGTGATCACCCGTGCGGCAGGGATCTTCGACCGCGTCGTCATCGGCGTGGTCGGCGCCCCGCAGCACAAGCAGCCGCTCTTCAGCCTCGACGAGCGCGTCGCCTTCCTGCGCGAGACCCTCGAGGGCATCCCCAACGTCGAGGTCGACGTCTTCTCCGAGCTCGTCGTCGAGTTCGCCCGCAAGTGGGACGCGAAGATCATCGTCAAGGGCCTGCGCGTGATCTCGGACTTCGAGTGGGAGTTCCAGATGAACCAGCTCAACCGCACGCTCGCGCCCGACGTCGAGACCGTCTACGTAATGGCGAGCCCACAGGTCAGCTTCGTCTCCTCGAGCGGCGTGAAGGAGATCGCGAGCTTCGGGGGAAAGGTGGACGAGCTCGTGCCCGAGCCGGTCGCGCGCAGGTTCAAGGAGCTGTTCCCGGACGGCCGGCCCGGGACGCCGGAGAACCCGCAGGAATGACCGATCTCGAGCAGCTGCTCAGCGCCGGCCCCGAGGTTCGTCTCCAAAAGCGAGACGCGCAGGAGATCCTGCAGAAGTTGCGCGCACGCGGCGCCGAGAGCGAGGCGGCCGATCGGCTCGAGTCGCGGCTGGCCCAGGGCGACGAGGTCGTCATCCCGAGCGGCGAGGCCCAGCAGCTTCTCGAAGCGCTGCGAGCGAGCGGCCGGCGCTGGATCTCCGGTACCGGCGAGCCCCGAGAGCAGCCGCCGCCCGAGCCCGAACCCGAGGCGGAACCGGAGCCGACGAAGCGCCGTTGGTTCTGGCAGCGCGGCTGACCCAGCCGGTTTCCTCTGTAAACTCCGCAAATCTATGGACGTATTGGTTCTGATCGACAAGCTGGACGACCTCGTGCACAACGCGAAGGCCGTCCCGCTGACCGACCAGGTTCGCATCGACCGCGAGGAGATCTACGACATCCTCGACCAGATGCGGGCGACGATCCCCGAGGAGATCAAGCAGGCGCGCTGGATCGTCAAGGAACGCCAGGAGATGCTGGCCGAGGCGAAGCGCGAGTGCGACCGGATTCTCGGCGAGGCCCGCGAGCAGGCTGTTCGCGAGGCGTCGCAGACCGAGATCGTCAAGCTCGCCGAGCGTCAGGCCGGCGAGATCGTCGACGACGCCCGCCGCCAGGCCCGCGAGACGCGGCTCGAGATGGAGGACTGGGCCGACTCGATCCTCTCCACGCTCGAGGTCAACCTCGACAAGTTCCTGAGCGCGGTCAAGCGGGGTCGCGAGCGGCTGCACGAGCGCTCGCAGGAGACGGTCGTCGCCGGCGTCTCCGCCGGCATCGAGAGCACGAACGACGACCAGCCGTACTAGGGGCCGCGTGGACACCTGGCTGACCGTCGCGAGCAAGCGCGATTGGCGCAGCTACGCAGACCGCGCGGTGCCTGAGGACGTGCAGGAGCGGATCCTGGACGCGGGTCGCCTCAGCGGCAGCTCGGTCAACAAGCAGCCGTGGCTCTTCGTCGTGGTCGACTCCGGCGAGGCGAAGGAGCGGATCGCTGAGCTCGTCTACGCCGGCGAGAACATCCGCACCTGCGCGTTCGCCGTCGCGATCGCCACGGAGGACAGCAAGTACCCGATGGACGTCGGACGGGCGATGCAGAACATGTTCCTGGTCGCCTGGAACGAAGGCGTCGTCTCGTGCCCGAACGGCGTCAAGGACGCCGAGGCAGCCGCGGCGGGTCTCGGCCTGGAAGGCGCTTTTATCCCGCTCAACATCCCGAGCTTCGGCTACCCGAAGCGCGACCTGCAGCCGGGGTCGAAGAGCCCCGAGGAGTGGAGCGCCGAGGCCAACCGCAAGCCGCTGGACGACCTGGTTCGACGCGTCTAGGCGTTGCTACCGTGGTCGCCATGACCACGTTCGACCTTCGCAGGCTGAAGCTTCGCTCCGGCGAGCAGTTCACGGACGAGCAGGAGATCGAGCTCGAGCCGCTCGAGCTCGGCGGCCAGCACTACCTGCCGGTGCCCGAGAAAGTGCCGGCGGAGCTCACGATTACGCGCGCCTCGACCGGCACCGTCTTCCAGCTTGGCTTCCACGTGCGCCTGCACGGGCCGTGCTTCCGCTGCCTCGAGGACGCCGTGCTCGACCTGCCGATCTCGGCGCGCGAGTACCAGGCGAACTCACCCGAAGACGAGGAGCTGCGCACGCCGTACGTCGAGAACGACCGGCTTGACCTCTCCGCGTGGGCCCGCGACGCGCTCGCGCTCGAACTGCCGGACAAGATCCTTTGCAAGTCCGACTGCGCCGGCCTCTGCCCGGTCTGCGGCAAGAACCTGAGCCGCGAGCCGCACGACCACGGCGAGCCGGAGCCCGACTCGCGCTGGTCGGCGCTGGCGGAGCTCAAGGACCGCCTCTAAGATCAGGGACGGCGCTTCGGCGCCGACCTATGCGGGCCTAACTGACGAAACCCAACGCGTTCGCGCCGAAGGCGCGTCTTGCCCATTCGTCAGGAGGCCCACTTGCACTCGATCACGCTCGTCGACGTCACCGCCGGCCACGGAGCCACCGAGGTGCTCTCGCGTGCCTCGCTGACCGTCGGCGAGGGCAGCCGGATCGGCGTCGTCGGCCCGAACGGCGCCGGCAAGACGACCTTGTTGCGCCTGCTCGCCGGCCTCGAGGAGCCGGAACGCGGTCGCGTGCGCCTCACTCCGCCGGGGCTCTCGGTCGGCTACCTGCCCCAGGAGCTCGAATCGCCGCTCTCCGGCGGACAGGCGAGACGGGCTGCGCTCGCGGCGTTGTTCCGGGCCGACCATGACGTGTACTGCCTCGACGAGCCCACGAACGACCTCGACTTCGAAGGCCTCGAGTGGCTGGAACGCCTCGTCCAGAGAACGCGCGGGAGCGTCGTGGTCGTCTCGCACGACCGCGCCTTCCTCGACCGCGCCGTCACGACGATCGTCGAGCTCGAGGAGGGCAGGCACCGCCTGCGCGAATGGCCCGGTGACTGGAGCGAGTACGAAGCCGCCCGAGCCCGCACCCGCGAGGAGCGGTACCGGCGGTTCGACGAGGCCGACGAGCGGCGGCGCGAGGTCGAGGGTCTGATCCGCGAGCGGCAGGGCCAGGCGCGGGCGCACGGGCGCGGGGCCGGCCGGCGGGGGACGCATGCTCAGAGCACGAAGGTCAGGCAGGCGCGCCGTGCGCTCGAGCGGATCGACCGGGTCGAGAAGCCGTTCGAGCCGAGGCGACCGGATCGCCGTGACCTGCCGGAACGGCAGCGGCAAGTCGACCTTGCTGGCCGCGCTGACCGGCAAGCTCGCACTCGTGTCAGGCTGGCGAGAGCTCGGCGCGGGAGCCGTCGTCGGCGAGCTCGAGCAGACACGTGAGCGCTTCGCCGTCGAGCAGCCGCTGGTCGAGGCCTTCGGGGGCCCGCAGGAAAAGGCGCGAACGCTCCTGGCCAAGTTCGGCCTCGGCGCCGACGACGTCCTCCGACCGGCCCGCACGCTTTCGCCGGGCGAGCGCACGCGCGCCCAGCTCGCCCTGCTCGCGGCCCGCGGCGTGAACTGCCTCGTCCTGGACGAGCCGACCAACCACCTCGACCTGCCGGCGATCGAGGAGCTGGAGGCCGCGCTCGACGGCTACGCGGGCACGATCGTCCTCGTCACGCACGACCGCCGCCTGCTCGATCGCTTCGGTGCGACGCGCAGCATCGGGGTCTGACCCCGGTTCGGGCGGGGTCTGACCCCTGGCTATACTGCGCCGCCGATGGCCGTCCCCAAGAAGAAAACCTCCAA
>Ga0209474_10005046_pt1 | contig 11295 bp, 14 predicted proteins | sample GraSoiAngelo_145_FD_185902 | JGI IMG/M metagenome (GOLD analysis project Ga0209474, IMG submission 185902) | Grasslands soil microbial communities from the Angelo Coastal Reserve, California, USA - 14_1009_05_20cm (SPAdes) (version 2) | ecosystem: Environmental > Terrestrial > Soil > Grasslands... | reverse complement strand
ACTCAGCTCGTCGTTCTGCTGCTTTTCGCTTTGCTCGCGATCATCGCAGCAATTCGATTTCGCCCCGAGCCAGTTCGTGTGCTTAATTAATCTGCTCGCGCTGAGGATTCCTGGAAACAAGCCCGCCCAGGTGTTTGCCGTCGGTGATGTCAGAGCGGGCAATCTCAAACGAGTCGCTTCGGCAGTCGGCGAGAGATTGAATGCGGTCTCGTTCGTTCATCAGTGTTACAGGAGTAAAGAGGACAATGTCAGACCAAACCTGCGCTCATCTAAAGGCGATTGCGGCTGTCAAACACGCAGCGCACCGTGAATGCGAAGAATGCGTGAAGATCGGCGCACACTGGGTTCATCTGCGGACCTGTCAGACATGCGGCGTCACCCTGTGTTGCGACAGTTCACCGAACCGGCATGCCAGCAAGCACGCGCACCAGAGCGGACATCCCGTGATTGCCTCAGCGCAACCGGGCGAGCGCTGGCTATATTGTTACCCTGACGACGCGTTTGCAGAATATTAAATTCAAAGCAGTGCAAATGAGAAGACGGTTCGGCGATGACATCCTTCCTGTTGCCGTCGTGGCAGCGTTGACATACGGAGTCATCTTCGTTGTCCGTCCGCGGTCGGAGACGCGAACAACCCACCCGCTGTGGTCGCACTGACCGGACTTTAGGCGCCATCACTGATGTCGAGAAAAGCGGTTCTCACCCTAAAGAGGGAGTGGGGATCGACTCTAAGGTGGTATTACAAAATCCCACACACGCGCAATAGCTGCGATTGGATCGTCACCGATAGCTTGGGGGATGAAAACGATCAACGTTCTAGATGTCGCCACCGAAACCCCGAAAGCTTTCGGGCCTGGCCGCGCAACACTTTTTCCCGTCGCAAACGCACGTCCACGCATACGAAGGCGGGATTTGCTCCCATTGAGTGAGGCGATTTCGCTCGGGTTCGCCGTTTCCAGCCCGTTGATCGGTTTAATCATCGGAGTTCTAGGAGCGTGGTTTGTCACCTGGCTGACAAGCTAGACATGTGCGCAGCAAGAACACGTCATCGAGAAAAACATGAACAGGATAATCGAAGCAGACTTTTTTCCTCGGGAATCCAACCTTGAATTCTCCTGGCGAGACTCAACCGCCAGCTCCACGGCCAAAGAAAAGCGGCGCATCCTGATTGTTGATAACGACCGCGAGAGCACACACCTGGTTAAAATCCTTCTCGAAAAGACTGGCCGGTATTCCGTGCTCGAAGAGAACGACGCTACCAAGGCCCATCTAAGCGCCCGGAATTTCAGGCCGGATCTGATCTTGCTGGACGTAGTAATGCCAGAGACAGACGGAGGCGAAGTAGCGGCACAAATCGAGGCCGATCCGGATTTGCAGAGGACGCCGATAATTTTTCTCACCGCACTAGTCACGAAAGCCGAGGCCAGCGCTGGCCTCCGCATCCAAGGTCACCGATTTCTCGCCAAGCCGGTCAATATTCCCGAGTTGATTACCGGAATTGAAGAAAACCTGGCCGCGGGTGCACCCGTTTTAAGCTAGGAGCGCGAATTGCCCATCCTTCTATCTCGAAGGAGGGAGCGAGCATCGACTCTTAGGTGTCACCGCAAAATCCCACGGACGCGCAGTGGCTGCGAAGCAGGCGCGACCGAGCTTAAGACATGAAAATTAAACAAATAATCAGTTTAATAGTTGGCATCACATCCGTGGCGCTCAGTCCCATAACATGGGCCGCTCCGCACGGTGGTGGTGGAGGATTCGGCGGTAGTGGTTTTAGTGGTGGGCACGCCGGAGGCGGAGGTGGAGGTGCAAGATCTGGCGGAGGGCACTTTGTTGGTGGAGGAGGATTCCGTTCTGCTGGACCAGGATTCAGTGTTCGTCCCGGGTACTACTATAGCGGAGGCATGCGTTTCACTAATTCGCGCGCTGGGCAGTTTCGTTCTCCGGTTAGTCGATCGCCCTCGTTTGCCAGACCGAATCGCGGGATAACCAATTCGGCGACGCGTCAATCCCTAACATCCGTGCGGTCCGCGTTGACTGGCAGAATGGGCCACGTCGCCGAACGTCACGACGCAAATTGGCACCGGGACTGGGACCGGCGGCATGCCCACTTCTTCCACAATCGGTTCTTTGTCTTTGACGACGGCTTCTGGTTTGGACTAGATGCCGGATTCTACCCGTGGGATTACCTGCCGTATTACGCCGACGACTACTACCCGTACGATTACTACGCAGACGATCAGCCGTACGATAACACGGAGTCTGTTGATAACGGTGTCCCAGCGGCTGATGCGACGGTCCAAGCGGTCCAGACGCAGCTCACTCAGCTGGGCTATTACAACGGTCCAATCGATGGCATTTTCGGACCTACGACGCGTGACGCGGTGGCGAAGTACCAAATCGCCAACCAGCTAAACGTAACGGGAAGTCTGTCGCCCGACATGCTGCGGTCCCTCGGATTGCCACAACCAGCAGCTAGTTGAACAGCTAATATCGAATCAGGCTGAAACGAAAAATCCCAAAGTATCTAGGAAAGCGAAATTAAACGGGAGGATTGAAATGAAGACGAAGCAACTCGGTAACTCCGACTTGTCGATTACCCCTGTTGGCTTTGGGGCTTGGGCCATTGGTGGCTCGGGTTGGGAATTTGGCTGGGGCGACCAGGACGACAAGGCATCTGTCGCCGCGATCCATCGCGCACTGGAACTCGGCATTAACTGGATCGATACGGCGGCTGTTTACGGAATGGGCCACTCAGAGGAGGTAGCCGCCTTCGCCTTGAAGACTTGGCGTGGCCCGCGTCCCTACGTTTTCACCAAATGTGGGCTTCGCTGGGACGAACAGGGTCGCGTTCATGGAAACTTAAATGCGGACTGCATCCGTCGCGAATGCGAGGATAGTCTGCGCCGCTTGAATACCGATGTGATCGATCTTTACCAAATTCACTGGCCGACCGAAGAGCTGGAAGAAGCCTGGAGCGCGATGGCGCAACTGCAAAAGGAAGGAAAGGTCCGATGGATCGGCGTATCAAATTTTAACGTCGAAGAGATGCGTCGCGCACAGGCGATTGCTCCGATCACTTCGCTGCAGCCTCCGTATTCGTTAGTCCGTCGCGAAGTGGAACGAAAACTCCTGCCTTATTGTCGAGTCCACGAAATAGGTGCGATCGTCTATTCGCCGATGGCCTCCGGATTGTTGACTGGCGCGATGAAGCGCGAACGTGCAGCCAAACTTCCCGAGAGCGATTGGCGGAGTCGCGACCCGGAGTTTCGGGAGCCGAAACTTTCGCAGAACCTCGCGCTTGTCGAGCGCTTGCGTGAAGTCGGCGAACGCCATGGGCGTCCGCCCGGCCAGGTCGCGATCGCGTGGGCGCTTCGAAATCCTGCGGTAACTGGCGCAATCGTCGGCGCTCGCAACGCGAAGCAAGTCGAAGGAAACGTTGGTGCAGCCGAGCTTCAGCTTAGCGAAGAAGAAGTCGCGAAGATTGAAGGCAAAAACGACAAGGAACGAGAGCCCGCGATCGCTGTCGCGAATTCCTAGATCGCCGAATAAGAAACGAATGATGAGAGCTACACCTGCATTTACGAGGTGGAAGCTATGAAGGCCGTAGGATTAACGCGCTATCTGCCTATCAGTGATCCCCAATCGCTGGTGGACATCGAACTACCCAAACCCCTGACCTTATGAATTTGCAATTGAGTGAAAAGAAAACGCTCGTCACAGGATCGACCGCCGGGATTGGGTTCGCAATTGCCCGCGCATTAGCGCGCGAAGGAGCGTCAGTCGTGATCACTGGTCGCACCCAGGAGCGAGTTGATGACGCGATTGAAAATGTCCGGAAGGAAATCCGCGACGCAAAAATCAGCGGCATCGCCGCCAATCTTGCGACGCTGAACGGGATCTCAAAATGCATCGAAGCTGTGCCGACAGTCGATGTTCTCGTCAATAATCTTGGCGTCTACGAGGTGAAGCCATTCGAGCAAATCGCCGACGACGACTGGCACGCGATTATCGAGACAAACTTTATGAGCGGCGTCCGTCTGTCACGGCATTATCTGCCGCGGATGAAAGCCGCCAACTGGGGCCGCATCATTTTCATTTCCAGCGAGTCTGCCGTGAACATCCCGGTCGAGATGATTCATTACGGCGTTACAAAGACGATGCAGGTCGCACTCGCGCGCGGTTTGGCCGAGACGACGGCAGGTACTGATGTCACGGTGAATTCGGTGCTTGCCGGCCCGACCCGCTCGGAAGGCGTCGAGCAATTCATCTCCGACATGGCAAGAACGAAAAATGTCGCGCCCGGCGAAATAGAGACAGAATTCTTTCGCACGACACGGCCGAGCTCGCTTTTGCAGCGCTTCGCCACGACAGATGAAGTTGGGGCCCTCGTGACATTCGTGGCCAGTCCTCTCTCATCGGCAACCAACGGCGCAGCGCTACGCGTCGAGGGCGGCGTCTTGCGCTCGATCTTTTAAGCAATCGCAACAAACGTCAGCGGAAGGCGGATAAGGATGAACCGAAGAGACCACGGCGAGAGCTCGATTTGGTCGGTGCGCGCTCGGCGCTCGGAGCTGCAGTCACTCTTTTTGCGAGTCCCCGGCTTCCAGCATGCGTACGCGTTTGTCGATGTAAGGCAATCGAATCGTCAGAGTAAGGCCTTTGCCTTCGCTGCTTTCGATGGAGAGTTCGCCGCCGTGCTCGCGCACAATGCGGCGCACGATCAACAGACCAAGGCCGGTCCCCGATGGTTTCGTCGTGAAATAAGGCTCAAAGACGCGGCTTAAATCTTCGGCTGACATGCCGCCGCCGGTATCGATGAAACTGATGAGAACCTGCGTGTCGTTCATGTCCGTGTGAATGCGCAAGACGCCTCGGCGTTTCATGGCTTCGAGGCTGTTTTTGATCACGTTGTAAAAAGCCTGTTTCATCTGACCACGGTCGATCTGGAGCGGAGGCAGGTCGGAACGCAGCTCCTGTTCGACGACGACGTCGCGCTCCTGAATTTCGGGCGCGAAAAAGCGCACTGTTTCCTCGACAATCGCATTTATGTTTTCGGGATGCAGTTGCGGCCGCGATGGTCGGATTGCGCGCAGGAATTGTGTGACGATCGAGTCAAGCCGTCCGATTTCCGATCGCGCGATGTTAATCGAATCTTGAAGCTCGGCCCTGGCATTGTCGTCAAGCTCGCGCACTTTGCGCTCCATCAATTGCAAATGGATGTGCAGGGAGTTGAGTGGATTGCCGATTTCGTGCGCCACTCCGGCGGCGAGCAGTGTAAGCGCGTTCAATCGCTCGGATTCGATCGTTTCCTGTGCTGACCGCCGGCTCTCAGTAATGTCGCGCAGGATGATGGCGTGGCCAACCTGCTCGCTGGCGCCGTCCCAAAAACTTTCGTGGCCGACCGCGTCCTTGTCGATCTTATCGTCGGCCAGCCGGTGTCCGATGAGCAACGGCACAATGTAGAAGTTAATGAAGCGATTCGCGGGATAAAAAATTTCCATGTCGCGAGTGACTGGCCCTTCGCTTTGGGCCAATGACTCCCAATCGAGGCCGCGCACGCGCTCGTCGAGCCGTTTGCCGATGGCATCGCTCCCAGTTAACCCAAATAATTCGGAGGCAGCATCGTTGAGATAAGTCATGCGGCCCTTCGCATCCGTTACGATGATTCCTTCCTGGATGGCGTTGAAAACCGTTTCGAGAAAGCCTTTCTCCTGCGCCAGGCGCAAAAAATAATTCTGCACCTCCTCCGGGCCGATCCGACCGAGCCGCTCGATCAGCTTCTCGAGGAAGCCCGCTTTCATGACGTGAGCACACTCATTTTGAAATGAGAGATTCCTCGACTCTGCTCGGAATGACAAACGCGCAATCGTCTCTCACGTTTCGCTTGATTCACCCACGGTCAGCAGCCCCGGCTACACGAGTTGGCTCCGGCGCAGTTCCCACTTCGACCTTCAACATGTCAACTCGCACGTAATTCAATACGACTGGCGCAAGGATGAGGCCGGGAATGCCCATGAGTCTTTCGCCAATGATGAGCGCGATCAACGTCAGCCAAACCGGATTCCGAATCCGCTCGCCGATGATTTTGCTGTTTAAGAAATATTCAAGCTTATGAATTGCGACGAGAAACACGAGAGCGCCGATCGCCAGCTTCAAAGAAACCGTCAAGGCAAGGAAAACAATGACGGCATTACTGACCAGGTTACCGACGATGGGCACGAGCCCGCAGAGAAATGTGATCGGAATAACAAGCAGCCCATACGGCAGCCGCACAGCGAGAACGAAGATCGCGGTTAATGTGGTATTGATTAGCGAGATTGTGATCTGCGCACCCATGACGGTGGCGAAGCTGCGATAGAAATCGCGGAAGCGAGTGGACACCTCATCGCAGCAGATAGAGTAGAGATTGTTCTTCACCGGGTGCGTACTCCGGTACGGATCCAAGCCAGTTTTAAAGAACAGGCTCACAGCCGCGACAATTCCGATAATAGTAAAAACCAAGGCGGCCGTAGTGCTCCCGGCAAAATGGGCGACGTTGCGCAAATAATGGGCTTCTTCCTTGAGGGTATCGATCACAACAGTTCGCAGACTCTCAAAATCGGTGAAGGGCAATTCAATCTGGCGCTTCTGTGCCCAGGCGCTGGCGGAAGGGATTGAAGTGTCGGCCACATCAGGCAATGCGAGGAAAGCGGCACGCGTAAAATAGACGGCGGCGGCGGCGATCCCTGCGACAACAACAATGAACAAAATCAACGCCAGCCACTTTCTTTTCGCGAGATAGAGCAGTTGACGCAAGGCGAAGTAGGCGAACAAGACAACCAGCAGCGGCGTTCCAAGATGCAATAATCCCGCCAGAATAATTGTGAGAGCGAGCACGCAGTAGGAAAGTCGAGTGGGCGTAATCATAACTCATTCATCAGCCGTTGAAGCCCAGCTTTCGCGACGAAGTGAAATTCTTCACTTCGCTGCGAATCACAAACAGAAGAATCAGTGTGTCTCGGCCGGCTCCGGTGTCGGCTGACCAGTCTCGGCCTCGGCGCGTTCTTTCAGCGCCGCTTTACGCGAAAGCTTTACGCGACCCTTGTCATCGATCCCGATGCACTTGACCCAAATCATGTCGCCAACTTTGGCGACGTCCTCCGTTCGTTTCACCCGGAAATCCGCGAGTTCCGAAATGTGCACGAGCCCGTCTCTGCCCGGGAAAACTTCCACAAACGCGCCAAATTCCTTCACGGAAACGACGCGGCCCTGGTAAGTCTGGCCAATCTCGATCTCGCGGGTCATGCCGCCAATGATTTCTTTGGCGCGCGCCATGCTCTCGCCGCTGGTCGCATAAATGTGGACCGAGCCATCGTCCTCGATATTAATCTCGGCGCCGGTCTCGGCGACGATGCCCTTAATGGTTTTGCCGCCCGGTCCGATGAGCGCGCCAATTTTCTCCGGATTGATTTTGATCGTTTCAATACGCGGCGCGTACTTCGATAATTCCGGCCGCGGCTTGTCGAGCTTGGCACGCATGATCTCGAGAATTTTCATGCGCGCTTCTCGGGCGCGGAAAATGGCTTCGGCCATAATTTTGTGAGTGATGCCCGGAAGTTTCAGATCGAGCTGATAACCGGTGATTCCGGTATCGGTGCCGCAAAGTTTGAAGTCCATGTCGCCGAAATGATCTTCGGAACCGATAATGTCAGTGAGTAATTCGTAACGTTTCAGTTGTCGATCTTCGCCGTGTTCCGTAACGAGGCCGACGGATATTCCCGCGACTGGACTTTTCACCGGCACACCGGCATCCATCAAGGCGAGCATGCCGCCGCAAACGCTCGCCATTGAGGTCGATCCGTTTGATTCCATGATCTCGCTGGAAATGCGAATGGCGTAACGAAAATCGTTTTCGCCCGGCACGACTGGCTCGAGCGAGCGCTCCGCCAGCGCGCCATGGCCAATCTCTCGCCGGCTCGCCCCGCCGGTACGGCCCGTTTCGCCGACACTGAACGGCGGAAAATTGTAATGTAAAATAAACCGCTTCGATTGTTCGCCACCGCCATAAGCATCGATCATCTGCGCCTCTTCAATCGGCGCGAGCGTGGCCAGGGCGAGCGCCTGTGTTTCGCCACGCTGGAAAATTGCCGAACCATGCGCGCGCGGCAGGACGCCAACATCGCACGAAATTGGACGCAGATCTTGATAGCTGCGGCCATCAACGCGTTTTTGCTTATCCAGAACGCTGATCCGGAACGCTTTCTTTTGCACGTAATCGAATGCTTGTGAGATCGAAAATTTGTCGGCCTCGGGATACTTTTCGAGAATCGACATCTTCACTTCTTCGCGCAGCGCATCGATTGCTTTTGTGCGCGCGACTTTGCCATCGGTGTAAAGCGCGCTTTCAATCCGATCGCCTGCGACTCGATAAGCAATCTCCAGGAGGTCCTGATTTACCTGAAGCAGAGGCATCTCCCGCTTCGGCCTGCCTGCTTGCGACGCAAGCTCTTTTTGGATCTGGATCATCTCGCGCGCGTGCCCATGCGCAAACTCAAGCGCCTTCACGAAATCAGCTTCGGGGAGTTCCTGGGCCGCGCCTTCGATCATAAGGACGTCGTTTTCCGTACCGACGTAGATCAGATCGAGATCGCTTTGTTCGCGTTCGGTGTGCGTTGGATTAGCGACGAACTGACCGTTCACCCGACCGACCCGAACCGCGCCGATCGGTCCGATAAATGGAATGTCGGAAACGCAAAGCGCCGCCGAGGCGCCGTTAATCGCGAGAATGTCGGGATCGTTTTCGCCATCCGCACTCAGCAGGATCGAGATGATCTGGGTATCGTAAAAATATCCCTGAGGAAAGAGCGGCCGGAGCGGCCGATCGATCATGCGCGAAGTGAGAGTTTCCTTTTCCGTCGGCCGGCCTTCGCGCTTGAAATAGCCCCCCGGGAACTTCCCCACCGCGGCCGCTTTTTCGCGATAATCGACCGTGAGCGGAAAATAATCCTGACCTTCCTTGATAATTGTGGCTGAGACCGCACTGGCCAACACCATGGTGTCGCCGCATGAGACGACAACCGCGCCGTCGGCGAGCCTGGCGATTTTGCCGGTTTCGATAGAGATATGGGTAGCCCCAATTTGGGCCGTGACCTTCTGTTGCATTTTACTTTCCTGGATGTGCGAGTTCCAGGCCGGTCACCCTGACTGTAGGTTTTAGCTCCGAATGTTTTCGGGGCTAAAACCTAAAATCCAAGGTGATTCGTTCGGCCTGGACTGCTGATTCTGTTGTGTTTCTAGTTATCTTCGACTTTGAGCAGGCAAACAGTTGGATTGCGAGCTTTCTCAAAGATCGACGCGATTATTTGCGCAGGTTCAACTTGTCGATCAGCTTTTTATAGCGATCAGCTTGCGATCTGTTCAAATAATCGAGCAAACTCCGCCGTTGCGCGACCATCTTGAGGAGGCCGCGACGCGAGGAGTGATCCTTGGCGTTGCTCTTCAGGTGTTCGGTCAAATGCTCGATCCGGCGCGTGAGAAGTGCGACTTGCATATCCGCGCTACCAGTATCTTTATCATGCAGTTGGAACTCCTTGAGGTTCAACGTTGCCGTGCTCTCTGCCATAAGCGAAGCGCCTATTCTAAACGAATGGGCGCACTTAGCAACTACGGATCACAGGGGTGGTCTTAAGCGTGATGGCACGCGCCTCTACGTCCCAGCGATGCGATTTTCGCGTTTGCCATCGTACCAAACGTCGAGTTTGTCCCGCGAGCGAGCGGCTGTCGGCCCGCCAACAACGATCGAGAATAACCGGACAAAAACACGCCGCATCGAATACATGCGCAATTTCCGGCCTGAAGTTACAATCGGTTCCCGCAGCACTTTGAATCGGCCTAGTTTTCTGAGGGCCAGGCTGAAATAGACTTCTTCGCCGACAAAATATTGCTCATCAAATCCACCAACCGCATCGAAATTGCGCCGTGTTGTGAAAAGAAATGCGCCCGCGCCCAGATTAAGTCCGAAGTAAAGGGTGCAAAAAACGCGCACGAAAATACGACCCCATAGCGGCATGAATCCATCCATCACAACGCGCGCACTGCCGCCCGCGTAACCGGCCTTTAGAGCGGCAATTCCTTCGACAATGTGCGTCTGGTTAATCCGGGTATCGGCATCGACGAAAAACAAGTACATACCCCGCGCGGCGCGTGCGCCGGCGTTACGTGCCGCTGCGATCTGGCGTTGATTAATCGATACGACCCGGGCGCCAGCCGCTGTGGCAACTTTGGCAGTCGCATCAGTCGATGCATCATCAACCACGACGATTTCGCACGCCTGACCCGCACCGGAAACCGAAGCGCGAATCGCGGCGAGTGTAGAGGAAAGCTCCAGCTCTTCGTTGTAGGCGGGGACAATAAAGGAAATCATTTGAGCGAAAGTGTAGCGGCAGCCATGCCGGCTGCATTCTTTAACCCATCCTCAGGCGACACGCCAATCGTCGATCGCTCAGGACGGGCCCCTTCACTACAGCGATCCAGGGATCGCGTCCACATCCGTTTTGCGCCACAGTGTTTGGGGGCTCGCCCAGGCACGATAAATAAGGAACTCTAAGGATGACATGGAGACGGTGGATGGGGGTTTTGAGTTCATGTTCGTGCTGCCTGCAACTCAAAGGCACCGATGTCGATGTGATCGCCTACGAGCCCAGCTCGTCGAAACCGCCGGGGCCGAGCGACCATAATGAAGCTGTCATAGCTGTGATCGGGCTTGAAGGAATAGTACGATCCGCCTTCCGGAAGCATGACCGGATCAAATTTTTCCCATGTGCCGAAGAATGCGGCTTCTGGGGGACCACGATTGTGACCCTCGTAATGGTAGGTGAATGTGGCACACAACCCGACGGCAATAAGCGCGCCGCCAGCAATGAGCCACTTCTGGACTGGCGTCCAAGCGTGTGAGCGCGGCAAGAGCATCTAACGAGCCGATCTGGCGCGAACGAAGCGCGCGTACGCGCCGTTTTCGACGTACGGATCAGCGTCGCTGAGGACCGGACCATAGCGAAGATGTCCAAGTTGCCGCCAGCAGTCCAGAATGATTCCACGGTTGAATGGCTGTCCTTTCGCAGTGACAACGATGCAATTGTTCTCGCGCCAATTCCCAGGGTTCGCTTCGCCCCAATGCAGCTCGAGGCTGGTGAGTTTCAATGCATCGAGAGTGACGAGCAGGTCCTCCGCCCATTGGAAACAGTAACCGCGTTTTCTGATGTCCCAATGGACTAGGAAATTATTGAAAATTGGCGTGCCGAACATGCGATATTGCCG
>Ga0209474_10005044_pt1 | contig 11296 bp, 12 predicted proteins | sample GraSoiAngelo_145_FD_185902 | JGI IMG/M metagenome (GOLD analysis project Ga0209474, IMG submission 185902) | Grasslands soil microbial communities from the Angelo Coastal Reserve, California, USA - 14_1009_05_20cm (SPAdes) (version 2) | ecosystem: Environmental > Terrestrial > Soil > Grasslands... | reverse complement strand
GAGGCCAATCCGAGCTGGGCGAGGACATCGAATTCGGCCAGCGTCATCCCCTCGGCGCCGACGAGCTCAGCTTCCAGTCGGCGCAACAGAGTGGCCTGCGCGTCCAGGAAGGCGCGCCAGGCCCGCAACTCGGCGGGTTTCAGTTCGCTCGCCACGGGAATATTTTGCCGCATTACTTTGTTGCTTTGAGTAATGTTGCATAAGCAACAATCTAGAACCGGGAGGACTGAACCATGAAGTGGGCAATCGACGCGTATCACTCGAGCGTCGCGTTCACCATTCGACACATGATGTCGAGAGTGCGCGGCGAGATGAAGATCACGGAAGGGTGGATCGACGCCGACGGCGATAACCTGAGCCAGGCCAGAGTCGAGGTGGTGCTCGATGCAGCGACCATCAACACCGGGGTGGAGATGCCTGACAACCACCTGCGAAGCGCCGACGGTCACTTTGACGTCGCGAACTATCCGACGATTACCTTCAAAAGCACGCGCGTCGAGGGTACCGACCCGTCACATTTCAAGGTCGTCGGAGACCTGACGATTCACGGGTTTACAAGGACAGTCGCGCTCGACGCGCGTTTTACCGGTGAGGTCAAGGATCCCTGGGGCAACCGGCGCATCGGTTTCTCCGCGGAGACGAAGGTGAACCGCAAGGACTTCAACCTGACCTGGAACCAGGCACTGGAAGCCGGTGGGTTCGTCGTCGGTGACGAGGTGAAGCTCGATATCGACGTCGAGGCGGTGCCGGCCAAGACCCCGGCCGAGGCCAGAGACGAGATCGAGGCCGAAGCCGCCCTCGAGTCCCGCTAGCGACCCCCCTTCATGCGCAGCCCGCCAGTGGTCTGGCGGGCTGTTTTCCAAGCCGATAGAGTAACCCCGTGATCGACGAGGCCTGGGCGCTGAAGCCGGCACTCGAGCAGGCCCGGGCCATCGCGGCGAAGCAGCTGAAACCCGCGGAGCTGGTTGCGCTCTACTACGAGCGCATCGCTCGCATTGATCCCGAGCTCAACTCCTATGTGCTCCTGACGCGCGAGCTGGCGGAGAGCCAGGCGACGGCCGCCGAAAAACGGATCGCGCGTGGCGAACGGCTGGGCTTGCTGAACGGTGTGCCGATCTCGATCAAGGAGACGGCGGCCCTGGCCGGCTATCGCAACAGCCTGGCCTCGCGGGTGTTCGAAGAATCCATCGCGCAGGTCGACAGCTTCCCAATCGGGCGTTTGAAAGAGGAGGGAGCGGTCATCCTCGGGAAAACGAATGCGCCCGAGTTCGGGACCCGTCCGATAACCGAGGGTCCGATGTTTCCTCCGGCCCGTAACCCGATTGACCAGAGCCGGACGGCGGGTGGTTCCAGTGGCGGCGCCGCCGCGGCCGTCGCCGCAGGGCTCTGTGGCCTCGCCCACGGCGGGGACGGCGGTGGCTCGATCCGGATCCCGGCCTCGTGTTGCGGCGTCGTTGGGTTGAAGCCGTCCCGCGGGCGGATCTCCAGTGGCCCCCTGTTTGGCGAAGACTGGGCCGGGTTGGCGACCAGCGGCGTCATCGCGCGCACGGTGGCGGACGCCGCGCTCGGCCTCGACGCCATGGCCGGCCACTTACCGGGTGACCCGTACTGGGCCGAAATCTCGCAGCCGTTTCTCCAGGCCGCCCAACGGAAGCCACTGAGCCTGCGGGTCGGTTGGACGATCGATGCGGCGGCGTCCGTTGACCCGGAGGTGGCCCGTGCGGTGGAAACCGTGGCGGAGGAACTCGCCCGGCTCGGGCATCGGGTCACGCGTCTCAGCCCGGACCTGAGCCAGTTTCGACCTCTCATCCAGGTCCTCGCCGTCACCGCGGTGGGCGCCTTGCCGATCAACCGGCCGGACTTGCTCGACCCGCTCAACCGGCGCATGCTCGAGGCCGCGCCGAGGTCAACGGCGGTCGACTACCTCAACGCGCTCATCGAGCTGCACCGGCAGGCCCGAAAACTCGTCGCCAGCTGGGACCAGATCGATGTCCTGTTGACTCCAACGCTGACCTACCCCGCGCCAAAGCTTGGCACGATCGGCCAGGATGTCGATACGGCCTCCGACCAGTTCCTGGATTGGCTCAGTTTTACGCATCCTTTCAATTGCACCGGTCAACCGGCGATCAGCTTGCCGCTCGCAGTGAGCACAAGCGGACTGCCCATCGGCATCCAGCTGGTCGGACGGCCGCACGATGAATACACCATTCTTTCGCTCGGTGCCCACCTCGAGGCGGCGGTCGCCAAATCTCCCTCTCCCCTCGCGGGAGAGGGTCGGGCTGGAAGGTATTAGATGCCCGCGGATTGGATGCTGATCGACGGGTCGAGCGTGATGTTCCGTGCCTTCTTCGGCATCCCGGTCGGCGCTTTCAAGGCGCCGGATGGTCAGCCGGTGAACGCCGTCCGGGGTTTCCTGGACATGCTCGCCCGGTTGATCACGGACCGGAAGCCCCGCGCCATCGTGGTGGCGACGGATGAAGATTGGCGGCCGGCATTCCGCGTCGACGTCATCCCCAGCTACAAGACGGCCCGCTTGGAACGCGGCGCCATGCCTCCAGAACTGGAGCCCCAGGAGCCGATCATCCGAGAGGTCCTCGCGGCGATCGGCGTCGAGGTGATCGGCGCCGAAGGATTCGAGGCGGAGGACGTGATCGCCTCCTTGCTGCCGAAGATCCGGGGCAAGGTCGAGATTGTCACCGGCGATCGCGATCTGTTCGCTCTGGTGCACGACCCCGATGTTTGCGTCCTGTACACCCAGCAGGGTATCGGCCGGCTTCTGGTAGTCGACGAGGCCGAGGTCGAGCGACGCTACGCGATCCCGGGGCGGTCGTACGGCGACTTTGCGGTCCTTCGCGGCGACCCTTCCGACGGGCTCCCCGGCGTGCCCGGCGTAGGGGAGAAGACGGCCGCCCAACTCGTGCGCCGCTACAAGGACCTGGATGGGATCATCGCCAGCGGTCGCCTCGGCGAAGCGGGCAACGCCTACGTCCAGCAGGCGCGCCGGGTGGGCGTCCCGGTCAGCATTGCACGCGTGGAAACGCCGAAAGGAACGCGGCCGGCAAAGCCTCGCGACCCCCAGCGATTGGCTGCCTTGAGCGAGACCTATGGCATCAGCGCTCCCGCCGAACGGCTGGTTCGCGCCCTGGCGGGACCAGCCGCAAGCCCCGCGCCCATCGCCTGAACGCGCAGGTCCCGGGGGCGTTACGGCTTATATTGGCGGCGAACCATGCTTGATCCTAAGCACCACGTCACGATTGAGTTCTGCGTCCCCTGAAACTACCTGGACCAGGCGGTCGGCCTGGCGGCTGAGATCCTGGGAGCCTGGGCGCCCATCATGGTCGAGGTTTCCTTGCGCTCGGGGAGCAAGGGTCGTTTCGAAGTTACGCTGGACGACCGGTTGATCTTCAGCAAGGCGAAGCTGCGCCGCTTTCCGCATGCAGGCGAAATCCTCAAGCTCGCGGAGCCCACGCTCGGCCCCGCCCTCGACTGGCGTTAGCGCCCTGTTCCGGCGCCCGCTTCCCTTTCTGCTGGCGCTGGTGCTGGCGGCCGCGGCATTTCAATACCTCCGCCCGCTGCCGGTGACCGCTGCCACATCGATCGTCCCCGTTGCGCAAGCCTTCGGCACAGCGCCCGCGTTGCCCTGGCCCTCGCATGGCGCGGCAGCGCTCGTCATCGATGGCCTCGGCCAGGTCGGAAGCTCCGGCGGGGGAGCGCCGCTGCCGATGGCGAGCACGGCAAAGATGATGACGGCCTTGATCGTCCTGGAGGACCATCCACTCGCGCTGAATGATCCGGGCCCGGTGATCACGGTGTCGCGGGCCGACGTTTCGACCTATATCTCTCAGCAAAACCAGGGGAAATCGGTGCTGCCGGTGGTTGCCGGTGAGCACCTCACGGAATATCAGTTGCTGCAGGGTCTCCTGCTGCCCTCGGCCAGCAACTTCGCGGACATGTTGGCCATCTGGGATCTGGGCGGCGTGCCCGCCTTTGTCAACCGGATGAACGCCCGCGCCGCGTCGCTCGGGATGAGCGCGACCCACTACGCCGATGTGAGCGGCTTCTCACCGCTGAGTGTGAGCATCCCTTCGGACCTGATCGCCCTGGCGCAGACCGCCATGCGGCTGCCGGTCTTTGCGCAAATCGTGGCCCAACCGCAGGCCAGCCTGCCGGTAAACGGTCTCATCCATAACCTCGATGCCCTGCTTGGTAAGGGTGGAGTCGTGGGAGTCAAGACCGGTCACACCGACCAGGCCGGCGGCTGCTTCGTCGTGGCAGCCGACCTGGTGATCGACGGTCAATCGGTACGGGTCTACGGCGCGGTGATGGGCCAGCCTGGTGCGCTCAACGGCGCGTTTGCCGCGACCACGGCCCTGCTCCACGCGCTCGGACCAGCGCTCCACCTTCGAAAGGTCGTCCAGCGCAACGACGTGATCGCGCGCTATCAGACGGGCTGGGCCGAATCAGGCACGGTCGTTGCCAGTCAGTCCGTGGCCTGGGTGCTGATCGATGGCACGACGATCTCGCGCCGCGTCACGTTGGCCAACCTTCCGGCGACCATGCCGGCAGGCACGCGCGCCGGCACGCTGGTGATCGCGGCTCAAAACCATCAGGCCGAGGTGCCACTGGTCTCCGCCGTCGCTATCAACGGCCCTGATCTCGGCTGGCGGCTGACGCGTGGCTTTTGATCCGCTAGCCGGCGTCGTCCGGCGTTTGTCCGTACCGAGCCGGGGTATAAACGGCGTGACGGTATTTGATGAGACTCAGTTAGGAAGGGAGGATCCTGTGAGTACTAACCTGCCGGCGCCGGCTCCCGACACCGCCGCCTCAGACAGCGCTCTGACGCTTGCCCCGCCGCCGGTCGGCCCCGTGACCAATGCAGACGCGGCGGCCATGGTGAGGATCGACCCGTCCACCGCGACCCGAATCGACGCAATGGTGAGCAACTACGTCCAGCTGCTGACCTCCCTTGACCCGGAATCGCCGGATTTCGCCGCAAAGGTGAGCGCGATTCACACCATGGCCAACGACGATATTCGCCAATCAGCCAGCGCCTCGAACCGGCTGCTGGACAAGCCGGTGAAAGCCATGCAATCGGGCCCGTTAAGCCAGAGCACCGCCGTTTCGAAGTCGTTGATCGAGCTTCGACGCACGGTGGAAGACCTCGATCCTTCAGCGCATGACCTGCTCAACCCCAGGCACCTCTTCGGCCTGGTTCCGCTTAGCAAACGGCTGCGTGACTACTTCGGCCGATATCAATCGGCGCAGGGTCATCTGAACGCCATCGTTCAGGCGCTTTACCGCGGCCAGGACGAGCTGCGCAAGGACAACGCGGCGATCGAGCAAGAAAAGGTCAACATCTGGTCGATCAAGGGAAACCTGGAACAGTACATCTACATGGCCGCAAAACTGGATGCGGCACTGGAGGCCGAAATCGATCAAATCGGCCAGACCGACGCCGGACGGGCGAAACGGCTCCGTGAGGAGGTGCTTTTCTACATCCGACAGAAGCGCCAGGATCTGCTCACCCAGCTGGCGGTCAACGCCGAGGGTTACCTCGCGCTCGAGCTTGTGCGCAAGAGCAACCTGGAACTGATCAAGGGAGTGGACCGGGCGACGACCACCACCGTGTCCGCCCTGCGCACCGCCGTCATGGTGGCGCAAGCGCTCGTCAACCAGAAGTTGGTGTTGAACCAGATCGCTGCGCTTACATCCACGACCGGCCACCTGATTGAGTCGACATCCAGGATGCTCGGTGATCAAACGGGCCAGGTGCACGACCTGGCGGCCGATGCGACCGTGGGCATCGAGAAGCTGCAGGCAGCCTTTGCCAATGTCTATGCGGCCATGGATATGATCGACGCCTACAAGCTCGAGGCGCTCGAGAGTATGCGGAAAACCGTCGCCGCGCTTACCGGCGAGGTCAGCAAAGCGCAGGCCTACCTCGAACGGGCGCGAAATGTGCCGACCACCAGGCTGGTTGGGAGCGGCGGCCCGGACGATCTTGTGCTGGAGGGATCCGCCTCACCCAAATAGGCGCTTGCCAGCCTTCCTGCCCTCAGTGCTACTGTGAAAACGAGGGCAGGCAAGCATGGGATTCACGAGCAAGCCCGTCAGGGTCATCGAGATACCGGAACCAGCGTCAGAGCCACTGATCGCGCCCGAGCGAGAGCCCGAGCCGGCCAGAAGGGAAGAAGAGGTTCCGGCGACCACGCCGGCATGATCCCGGCCGTCGGCTATCGCTTCTGGCGGGTGGATCCGGATGACGCCTGGACTCGCGGCCGGTTGCAGTCGCCGGTGGCTGAGACCCTGTGGCCGCCGCTGGAGACCCTCAATGCCGAATGCCAGACCCGTCCGGGTTTGCGCCTCGCTCGCGCCGGCCTTCACCGGAGCGAAGAAGACAAGGTCTCACCGGAGCCGGGCTGCAGCTGTGGCATCTACGCCTACCACGACATCGTGCCGATGACCCGGGCGCTTCGGGAGGAACCCTTCATGTTCGGTGGGGCGGTGCTCTGCTGGGGCCGAGTCGTGATCCATCCGGAGGGACTGCGGGCCCAACACGTCCGCCCGCTGGCGCTCTGTCGTCCGGAAAGCCCGATCATCCAACAACGAACGGCGATCCTGCTCGACGAGGTGACGAAGGAGTACGCGATCCCGCTACTCGACCTCAAAGACCTCGTGGCCTACGCCAGCGAGTTCGGGGCGACATATAAGCCCGAACCGACGCAGCCGGCTCGCCGTAGGCTGGACCGGGTACGCGATGCGCTCTCATTCCGCCGGATCGTCCGCCGACTGGGCAAAGCGATCGGCGGGTAGTACCCCGCTGCGGGCTCTAGAGACCCGCAAGCCTCGCTGGTCGCCGAACGTCTCCTTCACGGTGTCACTAGCCTGGGCGCTCGTCGCGATCATGGGTGTCCCAGCCCTGGCGATTGCTACCTGGGGCCTGGCCGGCGGCTATTCGTTCAAATATCTGCCGTTCCTTCTCGTCCCCTACGCCATCCCTTTCGCTGTCGCTCCCCTGCTCGCCGTCCTGCTGATTCAATGGCCTCGCCGCCTCCGCGCGTTCAGCGTTCCCGCCGGGGTGCTTGTCGCTGTGCTGGCCCTGGGAGCTTCCGCCATCGCTGTACTTGCGCTGATCTTCACCATTCCACTCTCGCTGCTGGACGACTCGGGGCACGCGATGGACAACTTCCTGTCACTTCTTGTTGCCGGCATCTTCACGCTGGCCTACGTGGCCGGGTCTGTCGCCTTCGTTATCGTGCTGATCTCTGGAGCGCGGGCGTGGCGCGGCGGACCGCCCCGCGGTCCGTTTCTGCGCATGCTTGCGTTGGCAACGGCCGGCACGAGCGTGGTCATTGGGACGGCTGCGGCGGTGGGAGCGCTAAACATCGCCAGGCTGGATGCGCACGGGATACCGGTCGGACCTGCCGGCGATTCCTGGTTGGCCACTCGAACGGAGTCGTCAATCATCTATCCCGGTGCCGATGGCGTTTCAAAAGTGGTGGCAGGCGAGGAACGACAGTTGACGCTTTCGAAACCGGCGGCCGCCCGAACTGTGTTCTTCACGCACGATCCGCCGGCGCAAATCCCTGCGTGGTACGCCGACCAGCTCGGCAAATCTGGATGGAAACCTGTGCTGATGATCGGCACGGCAATCGAGGAGAAGAACTGGGCGTTCGAACGCGGAAACCGCGAACTCTTTGAACTCTTCCTGTACCGAGCGAGCGGATACGGTACCTTTCCCGACCAGGCGCAACACCCCGGTGAGCGTCGCTTCGAGACCGATTATGTGGTCTTTGCGCCGGGCGAACCCCACGCCTAGTCGGCAGGAGTTATAGCCTCACTCGTGATGGCTCGGCGCCTTGGGATTCTCACATTCGCCGTTTCCCCTTTTTCCGCGCTGAGTCAGGAGTGGAAGTGGGCGGAGGAGGTCGGTTTCGACCATGCCTGGATCCCCGACACCTGGAGCATCGAGGGATTCTTTGACTTTGAGGCATGGACGCTCCTCGCTGCGCTTACGCAGGCCACGTCGCGCCTGCGCATCGGAACACTCGTCACCACGATCATCGCCCGCCATCCGGCTCTCATCGCGGCGGAAGCGCTGACCGTCGACCAGCTCTCCAATGGGCGGGTCGAGATTGGCGTTGGAGTCGGGGACCGCCCTGCCGATTGCGATGTCTTTGGGCTTCCCCAATGGCCGCCGGCTGAGCGGGTCGCTCGGCTCGAAGAGCACCTGGTGCTTCTGGATCGGCTGCTGCGCGGCGAAGCCGTCAGTCTCGAGGGGGTTCACTATGCGGTCCACGATGCGCAGCTCGCCCAGCCGGTTCAGCGTCCACGACCGCCACTTGTGGTTGCGGCTGAGGGCCCGCGCGCACTTCGTCTGGTAGCTCGGTATGGCGACGCATGGAGCACGATTGGCGGGCAGCCCCCACCGGCCTGGGCTGGCGGAAGCGGTGAGTCGGTGAGCGAGGCCGAAGCAGTCTCCGCCACCCGGTCTCGCGTCGAACAACTTGATGGCTACTGCATGGAGGTAGGCCGCGATCCTAAGCGCATCCGACGAAGCGTCCTTGCTTATCGCCAGCCGATCGATCCCCTTTCATCGCTTGACGCCTTCGACCACTTCGTGGGTTCGTATGGCGCTGTCGGCATCAACGAGTTTGTCTTTTATTGGCCGCCGCTGACGAACGTGCGGGAGCGACGACCGGTATCCAGTGGTCAGCGCGCGACGGCTGAGCGGATCGCACGGGATCGGATCGCCTCGGCTGGCACCGAGTGAAGCAAATGGTAGCTTCCGGCTATTCAATGAACCGGTGAGCGACGACGCAGATGTGATCGTCGTCGGCGGCGGTCTTGCCGGCCTGGTGGCGACTGCTGAGCTCGCCGACGCGGGGCGGCGCGTGATCCTACTTGACCAGGAGCCCGAGCCGTGGCTGGGTGGCCAAGCATTCTGGTCGTTCGGCGGCCTCTTCCTGGTCAACTCACCGGAGCAGCGGCGACTTGGAGTTCGCGACTCCCATCAACTCGCGCTGAAGGACTGGATGGCGACGGCCGGTTTCGACCGGACGGAAGATCAGTGGCCGCGGAAATGGGCTGAAGCCTACGTCGCCTTTGCGGCGGGGGAGAAACGCGCCTGGCTGCATCAACAGGGCATTCGCTTCTTCCCGATCGTGGGCTGGGCGGAGCGCGGCGGCTACGGTCCGAGCGGCCCGGGCAACTCGGTTCCGCGCTTTCACATCACCTGGGGCACCGGCCCGGGCGTGGTGGCACCATTTGAGCGGCGCGTCCGGCAGGCCGTTGCGAACGGTCGGGTCATGCTGAAGTTCCGTCATCGGGTCGATGGGCTTACCAAAACGGGCGGCGCGGTGGATGGCGTGCGCGGCGCGATCCTCGAATCAAGCGCGACGGCGCGGGGGATGCCCACCTCGAGAGTTCAGGTCGGAGAATTCGAGCTGCGCGGCCAGGCGGTGATCGTGACCGCAGGGGGCATCGGCGGCAACCAGGAGTTGGTCCGGGCGAGCTGGCCGGCCCGGCTGGGGGCGGCGCCCCACCGGATGCTCAGCGGCGTTCCGGCTCACGTCGATGGCCGGATGCTCGCCATCGCCGAGGCAGCAGGAGGAACCATCATCAATCGGGACCGCATGTGGCACTACGTCGAGGGAATCCAGAATTGGAACCCCATCTGGCCGAACCATGGCATCCGGATATTGCCTGGCCCGTCGTCGATGTGGCTCGATGCGCTCGGCAATCGCCTGCCCGCGCCGCTCTTCCCGGGCTTCGATACGCTCGGCACCCTTCATCACATCGCTAGGACCGGATTCGACTACTCGTGGTTCGTCCTGAACCAGCGGATCATCAGGCGGGAGTTTGCCCTCTCCGGGTCCGAACAGAATCCCGACCTGACGAACAAGGACATCCGGTTGCTGTTGCAGCGCGTGGTCTCGAGGTCCGGTCCCACACCGGTTGAGGCGTTCAAGCGGAATGGAGCGGACTTCGTCGTGGCCAGCACGCTTGATGATCTGGTGCGCGGGATGAACGCGCTGACGGGCGATGGGCGCCTCGATCCAGTCACGCTGGAGGACGAGATCACCGCTCGGGATCAGACGGTCGACAATCCATCCACCGACGACGAGCAGACGCTGGCGATTCGCGCCGCCCGACGCTACCTCGGCGATCGATTGGTCCGTGTGGCGCGGCCGCACCGGCTGCTCGATCGGGCTGCCGGCCCCCTGATCGCGGTTCGGCTGCGGATCCTCACCCGCAAGACCCTTGGTGGACTGCAGAACGATCTCTCCGGTCGGGTCCTCCGTGCGGACGGCCAGCCGGTGCCCGGCCTGTATGCCGCGGGTGAGGTGGCCGGGTTCGGCGGCGGCGGGATGCACGGATACCGATCGCTCGAAGGGACCTTCCTGGGTGGCTGCTTGTTTTCGGGGCGCACTGTCGGCAGGGCCGTTGCCGCGGGTCTCGGCTAGCCTTTTAACGATGGCCAAGCGTCCGCCTCTCTCCGCCTATCCACCCGACGGATTTGAGCGCCGGCTTATTGAACGGTTTGTAAGCCTTCGGCGTAAGCGCGTTCTCGAGGTCGGTTGTGGAGATGGCCGGCTGACGCTGCAATATGCAAGCTCGGCCTCCTCGGTTCTGGCCATCGACCCGGATCCACTCAGCATCGATGAAGCCGTCTGGCAACAGGCGGCTCGCGGGATCAACACCATCGACTTCCGCGTCGGCTCTATCGAGGGACTGCCCGAAAGGGGTGCACCCTTTGATGTCGCGCTCTTCAGTTGGTCGCTTTGATGAATCGCGCTGCGGGGCATGGTCCATGCCCTTCAACGAGCGGGACGCCGGCTGCGACCTGGGGGGACGCTTGTCAGCATTCGCCCGCACCGGACCTGGCGACCGGCGATCGCCATTACCGCGCAAGGACGCCGATTACTGGTTGCCCGACTGGTAAGTCCGAGCTTCGACCGTAACCTCAGGTACGCCGAAGCCGCATTGGACCGAGTCGTGCGCGATGGCTGGTTTAGGCTTGCCGGCCTCGTACCGGCGCGATACCGGGCGTACCTCGACCGGCCATCACAAATTCGCACCTATCTGGAGCTGATCAATCCTCCTCGTCCGCGGTTTCCGCCAGGTGGACGAGCGCGCCTCGATGAGCTCTGGCGCTCCTCACCGCCGGACGCGCGCATCGAAGTTACGGAGTCGCTGGTCGTGACCGCACTCCGTCGCCGATCGTCCTAGGGACTACAGAACCAGCGCCATCGGGCTCTGCAGCAGGCGCTTGACCTCTTGCAGGAACTGCGCC
>Ga0209474_10005042_pt1 | contig 11298 bp, 12 predicted proteins | sample GraSoiAngelo_145_FD_185902 | JGI IMG/M metagenome (GOLD analysis project Ga0209474, IMG submission 185902) | Grasslands soil microbial communities from the Angelo Coastal Reserve, California, USA - 14_1009_05_20cm (SPAdes) (version 2) | ecosystem: Environmental > Terrestrial > Soil > Grasslands... | reverse complement strand
CCTCGATGAATTCTTTTCCACCGGTGCAAACGAGAAACTTCTTTAATGTCGTGCATTCCCCGATCGCGACGAGGACCGGGGGCGGAATCAACTTGATTACTTCGTAGGTCTTCTCCGAGCGCCAGTACGGTCCGGTCGCCCCCTTTCGCCGCGCGCCAATGACAACGACATCATAGGTCGTTTTCGATGTTTGAATGAGAATTTGGCGAATCGGCTCGCCTTCTCGCACAACAATCTCTGGCGTGACCCCGTGCGCGCGAAGCGACCGCGCCTGTGCCTCGAGCGCATCACGCAATGGCCGTTCGTCCTGCGGATTTTCCGCAATGCCAAGGAGCGTTGTTTTAGCGTGAGTTGGACCAATCAAAACGCCGCCGATCCGGATTGCGCTGTCCGCGGGCGATGTTCCATCACTGCAAATCAAGATCTTCATCGAGCCTTACAATTTGTGTCCGGTGAACAGGGTATAAATCACGATGGCTGCGCCAATCAGTGGCAGCGGCACAAATGCGAGTCGAATTTTCGGGCCGGCAAAATATTGCGTGGAGATGGCACCGATTTGCGCGCCGATGGCTGCGCCTGTGTGCATGACGAGCGCAATCAAGATGTCCACATTGCCCTTAATTGCATGGGTGAGAGTTCCATAACTGGCCGAGATAATGATCTCAAACAAATCAGTGCCCACCGCCAGGTGGGTGGGAATCCCGAGCACATAAACCATCGACGGCATCCGGATGTAACCAGCGCCTCCGCCGAGAAAGCCCCCGAACACTCCGCCCACGAATGCAACCAGGAGAATCATCCAGAGCGAAATCGCTTTCACGCCGGATGTGGGAAGAGCAATCATCGGCCAAATCTTCAGCCGCTGGATCGCACGCGTCGCGGGCCCGAAGGCGGATTTGTCCCGCTTCGCGATTGCACCTTTTACTTTTTCTTTGGATGACCGTCGTTTTTGCGACCGCAGCGTCTTTTGGCTTTCCCACAACATGAAGGCCGAGATGCTCAGATAGACAACAATTGCGACAATGCTCACGATCAGGTTGACATTGCCCGCGCGCTTTAACATTTGAATCAACTGCGCGCCTGCCTCCGCGCCGGCAATTGTTCCGATTGCCATGATCAATCCGAGACGAAGATCGACATTTCCGAGTGCGCGGTGACGTTTTGCCGCTACCACTGATTTTCCAACGATGTGCGCCAGATCGGTACCGACCGCGAAATTCCAGTCCAAACCGACGAGGCGCAGGGCCGGGCCCGCAATGAAGCTCCCGCCCACTCCAAAGAACCCGCCAAGGATTCCGACGAGGAACCCTACAATGACTAGGTAGATCGGGCTGATGTGGGCCCCGGAAATTGGAAAAAACATGGCTTATTCGGAGCGCCCTCTGATGAGGCGGAGCAATAACGTGGTAACACTCTCGAGAACAACGGCCTGACCGATGATGAGCAGAATCGCGACGCTGGCATAAGTGTATCGGTGGTGAACCTCGAGCCCGTACAGCCACCCTCCGAGCAAATGGAGCACAAGAAAAAAATAGCCGGTGACCAGGAGGGCATAGATGCCCAATTCAATCGCAAAAGCTCTCAGTGTCCTGGCGGTGCCCTGTTTCATCAGGAAAGAGTAAATCGTTACATCGTTAACTCGTTAAACGGACTAAAAGCGGTAGTTTACAACAGCACTGCCGATTCAACGCTTCAATTATTTAACGCGTCAACGACGTCTGGCGGTTGCGCGAAAGCTCGTCAACGGGCGAATTGCATTGCACCTCGGGCGTTTCTCCTTAAAGTTTTCCCGCACTTTCACTGGATAAATTATGGCCGACGCAGCAAACAAATACGCCGAAAACGTAGAAGGAAAATTCTATGTCGATGATCAATGCATTGACTGCGATTTATGCCGCGAAACTGCGCCTGCCAATTTTAAGCGCAATGACGACGGCGGTCATTCCTATGTTTACAAGCAACCGGAGACTCCAGAGGAGGAAGCGCTCTGCAAAGAAGCGATGGAAGGTTGCCCAGTTGAAGCGATTGGCAACGACGGCTCGTAGGCGCTGGGACGCGACCACCAAGGCGAGCCCTAACGTGCGACATTGAGGTTAAACGTCCAACGCCCAGTGCCCAACGTCGAAACTCGAACAGCCCCCATTGCATTAACCATCGCAGGCTCGGACAGCAGCGCTGGGGCCGGTATTCAGGCCGACCTTAAAACTTTTTCGGCGCTCGGCGTTTACGGCTTAACGGCTGTCACCTGTGTCGTCGCGGAAACACCAGGGAAAATTTCGCAGATCGAGCCAGTCAGTGGCGAGATCGTGCACGAACAAATCGCTGTCCTGGCCAGAAATTTGCCAATTGCGGCCACCAAGACAGGACTGCTCTATTCGGCCGAAATCGTCGAAACCGTCGCGCGCGCAATTGTCGATTCTGTTCGTAAGATCGACAATGGCATTCCGCTCGTCGTCGATCCGGTGATGGTCGCAACTAGTGGCGATCTCCTTATGTGTCCTGATGTAATCGCCCTTTACGAATCGGAGTTGTTTCCGCTGGCGACGTTAATCACGCCAAACCTGGATGAAGCTGGAAAATTAATCGGCGAGCCAATTAGCGATCCGGAAGCGATGCGCAAGGCGGGAAAGAAACTGCAAAGGAAATATCGAGTGCCGATCTTGCTTAAGGGCGGCCATCTCGCTGGCGGCGACGCGGTCGATCTGCTATTTGCGGATGACAACATCGCCGAATTTTCGGCGCCGTTCGTCCGCGGTGTGGCGACCCACGGAACGGGCTGCACCTATTCGGCAGCGATCACCGCAGGTCTTGCATGCGGTTTATCGTTGGAAAAAGCCGCCGGCCGCGCAAAAAAATTTGTAACGACATCGATTGCGCAGCACTTTCAGTGGATCTCGAGTTCTGGCAGCCGTCTCGACGCGCTCAATCACTCAATCTGATTTGGTTGGCTGGACCGCTGGGCGCCGCTATTGAAACAGAGAGCTTAGCGATCCCTCTCTACCCGAGCGTCTTCCAACGCTTTAACTTCATCGCCTCGAGTGCGGCCGCGGTTTCTGCCTGTTTCTTGCTCCGGCCGCTGCCCTGCCCTAGAACGATCCCTTCCCAGACAGCTTGCACAACGAATGTCTTTTCATGCTCCGGCCCGCTTTGCGTAATCAACTCATAGACCGGGCTGCGCGGTGAAATACTTTGCAGCAATTCCTGAAGGTCTCCCTTGGGATTGACATCCACCGGTTCTTCCGCGATCTGCTCGAGATCGGAGCGCGCTTGCACGAGAATAAATTCTCGCGCGGTATCTAAACCCCCGTCAAGATAAAGGGCGCCAACGAGCGCTTCGAAGGCGTCGGTCAATGTCGACGTTCGCTCCCGTCCGCCACTGGCTTCTTCGCCACGTCCCATCAGAAGATACCGTCCCAAATCCAAGCCGGCGGCGTAAATCTTCAATGTCTCGCGCGAGACCAGCCGGGAACGCAATTTTGTCAGCTGGCCTTCGGCCTCCGCGCCAAAATGTTGAAAAAGATGTTCGGTAATGACAAGCTGGAGAACGGCATCACCGAGAAATTCCAAACGCTGATTATCAAAATGGTGCCGCTGCGTTTCGTGGCCGAGACTGGGATGAGTGAGCGCCTCCGCCAGGAAAAGCGAATTGCGAAACTTGTAACCAATCCGTTCCTCAAGCGGACTCACATTACCGTTTTTGATAAATCTCGAGTGAAGTGACCACGTCGAGAGCGCGCTGCAAGACCGGATCATGCGTCAGCGGTTTTTCCGGCGACCGACCGCGGCGTTGCTGCGCGGCTTCCGCCGCTTCGACCTCAGGATTTGTTCCAGCCAGAAGGGCGGCCTCATTCATATGCGGGCGTCCCGCTTCATAAACAAATGGGCCCATTCCTTTTTCGCTGCTCCATTGGAAAATCTGGCGCTTATCGGTCACCGACATTTCGACTGGCACATCCGGTTTTATTCCCTCTAGAAATAATGAATGGCCCTCCGCCGAAACGATTTCCGCCACGGCAACGCGCAAGATTTTCCCACTGGGCAATGGCAGATCGGAGTATTCCACTGCGCGACCGGCTGTGGGCTGACCCATGATCAAGGCTTTGTCGTAAAAGCGAAGCGCGTCCGCGAGCGCTTCGGCCGCACCGGCAGTGTCGCCGTCGGTGAGCACCATGATCAGACCACGAAACGCCAGATCGCGGTCGGAGTTAAACACGCGGTCCTGCCGCGCGGCTGGTTTGCGCAAGGTGAAAAGTGGTTTGCCTTTCGGGCAAAATCGCTTCGCAAATTCCGCCGCCATCGCAAAATCATTCGTCGCCTGACTGGCGCGGAGATCGATAACCAGCGCGTCGACCTTCTTAGTTGCGAAAGAGCTAAGACTCTTGTCCAACGCTTGAAGATTGACGCTGTTTAGCGAGCCGAGGCGCAAATAACCGATATGACCATCCAAAATCTCACTATAAAATGCGATCGGCGCTTCCACGGACGCGCTTTCCCGGTTCGGCAAAAGCATTACCCCATGTGGCAGCCGAACCATAAGACCCTGAATAGTCGCGCGGTTTAGTTCAGTATCGGTAATCGCATCCGGATTTGTGAAGTTACTTTTCAAGAGCGCGATGACTGCCTGTAAGTCTGCTGGGTTTAACGAATTGACTACCTGTTCCGTCGTTGGTTTAGCCGACGGCGACTGCGATGGCGCTGGCAGTGCGGGCGATTTCGATGCAGTCTGAGGCACGCTCGGGGCTGGTGTGGATGATTGGGCAAGAAGGCGCGCTGCCAACATCGACATCATCCAAGTCGCCAGTAAAAATCGGGGCATCAGAGTAATTTTCCGATGTTATCCGTCCCGGCAGTAAGAGCAACATCGCGCCGGTAATGGCAGTTTTCGAAATGAATCCGCGAGGCAGCGTCGTAGGCGCGCGCGCGCGCTCCTTCGATGGTTGATCCAAGCGCAGTGACTGCCAGTACCCGACCGCCCGCAGTCACAAGTCCGCCCCGCACCCAGCTGGTTCCAGCGTGAAAAATTTGTACGTCCTCTAGTTTCACCGCTTCGTCGAGACCGGAAATGATTTTTCCCGTTTCATATTTGTTCGGGTAACCGCCTGAGGCGAGCACCACCGAAACTGCGGACCGTTGGTCCCATTCGATGGAACAATTGCCGATCCTTTCGTCGATCGTCGCCTCCAGCAACGGCAACAAATCGGATTTCATTCGGGGTAAAATCGCTTGTGTCTCGGGATCGCCGAAACGGCAATTGAACTCGAGAACGCGCGCACCGTCCTCAGTGATCATCAATCCCGGATAAAGTAACCCACGAAATGTGATTCGTTCTGCAAGCAAACCATGCAGCACAGGTCGCATGATCTTTTCTTCGAATTGTAATTGCTGTTTGCTATTCCAATTGTTGGCTGGACTGAACGCGCCCATCCCACCCGTGTTTGGCCCAACATCGCCGTCAAACGCGCGTTTGTGATCACGCGCGGATTCAAGGAGCCGGTAGTTTCTCCCATCAACCAGCGCGTGGAGCGAACATTCCGTGCCGCGCAAAAATTCTTCGACGACGACACGTCGGCCCGCCTCGCCGAAGCGGCCTTGATTCATCATCTCGTCAATTGTCGATCTTGCCGATGCGATATCGGGCGCAATGACGACCCCTTTGCCGAGCGCAAGCCCGTTGGCCTTGATCACAATCGGAAATCCCAACTGGTTGCAAAATCGGAGTGCGTCATCGCTGCGTTCGAACGTGCCCGCTTGCGCGGTTGGAATTCCTTGTTGGCGCATTAGTTCCTTCGCGAAAATCTTGGAGGATTCAATCCGCGCGGCCGCCTTGGTCGGGCCGAAGACGCGCAATCCTTCGGCGACGAAAAGATCGACGATCCCTGCAGCAAGTAGGTCATCCGGACCGACCACCGATAGATCGACACGATTTTCTCTGGCGAAACGAACCAGTGCCGCCAGGTCGTTTACGGAAATCGCGACATTATCACCGATTTCAGCGGTCCCAGCGTTGCCTGGCGCACAAAACATTCGATCGACGCCTGGCGATTGTTTCAACTTCCAAGCGAGCGCGTGTTCACGGCCGCCGCTGCCAATGACAAGAATTTTCATGGAGCACGCAATTGAAAGCATGCGCCACGAGAAAAACAAGCAACGTCGCGTAGGATTGTAGACACAACCGTATCGACTGCGAATTTTTAGCCTCCTGGCAGTAGAACTGCCATTACAACTCTCTCAATATCGCCGGGCGGTGTCCCTTAGCTCGCTGCGTGCGACGGTGATTCCGCGGGCATGATCGACAGCTCCAGTTTCTCTGTGTGCCGAATGACAAGCAATTTCGCGAGAACGCCGATTTGCTCACTCACCAGCATCTTGTGTAGTTCGTGGATTGTGCCGATCGGCCGCTCATTAAAGCCAACAATCACGTCGCCTTCCCGAAGACCTGCGCGTTTTGCCGGGCTGGCCTTCTCCACCGACGCCACCAGAACCCCGGTTTCCAAAGGCAAATTATAAAATCGGATCACGCGCCGGTGCAGCGGCACATTTTGACCGGCGACCCCAATGTAACTGCGTCGAATTCTTCCATCGCGAATCAGCCATCCCGCGACCAGTTTGGCGGTGTTGCTTCCGATCGCAAAGCAGATGCCTTGCGCCGGTCGAATCATTGCTGTGTTTACGCCGATCACTTCGCCGGCTGAATTGACGAGCGGCCCACCGGAGTTGCCGGGGTTCAGTGCGGCATCGGTTTGAATGATATTGTCGATCAAACGACCGGATTGCGAATACATCGAGCGGCCGAGCGCGCTGATCACGCCCGCAGTCACGCTCGCTTGGAAACCGAGAGGGTTGCCGATCGCTATCGCCACTTGCCCAACGCGCAAGCTTTCGGAATCGGCCAAACGTACATGGGCGAGCTGAGGTGCATCGATCCGGATCACAGCGAGATCAGTGTCGGGATCGTCGCCGATGAGCTGCGCAGGACAATCGCGGCCATCCGGGACGTTCACCACGATCCGGGCGGAATGATGGACGACATGGCTGTTCGTCAAAATGAAGCCGTCCGGCGTGATCACAAATCCGGATCCGCTTCCGGCAACATCCCGCGGCCGGTTTTTGACGCGCTGCTCGATCTCGATGTTCACAACAGCAGGCGCGACCCGCGCGACTGCGCTCACGACCGAACGCGAATATTCGTCGAGCAACAAATCATCCGTGGAAACGTCGTTTCTGCTTGTGAACCCAGAGGCATTTTGCGCCGGTGGCTCACCCACCAGGCTCATTGCGGTTGGCTCGTTTTGTTCTGATACTGGAAAATCTTTCGTCATAAGTTCTAGTAAAGATCGACGAAGCTAACTCGACGTCAACTACAGTCGTTTTACTGCCATACAAACCGATTGGATTGCTACTCTCTTCTTGCACCTGGGTCGGTGACCGTTTAAAGAAAGGTCATGCCAAAGTCTTCTCTCGGCGGCTCAGTCATGGATGCGCAGTGTCCTTCCCGGCTCGTGCTCGATCGGATCGCAGACAAATGGACTGCGCTCATCATTCAAGTGTTGGCTCACGGCACCAAACGTTACGCCGCGCTCCAGCGTGAGATCGGCGGGATTTCGCAAAAGATGCTAACGCAAACTCTGCGCAGCCTCGAGCGCGACGGTCTGGTGCAGCGCAAAGTTCACCCGGTCGTTCCGCCGAAAGTTGAGTACGCGTTGACGCGTCTCGGCCGAACGTTGATTGAGCCGTTGCACGCTCTCTGTCGCTGGTCGGAAAAACATTTGCCTGAGCTGCAAGCAAATCGTGCTCGGGCAAAAGCGAAACTTCAAAGACAAGCTCCTGTAGGCACGGTAGCGCACCGCAGTTCGTTGACCTACCTTTAACTGGCCGGGGGCCAACGAGCCCCGACAGCAGCTTACTCATACATCCGGCGCAAATTATCGTCGTTTTATTCGCGGCCGTGGCGGCGCTCGTCCTGATCGCCTGCAAGGCGGAGATAGACGCCTGATCATGAGAATTGTTTTGCATCGCATGGCGGAATTGGCATACTCTAAAATTCTTCCGGTTTTAGTAGCCGGGTCTTCCAGATATGGACGTTAGTGGCACTATCGATGGGATCCTGAATCAGAAAAGCGGGGACATTTTTTCGATCTCCCCGGAGGCAACGGTTTTTGAAGCGATCGAATTGATGGATAATAAAAACGTTGGCGCGCTGCTCGTGATGGAAGCCGACCGCTTGATCGGAATGATTTCGGAACGCGACTACACCCGCAAAGTTATGCTGCGGGGCAAGCGTTCCCGCGAAACCAAAGTCGCGGAGATCATGTCAGCCAATTTGACGGTCACCCATCCGCGTGAACCCGTCGAGAAATGTCTGCACCTCATGACCGACAAACGCATTCGGCATCTACCCGTGCTCGATGGCAATAAAGTTGTTGGGATCATCTCGATCGGCGATTTGGTGAAATGGGTGATCTCGTGCCAGAGCGCTGCCATCGCGCATTTGGAAAATTACATCCACGGCGGATACACGGGTTAGTTGTAGAGGCGCTTGCGCCACGCGCCGGACGAATTGATTTCGGTGTTTGACCCAAACGCCGCTAAAACTTCCAAGCCGTTCTTCCAGACATAATCGTTCGCACCGCGCGCCCTTTTAGTCTCCAACCGTTGAATGGCGAATTCCGCGACGCGGATTGAAATTCATCCGCGCGAACGGTCCACTCCAAATCCGGATCAAGCAACGTCACGTCGGCCGACGCTCCGACTGATAACGTTCCGGCATCCAGCTTCAATAATTTGGCCGGCTCGACCGTGTACATCTCGATCAAACGCACGATATCGATCTTGCGGTGTTTGTGCACGAGTAGATGGAGAAACAAACTGAGCTCAGTCTCCAGTCCGATTATGCCGAAGGGCGCGGCATCGAATTCCACCTCCTTTTCAAAGTCCGCATGTGGGGCGTGATCGGATGCAAGGATTGACAATGTGCCGTCGGCGATGCCTTCCAGCAATGCATCGACATCGGCCTGCGCGCGCAGCGGTGGATTCATTTTGTAATTCGTATCAAAACTTTGAATCGCCTCGTCGGTCAGCGCGATGTGATGCGGACACACTTCCCCGCTGATCTTCACACCGCGCGCGCGCGCTTCGCGAAGCAACCGTACGCTTCCGGCGGTAGTCAGATGCAGGCAATGAATGTGATGATCGCAAAGTTCCGCGAGCAAAATATTGCGCATGACAATGACTTCCTCACCCGCCGCAGGCCAGCCCGGCAATCCGAGCAGCGTGCTCCAACGACCCTCATTCACCACCCCGCTGCCGACCAAATTGTAATCCCGGCACTCATCAAGTATCGGCACACCAACCATGCGGGCATACTCAACCGCGCGCCGCATCAATTCGTGATTTTGGACACAATGCCCGTCGTCGGTGATCGCGACGACACCTGCCTGCGCGAGTGATCCGATCGGGGCGAGTTCTTCGCCTGCGAGACCTTTTGAAATCGCACCGGTGGGCAAAACATTTACACATGCACCGGCTGCGCGATTCCTAATCCACGCGATCGTGCTTGGATTATCCGCGACCGGTGACGTATTCGGCATGCAAACAATCGTTGTAAATCCGCCAGCCGCTGCGGCGCGTGCACCCGATTCAATCGTTTCCTTATGGCTAAATCCCGGCTCGCGCAGATGGACATGCATGTCGATCAAACCGGGACAGACGATGAGATCGCTTGCATCAATCTCATCGGGTTGCGGGTTGAGAGTTGAGAGTTGAGAGAGCGGCATAATCTTCCCGTCGACAATCAAAAGATCGGCAATTTCATCCCTCTTATTCGCCGGATCGATCACGCGGCCGTTGCGAATGATTGTCGCGCTCATGTCACGTCGCGATTCCTCCACAGAGATAGAGAACGGCCATCCGCACGGCGAGACCGTTGGTGACTTGGTCGAGAATGACGCTTTGTAGGCCATCGGCGACTTCGCTGTCAATCTCGACACCGCGGTTGATCGGCCCCGGATGCATGATCAGACAATCGGGTTTCAAAAGCTTCGCCCGTTCTTTCGTTAGGCCGAAGAACCGAGTGTATTCACCGATCCCAGGAAAATATTCTTTGCGCTGACGTTCGTGCTGGATGCGGAGAAGATTCACCACATCCGCATTGGGAAGGACGTTGTCGATCTTGTGTGAAACCTCGACCCCCAGTTTCTTAAACTCGCGCGGCACGAGTGTGCTCGGCCCGACCAGCGTCACGCGCGCGCCGAGCTTGGCTAGGCCGAAAATGTTCGAGCGTGCGACGCGACTAAATAGAATATCGCCGATAATGGCGACATGCAGTCCGGCAATCGTCCCTCTTTTTTCGCGGATCGTGTAAAGATCGAGGAGCGCTTGCGTTGGATGTTCGTGCGCTCCATCGCCGGCATTGATCACGCTCGCTTGGAGCCGTTGCGCAAGAAACTGCGGAGCGCCCGCGGAGCTGTGACGCAGCACAAGAATATCGGCATGCAACGCCTCGAGATTGCGCGCGGTGTCCTTGAGGGTTTCGCCTTTAGCCAGACTGGAAGCGCTCGCCGAGATGTTGATCACGTCCGCGCTCAACCGAACCGCGGCCAGCTCAAAAGAGGTCCGGGTTCTTGTGCTCGGTTCGACAAAAAAATTTACCAGCGTCTTCCCGCGCAACGCCGGAACCTTCTTGATCTCGCGCGTACCGACTTCTTTGAACGCATCGGCCGTCTCGAGAATGAAAGTGATTTCCTCGGCCGACAGTTCGCGCAGCCCGAGCAGATCTTTGCGGTTCCAACGCTGTTTCATGTTCTTTCGACCCAAACGCCGTCGGGTTCCTTGGCGCTGCCAATTCGCACTCGCACCTTCTCGGCGGCCGATGTCGGTAGATTCTTTCCGACGTAATCAGGGCGAATGGGCAGTTCGCGATGGCCGCGATCGACCAGCGCGGCCAGTTGGATCCGAGCGGGCCGTCCAAACGAATTGATCGCGTCCATGGCGGCGCGAGCAGTGCGCCCGGTGTAGAGAACATCATCGACAATGATGACTGTTCGCTCTTCCAGCGGCAGGGGGAGTTTCGACGCCCGCACGACTGGCAATTCCGGGCGCGTTCCGACGTCGTCGCGGTGCATCGCTACGTCGATGACGCCGGTCTCGATATCGATGTTTTCGATCCGGTGGACAAAAGCGGCGATGCGTTGCGCAATCTCGACTCCGCGTGAGGGAATTCCCGCGAGTACGACCTTGCTGAGCTGCGGGTTGCCCTCGATGATTTCGTGCGCGATCCGCTGTAGCGCCCGACGAATTGCC
>Ga0209474_10005041_pt1 | contig 11298 bp, 14 predicted proteins | sample GraSoiAngelo_145_FD_185902 | JGI IMG/M metagenome (GOLD analysis project Ga0209474, IMG submission 185902) | Grasslands soil microbial communities from the Angelo Coastal Reserve, California, USA - 14_1009_05_20cm (SPAdes) (version 2) | ecosystem: Environmental > Terrestrial > Soil > Grasslands... | reverse complement strand
TTCCTGATGCAGCTGTGCGCCTTCGTCTTCCTGGATGACATCTCTTCAGAACTCCCTGCGTATGAAGAGGAGTTAGTTGGGGTGGCAATGGACGACGAGATGCGCGTCGCCTACGAGGAACTTGAGCAAAGTATCCGTGAGGCTCTGCGCAAAAACCGACGGAACCGATCGGTACTTTCAACCATGCTGAATGCATTGCTGGTCTATCCCGACCATCCCTTTGGCATTGGTACGCTTTACGGCGTTCGCTTCGACGCGGAAGCGCGACGCAAGGTGAAGTTTGTGATCGCTGAGCCACGCGACCTCGCGGAAGACTGCCAGTACTCAAAGGAGCGGGAACTCGTTGCGCGTGTCAAAAAGGAATTAGCGGAGGGCCGACGGTGCCAGATCTTCGCGGTCTACACTCGCAAGCACGATGTTAACGCCCGACTCGAGAAAATCCTGAAAGAGGCGGGGATTCACACCGCCGTGCTGCGCGCAAACGTCGATACTGCCAAACGCGAAGCATGGTACGAGAAACAAATCAGACAAGGGGTACAGGCGGTTATTGCGCACCCCAGACTGATCGAGACCGGCCTTGACCTGCTTGAGTTTCCGACCATTATCTTTTACGAGTCCGGCTACTCGCTGCATACCTTGCGTCAGGCCAGCCGCCGCTCCTGGCGTATCGGACAGAGGCGGCCGGTGCGGGTGATCTTTCTTTGTTACGAGAACACCATGCAAACGGCATGTTTGCGGTTAATGGGAAAGAAGCTGCTGGTAGCGTTGACTATGGAAGGGAAGTTCGCTGGAGAGGGATTGCAGAATGTCGATGAGGACGACGATATGCTCGCCGCCATGGCGAGGGAACTGGTCGAGAAGAACGGCATCGGAGAAAGCGCCGACGCGGTGTGGAGGTCGCTCCATGCCGAACATCAGAAGCTGTTTCCGGCCACTTCGGATCGCAAATACGACGATTCGTCGGCTGCAGACCAATGTGATCGCGCAGGCGCCGCGCTCACACAACCTGTCGAAGGCGATCTCGATTCTGCTTTGATCGCTGTTCCTGACCGTCAGTCCGTGTTGCTTCCATGGAAGAGACGCAGAAGCCGAGCTGCAATTCCAGAACAGGGGTCATTGTTCGGCTGAATCTTTCTGCCTCTCATGAGCCCAGCTTCTTCGATTTCCTCTTACTCCTTGATTTCCTCGATTCGCTCGACGGCGATTGCTTTCGAGCCGCCGCGGCTATAGATCGTGCCAGAAACCTTGACAAGCTTGCCTACGTACGGAAGCAGCTTTGAGCGGATCTCCTTGGCAGGCATTTCGGCTGAAAGGATGGAAGACTTGTTCTTGCCTGGTGAGAATGACCAAAGACGCTCCTCCACGCACGCAGGCTTCAACGCACCCATTCGACAGGGGTTTCAGGACTTCGTGAAAACGGTACACACATTCGCTGTCGCGTAGGTAGCCGACCACGCTGTCAGGCGAACTATTCTGATCCGCAGGGTTGATGGCGAGAACTATTCCAAACAGCGCCGCGACTCCGAACAGAAGCAGGGCGCCAAATTTTGCCAACCTCATGAGTCCTCCTTAAATGGAACTGCCAATCAATTATTGTTGTCGTCCCACAGCAATAGTTCAGTTATCATCGAACTATGAATGCAGGGGCTGAGCTGGCCGAAATCGCATTTTGCATCGGCGACCCATCGCGCGCGTCCATGCTGTGGAGTCTCATGGGACGAAAAAAAATCGAGACCGGCCAGCGAGCTGGCCATGCTGGCGAACGTATCGCCGCAGACCGCCAGCAATCATCTGAAAACCCTCGTGAACGCCCGTCTCTTAAAAGTCTCCCCGATGGGAAGGAATAAGTTTTGCAGGCTGAGCGATGCGTCTGTGGCGGCCGCGCTCGAGTCGCTGATGGTGGTTGCGCGCCCGGAAATCAAAGCCGGCGGAATCGCCGAGCGGACCGCGCCCTGGCCGAAGGGCGCCCACCCAAAAGAGGCCGCAGTGGAGGAAAAGCGCGTAGCGACCACTGATCTTTGGTTTAAGTCTTTAGGGCGAACCTAATCTGGCGAGATCTAGTGGCTTCTCGGAACCGTAACTGATTGACATTACCCATTGGCCATTCCCTTGAACGGTTCTTACCATTAACCCCTTTCCCATTTCGAATCCCAGAACGAATTGTTTCCTTGTCTGGAGAGTGCGATGGACAGCAACACAGTTTCAAGTTCCGTTTTCGGACCTTCCGCTAAGGCAATCCTTTTGAATGCAGATGAAGTGGCTCAGATTCTGCGTGTTCCGAGAAGTTGGGTTGTACGCCATCTCAGCGAACTCCCTGTAGTTCGGCTCGGTCGTTATGTGGCGTTTCCGGCGCCCTGAAATTGAGCGCTTTCTCGAAAAGCGAGCGAGAGCTTGCCAATGATTTCCCCTGGTGCTACTCATAGGTCACGGTTGGAGCACCACGGAAAGGAAAGCGTGGTGCGAGAAGCCATAATGCCAATGCTGGACATGACAAACGCAAGACACTGGAATGTGCGAGACAAATCAATAGAAATAATGTTGCGCCTGGGTCTGGGCGTCGTGTGCCTCGGTGCCTTTTGGGCGGCTCAGGCAGAATCTATTCCGACCGATTCTCCACGCTGGCAGCTTGAGGGTCAGGCAAAAGTTACCGAATACTTGGGACGGCGTTGTCTCTCCTTGGCAGGCGGTAGCGCCTCGCTGAAGGATTTCGAAATGACAGATGGAGTGATCGACGTAGACATGGCCGGCAGCGGAGCACGCGGATTTTACAACATCCTTTTCCGCACACAACCAGACGGCAACAGCGAGGAGGTTTATCTGCGGCCACACAAGACCGGTCTGGACGACGCCCAGCAATATACGCCGATCCTGAACGGAGCAGCCGTCTGGCAAATCTACAACGGTCCAGGTTTCACCCGAGCCGTCGATATTCCGAGAGGTGTTTGGTTTCATGTGCGCCTCGAGATAACCAGTGCTCAGGCGAAGTTATACGTCAACGATATGCGCGAGCCTTCGCTCGTCATAAACGATTTGAAAAGTGGAATTCGCAAAGGTGGCGTTGGCTTGGAGGGTACTTACTTCTCGAATTTCGAAATACGCGAAACGTCACCCGCAGCGTGGGAGCGTCATGAGCCCGCTATGCCGCCGGCAACAATCACAAAATGGAACCTGTCGCCGAGTCTGGATGCCTTAGATCGCGATCTCGAACACCCGCTATCGAAATCGGAAGCGGACGCGATGAAGTGGAAGGAGGTCACGGCGGAGCCGCCGGGATTCGTAGTTATCAATCGGTACCGGAGGAGCCCGGAAGTCAACCCCACCTTTGCAAACGATTTCTCAAAACGCCTTGAGCCGCAAAAAGGAATGAAGGTGGTTTACGGGCGCACTACGATCGTTTCGGATCGCGATCAACTAAAGAAACTCAATGTCGGATATAGTGACGAAGTAAGCGTCTTTCTGAACGACAAGATTCTTTACCGCGGCAGAAGTGCCCAACGCTTCCGGGACCCCGGATTTCTAGGCATAGTCAATCCAGAAAACGACGCAGTATATTTGCCACTCAAAAAGGGACGCAACGAATTGATGCTGGCCGTGAGCGAGCTAATCGGCGGCTGGGGGTTTATTTGCCGCTTCGATAACATGGACGGAGTTCACTAGGGTTATCCTATTTACAGAAAGCCGTTCGACTTGATTTGCGAAAGAGCGAAAAACAATGAATGGTCGGGGTGAGAGGATTTGAACCTCCGACCCCCTGTCCCGAAAAAGCGGCTAGAACGCTATGTTGTTGTCCCGCATGTGTCGGCTCTGCGTCGCAGTACAACCGTTGCATGGTTTTTGAGTGTTATCGGACCCAAATCGACCCAAGTTTTGATTTGGGAGGTCCGGAAAATCCTCACTAGGAGACTTCAATCGCGGTGCCTTGAGGGGCATCAAGCAAAGCCCTCAGAATCCCTGAGAAGTTTGGGATGAGTGCGCCCCACGTAAACCTCTGCCGCACGCCGAAATTGCCGATCAGGCCGTTGCACGCCCCATGCACCACACGAAGCTATTCGGGCTCTCCCGAAGTAGATCATCAAGCAGCGGTGTTTGCGGCGTCTGCGCGGGTTGCTGCATGGAACCCTGATGGGCAAAGGCACCCAACGCCATGAGCATGCAGAAAAGGATTGCGACGGTGGAGACTCTTCACAAGATTTACTCTCCCTTCGAGAGGTGCGGCCAGTTCCGTCCTGTGATGCCTGCCTAACTCGGCGGGAGCGTACAGAATCGTGAGCTGATGAATAAACCGGGGGCCGGTGGCGCGGCGCTGTTGCCGGTGACTCAGGACCGCCGCGCGCCGGGTGTTGCCTCAGCTAATCGCTTATTGCTTATTGCTGCTCTTGCCGTTGCCTTACCGAATTGCCTATCGCGAATTGCAGCCAACTCACGCCGACTTCGGCTCTTTTTTCGTCTTCACCACCGCCGGATCGGCAAGGTAGGAGACCTTTGCGTCGCAAAAGATGCAGTCAGCTTCGCGCAATTCGTTCCCCGCATGTTCCTCCGGGACCGAGAACGAGCGCAGACACTCGCAGCAGGTCACTACGAAGTAGCCGCTTTCGTTGCGCGGAACCCACACCGGCGCCCTATCCGGCTTGGCAATACGCGGACGCAGCGGGGAGTCCCGCAGCAGATCCGCGATCTTGTTGAACAGCTCCTGAGGTCTGTAGTCAGTTTTACTGAAGAAGGCATCGGCAATTAAACCACCGGGAGCAGTGCCGCTGTACTCTCCGCTAATCACGATCACCGGGATATGAGGAAAACGCCGGCGCACCACCGACAGCAGCTCAAAGCCGCTCATATTCGGCATGCGCAGATCGGTAATGATCACGTCCGGCAGCGAGCGCCGCAGCTCTGCCAGCGCCGCGAATCCACTGCCCACAGTATGCACTTCGTATCCGCGCTGCCTCAGAACGAAAGCGCTGGTTTGCAGGATCGGCAGTTCGTCGTCCACGACCAGAATGCGGTAGTTGAAGCCCTCAGGCACAGAAGCTCCTGGGCTATATGTGAGATGCAGGAAGCTGCTACTCAGACGAAGCCGCCGCGCCATTTTGCGCCTTGCCTGTCATCGTGCCCGGAGTCGACAGCACATCCCCATGTTGATACCGCGTAAGTTATTGAATCTTCATGTGGCCTCAATGCCTAAAAAGGCCACAATACCAGTTCGGTTGTACAAACGTTGTACAAAAAGCTTCCCGTGACGCAAGCTCCTTAAACCCTCTCGAAACCAAGCAGGTTGTGGTGCGAGCTGAATGCATCGGATAGGGACTTGGAGCGTCATTGCCTCACAGCTTTTCTTCAGCCAGCTCGGTCGAGCAGCGGTGCAACTTGTTCTGCGAGTGGCGCACGGACCTGAAAGGGCTGACCGCTCTTGTCCAGGGCGAGCAGATAAGCTGCCAGCTTGCGTGCCACTGCGAGAGTGGCGCGATTGCGATGCACGCGCTCCAGCTCTCGGGCATGAAGAGCTGCCAGTTGTAGATTCCAGCGAGGAGCGAGCTTGGCAGCTTCGATCAGCGCCGTTTGCAGCCATTGATTGCGTTGTTTCGAAATGGGACCCCGCTGCTGTTTGTCTGCCGAGGATCTTAGGGCCGCGGTCAAGCCACAGTAACTCATGACGTGGGCGGAAGAAGAGAAGCGCTGTGGATCGCCGATCTCCAGTGCTCAAGTCAATGCGGTGATCTCGCCCACTCCGGGAATGCTGGCGAGTCGCTCCGCTCGTTGACCCAGATTGGGATTGGCTAGTAATCTTGAACGAGTCGTTTCTGTGGCACCCAGGTTAGTCAAGGTCAGCAAATTGGCACTCTGGATAATTCCGGATGTCAATCCGGTCCACACCTGCATGTTGGACGCATCGGTCCGAATGGTCCGGTGAATGTTACGATTCCTTGCGTCAATCCGCTTCCTGGGAACAATTTTGGTGATGGCATAGTCGATGACGACGACACCGATATTCCATAAGGGGAACTTCACACATGTTAGTACCGCTGATCGTACTACTGATGTTCGGCACAGCTACGCTAAGCACGCTGCGGATTCCGACGCCAGATGGCGTGGCAAAATTTCGCTACAATCCGGTTACAGTAAACCCCGGCGACATGAAGAGGTGGCCCAGCTATCAGAGAACATCTCACCTTACAACTTCTTTCTCGTTCCAGAGTCACTGGGCATGTGCATCGATGGCTCAGCTGATTACGAACAATGTGGAAGTCGCGACCCGAATGATCCCAATTTCATTCACAACGCAAAGGTAAACATCTCCAGAATTGAAAAGCGCATTGCTGAGTTGAAATCCGGCCGCTTCCCGGAAGAACTCAAACCAGTTGTTGATTATTTTTTGAACATTTTGACTACTTTTTTAGCGGAGGATGTCGCCGACCTGAAATACATCCAAAGTGGAAGAGTTTCGGATCTCGCATTCGTGGCGAATGGAGTCGATTATGGAACGGCCTGTAACGATTTGCGCGACAAGTTTCAGGCTTCTGAGGACAAGGTGGCCGCGTTCAATAAGGTTAGACATGACTGGCACAATTGCGTGAACCAAGCTTTTACTCAGAACCATGGCTATAGCTACCCAAAGGCGGCTTGGGAGAGCTTTCTGAAACGGTATTCCATCGATCAAAGATTCGTCCCCACTGAAGTGAACTGATAGAGGAAGGTTGCTACGGAAAGCGTTTAGGAGGCCGCTTCCATTCCGCGCCGCCGAACTTTGTCCCTGCGAATCAGCACGCGCAGTTCTTCTTGCTCGCCAAAGAGTGCGCTCGTCATATCAAAATAGAGCCTCCGACGCTCTTTCAATGTCCCCATATTCCAAATGGGAGCGTACTTCTTCCCAAGCGGTTTGGATCTCTCGCTGGAGTATGTCGAGGAGAGCAATTTGAACTTTGTTTGCTCGCTCATATTCCGAATTGTAACGCGGTAGAATCTGCGCATGGCCGATGCACACAACGGAAAACAACCGTCCCTGAATTCAAGTTGGGTCTATCGAGGCAGGCGTGGTACCAAGCGCCGAAGCAGTGTGCGCTTGGGGAATCCCGCTGCTTGCCTTTGAGAGCAAACTGTTCCAGGCTTTGGGAGCGAGAGGACGGTAGATGACTCGAAAAGCTTGGTTCGCATTCGCGCTGACGCAAGTGATCGGAATCGGATTGGCGCTGTCTACGAATGTTCATATCCGCCCCACGCCTTTGTTCTTGGCAATCCTGCTCTGTTTTCCGGGTTCTCTAGCTGTTGCAGTCATTCCCGGCAATCTACCGGCTGCTCTTCAATGCGGGATAATGATCGCTGTTAATCTAGCTTCGTGGTGGGGAGCCGCACGGCTGGTAGCAGACTAAGCGCGATGGGCAAGAGAAAAGACCGCGAGAAGGAACAGATAGCTCCGCTTCCGCACCGGCTGTGATCGTTGTACGGTACGGATCGGATACGCTCATTACTTCTTCCTAGATTGCTTCAAGAGGCTTTCGGCCCCGATTCGTCGCATCCCTAGCGTTTGTAAAGGTAGCCTGACGAGGGGAGGGCGAAATGCTATTCGGTTCAAGAGCGCTACGCTGGCTGACTCCATTATTGCTTGTGGCTGCTGAGCTGAGTTTCGGGATTCCGGTGAGTGTCGGAAATATCGAAACTGCAAAATTGTTGAAAGAAGCTACATTGGTTCTTAAGGGTGAAGTCACAACCGTAGAATCTCGGGACCTCCATCTCGGACCTTTTTGGGTAAGCAGGTTCAACTCAGAGAAGAAGTAGCCACAATCCGCATTTCTCAAGTCTTCAAGGGTTCTGTATCGCAAGACACGGTTGCGGTTGCGTATGACACCGCAGCAGAGTCACAAATTTGTGGAACCAATTCATGTCTTAAGCTTGCGCCTGAGCAGTACCGGATTTTCTTCCTGCAGCCAGCTGGTAGTGCATATCGGTTCACAACCTCGGACTCAGCTGGTTTTCGGATTTCTCCTCTTTCACCGCGGAGCAATATCTTTTCGCGTCTGCGGTAAAGCCGGAATTACCACCTTTTTCAGATCCAGAACATCGGTGCGCGGCTGTTCCGGATGCGTGTCGGATTCATGAAATCTTTCCACTGCAGGCGGACGGCGGTTTTCGATTCGCTGAATCTGTTGTTCAATTTCCGGCTTCTCCAGACGGTTCGCCGCATCTCCCTTGTAGTTGGCGGTTCGAGCAACCTTGTAGTAGCTGCTCAAGTTATTGATGGCGATGTCGCTGGCCGGGGCGAGTGCACTGGCTTGTGCTAATTGCTGAGCGACCAGACGAGGGTTCTCGATGGTAACCGGTTCACCGGCATTCCGGGCCAGTGTGGCGCGGTTCAATTCCGTGGCTACCGAGAGCGTGATGGCATCCGGACTGTAAGGCACAAGCTGGCGGGCACGGCGGAACGAGACTTGTGCTTGGCTAAGCCCCTCAAGATAGTTCCTGCTCGACAACATCCTGGTAATTCCTGCAAGTTGCTCCGCTACCGCGAGCGCCACAGTTTCGTTGTTCTGGTCTGCAAATTTGGCGAAAGTGGCAAACTGCTCGGCGGTCAAACGTCCAGCCTCCTCCGCCGGTTCGCGCTTGTTGTCGGCATCGACTCTGCTATGAAGGTAGCCGACGGTTCCTTCGAGGAAGCCAAGTTCGGGAAGCTGTCGGTCCAACTCAAAATCCATCGTTCCCGTATTGGCATGAATCCATCCGTCCTGCACCTGACCATTCGGCAAACGCCGGCGTATCTGAATCCAGTCCTCCTGCCGATCGACCACGAGGAAGCCATCTGGCCGGCTGTCAGGCGGGCACCCTCCGCATTTGGCAATTCCGTGCAGCTCTTCACCTGGCGCAGAATCGCTTTTCCATTGCCGCACAACATTGGCTTTTAGATATGCGGCTTCAATTCGGTCCAGATCTTTCTTGGAAAGGTGGCGAGGAGCAAAAGTGATCAGCTGGGAACTGGGTTTGGCGATGAGCTTATATTCACCGGCGGCAAAGAGTAGCTCCTCGGTAGCGTCGCGCCGGAGGAATCGAGCGTAAGTCTGAACGTAGAGATCGTCATCCTCCTCGTACATCAATCCCCAAACGAAGACGACTCCATTCCCTCGACGAATCTGAGTCTGAGCTCCGGATCGCTGTCCCAGGATCTTGGCCGCGACGTCATCGACATTGCAGGGAGTACGGTCGCCCGGGGTTAACTCCAGTTGGATAGCGCCGACATTGCCGTACCCAAGAATATGGGATAAAGCATCCATCTGTAGCAGCAGCGCGAGCTGGGTTCCGCTGCCTCGTGCACTCGCCTCGGAAATTGCGCTGTCGTCGTATGGCAGCACGACCAGGTTCACGGCGGCCTCGCTGAATACGAAAGGGTACTCACAGGGGATGTGCGGAGCTCCGGCGTGTGCGAGGACTGGAAAGGTCATCGCAATAAGAATGAGGGCGTCCACTGCCGTGAGACGGATGTTCATAACCGGTCCTATTTGGGACAGCTGTAGCGATCGTTCTCGTCCGGTGTCAATGCGGCAAACTGCGGCTCACCTGACGTCTTCGCTTGCCTGTAGGAGTCATCGATGACACCGTCCAATTTCGCAATTAAATTTTTGCCTCGCTGCACCAATTGTGAGTCCGACTCTGGCTCGGAGATCATGACCTGAAGTTGTGTGCGGCCCTGACAAAGCAGCGGCAGGGCGTCAAGGTACTTGTGGTTCTGGTAATACCGCGTGCCGAGGACGACGGGAGCGAAGGCCTGCCGCTGTTTGTTGCGCTTCAAAATGGAATCGAGTTTGCCATTGAAGTTATCTTTGACCACAAATACCGCAGGCGGAGCGATGGAACGCGTCGGTACCAGTACGAATCCAAATTCCCCCTCCCCGGTACTTTGATTTTCGATTGCGCCCCACACTTCCATCACAACGCGAAGATTGTCCAAAGAATTGATCTGTGCGTCGTTATACTCCGATTTTTCCCTGGGCTTTCTCCCCAAGCATCGTTTTGCTGAGGCCTGATCCTGTAACGTGACATTTAGATCGCGAAGAAACGTGTCGCGCAGCAAGTTGGCGCGTTTTAGCAACACCTTCGGAACCTCCACACCCGGGGGAACATTTACATCGTCCACATAGATTTTGTATTCCTCAGCCGAGCCCGACATGCTGCAGTCGATGAGCTGCGCACGCAGGCAAGGCGGAGCGCAGACGATCATCAGTCCGGCGATAACAGCACAGCACATGTTCGTAACTTGCTTCACCTAGTTCCTCCAGCCGGGATGCTGTTCCACCAGTGCGGTTTCGGCGCCGATCCGAGTAACGACTTGGTTGCGGCCGCCTGTTTCGCTATGCGGTCGTACTCGCTCTGATCGGGCACCGGCGTAGGCCCCACCCACTTCTGCAGGACGCTAGGGGCAGACAGTTCCTTCACATATGCGGAGACGTCGGCGTAACTCGACCCGCAGCCGGCTTCGCCAAGCAATATCAGGGCTCTAAGGTGCGTGGTCCAGGTATAGAGGCCGGTATGATTAGTGATGATTCGGTTCATCGCCGCGCAGACTTCTTGCGGTTCGGTTCGGCTCACCATTCGGAGCCCCTGTTCCGCGCTCTTTTGTGCATTCTCGCGTGCATTCTCGCCTCCCACTTCCAGCACATTGACGAAAAAGGGAATCGAGTAACGTCCGAAGGCGGCAAGCTGTACGGCATCGGTGGTAGCGTCGTCTGGGGTGATTTTGGGATTCTGCAGTGCGTTCTGCAACTGAGTCATGGCCTGCACGTTTTGTAGTTGCAGCTGGCGCTCTTTAAACGCATTGTCGACACTGTCTTTGATCGCATAGGTGGCCCACAGCATGACCAGACTGGGAATCAGGCTCTTGACGATATCGGGCCAGAACCCAGAGCGCTTCTTCTCCGGCGGTGATGGCCCATCGGTTTTCTTGCCCGCGGAGGCAAGCTCATCGAGCTTGCGTTCCATATTGGACAAGCGGCTTTCCAGTCCACCGGTGGCCGATTCGCCGCCAGCGGGCTGAGGGTGAGCACTATGCTGCATAGACTGCTCGGATGGGAATTTGAATTACGCATATTACGTCCGAACGGCAGCTTTTTCCAGAGGCAATTATGACTTGCTGTACCAGAACGGTCTCCGTGCCAAAGGTTGAGCTCCCGGTCGGAATTCCGGAATTGTAAAGAGAGACGCTGTTTGGAAACAGCTCAATACTGAGCACCAGCGGTTGTTTCCAACACGGATCGAAACCAGTGACTCGGCCTCCGAAGTCGAGATTCCGTCTGTCATTGAGGCAGAGAGCCAGATGCCGGC
>Ga0209474_10005040_pt1 | contig 11298 bp, 6 predicted proteins | sample GraSoiAngelo_145_FD_185902 | JGI IMG/M metagenome (GOLD analysis project Ga0209474, IMG submission 185902) | Grasslands soil microbial communities from the Angelo Coastal Reserve, California, USA - 14_1009_05_20cm (SPAdes) (version 2) | ecosystem: Environmental > Terrestrial > Soil > Grasslands ... | reverse complement strand
AGCCCCTCGGTCCGGCACGCCTGGCCCTGCCGCGGACCGCTGTCGCAGGTCCCGGCCTTGCCGATGTCGCGCCCCGAGCAGCGCGGGCAGAGCCGGTTCGGCGTGGAGAGGAACACGTCCGACAGCAGGTGCAGGTTCACGACGGTCGCTCCGGTCTGGACGTTCGCGGTCCCGTCGGTGAGCTTCGGGCTGGCGAACCGGCTGGAGAGGCACACGCCGATGCCCTGGCTCAGGAGCGGGAGCGGCGGTCCGAACGTCGGGCCATTCACCTGATCGGTGCTCGGCTGGTCCTCCAGGCACGAGGGGTTCGTGCTCGCGTCGCAACCCGTGAGGCACATGCGCAGGACCGTACCCGACACCTGCGGAAAGTTGTGGGAGCTTCCCGTCCAGCCGCTGTCCAGGTCCGTGCCCGTCGGCTCGACGGTCATCATGAGCTCCCGGGGTCCTCCGGCGGGATTGGCCGGGCACTGACCCGCGCCCGTGTTCGGCACGCAGCGAAGGACGAGCGCGTCGCTGTCCCGTTTCGGCTTGCTGCTCGCGAGGGCAGTGAGCCGGAGCGTCAAGGGCTTCGACGGCTTCGCCCCCTTCTTCCCCTGGCGCAGCCTTACTGGGACGATGGCCGCCGGGCCGCAGGTGGGCGCCGTCGAGGACGGCGGCGGCTGGAGACCGAGCCGCTTGGCCTTGGCAGAGAGTCTCACCTCGGTCAGCGGCTGGGGTGTGCAGCCGGGCACGTCGCTCTGGAAAACGCAGATGGACACGCCGAACGTGCAGACGCCATTCGGCGTCGCGTCGACGTCGCATGCCGGATCGCCGTCCTGGCAATCCACGCCCACCTTGCCGTGGTTCGCTTGCACGCCCGCGCTGGTGACCTGCCACTCGGCGTAGCAGTCGGTCTTCGCCGGGCCGCCGCCCGCGACGAGCGCCGGTGACGGCCGCGCGTGGGCGAGCGGCAGGACGAGGGCGAGCAGCCAGCGCGAACGGCTTGGTGTCATGACGGTCCCTTCATCATGTCCTTGGCGCCGGGAGGTCGGCCGAGAGAATCGAGGGGGCGAGGGCGATCCGACCCATCACCGGTGACCGCCTCGCCCGGAGCCGGCGAGCTCCCTGACCGCGTTGACGATGTGCCTCGCGGAGATCCCCGCCGCGTCGAGCAGCTCGCGCGCCACGCCGGCCTCCGCGAGCGCCGCAAGGACGGCGTCGCCGAGCCCGCCCTGGATCCAGTGATCCTCGACGACGCACAGGCGGCCACCGGTCGCCCGCGCCGCATCGACCAGCGCAACGGTGTCGATCGGCTTCACGGAGTAGGCGTCGATCACGCGCACCTTGATTTTGCCGCGCACCTCGTCGGCGGCCTTGATCGCCTCGTGGACGGTGATGCCCGCGGCGACGACGGCGACCGCATCGTCGGGCGCCCCGCCACGCACGATGCGGCTCCCTCCGACGCGAAACTCCTCGAGCCGGTCGGTGTAGAGGATCGGCGTCTTCTCGCGCGTCGTGCGGAGGTAGCTGATGCCCCCGTACTCCGCCATGAGACCAACGAGCCGCGCTGTCTGGTTCGCGTCGCACGGGTAGAGGACCGTGCTGCCGTGGACCGCGCGCATCATCGCGAGGTCCTCGAGGGCCATCTGCGACGGACCATCCTCGCCGATCGAGACGCCGGCGTGCGACCCGCACAGGCGGATGCTCGCGCGCGAGATCGCGGCCATGCGGACGAAGTCGAAGGCGCGCGTCATGAACGCCGCGAAGGTCGACGCGAACGGAATCAGCCCGACGACCTGCATGCCGACCGCGGCGGCGACCATCTGCTGCTCGGCGATGTACATCTCGAAGAAGCGGTCGGCGGCCGTCTTCTTGAAGTCCTCGGCGTGGGTGGAGTTACTCACCTCGCCGTCGAGCACGACCACGTCGGCCCGCGCCGCGCCGAGCGCGGCGAGCGCCTCGCCGTACGCCTTCCGCGTCGCGAGCGGCTCGCGGTACGTCTTCCACTCGGGCATCCGGGGCGCCGGCCGCTTCGGCGGCTGCCACGGATCGGGCTTCAACGTCGGGAACGTGCGCGACGGCACGTCGCCGATCTCCGCCAGTGCGCGCCGGGCCTGCTCCTCGTCGAGCGCCTTCCCGTGCCAGCCCTCCTTGTCCTCGAGGAACGACACCCCCTTGCCCTTCACGGTCTTCGCGACGATCACGGTCGGCCCGTCCGCGTGCCTCGCTCGTGCCAGCGCCTCGTCGATCGCGGCGACGTCATGGCCGTCGATCACAATCGGCTCGCAGCCGAACGCCTTCGCCCGTGCCGCGTAGACGTCGAGATTCCATTCCAGCTCGGTCGGACCGCGCTGCCCGAGCCGGTTGACGTCGAAGATCGCCGTGAAGTTGGCGAGCCGCTCGTGACCCGCGTGGTCGAGCCCCTCCCAGATCGAGCCCTCCGCCAGCTCGCTGTCGCCGGTGAGCGTCCACACGTGGTACGGGGCGCCGAGCACGCGCTTCCCCGCCAGCGCGATCCCCACCGCGATCGGGAGGCCCTGGCCGAGCGAGCCGGTCGCGACGTCGACCCACGGGACGACCGGCGTCGGATGCCCCTCGAGCCGGCTCCCGCGCTTGCGGAACGTCATGAGCTCCTGGTCGGTGATCGCGCCGGCGGCGCGGAAGAGCGCGTAGTTGAGCGGCGAGGCGTGGCCCTTGCTGAAGATCAGGTGGTCGTTGGCCGGATTCTTCGGCTCCGACCAGTCGTAGCGGAGGTGGCCGGCGAGGAGAACGGCCATCAGGTCGGCGGCCGACAGCGACGACGTCGGATGGCCGGAGCCCGCGATCGTCGAGCAGCGGATCGAGTCGGCGCGCAGCTGGCGCGCGAGCGCCTCGTAGACCTTCATGTTCCCCATGACTCCTCCTCTCCCGTGGGCTGCTCGACGCTGATCGTGAAATCCCGGCCTTCAGCGCTCCACCGCGGGCATCACCCTTGTTTGGCGTGATCGATACCGAGCTTGCGCATCCGGGACTGCAAAGTCGTCCGCTTCAGGCCCAGGCGCGCGGCAGCGCCGTGCGGACCGCCGAGCACCCAGTTGGTCTCACCCAGCGCGCGGACGATCGCGTCGCGCTCGGTGGCCTCGAGGGTCCCTTCACGGGGCGCCGAAATGGCGCGGGCGCGAAACTCCGTGACGGGCACTCGAAGGACGGGGCCGCTGGTCAGGATGACCGCGCGCTCGATGGCGTTCTCCAGCTCGCGCACGTTCCCGGGCCAGGCGTAGCGGGAGAGAGCCTCCATCGCGTCGGCCGGGATGGTTTCGATGCGCCTGTTCATCCGACGGGCAAACTTCTGCACGAAGTAGCGGACGAGCGGCGGGATGTCCTCCGGGCGATCCCGCAGCGGCGGGAGCGTGACCGGGAAGACGTTCAGCCGGTAGTAGAGGTCGTTGCGGAAGGTCCCGGCCGTCACCATCTCCGCGAGATTTCGGTTGGTCGCCGCGACGAGTCGGACGTCGACTCGTTTGGTGCGCGTGCTGCCGAGCCGTTCGAACTCCTGCTCCTGGAGCACGCGCAGCAGCTTCGGCTGGAGCTCGAGCGGAATGTCGCCGACTTCGTCGAGGAAGAGGGTCCCGCCGTCCGCCAGCTCGAAGCGCCCGATCCGTTGCGCGATGGCGCCCGTGAAGGCCCCTCGCTCGTGGCCGAACAGCTCGCTCTCGAGAAGACCGGTCGGGATGGCCGCGCAGTTGAGCTTCACGAACGTCCGCTCGCGACGCCGGCTCAAGTCGTGAATGGCGCGAGCGATCAGCTCCTTGCCGGTGCCGGTCTCGCCGCAGACGAGCACCGCAGAGTCGGTCGGCGCCACCGTCTCCACTTGGTGCAGCAGGCGCTTCAGCGCGGGCGCCTCGCCGATGATCTCCTCGAAGTTGTACTCGGTGCGGATCTCGTCCTCCAGGTAGACCTTTTCCGCCGCGAGCTTGTCCTTGAGCTCGGCAATCTCCTGGAACGCCAGAGCGTTCTCGACGGAGAAGGCGACCTGATTCGCCACCGCTGCCAGGAGCTCCGCATCCTCGGCGGTGAACGGTTCGCCGCCGAGGCGGGCGACGCTGAGCGTCCCAAGCCGGCGGTCATGGACCGTGAGCGGGATGGAGCACATCGACTGGATGCCTTCGGCGAGCAGCAGGCCGGCGACGTCGGCCGTCAGCGCCGCGAGGTCCGCTCGCTGGAAGCGGACGGCTTTGCCCGCCGCGAAGGCGGTGCCCGCGGGTGACCCCTCCAAGGGGACCGACATATGCTCCTTGATGAGACCCTTGCCGGCGAACTCGATCGCCCACATGTCGAACGCGGCCCGCCGCGGGTCGTACACCGCGAGGCTCGTGTAGTCGTGCGCGACGAGGCGCCGCGCGCACTTGGCGATCGCGCTGAACAGCGCGCGGGGCTCGAGGTTGGAGACGAGCGCGTTGTTCACTTCGAGCAGGAGCTGAAGCCGATCGCGTTCCTGCGCCAAGGTACGCTGCGCGTGTTGCGCGGCTTCGTGATGGAGCACGTTGTCGACGGCCAAAGCCACCTGAGCGGCGAGCTGCCGCAGGAACTCGACATCGGGCGGCGCGAACGCCCCTTCCTCGAGGCTGGCGAAGATGAGCGAGCCAAGGCGCCGAAGCGGCGAGGTGAGCGGGACGGTGCAGGATGACCTCATCCCCTCGCCGCGCAGGATCCCCGTCACGATGGGAAAGCGTGTCTCGCGGTCGAGGTTCGGTGCGACGATGGGCTGCTGCGTCTCCCACGCAACGCCAGCCGGCGTATCCCCGATCGGCAACTCTGCCAGGGTGCCGGGAGTCGGATGGAACGCGGCGACGCTGTGCAGTCGCATCACGTCGCACGTCGGGTCGTGCAGCACGAGTGCCACGCGGTCGAAGCGGGCGACCCGATGGAGCACCTCGACGAGATCGCGAAGCAAGGTCGCAAGGTCCCGGTGTGAGGCAGTCGCACGCGCGACGTCGAGCAAGGTCGCGTGGAGATCCGCGTGCGTGTGCGCAACACGACGAGACGCATGACCTACCGCTGGACGCACGTCCGGCATGCCGATCCCGAACCGACCTCTGTATAGTCGGCCGTCCACGCCGAATCCATCACCACCCATCAGTAGCGGCGGCGCCCGCCGGCGGGCACCTCACTTGCTTGGTGAGCATCGCTCCGTGAGGATCGGGACGAAAGGTTGCCGCGCGGAATTCGCTGGCGAGAACCTGGTCGGCCCGGAACGTCCGGTGTGCATTGCGGCGCTCCCTACTCGACCGTGACCGTGCCCTTCGTGCGGAGCTTGTCCATCGGGCCGGATAGTCCACGGAGCGCGCTCATGAGCGCCTGACTCCGCAACCGCCGTGCCGAACCTCAGCGTAAGCGGGTGAACCAGGGAACCGTTGGGAGAACGCAAGCAGACGCGATCCTGCACGCGATTTTTCGCCAAGCCTGGGGACCGGGCGTGCCGAAGTCTCGGCACGGTGCCGAATCATCGGCAGCCCCGGATACGATCAGGTGAGTCGCCCGAATGGGGCTCTCGAACTCAGAACGCGGCCTCGACCCCGACCAGCGGGATCACGTCGGAGCGAAACCCATCCCGGTTGAGCGGCAGGATGACGTTGGCGAAGCCGAAGACCGTGTCGCGCCAGAGGTTCACGCGCCCGCCGAGCGAGAGGTCGTAGGTGCTGGCCCGCTCCCGCTCGAGGCCGAGGACGGGCGCCGTGAACCGCTGCCCGGTGCGGGGGTCGACGCGGGCGACGTCGAAGAAGCCCGGCGGGGCGATGCCCTCGAAGGGCTCGCGGCCGAGAAAGGCCACGGCCGCCGTGAAGCGTTCCTTGACCGCGCAGTCGAGCCCGAGGCCGAAGCGTCCCGCGCTCTGGTCGACGGCGCTGCCGTTCAGCTCGACGCCGCCGTTCGCGTACGCCTGCAGGCCGACGCCGTGCCCGAGCGAGAGCGACGGCGTCGCTGCGTAGAGCATGGGCGCCGGCTCCCACGTACCCGTGCCCTGGAAGTTGTCCTGGTTGCCGGCGGGCGCGCGCAGCACCAGACCCGCGGCCAGGTCGCCCCATGCCCCGTGCAGCAGGCGGTACTTGCCGCGCAGGAAGATATCGCCCGGGCCGGTCTTGGAGGAGCGCACGTGGGCGCGCTGCTCCTGGCCGGTGTGGTTGTCGCGGAGGATCCTGCCGTCGCGGAGGATCCCGCGGTCGCGGAGGATCCCGTCGAAGTCGAGGCTGCTGTAGAGGATCGGGATGGTCAGGTTGAGATCGAGGTCGTCGGTGACCCCGTAGGTGACGCTGGTCGTCACCTGGTGCGTCTCGAGGTCGAGGCCGAAGCGGGGTACGGTGAACAGCCGCCCGTTTTTGGGATCGACGATCGGGAAGCGCGTGTCGCTCAGCCGGTCGAGATCCTGGCCGTCGACGGTGTCGATCCGCACCCACTGGTAGCTGACGCTCAGGTTGAGCTTGCCGCGCCCGAGCGGGCGCGGCCGCTCGAGGTAGAGCTGCCCCAGAATGTCCGTCTCGCGGTCCCAGGCATGCGTCGCCTTGTTGAACGAGAAGGTGACGCCGGCGGAGGCGGCGGTGATCGGCAGGGCGTGGCCGATCGAGTCGGCGAGGGCGTCGCCGATCGGGCGCGTGATCGGCCGGTCGCCGAACGTCTCCCGGAACGTCTCGGCGGACGCTCCCGGGACGCCCGCGCACGCGGCCGCGAGCACGGCGATCGCTGCGGCGCCGCGCCTCACTCCGGGTCCCTCAGGCCCTGGATCTTCCATGCGCCCTGCTGCTTGGTGAGGATGCCGCTGATCCGCACCTCGAGCCGCATGCGCCGGCCGCTGCCGACGTCGATGAACGTGTCCTCGCGCGTGAAGGTGGCGAGCGCCTCGTCGCCCTCGACCGCGAGGTCCACGTCGGAGATGCGCACGTGCAGGTCGCGCGCGATGTCGAAGTAGCGCTGCAGCGAGGCGCGCTGCGTCGCGCCCATCTCGACCTGCAGGCCGGCGAGCTGATCGACGCGCTTCGCCTCGAGGGCCGCCGCGTACTGGCGGAGCAGGGCCTGGATCGCGGCGTCGTCCCCCTCGCGCTCCCCGGCGTACGCGAGCCCGCGCCACTCGAACCAGGACGTCCCCGGCGCGCGCTCGGCCGGCGGGGGCGGCTTCGGCGCCTCGCGCTTCTTGACCGGCTCCCCGAGGGTGTCCTTCAGCAGGCGGTACGCATCGAGCGTCTCGTTGCCGCGGCTGGCCACGATCGCCTGCACCTGGTCGGCGGTGGGCTCCACGCCGAGCGCGCGCAGGGCGGCGATCGCGAGCTGGGTCTGCAGCTCCATGAACTTCTCCTGCGGGCCCTGCACGCGCTCCGACGCCTCCAGGAGCCCGCTCGAGACGTCTATCACCTCGAGATCGAGCGTGACCACGGCGCCATCCGTGTCGATCGTCGCCGAGAGCATCTTGCTCATGCCGAGCGTCTCGGCCGCCTCGATCTCGGTGAGGCCCCGCTTCTCGCGCACGAAGTCGATCTTCTGGCGGGCGTACACGCGCAGCTGGCCGAACTCGCGGAGGATCGTGTTGAGCCCGTCGCGGGTGAGCTCGCGCATCCAGGGCGGGACGTTCGGGCCGCGGCTGCGCACCTCCATCACCCCGACCACGAGCGGCTGGGGGGGCCGCAGGCTGCGCAGGTGGAGCACCCCGGCGACCACCGCCAGGACGAGGACGAGGAGCGCCGTCCAGCGGAGCGCGGGCCACGCCGCGCGCCGGGGGACCGGTGCCGCGGCCGGCACGACGGACCTGACGGGCTCGCGCTCCTCGGCGGGCCCGGGCAGGAGGACCTGGGCGGGATTGCCGTAGAGCACGGCCGAGAGCCAGGTGGGCGAGGAGGCGCTCTCGGGATGCGCGCGACACTCGCCGCGCGCGGCGCGGAGTGCCTCGCCGATGGGCACCCGCTCGAGCGCGCCGCGATAGAAGGCCGCCGCCAGCGCCGCCGCGTGGCGGTCGGCGACCTCGCACAGCGTGCCGACGACGGCGACGGCACCGCCGAAGAGAAAGCCGTACACGACGCTCGAGGCGGTCGCCTCCCACGCACTCTCCCCGGGGCGCTCCTCGCCGCGGGCGCTCGCGCAGGCGTTCAGGAAGACGAGGGGGCGTCCGGTCACGTTCGCCTCGATGGCCCCGGCGGAGAGCGTCTGCTCCTCCGCCAGCAGCAGCGCCGGCTTGGCGCCCGCGCTCGCCACCAGGTGGCCGCAGTAGTGGATCAAGTCGAAGCTTTGGCCCAGGTACGCGGTGACGGCGTCGAAGGTGGCGAGCCGGCCGCTGACGCACTCGATGTCCGCGATGGGCTCGAGGGCCTCGCAGATCGCCTCCACCTCCTGCCCCACGAAACGCAGGTCGCCCCGCGGGTCCGAGCCGATGACGAGCGCTCGCGGGCGGGGGCGGAGCCGGGCGCTCGCGGCCGCCGGCAGCGGCCGGTCCATGACCAGCCGCTTGCCGAGGCCGTAGCGCAGACCCCAGAACTCCTCGTCGTCGTGGAGCAGCTCCCACGGCATCCCGTAGAGCGAGGTGCTGACGAGCAGCGGCCCGCGCACGGCCCGGAGCCGAGGGCGCAGACGCGACGGCACGAGCGTGCGGTAGAGCACGGCGCCGCGCGCTCGGGCCTCGTCGGGGAAGCCGGCGCTCTCGGCGCCGCGCAGCAGCGCGTCGGCGCTCTGCTCGAGCGCGCGCAAGGTATCCTCGTCGAGCGGGTGCCGGACCTCCTCCAGCAGCGGCTCGGCGAGATCCTGCTCGGGCACCTCCAGGCGAAAGCGCAGCCCGCCCGCCGACCACTCGACGGAGAGCGTCGGCACGAACCTCATGCGCGGCCCGGCAGCACGCGCCCGGCGCGGGGCGCGCGCTGCAGCCCGGGAGGGCGACGGAGGGGCTTCAGGCCGGCGTCGTCGCGCACGAGCGTCGTCTCGGTGCAGCGCACCTAGCATCGCGGAGCGCATGGGTCCACGCCGCGGCAGACCGGCCCCGGCGGTGGCGTCCCTCACGACGATTCGATGTCGAAGCGGAGCCGGAAGCGGCGGGCTCTCTGCTTGTCCTCGATCTCGAGGACGTACTGACCGGGTGTGAGGCCCTTCACGACCACCAGAGCGGCGCCCCTCACGCTGTACCGACCGACCAGCTCGAGGCCTTCCCCCCGTATCTCCCGTACGTGCACCGAGAGCCGGGGCGGCTCATGTCCCGAGACGCGCAGCGCCATCCCGACGCGGTCGGGGCCGTGCGGCTCGAGGCTCAACTCGGCCGACAGTCGCGAGTCCGGCAGCGGGAACTCCGCCTTCTGCCCGAGCGCCGGCACTTCCTTCTTCGGCTCCCCCTTCTTCGTCGGCGGCGGTCCTCGGAACGCCGCCGCCGGCGCGACCATGGGGGAGACCAGGAACCCCTCCGGCACGGCCGTGAAGACCGCGCCGGCACGGCGCAGCTGGATCACGGCCGTGCCCACCGCCTCGCGAACCGTCTCCCCGACCCGCGCCGCCGCCTCTCTCCAGCGGGGCGCGGCGGGCGTGACGAGCGGCGGCCCGAGCTCGCCCCGGGCCGCCGCGCGCTCGATGGCCATCACCTCGGCCACGCGGTCACGGCAGGCATGACACCACCCGAGATGGCGCGCGACGTGGGGGTGCCTCCTCCTGATCTCCTCGGCCGTCAGCCCTGCCAGCAGATACATCTCGTCCCGGATGGGACCGCAGCCGAAGAGCGCGCCCATGCGCTCGGCACCGGCCGCTGGCTCGCCCCTGGCCAGCTCGTGGAGGAGGCTCAGCATGGCCCAGCAGTCGGAGCAGCGACCGACGTGCTCCTCTGCCTCCCGACGCTCGCGCGCCGCCAGCGCCGGATCCCCGGCCCGACCCTGTCCCGAGCCGAGCAAGATCGCCATGCATTCGTGGTGATTCACGGCCACATCCCTATGACGACGGGCCGACCCCGGTTGTGGCGGGGGCGACCGGCGGGGGGCTCATTCCGCATCCCCGAAGGCGATGCGCAGCCCCCTGCGGATTCGCTTCAGCTGGCCCGCGACGCCGTCCCGGGTCAGGTTCAGCCGCAGCGCGATCTCCTTCTCGGGCAGGTCCTCGATGAACTTGAGGCGGGCGACGTCAAGCTTCTCCACGCACCGCGCCACGATCTCGAGACGCTCCCGGTAGGCGGTCATCTCCTCCGGGGTGGGGTGATCCGCCGGCAGCCCCTGCTGTAGCACCTCCTCGGGATCCTCGTCGGGGGAGCCGAGGGACGCCCGCCGGGCCCGCTGGCGGCCGCTCTCGCGGGCGAGGTCGAGCACCGTGTGGACGAAGAGGCTCCGCGCCCAGGACTCGAGACGGGTGACGTCCTTCAGACCGTCGAGCTTCTCTCCGGAGACGAGCTTTACGAGTGCGTTCTGGACCGCGTCCTCCAGGTCGTCGTACAGCTCGGGGTAGCGCTTGCGGGCGAAGGTGAGCCACTGCCGCCGGAACGCCGCCAGCACCTCGCCGAGCAACGGGTCCGGCGACGCGGACCCCGCGGAGCGCAGGATTGCGAGGATCGCTTCTGGCCGCCCGTCCAGCACCTGGGGCCCGCGGGAGGATGCCCCACGGGCGAGCGGAGCGTCAAGGCGGTCCTCGACGGAGCGGGTGACACAGCGCCTGCGCGGTGACGTCTCTGCAACACTTGACGGCCGTCCGGTGCGGCAATAGAGCTGATGGGTGCTCCCGACCGCGCCCCGACGCGCGAAACCGTCCAAATGAACGGTCCCGGCGGGCTTCGCGGGCTGGTTGCGCTCGCGCTGGCGCTCGCGATCCCGCCCTGCGCCTCGGGCGCCACGAACCTGTGCGGCGGGACAGCCCTGGGCCCGCTCGACGCCGCCGGCACTGAGTCGCTGAGCATCGCGGTCGCGCCGATCGCCGGCGGCCAGGAGCTCCAGCCGTGGGAGCTGGCCTCCACTGGCAGCACGGCCGTCACCCCGGCGACGCTGCACGAGGGGATCGCCTCCGGCGCCATCCCCACCATCACCCTCGTCACCACCACGACGGCCGTCCCCATCACCACGCTCACCCTCGTCACCACGACGCTCACCTTGCCCGTCACCACGCTCACCCTGCCGGTCACCACGACGTTTACCGTCCCAATCACCACGCTCACGCGACCCGTCACCACGCTCACCCTCAGCACTACGACGTTCACCTTGCCCGTCACCACGCTCACCCTGCCCGTGACCACGACGTTCACCGTCCCCATCACGACGCTCACGCTGCCTGTCACCACGCTCACCCTCGTCACCACGACGTTCACCTTGCCCGTCACCACGCTCACCCTGCCCGTCACCACGACGTTCA
>Ga0209474_10005039_pt1 | contig 11299 bp, 11 predicted proteins | sample GraSoiAngelo_145_FD_185902 | JGI IMG/M metagenome (GOLD analysis project Ga0209474, IMG submission 185902) | Grasslands soil microbial communities from the Angelo Coastal Reserve, California, USA - 14_1009_05_20cm (SPAdes) (version 2) | ecosystem: Environmental > Terrestrial > Soil > Grasslands... | reverse complement strand
CGCGCGCCTTGCTGTCGCTATCGCAGGCGCAAGCGAGCACGCACTGCTGCAACAGGCGGCGGCGCAGGCTTTGGCGATTCTCCGCAGCGCCTCGGCTGAAGATGCAGATCGCATAACCCGAATTGCCGCGCGGCGCCGGCTCGGCGTCATTCGCGAGGTGCTGCATTCGCTCACCAGCCCGCAATTCGGCAAGCGCCAGATCGCTGCGGAGTTGCCGCCGCCCGAGCAGTGTTATCGGCAACTGCTGGGATTGCCGCTCGGCCGCCGGCTGTCCGGCCCCGAAATCCACCGTGCCTGGAAGCGCGTCGCCAAGACCGCGCACCCGGACGCCGGCGGCACCGCGCGCGCATTTCAGGAACTCTCCGCCGCGCGCGATGCGCTAATGAAGGAGCGGTGAGCGGACGGCGCGTGAACAGGGCGTAGGGTGGGTTAGGCGAAGCCGTAACCCGCCGCTATGGTCGGCGCCTCTAGCCACGCGAGAATGGCGGATTACGCTGCGCTACGCGCTCTCAACTTGCACCACTCAATCACCGCCCCGCAAAAGACGCCACGCACTCAATCTCAATGAGCATCGCTGGGTCCGGCAGCGCCTGCACGACGCATGTGGTGCGCGCAGGGTAAGGCGCGGGCCCGAAAGCGGGCGCATACAACACATTCATCGTAGCCACATCCGAGGCGCGAGTCAGCAGCACGTTGACCTTCACCAGATCGCGAAGGCTGCCCCCTGCTTCAGCGAGCACGCGCTTGATGTTCTGGACGACGAATCCGAACTGGGCTTCGAAGCCGTCGGGCAGGGCGCCCTTTTCGTCAAAGCCGGGAATACCCGAGACGAACAGCAGCTCGGCGCTGCGCGTCGCGAACGAGAGCGGTGGTGCCTTGATGTGGGCGGGAGGAGCGAAGTGCTGGATCGGAGGCATGTCTTACCCTTTTATCCGTATTGGTCGGCTGACGTTGCCATTGCAATTCTACAGGCGATGCCTGAACGCGATAACCCTGTTCAACGCCCTTTTTTCGGCCAGCGCATCGGCTAGAGTCGCCAAATGCGATTCGATTTGCTGACGCGACGCCCACTGATCATTCCGGGAGAACCTGTCAATGAAGATGTCATCTGCCATTCGTGCTGCGCTGGTCGCGTTGACGGCTTTCGCGGGCTCGTTTGTGTCTTCCGCCCATGCCGACAGCGGCACGGTCTCGCTCACGATCTACAAAGCGGGATGGGTCATTGGCGGCTCGGGCGGGGGCGGCACGCTGAACTTCCACGGCAAGAACCATGCCCTCTCCGCCGGCGGACTGGACTACGGCCTCGTGTTCGGCGGATCGAAGACCGTGCTGCGCGGCCGCGTCAGCAACATCAATAGTCCCTCGGATGTGGCCGGCGTCTATGGCGCGGCGGGCGCAGGCCTTGCGGTCGGCGGCGGCGCCCGCGCCATCGTGCTCACCAACCAGAAAGGCGCGGTGCTCGAATTGTCCGGCCGACAGATCGGGCTGATGGCCAATCTCGATCTGAGCGGGCTCGCGATTACGTTGAGGTAGGGGGCGGAAGGTACGCGATCCTCGCACGGCAGACACATGTAGCCCGGATGAGCGAAGCGAGATCCGGGATGGAGCGCGAGCTATGGTCGGGTATCGATGAAACTTTCTTCCGGGTGGTACCTATTTCTTTACCGTCACGTTAGCAGACCGGCACTCGAATGTACTCGTGGACCACGTCGATGCTCTACGCGGTGCGTTCCGCGCAGCCCGCCGCGAGCGTCCATTTGCGATCGATGCAGTGGTCATCCTTCCCGAGCACCTGCACGCCGTTCTGACGTTGCCACCGAACGATGCGGATTTCTCGGGCCGCTGGCGACGGATAAAAGGTTGTTTTAGCCGGGCCTTAATCGAAGCGAACACGAGCCTGAAACGCTGGCCCAATGGCGAGCTTGCATTGTGGCAAAGACGGTTTTGGGAGCACACGGTCCGGGACGAAGACGATTTCTCGCAGCACGTCGAATATATTCATTTCAATCCGGTTAAGCATGGTCTGGTAGGTTGCGTGCGTGATTGGCCGCATTCATCCTTTCATCGGTGTAAAGGCAGGCCTGTTGCCCAGCGATTGGGCAGGGCACGCCGGCGACGATGAAATGGGATTCGGCGAGCGATCTTAAAAACGTTCGTAGCCCGCATGAGCGGAGGGACATGCGGGGGTATGGTTTCCCGGATGTCGCTGCGCTCATCCGGGCTACACGCTGCCGCCTCTTCCTGAGGAGCATCGCAAGGCAATGCGTTTCGAAGGATGTAGCGGAGCCGCATGAGACGCCCAGACGTGCTGTGCTCCTCACCAGGAGGCCCGCCCCTCACAAAACCTTGTTGCTCTCCTTCACGCTCTCCGCATCAACATAAACCTGCCCGCCCATCTCCTTGAATTTGGCGCTCATCTGCGCCATGCCGTCCTCGATCGTGCCGTTGATGTTGAGCCCAACGCCAGTGGGATCGTTCAGCGTCGCCGCGTAGTCGCGCACATCCTGCGTGATCTTCATCGAGCAGAATTTCGGACCGCACATCGAGCAGAAATGCGCCACCTTGTGCGCTTCCTTTGGCAAGGTCTCGTCGTGATAGAGCTTGGCCGTGTCCGGATCGAGCCCAAGGTTGAACTGGTCCATCCAGCGGAAGTCGAAGCGAGCGCGTGACAGTGCGTCGTCGCGCAGTTGCGCGGCGGGGTGGCCCTTGCCGAGATCGGAGGCGTGCGCTGCGATCTTATAGGTGATGACGCCGACCTTGACGTCATTGCGATCGGGCAGGCCGAGATGCTCTTTCGGCGTCACATAGCAAAGCATCGCGCAACCGAACCAGCCGATCATGGCCGCGCCAATGCCCGAGGTGATGTGGTCGTAGCCCGGCGCGATGTCGGTGGTCAGCGGCCCCAGGGTATAGAACGGCGCCTCGCCGCACTCCTTGAGCTGCTTGTCCATGTTGATCTTGATCTTGTGCATCGGCACGTGGCCGGGGCCTTCGATCATCACCTGGCAGCCCTTGTCCCAGGCGATCTTGGTCAATTCGCCCAGTGTCTCCAGTTCGGCGAATTGCGCGCGATCGTTGGCGTCGGCGATCGAGCCCGGCCGCAGGCCGTCGCCAAGCGAAAACGACACGTCGTATTTGCGCATGAGATCGCAGATCTCGTCGAAGCGCGTATAGAGGAAGCTCTCCTTGTGATGCGCCAGGCACCACTTCGCCATGATCGAGCCGCCGCGCGAGACGATGCCGGTGACGCGGTTCGCGGTGAGGTGGATGTAGGGCAGCCGCACGCCGGCGTGGATGGTGAAGTAATCGACGCCCTGTTCGCATTGCTCGATCAGCGTGTCCTTGTAGACTTCCCAGTCGAGCTTGACCGGATCGCCGTTGACCTTTTCCAGCGCCTGATAAATCGGAACCGTGCCGATCGGGATCGGCGCGTTGCGCAAGATCCATTCGCGGGTAGTGTGGATGTTGCGGCCGGTCGAAAGGTCCATCACGGTATCGGCGCCCCAGCGGATCGCCCACACCATTTTGTCGACTTCTTCCTCGACCGAGGAGGTCACGGCGGAGTTGCCGATATTGGCGTTGATCTTGGTCAGGAAGTTGCGGCCGATGATCATCGGCTCGAGCTCGCCGTGATTGATGTTGGAGGGAATGATGGCGCGGCCCCGCGCGATTTCGCTGCGCACGAATTCCGGCGTAATGAACGGCGGAATTGAAGCGCCAAAGCTTTCGCCGTCCGAGAGCGCGGCTTCGGCGCGTTCGAGCTGTTGTTTGCGGCCGAGATTCTCGCGCGTCGCGACGTAGATCATCTCCTTGGTGATGATGCCGGCCCGGGCGAATTCGAGCTGGGTGATCTTGTGGCCATCCAAGCCGCGCAGCGGCTTGTGATAGGCGGTGAACGCCTTGGCGGCCTTGTCGGCGGAGACGTTGCCGTTATCGACCGGCTTGACAGCGCGGCCTTCGTATTCCTCGACGCCGCCGCGTTCCTTTACCCAGGCGATACGATTGCGCGGCAGGCCGGCATTGACGTCGATCACCACGTTCGGATCGGTATAGGGTCCTGATGTGTCGTACACCGGCAGGTTCGGCTCGCCTGCGCCTTCGCTCAACATGATCTCGCGCAAGGGCACGCGCACGTCAGATGCTTCATCCGGCGTGACGAAAATCTTGCGCGACGACGGCAGCGGGCCGGTGGTGACGGCGGGAAGCGTGGTGTCCGGATTGGAGCGAATGTTCATGGCGTCCTCCTGTGAATTTCTAGTTCGATTTCGTCACAATTTCGAGCCACCGGGTCGGCACGAAGTGCCGCCCGCCGTGCCCCCACCCGTCACGCTCTGACGAGCGCGACACCCTCCCCCGCAAGCGGCCCCGCAAGCGGGAGAGGGAAGGCAGGCAGCTGCGCTCCCTCTCCCGCTTGCGGGGGAGGGCTGGGGTGGGGGTGCTTCGGCAAGCAATCATCATCTCACGCGGCCTCTGCGTTCTGTCCGAGCCACGCGCGCACGCGCGCGTCCGGATCGGCATTCTGGGTGACATCGCTGACCACGGCGATGCTGTCGGCTCCTGCGGCGAAAATCTCGCGGGCCTGTTCGAGTTTGATGCCGCCGATCGCGACCAGCGGGATGTTTCCGATGCGACGCTTCCACTCAGCGATCTTGGCGATGCCCTGCGGCGCGAACCGCATCGATTTCAGCGTGGTCGGAAAGATCGGGCCGAGCGCGACGTAATCGGGTTTGGCGCGCAGCGCGGTTGCAAGCTCCTCATCGTCATGGGTGGAGATGCCGAGCGTCAATCCTGCGGCGCGGACTGCCTTGAGGTCAGCGCCTTCGAGGTCCTCCTGCCCGAGATGCAGATGCTTTGCACCGGCCACCACCGCCGCGCGCCAGTAATCGTTGACCACCAGTTTTGTAGCGCTGCCTTTGGTGATCGCGAGCGCGTCGCTGACCATCCGCAGCGCGCTGGAATCGTCGAGCTCCTTGGCGCGCAACTGAATCGTTCCGACGCCAAGCTTGGTCAGGCGCTCGACCCAACGAAGGCTATCGACGACCGGATAAAAACGATCAGGATATGCGCGGCGATCAGGATACGGCATGCCAGAACGGGGTCCCAACGACAGGAGTTGAAGGAGAGGCGAAGTCGCGGGCTTCCATCAGCCCGGCTTGATAGGCGGCGCGGCCGGCTTCGACGCCCAGGCGAAACGCTTTTGCCATGGCGACCGGGTCGGCGGCTTTGGCGATAGCGGTGTTCAGCAGCACGGCGTCATAGCCAAGCTCGAGCGCTTCTGCCGCGTGGCTCGGCGCGCCCAGCCCGGCGTCGACCACCAGCGCGATATCGGGCAGGCGGTCGCGCAGCAATTTCAGCGCGTCGCGGTTGATAATGCCCTTGGCGCTGCCGATCGGCGCACCCCACGGCATCACCACCCTGCAGCCGGCATCGACCAGCCGCATCGCGACGCTGAGGTCTTCGGTGCAATAGGGGAATACTTCGAAGCCATCCTTGATGAGGATCGCGGCGGCTTCAACCAGCCCGATCACGTCGGGCTGCAGCGTGTCGTTGTCGGCGATCACTTCGAGCTTGATCCAGGAAGTTGCGAACAGCTCGCGCGCCAGCTTCGCCGTGGTCACGGCTTCGCGCACGCTGCGGCAGCCGGCGGTGTTTGGCAGCACGGTCATGTCAAGCTCGCGGATCAGCGACCAGAACGCATCGCCGCTCTTGCCGCCGGCGGATTCCCGTCGCAGCGACACCGTCACGATCTCGGCGCCGGAGGCGCGGATCGCCGCCTGCATGATCGCGGGCGAAGGGTACAGCGCGCTGCCAATCAACAGGCGAGAGGCGAATTCGCGGTCGTAGAATTTCAGCATGATAGCGTTCCCAACACACCGTCGTCGTCCCCGCGCCCGACCCCGTCATCCCCGCGCCCGACCCCGTCATCCCCGCGCCCCACACCGTCATCCCCGCGAAGGCGGGGATCCAGTATCCCAGAGACGCCTGAGAATGAATCGACAGGCCGCGGCCTACTGGATCGTCCGGTCAAGCCGGACGATGACGGCTGAGTTTGACGCGCGGACGACATGTGAACAGTTCGACGTACACTCATCCCTCTCACCCTCCCTGCCGCGGCGTGATGATCTCGATCTCATCGCCGCTGTTGAGCCGTGTCTGTGCCCATTTCGTGCGCGGCAGCACGTCGTAATTCAGCGCGATCGCGAAATGCGTGCCCTCGTATTCGAGCTCAGACAGCAGCGCCTCGACGCTGGCGGACGAAATCTCGCGCTGCTCGCCGTTGACGATCACGCGCATTGCATCACCTCGTTATCGATCCGGCCGCGCTCGACATAAGCCAGCGTCAATTCGGCCAGTGCCGGCGCGATCAGGAAACCATGGCGATAGAGCCCGTTGACCGCAATCCGGTTCTGGTCGATGGCAATGCGCGGCAGATTGTCCGGGAATGCCGGCCTCAAGCCGGAACCGAATTCGAGGATGCGCGCCTCGGCGAACGCCGGATGCACCGCATAGGCCGCGCCCAACAGCTCCAGCGCCGAGCGAACGCTGACGCCGGTGTCCTCGGCTTCGATCGAGGTAGCGCCCAGCATGAACAAATTGTCCTCGCGCGGGATTACGTAAAGCGGCCACCGCGGATGGATCAGGCGCACCGGGCGCGAAAGCTCGACCTCGGAGGTTTCGATCAGGATCAACTCGCCCTTGACGCCGCGCAGGTCGGGCTGGCTGTCGCGCGCCGACAGACCACGGCAATCGATCACGATGCCCTCGATCTCCCCCAACAGAGGTTCGCTGTTGAACTTGATGGTGCCGCCGGCGGCGAGGATGCGTTGGTGCAATTTCGGCAGCACGCGACGCGGCTCGACATGGCCTTCGCCGGCAAAGAACAAAGCCTCACCGAAACGGCCTTCCAGCGAGGGTTCGAGTTCGGCCAGCGCGCGCGCGTCGAGCCGCCGGTGACCGGACGTCAGACGCGCAAAGCGCTCGAAATCGCCGCGGTCGCGGCTGTGCGCCACCACCAGTGAGCCGTTGAAGGGGGTGTCCGGCAATTCCCTGCGCCACAGATCGAGCGCGCGCAGGCCAAGCCGGCTGATCACGGGTTCGGAGATCTCGCGTTCGCAATAGGGCGCGAGCATGCCCCCGGCCCAGTGACTGGTAGAGAGCGTCATCGCTTCGTCGCTGCGTTCATGCAGCGTGACGGAGTGGCCCGCCTGGGCGAACAGCAGCGCCTGCCACGCGCCGGCAATGCCTGCGCCGATCACCGAAACGGGGGAATCCCCCCGCGATAGCTTTGAACTCTGGTACATCCCTGTCCCTTCGCCGGCATGACCCGGATCAGGTTCAAAGGGTCACCGCGGTCTCAGACCTCGCCGGTCTGGGCTTGCGGTATCTCAGCTCCTCGTCGGAGCTCCCCTCGGAACGGACTTAATTTAAGCCGATACGCCGCGGTGTCAACGCGCAGCGCGCCGGTTTGCACTGGGCTTAACGTACGGGAACCTGCCGCGCGTAGGCCTCGGCTGGGCCTCTCAGGGCATGCCTTGGCCGGGCGGCGACAACCGGCGGGAAAACCAGGTTTTCGGGACCCTGGAAAGCTGCCGGCTGGAATGCCGCGCGCTGCAATCGCTGCTGCTTGGCGGCGTAGTAATATCCGCTCGCGTAATAATGCACCGAGCGGTTGTGGTCGCCGTGAGCAACCCGGTAGGCGCCGGCGAGATATTTCACACCATAAGTGAGATTGGTGTTGGGATCGCGCAGGCCTTCGGCCGTGCCGGTGTAGCCAAGGCCGCGCGCGGTCGCGAGCTTGATCTGCATCAGGCCCATCGCGCCGCCGCGGCCGACCACGCCGGGCTGATAACGGCTCTCACGCAAGATCACCCGATGCACCAGCGCTTCCGGTACGCCATTGGCCTGAGCATGCGTGGCGATCATCGCGTTGAACTGAGGATGCTGTGCGGATGCCGAATGCGGAAACAGCGCAGCCGCGGCTGCGAAGCATGCAATAAATACAAATTGTTTCATGGGATATGACCTTAAGGGAATGCGAGGCGTGAACGCGCCTAAATCCTTAAGGCACCAGAATGTTGCCTTGGCCGGGCATTGATGTGACCAAAACGAGGCACGCCCCAAGGCCGGCCGTCGATCCCGCCGTTAACTAAAAGATTTTTTCCTGACGAGCGTCCAATGTTGCCGCTCAAAAGACGCAATGGCTAACAAAAATATCGTGCGCGGCGGGACAGGGGATTCCGGCAGCAATCCTGTCCCATTCGCCGAGGGTAAAAGTAAAAGTAAAAAGGGAAACGTGCCATGGCCAGATTAGATATCGGCTGTTTGCCGCAAGGAAATCCTTGCGCGCAATGCGGGAAGCCGATCGATAGCCCGGAGTGGATTGAAAGCGGTCCGGGGCGGACCTCCTATCTTTGGCACTGCTGGGCCTGCGACTACCAGTTCGAGGCGGTCGCCTTTTTCGACGATCAGGACGAGCATTCAGAACCGCTCGCGGCCTGACGGAACTGGTTCGAAACCATTAACCTTCTGTTTCTGCCATCCGCCTCAAGGCGGGTGAGCGATGGCGCGTGCTTGAAAACTTTCGCGCCGATAGCTCTGCGTGGCTGCTGCTCTCCACCAATGTGAATGACGTGTTAGCGCCTGTTATTAGCGCCTGTTATTAACACTGACGCCATCGCGTCAGGCGGAACTTGCGTTGTGCTGCGCCGCGCATTCAGTCAAAATGTTCCATCGATCTGGAACACCGGGCGCATTGATGTGTTTCCTTCCCAGAGTTTTTCATACAGGGAGAAAGCACATGTTAGCGAAATACATGACGGCCGGTGTGGCGGCGACCGCTTTGCTTGCCACCGTCGCATTTGCGCAGAATCCGTCGCCCACTGACGCCAACAAGCCGCCGGCAGCGGCAGCCTCCACCTCCAACTCGTCGCATCAGGGCGAGTGGCGCGCCTCGAAGGTTGTCGGGCTTAGTGTTTACAACAACAACAACGAGAGCATTGGCTCGATCAACGATCTGCTGACCGACAAGAGCGGGAGCATCAAGGCGGTGGTGATCGGCGTCGGTGGGTTCCTCGGCGTCGGCGAGCATCTGGTGGCCATACCTTTCGATCAGGTCAAGTTCGTGGATGAACCGGTCGCCTACACCGGCGCTTCCGGCGGCTCCAGCAAATCCACCAGTACGACGGGCTCAAGCACTAATACGGCGCCTTCGTCAACGAGCTCGTCGACATCAACGAGCGCGTCGAAGTCGAATCCGTGGTATCCGGATCATGCGGTGTTCAATGCCAGCAAGGATCAACTGAAGGGAATGCCTGAGTTCAAGTATTCCAGCTAAGACAGGTTCGCGACTTAACGACTGAACAAAAAGCGCGCCCGGTTTTCGCCGGGCGCGCTTCGCATTTCTCGATTGCACTTTTCAGCGCTGACATCCTGATGTTAGGTTTGAGGGTGGCAGGAGCACCTGCGTCCTGTCCGATACCGAACGGGAGAACAACATGACTGAGAGCGTCTACAAAGTCATCGATCTGATCGGTACTAGCAAGGATTCATGGGAAAAGGCGGCCGCGTCAGCGGTCGAAAGGGCCGGAAAAACTCTTCGGGAACTCCGCGTTGCCGAAGTCGCGGAGCTCGACCTGCAACTTGACGCCAAGGGCAAGATCGAAGCCTACCGTGCCAAGCTCAGGGTCTCGTTTAAATTCGAGGACTGACGTAGCGATCACGACAGCATGTTTGCATAACTCTCCCCCGCAATGGGGGAGAGCAAAGCAAGCTCACCTCGCTGGCAGCGTGGTCACCGCAACAGTGATAGAGCCTTGCGCTTCCGCGATCACGCGCAGCGTTTTGGAATCGAAGGCAATTTCCGCAAGCCGCAGGCTGCTGATTTCCGCCGCCACCCGCACGCCGTCCTCGTTCTTCTGAAAGTCCGAGATCAGCGCGGCGATCTTCTTTTGCGCATTACTGGCGAACGGCTTGAGGTCCACAGTTGCCTTGTCGGCAAGCGCCTTCTGCAGCTGCGGCATCACCGCGCGCGCCGCGGTTCCCAACAGCCCGAACGCCGCCTCGGACTCGACAGCGAGTTGGATATTACTGAGCCGCAGGATCTGCTTCGCTTCGTCGAGCACTGGCCTGCCCCAGATATGCACGATGGCTTCGCCGCCCAGCCCAAGGAAGCTCTTTTTCTCCTTTGCCTTCATCAGTAGCGAGATCAGCAGACGCTCGCCCGAGGCCGCAACCGTTGCGCCTTTCACCGTGACCTCGACAGCGCCGGAGCCGTCCTCCGGAAACGTTCGGCCGGCGAACTCCGCTTCGACGATCTTGTTGAGTTCGGTAAACGGTAAATCGATCGGAATGGCGATGCTGAGTGCTGCCGGTGTCGGCGGGACGATGTTGATTTTTGCCGGGAATGGACAATCAGGTTTGGTCTGCACTGGCGTGATGCGGGTCTCCACCTCGATGCCGAGCGTCACGGTGACAGCCGAGGCATCGACGTGCGGCTGCACCGCGATGGCGCGCGTTGGCCGCAGTTCCAGCCAAAGCGGCGGCAATGTCGAGGCGGCGCCTGTGCCCTGCAGCGCGATCGAGCGGCAAGCCTTGACCCATTGTGCCCGCGCGCTCTGCTCGAAGGTGCGGTCGTTGCGGATGCGGTCCTCTGCGGCGGCGACCTGGTCGGCGACGGTCTTCTCTATCAGTGGTTTGACTTGCGTTGGGACGTTGACGCGCGCGCCGGCCACCGAGACGCTGCTGTCGCCGAGCGTTACCTGCGCGGTCAGGTTAGGCTCAAGATGCCAGTCCGCGGCGAGCTTCGGTCGCGAGGTGAAAGTAACGTTGCCCTTGATCTCTGCGCTCGCGTTGAGCGACTTGATGTTCAAGCTGCCGATCTGTTTGGCGACATTGCCGCCCAGCAACCCGCCCAGCGCATCGCTGACCGCACCGGTTGCCTTTGAGGATAGCGAGCCCGTCACATTGAGTTTTCCGGTCAGTGGCGTTGCCAGCGACAGCACATCCTGGCCGCCTGTCGCGGAGATCGGGCCACGCGACGCGGTCCAGCCGATGTCAGCGTTTTGCAACAGTTCCGACACGGGATTGTCGGCCTTGCCGGCGAAGGTTCGAGGAGAGCCGCGATCGGCGGCATCGCGAATGGCGGCAAGCGCGATCGCGACCGGCACAAGGATGATCGAATTACGCGAGGCGGCCGGCAGCGGCGGCAATTGCGCAAGTTCGGGCGTGGGAGTGGCGCCGCGCGGAGCCAGCCAATTCATCGCGGTCAGACTAACGCCAAACGAGACCACGATCACCGCGA
>Ga0209474_10005037_pt1 | contig 11303 bp, 11 predicted proteins | sample GraSoiAngelo_145_FD_185902 | JGI IMG/M metagenome (GOLD analysis project Ga0209474, IMG submission 185902) | Grasslands soil microbial communities from the Angelo Coastal Reserve, California, USA - 14_1009_05_20cm (SPAdes) (version 2) | ecosystem: Environmental > Terrestrial > Soil > Grasslands... | reverse complement strand
CCGGGAAGGCCTTGCGGATCGAGACGATCGCGCAGTTGTGGAACGCCCCCGCGACCGGCAGGTCGTAGTCGACGATCTCGGGGACGCTCATGCGGACGGCGGGCAGGAAGATCCGCTCGGTCGCCTTGCCGAGCCAGGCGTCCTCCTGCGGCGGCTTGCCGACGACGATCGACGGGTAGATCGCGTCGCGTCGCATCGTCACCGCGGTCAGGTGGAAGATCGGGAACGGCTCGGGCGGCGTGTAGTAGCCGGTGTGGTCGCCGAACGGCCCCTCGTCGCCGACCTCGTCCTTCTCGATGTAGCCCTCGAGGACGATCTCCGCGTTCGCCGGGACCTCGAGGTCGACGGTCTTCGCCTGCACGACCTCGACCGGCTCGCCGCGCAGGAAGCCCGCGAGCATCAGCTCGTCGACGTGCTTCGGGAGCGGCGCGCTCGCCGAGTAGGTCGTGACCGGGTCGAGGCCGAGCGCGACGGCGACCGGGATGCGGCCGTCGGTGGCGAGATAGTCGGCGCGCCCGTCCTTGTGGATCTGCCAGTGCATGAACGTCGTCCGGTCGTCGATCACCTGCATCCGGTACATGCCGACGTTTCGCGTCCCGGTGCTCGGGTCGCGCGTGATCACCGCCGGGAGCGTGATGAACGGCGCGGGGTCGCCCGGCCAGCAGCGCTGGATCGGAAGGCCGGCGAGGCTCGGCTCGTCGAGGACGATCTCTTGGGATGCGGCTCTCCGGACGGTGTGCGGACGCGAGTCGGCGATCGACTTGAGCTTCTTGAGCCCGCGCACCTTCTCGGCGATGCCCTGGGGCGGCTGCATCTCGAGCACGTCCGCGAGCTTCTGCGCGACCGCGTCGAGGCTCGGCGCGTCGAACGCGAGGCACATCCGCCGCTCGGTGCCGAACTGGTTGATCAGGAGCGGATGGCTCGCTCCTTTCGGGCTCTCGAAGAGCAGCGCCGGCCCGCCCGCCTTCACCGTCCGGTCGACGATCTCGGTCACCTCGAGGTCGGGGTCGACCTCGGCCGCTACCCGCACGAGCTCGCCCTCGCGCTCGAGGAGGGCGATCCACGAGCGGAGATCGGCCGGAGGCGCCATCGCGGCAAGTCTACGGCGCTGGAACTGCGCCGCGATTCGCGCTGTACTTCGGCTGTGGCTGCGCTTGCCGCGCTCTTCGCGTCTGCCGCGCTCGCCGCCGGTTACCCGCCGCCGGCGAGCCAAGGGCTGCGGCCGGGAAGCTACGCGTGGCTCTGCGCAGGCGGCGCCGACGAGGCGATCTGCCACAAGCACGTGCCCGCCAGACTCCGGCGACCACTCCGAATCCCGGTGCTCGCGCCCGGCTCGCCCTGCCCGCGGTCGCGCTCGGGCCGCGTCTCGGAGAGCTTCGGCATCGCTCTCGGCCCCGGCCCTGTGTATCCGGTCCCGTTTCCCGGTGGCGTCTACCACTACGCCGGCGCGCGGAGCGAGGGCGGCTGGCTGTACGCGAAGGTCCTCTGGATCGGCCGACCGACGTATCGCGGCCCGATCCTGATCCGCGGCCGGCAGCTCGACGGCCGCAACTGGCTCGGGTTCGAGTCCGGCGCGCGGCCGATGGCGGACCTGCAGATCCCGCCGGTTCCGTCGAGCTTCCGCGGCTGGCGCAACAACCCCTCCTACACGCGCGTCCGGGCGCCCGGCTGCTACGGCTACCAGATCGACGGTACGAGCTTCAGCCGCGTCATCGTCTTCAGCTTCGAGCCGTAGCCGTCGCTAGCCGCGCTTGCGGTGCCTGAGCCAGTGCGAGGTCTCGCCGAGGGCGATCACGCCGATGAAGATCAGGCCGACGATCAGCATCGCGGTGATCACCTTCTTCCCCTCCTTCGCGGCGTCGGTCGCCGCGAGCGGGAGGAGGTACGCCGCCAGGAGGCCCATCGCCGCGCGACTCTAGCCGAACCGTCCGGCGTGAGCCGCGAGTGCGCGCTCGACCGCCGCCTCGCCGGCCGCGGCATGGGCGAGCTCGAGCAGCGGCCCCCCGTCGCCCCGCTCGCGAAGGGCCGCGCGGGCCGGAGCGAGGTCTGTCGCCCCGAGCAGCGCCGCCGTCGCCGCCCAGAGAGCTCCGTCGCCGTCGGCGCGTTCGGCGCGAAGGTACGCGCAGAGCGACACGAGCTCCGCGAGGTCGACCACGGCAGCGACCTCGCCGTACGCGGCGATGCGGACGAGTCCGTGCGCATACAGGTAGTCGCCGAGCAGGAGCTGACTGTCGTGATCCTCGGGCGCGAAGAGCCGCGGGCGGCCGTAGTGCAGCAGGTACGCCTCGTAGATCGTCTCGAGCCCGAGCGCGAAGCGCGGCTCGCCGAGCGGCGAGAAGACGGGCTCGCGCTCCTGCTCCGCGAGCGGCCGGAGCGCCGCGCCCCACAGCGGGCTCTCGCGCTCCGCCTCGGCCGCGACGGTGTCCCAGAGGTCAACCGTCGAGGTGCTCGGCAACGGCCTCCACCGTCCGGTCGACGTCGTCGTCTGAGTGCGCGAGCGAGACGAACATCGCCTCGAACTGTGACGGCGCGACGTAGATCCCGCGCCCGAGGAGGTGGCGGAAGAGCTCGGCGTAGCGCGCGGTGTCCGAAGCGCTCGCGTCGGCGTAGTCGCGCACCGGCTCGTCGCGGCAGAAGAGTGTCAGCATCGCCCTGACGCGCTGGACGCGCCCGAACGGCGCGAGCCCCGCCTCGAGCCGCGCACCCAGGCGCTCGAGCTCGCGGTAGACGGCCGGATCGCGCAGGCGCGGCAGCACGGCGAGCCCGGCAGCTGTCGCGAGCGGATTCCCGGAGAGCGTGCCCGCCTGGTAGACGTCGCCAGCCGGCGCGAGCCGCTCCATCAGGTCGGCGCGCCCGCCGAACGCGGCGAGCGGCAGGCCGCCGCCCACGATCTTGCCGAGGATCGTCAGGTCCGGCCGCACGCCGTAGAGCTCCTGCGCCCCACCGCGGGCGACGCGGAAGCCGGTGATCACCTCGTCGAAGACGAGCAGCGCGCCGCTCGCGTCGCAGAGGTCGCGCAGCGTGTCGAGGAAGCCCGGCTCGGGTGGGACGACGCCCATGTTCCCGGCCACCGGCTCGACGAGGATGCAGGCGAGGCCCTCGCCGTAGGAGGCCACGGCCGCAGCGGCCGCGTCGACGTCGTTGTAGGAGCAGACGATCGTGTCGCGCGCGACCGCCGTCGTCACCCCGGGCGTCGAAGGGATGCCGAGCGTCGCGACACCCGACCCGGCGCTCGCGAGCAGCGCGTCGACGTGCCCGTGGTAGCAGCCGGCGAACTTGAGCACCCGGTCGCGGCGAGTCGCGGCGCGGGCGAGCCGGATCGCGCTCATCGCCGCCTCGGTCCCGGAGGAGACGAGGCGCACCTGCTCGACCGACGGCACCGCGTCGACGATCTCCGCGGCGAGCGAGACCTCGCGCTCGGTCGGCGCGCCGAAGCTCGTCCCGTCGAGCGCGGCGGCACGCACGGCCTCGACCGTCTCCGCGTCGGCGTGGCCGAAGAGGAGAGGCCCCCACGAGAGGACCCAGTCGAGGTAGCGGTTCCCGTCCACGTCCTCGAGGTACGCGCCTGCGCCGCGGCGCACGAAGAACGGCTCGTCGAGCCCGACCGCACGCATCGCGCGCACCGGCGAGTTGACCCCGCCGGGGATCAGCTCGAGCGCGCGTCGGTAGAGATCCGACCGCGCACGCGTCACAGCCACGCGGCGAGCTCCTTCGTCCAGTACGAGACGACGAGGTCGGCGCCGGCGCGCTTGATCGCCGCGAGCGACTCGAGCGCCGCCGCACGCTCCTCGAGGTGCCCGGCCGCGGCCGCGGCTTTGATCATCGCGTACTCGCCGGAGACGTTGTAGGCGCCGACCGGAGCGTCGAAGCGATCGCGCACCGCGCGGATCACGTCGAGGTACGGGAGCGCCGGCTTGACCATGATCGCGTCGGCCCCTTCGGCCAGGTCGAGCTCGCACTCGCGTAGCGCCTCGCGCACGTTGGCCGGGTCCATCTGGTAGCCGCGCCGGTCGCCGAACGCGGGCGCCGAGTCGGCAGCCTCGCGGAACGGGCCGTAGAAGGCCGAGGCGTACTTGGCCGAGTAGGCGAGGATCGGCGTCTCGGGAAGCGCCTCGCGGATCGCGCCGACCCGCCCGTCCATCATGTCGCTCGGCGCGACGACGTCCGCCCCGGCCTCGACATGGCTGACCGCCGTCCGCGCGATCAGGTCGAGCGACTCGTCGTTCGCGACCTCGCCGTCGCGGACGACGCCGCAGTGGCCGTGCGAGGTGTACTCGCAGAGACACACGTCGGTGAGGAGCACGAGCTCGGGGAACCGCGGCCGAAGCTCGCGCAGCGCGCGCTGGACGATCCCGTCGTCCTCCCAGGCCCCGGTCGCCTCCTCGTCCTTCGCCTCCGGGATCCCGAACAGGATCACCGCGCTCACGCCGAGCCGGACGAGCTCCTCGACCTCAGGCACGAGCGTCTCGAGCGAGTGGCGCGCGAGGCCGGGAAGCTCGGGATTCGGCAGCGGCTCGGGCGCCACGAAGAGCGGCATGACGAAGTCGTCGAGCTGGAGGCGCGTCTCGCGCACGAGCCCGCGGAGGCCCGGGGTACGGCGCAGGCGGCGGAGCCGGGTGGCCGGGAACGCGCTCACGCCGCGAAGGTTACGCCTTGGTGGCTGGGCCGCAGAAGTGCGATGCTGCGGCCGTGACTGCAGTCGCCCTCGACCGGACCGGAGTCCTCCTCCTCGACGGCGACAAGTCGTTCCCGATCGGCTTCTCGGAGCCGCCTCCGGTCGGCGGGACGACGCCGAGCGGAGTTCCGGCGCTCGACGAGCTGCGCAACGCGGGCGGAACGATGATCCGCGTCGGCCCGCACGACTTCGCGACCCCGAGCGCCGGCGGCGAGTGGAGCCTCGCGCAGATCGACGACCAGATCGCGAAGGTCAAGGCCAGGATGGACGACGCGCTCAAGCACCAGATGCACTGCTGGCTGTACCTCGGCACCGCGCCCAACCTTCCGGGGCCGGACCCGCCGAAGAACGAGCAGCTGCTCGAGAAGATCGTCGGCGCGTTCAAGGACCATCCGTCGCTCGTGGCCTACAAAGGCTACGACGAGCCAGTGAACGGAGGCATCAAGGCCCCAGGCCTCGTGACCGCGCACGACCGCATCAAGCAGCTCGATCCGAAGCACCCGGTCGTGATCATCCAGGCCCCGAAGAAGCCGGCTTCGGCCTTCACGGCGTACCGGCCCGCGTTCGACATCACCGGCGTCGACATCTTCCCGATCGCGTATCCGCCCGAGCAGCACTCGGACAGCGCGAACAAGGACATCAGCGTCGTCGGCGACATGGCGAAGAAGATGACGACGGCGGCCGGCGGAAAGCCGGTGTGGCTCACGCTCCAGATTGCCTGGAGCGGGTCGGCCCGCTCGAAGAGCAAGCCCGGTGTCCTCCCGTGCTTTCCGACGCTCTTTCAGGAGCGGTTCATGGTGTTCGACGCGATCGTCAACGGCGCGCGCGGGCTCACGTTCTTCGGCGGGCACATGACGCACGTCTGCTCGCCCGAGGACGCGGGCCACGGCTGGAACTGGTCCTTCTGGCGCCAGGCGCTGAAGCCGGTCGTCACGCAGCTCGGCTCGGACGACCTGAGGCCGGCGCTGCTCGCGCCCAACGCAGCCGACAAGATCACGGTGACGGGAGCGCGGGACATCCAGCTCGTCGCCCGGCGCTCCGGCCGGTTCCTCTGGGTGATCGCGGTGAAGACGGGCTCGTCGGGTGTCTCGAACGTGACCTTCGGCGGGCTGCCGGCCGGCATCAAGAAGGGCGAGGCGCTCTTCGAGTGGGTGCAGGTGCCGCCGCCCCGGCCGTTCGACCCGTCGAAGCAGACGCACCGGCCGGTGACCGTGGCGAACCGGAAGTTCTCCGACCTCTTCCGGCCCCACGACGTGCACGTCTACCGGTTCCGGACGGGCTAGCGCGCGCCGAGCTTGCAGTAGCTGCGCGCGCGGTAGACGCGCGACGCGTACGGGTCGCCGCGGTTCTTGAGGATCGCCGAGACGATCACGCGCAGCTTCGTGGTGCCGATGCCGACGCCGAGGTAGCTGCCGACGACCTTCCCCGCCTCGTCCGTGATCGGGTTGACGTGGATCCGGATCGGTTCCGACGCTGCGCAGCGGAACGAGATCGCACGCCGGATCTCGGCGCCCAGGCCGCCGTCCAGGAATCGCTTCGGCCCCGCGATGCGACGGCACGCGCCGCCGAGGGACCGGCTCGTGAAGCTCGCGGAGGCGAGGACCTGGCCGCTGCTCGTGACGACGGCGCGCTGCTTCGGATCGAACGAGATCGCGAAGCTCGTCGTGGAGCACGCGACGGTGCCCGTCCCGACACCGGCGGTGCTCCCGAAGCCGACCGCGAGGACGGCGACTCCAATGGCGGCGACGGCCAGCCGGAGCATTTGACTGCAGGATAGCGCGGGTTCTCAGGCAAGCAAGCGCCGCGCGCCGGCTCGTGCTGCGGTTGCGAAGACCACCGCGAGGCCGGCGAGCCAGGCGCCCTCCCGTGCCACGCCGTCCCAAGGGCTCGCGTCATACAGCGCGGCGCCGAAGAACCGCACCGAATGCGCGAAGGGAAACGCGTCGCTGAGGTAGCCGGCCGCGGGTACGACCTCGCGCGGAACGAGACCGAGGAAGACGATCGGGAGCACGACGAGCAGCGAGATCAGCGAGGCGGTGCGCGACTCGCGCGCGAGGGCGCCGAGGAGCGTCCCGAGCGCGCCGAGGCTCGCGCCGGCGAGGGCGAGGCCGGCGGCGAGGAGCGGCAGCCGCGACCACGGCTCGCCGCCGGTGACCCCGCCGACCTGGATCACGACGCCGAAGGCGAGCGCGATCGCGAAGCCGACGCCGAGGGCGACGACCGCGGCGAGCATGATCTTCGCCGAGACGAGCTCGCCGAGCCCGACGAGCCCGCGCGCGAGCCGGCCGATGACGTTCTCGTCGCGTTCGGCCGCGAGCGCCCCCGCCGCGAGCACGAGCGTGAGAAAGCTGATCGTGAGCGCGAGCGCGTACGCCTGCACCTGCGCAGAAAGCGCCCACGTCCGTCCGTGCTCGGGCGCCTGGACGAGCTCGATCGGGTTCGCGGTCGCGCGCAGCGCACCGTTGGTCTGGGCGAGCGCGAGCCGCGCGTCGCGGACGAACTGGCGGATCCTGTCGAGCCGCTCGCCGGGCGGCAGATGGCGCAGCTCGCGCTCGGTCCCGTCGAGGCCGAGGATGTGGAACTGCCGCCCGAGGAAGCTCCCGTCGCCGCCGTGGAGGATCAGCTGCACGTAGCGCAGGTTCGACTCGATGTACGCCGTCTGGAGCTCGCGGTTGAGCGAGTACACGAGCGCCTGCACCTGCTGCGTGACCCGCGGTGACAGCCCGCCGTGCGTGGTCTGGAGGATCAGCTGAGGACTCCGCACCATCGCGCGAAGGTCGGCGACGAAGCCGCGCGGCACCGTCACGACCGCGACGACCTTCCCCGTGCGGAGCTCGCGCTCAGCCTCGTCGCTCGAGAGGCGGACGAGCTTCACGTCGTGGCTCACGCGGGCGATCGTCCGGTCGACGTGGAAGCGGTGCCCGCCGAGGACGATGATCTTCGGGACGTTGTCCTCGTCGACGAGCGCCACGCGCGGCTTCGAGCTCGCGTAGCCAGCAACCAGCCCGACGAGCCCGGCGACGAGAAGCGGGTACGCGAGCAAGATGACCACGAGGAGCGGCGTCCGGCGAAGCACGCGGAGGTCCTTCCGGAGGAGCAGCCAGGCCCTCATGCGAAGAGGTCGGCGAGCGGCTCGCGCACGTAGTCGGAGAGGGTGCCGTCGAAGACGACCTGCCCGTCGCGGAGCGCGACCACGCGGTCGGCGTGCCGCTCGAGCTCCTCCACGTTCTGGGTGGCGAACACGATCGCGCCGCCCGTCTCGCGCAGGGCGTCGACGCGTTCCCAGAGCCGTCGCCGCTGGCCGGGGTCGAGCGACGCCGTCGGCTCGTCGAGGAGGAGGACCTGCGGGTCGCCGAGGAGCGCAATCGCGAGGTTGAGCCGCTGGCGGTTCCCGACGGACAGGCTCCCGCTCGCCCGCTCGTCCGGAGGCAGCTCGAACGCGGCCAGCAGCCGCTCGGCTGCTTCGGCGGGCCGCGGCTCGCCCTCGAGGCGGGCGAAGAGCTCGAGGTTCTCGCGCGCGGTCAGCCGCCCGTAGTGCGCCGGCCGCTGCGGGACCCAGCCCACTCGCGCTCCGTCGCGCCGCTCGATCGTCCCCGTCGTCGGCTCGAGGGCACCGGCGAGGAGCGCGAGCAGGGTCGACTTCCCCGCGCCGTTCGGCCCGACGAGCGCGAGCGTCTCGGCCTCGCCGACCTCGAGGTCGGTCGGAGCGAGCGCCACCTGCGCGCCGAAGCGCCGCGCGACGCCGCGGGCGGCGAGGACGGCCTGTCCGCCCGTCACCGTTTCGCTGCGGCAGGCGGAGCGGCCGGGGGCTCCGCCTCCTCGACCGGTGCGAGCGGCGGCGCGGGCGGCGGCTCGAGCTCGACCTCGACAGGGATCGGGCCGCCCTCCGTCCACGGCTCGAGGGCGACGCGGTCGGAGAAGAACTCCCAGATCGCCCGGATCGCCGCGAGCAGCGGCAGCGCGACGAACACACCGGGCAGCCCGTAGATCTCGCCGCCCGCGAGGAGCCCGAAGATGACGAGCAGCGGGTGCAGCCGGAGCGCCGTCCCCATCACGTTCGGCACGACGACGTGGCCCTCGATCTGGTGGATGAACAGGAACAGGATCGCGACCCAGATCGCCGCGATCGGGTGGACGACGAGCGCGTAGACCACCGGTGGGACCGCGCCGAGCCATGGCCCGAGGTAGGGGATCAGCTCCGTCAAGCCCACCCAGGTCCCGAAGAGGAGCGCATATCGATCCGCCCCCGGCACCCAGCCGAGCGCGCCGAGGACCCACACGCCGAAGCCGGCGCTCGTGCCGATGATCAGCGAGAGCGCGAGCTGCCCTTTCACGTAGCCGGCGAGCGCGGCCTCGATCCGCGGCATGAGCGCCGGCGATCCGGGCCGCGGCGGAAAGCGCCGGTCGACTGCGGACGCGAGCCGCGGCATGTCGAGCAGCATGTAGATCGAGATCACGACGATCAGGACGCCGCTGAAGAGGAGCTGGAAGACGCCGATTGCCGCTCCCTCGGCCCAGTCGATCGCCTTGGACGTGTACTTCTGCACGTCCTTCGTCCCGATGTTGTTCAGGAAGTCCTGCCCCTGCCGCTTGATGCGGACGTGCTTCAGGTGGTGGTGGTCGAGCCAGACCTGGAGGCGGTCGAGGTCGCGCGACGCGTGCGTCTGCGGCGGCTGTCCGTGCTCCTTCGTAAAGTACGTGTCCACTCGGTTCGAGGCCGATCGCGTTTGGTTCACGACGACGGTCGCGAGCGCGAGGATCGCCATGGCGACGAGAGCGGCGAAGCTGAGGTACACGATCGCGACGGCGATGCCGCGCGGGATCCACACCCGACCCAGCCCGCGCACGAGCGGGTTCAGGAGCAGGGCGACGAGCGCGGCGACGATGAAGATGAAGACCACGTGACGGACCGCGCCCGCCACGACCCACCCGAGCACCAGGAGGAGCGGCAGCCCGACGAGCTGGATCCACCGCGGGATCTCGATCTTCGGCGCCCCGCCGGGCATGAGGGTCATCGTACCGGGCGGGTCGTCGTGCCCCTTCGCCCGCCGGCCTGGAACTGGTCGTTCATGGAAGACGGGGCGCTCGCGCTCGACCGTCACGAAGGCTGGGAGGAACCTCAGGTCGAACCTCGCTCTTCATTGTCACAAGCTCGGGCGCTCCGACCCGAGTTGCCAGACCCCGACCCGTTCGTTAGCGTGCGGGCGATGGCCTCCCGCGCCTCCGAGCAAATCGAGGCTGCTCGGCGTGCGCGCAGAGCCCGTTCGAGCGCCCCCCGCGCGCGCCGCTTCGCCGGGCTCGTCGTGATCGCGTGCATCGTGATCGCGACCTCGCTCGTGACCGCGTTCGGGTCGTCGAAGCGCGCTGCGCTGTCGGTCCTCACGCCCGCGAGCCGACTCGTCCCTGCCTCGCCCCGCCGGCCGCAGATCGTCGCGGTGCACGGGAGCCTCCGGATTCAGCTGCCGGTGTCGCAGTCGTCGCTGACGGCGATCGGCTATCACGCGACCGGGGACGGCGCGCTCGCGCTCGAGCCGGTCGGTCGCCGTGGGAACGAGGGCTTCCTGAGCCGGGTCTTCCACCGCATCTTCGGCGGTGGCCACTCCGGCCTCGTCTACTACCAGCTGGGCGGCGGGCCGGGCACGCCGACGGCATCGCTCGACGTCGGCGGCGCTCCGGGGACAGACGTCTACGCGCCCGTCGACGGCACCGTGGTCGGGCTGACCGACTACGTGGTGAACGGCCAGAAGTTCGGCGTCCGGATCGACATCCAGCCGACGAGCGCGCCCTCGCTGCTCGTCTCGGTCTCCCCGGTTCAGCCCGATCCGGCGCTGACGGTCGGGGCGTCGGTCGCGGCCTCGAGCTCGAAGATCGGCAGCATCGTCGACCTCTCCGGCGTCGAGAAGCTCGCGCTCGCGCGGTTCACGCGCGACTCGGGCAACCACGTCTCGATCACGCTCCGGCAGAGTCCCAGCACCCAGCTCGCGCTTCCCTGAGACTCCTCTTCGTCGCGGACGTCTTCGGGTCGCCCGGACGGCGCGCGCTCGAGGAGCACCTCCAGCGGGTGCGCGAGGAGCGCGGGGTCGACTTCTGCGTCGTGAACGGCGAGAACGCGGCCGACGGGGCCGGGATCACGCCGCGGCTCGCGGAGCGGATCTTGGCGGCGGGCGCCGACGTGATCACCCTCGGGAACCACGTCTGGCGGCGGCCGGAGATCGGGCCGTACCTCGAGAAGTCCGACCGGATCGTGAGGCCCGCGAACCTCGCGCGCGGGACGCCCGGGCGAGGGCTGACGGTCGGCGCGGCCGCGGACGGGACGCCGGTCGCGGTCGTGAACCTCCTGGGCTCGCTGTTCCTGGGGGTTCCGGTCGGGCCGTTCGAGGTCATCGACGCGCTGGTCGACGAAGCGCGGTCGCAGGCGGCGGTCGTCGTGGTCGACTTCCACGCCGAGGCGACGAGCGAGAAGATCGCCCTTGCGCGCTGGCTCGACGGGCGGGTCACGGCAGTGCTCGGGACGCACACGCACGTCCAAACCGCGGACGCGCGCGTGCTTCCGGGCGGGACGGCCGCGATCTCCGACGCAGGGATGACCGGCCCGCACGACTCGGTCATCGGCGTCGCCGCCGACCTC